>Ga0209573_1002397_pt1 | contig 24031 bp, 24 predicted proteins | sample TNRBio252014_DNA_FD_185870 | JGI IMG/M metagenome (GOLD analysis project Ga0209573, IMG submission 185870) | Wastewater treatment Type I Accumulibacter community from EBPR Bioreactor in Madison, WI, USA - TNR Reactor_6/25/2014_ DNA (SPAdes)... | ecosystem: Engineered > Bioreactor > EBPR >...
GGTTCGATTATTCAACTCTGCCCAATCCCGCGGACCGCGACCTGGCTCTCGCGGATCCAACCGGGCTCGTCTTCGACGGAGCCACCGAGGCCTGGGTCACGGCCTTCGGCACCGACCGGATCGCCAAGGTGAATCTCGCGAGCGGCTCCGTGATCCAGCGGATCGACCTCCGTCTCCCCGGCGACACTTCGCGGGAGATGCGGGGACCGCGAGGGCTCGCCCTCGATGGTGGAACGGGGAAACTGTTTGTTCTTAACAAGATTTCCAACACCCTGTCCGTCGTTGCGACCGGCTCCGGCACCGTCGAGTCCGAACTCGCGCTCGGCACCGCCGACCCGGTCCCGGCGGAGATCAAGGAAGGGCGTGGATTCCTCTTCGACTCGCGCCTTTCGGGGAACGGTACCCTTTCCTGCGCCTCCTGCCACGTCGATGCCGACCGCGACGGCATCGCCTGGGATCTCGGCGTGCCCTCGGGCGTCATGACAGTGCAGACCGGTAAGAATCTCGCCAATGACCACACCGATACCCTCGTCGCTCGTCCGATGCACCCAATGAAAGGGCCCATGGTCACTCAAACGATGCGGAATCTCGAGGGCGGCGCTCCCTTCCACTGGCGCGGCGACCGGCCCACGCTGGCCGATTTCAATGCGACCTTTGTCGATCTGTTAGGCGGCGAGGCGCTCGACCCCGGGGATTTCGCCTCACTCGAGGCGTATCTGATGAGCCTGCGGCACCACCCGAATCCCTACCGCAAACTCGACGATTCCCTGCCCACCTCGATCCGCGGGGCCAACCCGGCCGCCGGCGAGGCGGCTTTCAACCTCTCCGCCAACCACTGCGGCCTTTGCCACGCCGGCCCCCGCGGCAGTGACAACAACATCGACGACCTCCGCCTCACCGACACACGCGACCCGGTCAAGAATCCGCCTTTGCAAACGACCTACCAGCGCTTCGGTTTCGATGGTGCTCCCGGTGGGGTCAACGTGACCGGCTACGGCATGAACCGCAACGGCACCGGCAGCCGCCTGCCCACGGTCCACTTCTACGAACTCGAAGCCCTGGGCGCGGAGGACCGGAAGAACGTGGCCGCCTTCGTCCTCGCCTTCGGCACCGGCACCCATGGAGCAGTGGGCCAGAGCCGCACGCTGACAAGTCTCAACCGCGGGGAGACCTCCCTCCTTGAAGATCTCACCGTCCTCGAAGCGCAGGCGGACGAAGAGGCGATCGACCTCGTCGTCGAGGGAATCGCGGGTGCGGCGACGATCTCCCACCGTTTCGACCCGGCCCAGGATCTCTTCGTGGACGGGGTCAATCCCGGACTGACCCGTGCCGATCTCCTGAATGCCCTGACGCCGGGTGAGGCGGTGACCTTCACCGCACTTCGCCCCGGGCAGGCTGAATTCCGGCTCGCGCAGTAAGCTTATTTCCGAAACCCAATCCTAACAAAACCATAGCAAAACGAACCTATGAAAAAAACACCACTGATCGCGGGCCTGTTCGGCCTTCTCACCTTCGCCACAGCTGGAGCGGCCACGGTATCTCCGACCGACCCGTCGCCCAACACCACCGATCCCGCCCCCGATGGCGGCGTCGGTTATGCCTGGACCGTCACCATGAGCGGCAAGGACAATGCCAGCGTCGAAGGTCTCGTCGGCGCCTGGAGCTGGGACGAAGATTCCTTCCCGGAAACCTCGAAGGGCTGGACCCACACCTCGAATTGGATCGCCCTCAAGCTGAACAAAGCCAGCAAGGTAAGCATCCGCCTCTTCCGCAAACTCAACGTCTCCGATGGTGAGGGTGGCGTCGGTGGCAACATTCTCTTCCCCGCGTTCACCGTCTACCGAAACTGGGACGGTGATGGCGGGGATCTCCACACCTACAACAACCGGGGCAATGTCGAATGGGCGGAGGATCTCTCCTACCTCACCCACGTCGAGAACAACGGCAGTGCCACGAGCGTCGACATCACCCTTGAGCTACCCGCCGGCATGTACTCCCTCGCCGTCGGGGGCAATTCGCCCAGCACCAACCGCGAGCCCTTCCAAGGCTACGGTCTCGAGATCACGACCGAGCAGGCCGAGGCTCCTTCCATTGAAGTTACCGGCGGCACACGCTTCACGACGACCCAGGCTTCGCACGCCCTAGCAGGCAGCGTTGAAAATGTCGAGAAAGCGAAGTGCCTCCGCGTCGTACGTGGTGGCCGCACCAGCATCGTGAAGTTCAAGAAGGATACCTGGTCGTTCGATGTGAATGATCTCGCTCCAGGACGGAATGTCGTGTGGCTGAAGCTCGAAACCACCGAAGGCAAGATCGGCGACCGCAAGCGTGTCGTGATTCAACGACACACGCGTGCGGCGTCCCCCCGCGGCGGTTCCAATTAATTCGCATACCCGATCGTACCGCTCCGTGAAGCAATTCAAGGCATTCTGAACTCTCTCTCAGCATGAACCCTTTTCAATTCCTTCGTTCGCAGGGTCCCGCCACCTGGGCGGGCCTCCTTGCAGGAGCGGTGTTGATCTTTCCATCGGCGGGTCCGGGGCATGACACCCCGACCCGCACGGTGAAACACGGAGTGCCCGCCAAACCACCGGCCACGCCACCCGCATCCGCCAGCGTCATCCCCTCCGATCCCGTCCCCAACACCGAAGATGCTACCTCGGGCGCTCCGCTCAACGGCGGCATCCGCTATGCCTGGACGGTGAATCTCGCGGGAAACACCTCGGCTTCCTTCGACGGAGCCACCGGCGCGTGGGGCTGGGACGAAGATGGAGACGACGGCACCTCTCTCGGCCGAACCGAGGCGGCGACCTGGGTCGCCCTCGATCTGAAGAGCCCGAGCCGGCTCACGATCCGAATCGAACGCAAACCGCAGGCGATCGACATCCGCGCCCTCTTTCCCGGAGACACCGCCGGATCGAACCTACGGCCCGCTTTCACCCTGCTGAAAGGTTGGGACTCCGATGGCGGCGACGAGGCGACCTTTTCCAACCGCGGCAATGTCGCGTGGGCGGCAGACACCGACTACCTCGACCACGTGGAATCCAGCACGGAAGTGGCCGAGGGCACCTTCGAACTCGACGCCGGCCTCTACACCGTCGTCCTCGGCGGAAATTCGACCAGCCTCATTCCGGAGGAGCGCCAAGGATATGGGGCACGACTCACCTCCGTCTCACTCGAAAGAGCGCCGGTCTTGACCTACAAGGGAGGCAAAAACCAGGTCACTTCAAGACCCGCACTGAAACTCTCCGGCCGCGCCGGTGCGCCGGGAGACATCACCACCCTGCGGATTTTCCACCACGGGAAAACGCGTGTCGTCGGGGTGAACGGATCCTCGTGGTCGGCGATAATCAAAGGTCTCGAGTTCGGCAAGAACACGATCTGGATCACCCCGGTCTCGAAATACGGCACCGTCTTTCCGGCGCAACGGGTGAAGTTCACGAGAAAGTGACCTCGTCGAATTTGCTTTACCCAGGTGGGGCAAGATCCGAAGATCGGCCCGATCGATGATTGAAGCCTTCAACCGGAGACAGACCCTCCTCGCCGTCCTCAACTTTTTTCTCGGTGGCATCGCCGCCATTCTCGCCTTCGTCTTTTTCTGGATCGCGGCGGGCATGATCCTGCGTTGGTTCGAGGTCTCCCGATTTTCGGAAGCACCCGTCTGGATCGCCCTGGCCTGTGTCGTCCTCGTTGTGATCCTCGGAATCCTCGAACACCGCCGGGGTGGCGGCCACAGCGACTATCACGAGACCGATCTGTTCCCCGGTTTCGACCGCTCCACCGGGTCGGGTTATTGGGCGAACACCCGGGTTCAGGAAGTCACCGCACCCGCCTACTTCCTCTCGCAGATCTTTCTCGCAGCTCCGCTCCAGATCCTTCACGGCTTCGAAAGATTGCGATCGCGCCTCCCCGTGACGATGGAACTGGAACAGCGCCTCAGCTCCCTCCTCGAAACGGTGAATGCCAATCCCTCCTGGCATCCTGTGCGTGGCTACGGGGAGCGGACCGAAGAGATCGGCTATCTCATCCGCATGGAAAAGGTCCAGTTCAGTCCCCGCAAGGGCACGGTGCGGCGGCATTGATCATGGAATTCACGTTTACTCCATTTCGCGCAGGAAGCCTGATCGTCTTGCTCGCGATCTTCGCATTGATCGGCGGATTTTCTCCACCCTGGGTTCGCCTCGGTGTGGATCCGTCCGTCGTTCACAGCCGCCCGTGGCTCACCTGCGTCCTGATGTTCATCACGGGTGCCGCGATGACGACGGTGGTGGACCATTGGGTCGGAATGATGCCGCCTTCGAATTGGCGTCCTCTCTATGTCCTCGGCGGCGTCGTGCTGATGATCGCCGCGGTCGTCTGGTATCGGGCGATGCTTGCCTCTTGGGCGATGCAGACCGCCGCCTGACTTCGGGCTTACCCGAAGCGGCTCGGGACAAACACCCACTTCATGCCCGCGGCTTCGGCGGCCTCGATCCCGGGCTTCCCGTCTTCGAAGACGAGGCAATCGGCCGGATCGACGCCCATGCGTTCCGCGGCGAGGAGAAACATGTCGGGCGACGGTTTGCCCCGTTTCACATCAGCGGGCGTGATGACGATGTCGAAGAGCGGGGCCAGTCCCGCCACCTCCAGCGAAGGCGCGACGAGGGAAAGATCACTGCCCGACGCGACGGAGATCTTCCTTCCTTCCTCGTGGTACCGTTTCGCGAGGGCGGCCACGGCGGGCACCGGGGCGAGATCGGCGAGGTGGCGCGAATACCATTCCGCCTTGAATTCGTGGATCGAATCGGGATCGAGCGCCACACCGTAGCGGGCGTTCAGCTCCATCACCGTGACGCGGTCGGGCACGCCGGCGTTGGCGTAGAATTCGTCCTCGGTCCAATGCCAGGGGGCCTCATGATGGACGAAACTCGCCATCCAGGCCCGGAAGTGCAGGGGCATCGAATCGACGAGGGTGCCGTCGCAATCGAAGATGTAACCGCCGAATTCGCGGTCGGGCAGGTCGAGGATCATCGCGAAACTCAGGCCTGGGGAGCGGAGGACGACTTGCGGTTGCTCGACTCGGCGGGCAGGGCTTCGATCACCTCGGCCTCGACGGAGGAACCGCCGCGGGAGAAGAAGCGTTTGAAGAGGCGGCGCGGCAGGCTCTTGCCCGATTCCTCGGCCTCGATCTCGGTGAGGGCGCCTTCCTTGGCTTTTTCCCAGGCTTGGGCGAAGCCGGGGGCGCTCAGCACCATCGACTTCTCGGCGCGGGCGTAGATCTCGAGTTCACGCTCGAGCGCGGTGGTGTCGTTCTGGACCCGGCCCGAGTTGATCTTGATGCGCATGTTCTCGTTCTCCAGCTTCAGAGCGTCGAGCTTGCCTTTCATTTCGGCCATCTTTTCGGCCTCGATCTCGAGTTTGTCACTGAGATGCCCCTTGAGGCGCTTCAGTTCACCCTTGGTCTTCCAATGGGCGATGATTGAGAGGACACAAAAGGTGAACCCGAGGACAAAGCCCCAGAAGAACCAGTTCGTTACGACAGCTTTGACCGTTTCCATGCGTGCGTGACGATACGGGCGGATTGCGGCTCTGTAAACCGGGGATGCTCGGGGGCGATCTTCGGGTCATACCCGGCCCCGGGATCACTCGGCATACTTCGCGGCCCACCGCGGAAAATTCCCGCATGACAAGCGCCGAGAAATGAATAGCTTCCCGGACGCGTCATTTGCTCCGACGCTTTCTCACCCCTCCCTTCCCACCCATGACCTCGATCTTACAACAGATTCGGCCCTTGGCCTCGAGGCGTGCCGCAGTGGGATGAAGTGACCGAGTCCACGGATTGATGCCCGGCACTTTCGCCCGCCGGTCACGCCACGATTCCTCCCGCCTTGCCGCGTGAGTGATTCCCCGTCCACCGGGACGAGTGCGCCCGTGTCCCTCTGACACAGGCCTTTCCCCGAGGGACGGGAAGTCTCTTCGCTTGACCGCGAGGGAACCGATCCCTGATGAAACCTTTTCTTTTACCCTTTTACCGCGACGGCGGCCGACTCCTCCTGGTGGACCTAGCGGAGATCGCCAAACCGCGTGCCGAGCGGGAACGCCGCTTTTCGCCTCCCTATGGAAAGCAGGCGATGCGCCTCCTCGCGTGGCCGAACGCGAAGTGGTGGCGTGCCCTCGTGGTTGGCGATGCAGTCCCGCCCTTTGAAAGTCGCGATCCTCGTCGCGACGAGGCGGTCGTGTCATCATGGCAGCGTCTGGGTGACTTCCAACGCTGGGATGTCGCGAGTTTTGCCGACGCGCTCCATCTCCTCGTCGAAACTCCTTCGGTGGAGACCTTCGGCAACGGTGCCATGCCGGAGGGAGGCCTCGATCCGCGCCCCTTTCTTTCCAATCGCGAAAGCGTGAGGGCCTGGTTCGTGGAAAAGGAGCAGCTCTGGGAACCGGCCATCGCACGACTCCGCATCGAGGGACGCCTTCCGGAAGAGGCGGCGAAGCGGCTGCGCCGCCACCGGCCCAGCGAGCGGCATTGTCCCGAACCCCACGCACTCGTTCACTTGGGCTATACCGGTGACCTCCGTTCGCTGCGGTGGGATGACCGGATCGTGCGTTCTTCGTTGCCCTTCTTTCGTGGAGGCGGTCTCCGCCAGATTCGAAAGGCGGCCGCGCTGGTCGAGACGCACCTGGGCGGAGACGGACGCCAGGTCTCCCTGATGCAGCGCTTTCTCGTGGAAAGCTCCTTCGCGACGAGCGCCCCGTGGCTCGCACTCATTTCCGTGGTGTGTCATCCGGAACGACGGAAGCACTTCCTCGAACGACTCGCCGCCTCCGGGGCAAAGTGGAAATCCCCATGCGCCGTTTCGGTGCCGCTCGTCGAGAAAATCGAGCAACGTGCCCGCCGTCACGGCCGGGAGTGTCTTGAGCTGGCCGGGCTCTTCACCATGGTGGAAAAGGGAATCGAACCCAGCCTCCTCGAAGACGCCATCACTGTCGCCGAGCTGTTTCCCAGGATGAAGCTTGATGTGACGTTGCCCGCCCAAGCCGTGGTCCGCCCGGATCTCTCGCGCTTCGTTGAACTGCGCGACCGCTTCGCCTGCGGACGGAAGGAAGGTTGCCTGTGTTGGGCCTTCCGGGGCGGCCGCGTCCTCCAGTCGCTCTGGGAAGAGTCGACGACTTCACGGGAACTCGCGCGCGAAATCGACGCCGCGACCTGGCGGGAGTTTCCCGAAGTGGACGAATGCGACTGGGTCGATTTCCTCCGCGACCTCCACGAGATGAAACTCAAACCGAGGGAGTTCCGCGGGATGATCGACCGGGTCCGTCGCTCCATCCTGCGCGAACCTTCACAGCATCGCCGCGTCAAAGCCAGGGCGCTCACTTCCCTGATCGGCTGTCATTTGAAACTGCCGGCACCGACCGTCCTGAACGATCTCGAAACCCTCGCCACGACCGTGGCCGCGGGATTCGCGTCAATCGAGTATGGTCCCCTTCGACTTTTTCACGATCTCTATGAAGTCGCTTCACACGATCAACGTTGGTCGCTCGGCAATCTCCCGCGTTCCGTCGTCAAACATCTGAAGGAGGCGACGAGGAACTATCAGGAGTCCGATCAGATCGAGAAGGGCGGCATTCTCTGGATGAAGTTATTGCCGGAGGCCGATCCCGCGCTCCATTTCCGCCGTCCGAAACGTTTTCTCGAGACGCTCCGCGACCTCGGCACCCTGCCGGAGGCGGATGCCGAGGCCGTCTGCGCTTTCCTTCGCGATCACCCCGGCTTCGGCATCGATCCGCGACGAATCGGACTGCACGACGCCTGTTTCCTGTTCGACACGATCCTCCGAGACGGGGAATCCGATCCGATGCCGGAGAAACTTCGCGCCGCCGCCTGCGGCCGTCTCCCGCTCTCACTCGAAGCCACGCATCACTACCGCGAGGAGTTCGCGGCGCGCCTCGCCGATTACCAGATCGATCTCTTCCAGCGCCGCATCCGCGAGGTGGAGGAACGCTACCGGACCGACGGCCTCGACCCCCATAGCGTTCGTTTTCTCGCCGCCCTCGGGAAATCGAACCGGCGCTCCCTGAAACGTTTCCTCCGGGCGATCCGCTCGGGACAGGAAGACTATCGCGAGGCGCATCCCGCGAACCGCGGCTGGCTCGAAAAACACCATCGCCTCAACCTCGGGGAGTGGATCGCAGGCGGCACCATCGACCGGCCCGTCGAGCTTCCCGGTTTCGAAGGTGCGTTTGTCAGGCTCGAAGACGATCCCCAGGAAGTGCTGAAGATGGGCACCTACACCGACACCTGTCTCGCCATCGGCGGATGCAACCAGCACGCCGCCGTCGCCAATACGCTCGACGTCAACAAGCGTGTCGCTTTCCTCCGCGATCGCGAGGGGCGCCCTTTGGCGCGTCAGCTGCTCGCCATCTCCGAGGAGGAGACGCTCGTGCCCTTCTCCGTTTACCGGATCGATTCCGGAATCGAGTCGGAGCTGATCGAGCGTGTCTTCCGTGACTTCGATCTGGATTTGGCGGAGCGCCTTGGCATACCCCGCTGGCAAAGTGGCGCGGAATACCGAATCCCGGGTTTGGTGGCGAAAGAGTGGTACGACGACCGGGCCTGGCAGGCGGAGGAATGATGCGCGGCTCGCTATCCGCACCAATCTGCCCAGCATTTTTCGAAGAAAGGAAAGATCTTCTTGCCAAACTACGTTTCTCCATTTCTGTAAAGACAGAAATAATCGAAATGAAAGATCTTCCACCCTTCGCACAGCACTTCATCCTCCATTGGGGCGAAATGGGGACGAAGTGGGGCATCAACCGCACCGTCGCCCAGATCCACGCCCTCCTCTTCCTCTCCGACCGGCCCCTCCACGCCGAGGAGATCTGCGACCAGCTCGGCGTAGCGCGCTCGAATGTGAGCAACAGCCTCAAGGAATTGCAGAACTGGGGAATCGTGAAGGTCGTGCATCTTCCCGGTGATCGCCGCGATCACTTCGAATCGATCCAGGATGTCTACGAGCTCTTCCGCGTCATCGCCGCCGAGCGGAAAAAGCGCGAGATCGATCCCACCCTCGTGCGCCTGCGCGCCTGCGCCAACGAAGCCGGGGCCACCGACAATCCCGCCGATGCCCACGCGAAGGAGAAGCTCGAATCGCTCCTCAGCTTCTTTGAGCTCGTCAGCGACTTTTACACCAAGATGGACCGCCTCCCCACCAAATCGGCGATCCAGGCGATCCGCATGGGCGACAAGATCGCGAAATCGATCGGGGCATTGATGAAATGAAAACGGCTCCTGACAGAATGACAACGGAAAGCGGTCGCGTCGTCCTCGCGGGAGGCAGCGGCTTCCTCGGCCGGGCCCTCGCCCGCAAGCTGGAAGACGAGGGCTACGAAGTCGTCGTCCTCACCCGCGATCCGTCCGCCTACCGCGGTGCGGGACGCGCGGTGCGCTGGGACGGAAGGACCGTCGAGGAATCGTGGGCCGTCCTCCTCGACGGCGCCGCCGCCCTCGTGAACCTGACCGGCAAACCCGTCGACTGCCGCCGCACCGAAAAAAACCGCGAGGAAATCCTGCGTTCGCGCGTCGATTCGTGCGAGGCCCTCGGGGCCGCCCTGCGCCTCGCCTACCGCCCGCCCGCGGTCTGGGTGCAAGCCACCAGCCTCGCCATCTACGGCAACGCCGGCGACCGCATTTGCGAAGAGTCGGCTTTTGTTCCCGATGAATTTCCAACCGACGTCTGCGTCGCCTGGGAGGAAGCGCTGGGCCGCTCGATCCGTCCCGAAATGCGCTGGGCCGCCCTGCGGATCGGTTTTGTCCTCGGTCGCGACGGCGGGGCTCTGCCTACCCTCGCGCGGGTCGCGAAACTCGGCTTCGGCGGTCGCATCGGATCGGGACGCCAGTGGATCAGTTGGATCCATCTTGAGGACATGATGCGCCTCTTCCTCGAGGCGATCCGCAATCCCGCCGTCCACGGCATCTGCAATGCGACGGGACTACAGCCTGTCACGAACGCCGAATTCATGGAGACGCTCCGCCGCACCCTCAAGGTGCCCGCGGGGCTGCCGACGCCAGCCTGGATGGTCCGGGCCGTCGCCCCCGTGATCAACACCGATCCCGATCTCGCCCTCAACGGACGCCGCGGGCTCCCCTGTCGCATCCACGGACTCGGTTTCCGATTCCGCTATCACGAACTCGAGGACGCCCTCGCCGACCTCCTCCTCGCGCCACCGGCCGAAGCCAAGGAACGCGAGTGGGTGCAGACCTTCGCCCGTTGAACCGCCATGAATCCGGGTCCTGCCGCCACCGCGACCGAAGAGGGTCAGGTGGCGCGTTCGACCCTGTCGGATGAGGCGCGGGATGCCATGCTCCGGCGCCGCGGCGAGACCGTCTTTCTCGCCGACTGGACCGGACTGACCTTCCTCCATTTCGAGGTCGATCCGGACCGGCTGCAAGAAGTGGTGCCCTTCCCGCTGGATCGTTTCGAAGGTCGTGTCTTCGTCTCGCTCGTCGCTTTCACGATGCGCCGTTTCCGGCCCGCCTTCGGCGGTCGGCTCACTTCCTGGATAACCGCTCCCCTGGCGACGCAGCGTTTCCTGAATCTCCGCACCTACGTGCGCGGCCCGCATGGCCCGGGCATCTACTTCATGCACGAATGGCTCGATCATCCGCTCGCCGTTCGTCTCGGCCCCTCGACCTTCGGCTTGCCCTACCGCAGGGGAAACTTGTCCTATCAATACACCCAAAATGCCGTTTCGGGAACGGTCGTTGCCGATGGCACGAGCGGAAACTTCTCGGGTATTCCGGGGACTGAAGAGACCACCGCCTCGCCCGTAAGCCGCGACGAGTTTCTCCAGGAACGGTATCTCGCATACACCGCCGCCGGAATTTGTCCCATGGCCTTCCGCGTCTGGCACGATCCCTGGCGGTGCCGATCGCTCACACTCGAGTCGCTCACCATGACCGGTTTTCTGGAGAGCTTGAAACAGCCGTGGACGACGAGCCTGCGCTTCGCCGGAGCGGCTTGGAGCGAGGGGGTGCGCGACGTGTGGATGGGACGGCCTTTATTGGCCTGAGACAACGCAGGGTCGAAACGGGAGGCAAGACTACGGCCCACCCCGCACCACCCGAAGCCCAAGATGATCGCATCGCGTGGTCTCCGGGACCCCATCCCGCCACGACGGGCGCAGGAGCCTTGGGAGACCATCCCAGGATCCGCCGCGGATCGTGAAAAAGCCGGGGACAATAGCGGTATCGGGCTCGTGGGATTGGGTCCAGGGAGATGCGGTCCACTCGTTCACGTTCCCGAGGAGATCGTGGAATCCCCAGTCGTTTGCCGGGTAGGTGCCGACGGGCGTGAGGCCGCCCGGTCCGACCCGCTCGATGGATTCGTCGTAGAGGAAATTCGCGTCGGCCGGATCAAGATCATCGCCTTGTGGAAAGAGCGTTTCGCTCCCGGCGCGGCAGGCATATTCCCATTCGATCTCGGTGGGGAGCCGCCAGGACTCGCCGGTCGCGCCGCTCAACCACGCGAGATAGGCCTGCACGTCATTCCAGGAGACGTTGGTGACGGGCAGGTCGGGCTCGCCCTGGCAACTGGGAACAAAGGCGGCCCACTCCCGGTTCGTCACCGGGTATGTCCCCATCGCGATGGGCGCGACCGAGACGGGGCGGCGGGGGAGTTCGGTTGCGTTGGCGTATTTATCCTGAGGTAGCGCCCCGAGGAAAAAGTCGCCGCCGGGGACGACGATGGTGGGCGGCGCGATCATCCCCGGGCATCGAAGTCGAGGACGCGGCGCGCACCCGGATTGGCGAGGACCCATCGAGCCAGTTCCTCGCCCTGACAAAACCACACATCCCCCGCCGCAGCGATGTCGCGGAGGAGACGCTCGAGGAGGCGAACGCGCGAGGGACGTCCGCTCAGCCAGGGATGCAGGGTGAGGACAAAACAGCAGCCGAAGTCCCGCATCGCCTCGAACTCATCCCACCAGAGCCGGTAGACCTTTTCGCAATCCTCGGGGATGACCCCCCAGGCGGGATCGGCGTTGAATGCGAACTGCTCCCAGTCCTCGAGCATCCATTGACCGGGAATCTCGACGAGTCCGTTGCCGTGGACGAAGGGCACGTCGTCGCTCATGAGGCTGGCATTGTAGAGGAACCCTTCGCTAACGAGAAGATCGGTCGTGCCCGGATTGATCTCGAACCAAGGGGCGCGGAATCCGGCGGGACGTTTCCCGGTCACTTCCTCGAGGATGCCGAGACTGAGGCGGAGGACGTCGCGCTCTTCCTCCGGATTGAGGTAGGCGAGCTTCTCGTGAAGATGTCCATGCGCTCCGATCTCGTGACCCGACGCGGCGATGGCACGGGTCATCTCGGGATGTTTCATCGCGATGAAGGAAGGGATGAAGAAGGTCGCGGGAACGCCGAGATGATCGACCAGCCCGAGGAGCCGAGGCACGCCCACGGTGGGACCGTACTCGCACTGCGACATCGTCGTGAGACGACGCGCCAGGTCGGGATCTTCGGAGAGCGCGGTGGTCTCGCCGTCGACGTCGAAGCAGAGCATCACGGCGCAGCGTTTGCCCTCGGGCCAAGTGAAGCGCGGGAGCGGGAGGTATTGATCAGGATTCAGGGTCATGCCAGGTGCCGTCGGGGGAGATCTCGGAGGGAAGGGTGAGGTCGTAGCGTTCCCAGCCCGCGGCGATGCCGCCATCGACCGGGAGGATCACGCCGGTGACGAAGGAGGCTTCGTCGGAACAAAGGAAATGGGCCGCAGCCGCGACTTCGGCGGGCGTGCCGAGGCGTCCCATCGGGGTGCGCGATTCGGCGAAGGGGATCTCGGGATTGCCGGGAATGCCCTCGACTGCAGGCGTGCGGATCGTGCCCGGGGCGATCGCGTTCACGGTGATGGCGCGCGGCGCCAGCTCGAGCGCGGCGCATTTCGTGAGATGGGCGACGGTGGCCTTCGAGGCGGCATAGACGGTACCGGCCGGCACGCCGAGGAGACCGACGAAGGAGGAGAGATTGACGATGCGACCGCCCGGTGAAAGGAGGCGCGAGCCGTGTTTGATGCCCCAAATGGTTCCGTTCACGTTGACATCGAAGGTCCGCCTCAGGACGGATTCGGTGAGGTCTTCGAAACGCACTCCGAGCGGCTGGATGCCGGCGTTGTTCACAAGGAGATCGAGTTTGCCGTGTTTCGCGACGACCGCGTCGAACATCGACGAAACCCCGTCTTCGCTCGAGACGTCGACCCTGACAAACTCACCATTCTCCTCTGGCGGCGAGAGTCGATCGGCGATCACGACGACGGCACCGGCGGCGCGGAAACGCGCGACGATGGCCGCACCGATCCCGGAGCTGCCTCCGGTGACGACGGCGACTTTCCCGGCGAGAGAGAAGAATCCGCTCATGCGAACTCGCGGATCTTGTTCGCGAGGTAGCGCTGGAATTGCCAGATCGGTTCCTCGAGATGGCTGAGACGTCCGGGCTCATAGGCGCCCGAGCGCATCCCGTTTTGCGTCGCGGCGCACACCTCCATGTCCTCGAGGTGGAAGTTGATCGCGGCCTCGACTTCGCTTTGATAGAGTTCGTTGTAGTCCTCGCGCTCCATCGTCGCGGGGTGGACGAGCAAGGTGGTGGTGAGGCTGCACGTCTCCGGACCCGTCGGGAGGAGGCGATACCAGTAGACGCGGTCGGGGGCGGTGAAGAGAAGGCAGGTCGGGTAGCCGAGAAAGACCCACCACTCGGTGTAGTCATCGACTCCGAGACCGGGAAAGGGAGTCATCGTCGTGCCCGCCTCGCCAGTGGTGAGTATCGTCTCAACGAGGTCGGCGCGCAGGGGCAGGCGCATCGCCGAGAAGTCGGGATCCTCGGGAATGGTCGAGCATCCCTTCGCGGGGAGAAAGGGCTCGAGGGTCTTGCGATGGGCGCCCAGGTGGTGGTAAGCCTCCATGAAGTTCTCAAGGAGGATCTTCCAGTTGAAGCCGCAGTCCCAATGCTGGTCCCACACGAGCTTCGCCTCACCCATGTTCCAGCCCCCGAGGAATTCGCTGCGAAGACGTCCGAGCTTCTCAGCGAGGGGCGGCGCCTCGGGATTGAGCGTGACGAAGACGAAGCCTTCCCAGATCTCGCTGCGGAATTCGTGCAGGCAGACCTCGCTGCGGTCGAAACCCTCGGCCTGCTGCATCTCCGGAGCTCCTAACATTCGCCCATTGAGATCGTAGCTCCAGAGGTGGTAGGGACAGAGGATGACGCGCTGATTCCCCTGATCAGGAAGGTTTCCGCCCTCGGGCATGAGGTCCATGCCACGGTGGCGACAGACGCGCGAGAGGACACGCACGACGTCATCCTTGCCGCGGGTCACGAGCATGGGTTCGCCACAGAGGTCGACGCGCAGGTAATCGCCGGGATTCGGCACCTGCGAGACGTGGGCGAGGGAAATCCATTCTTTGCGGAAAATTGCCTTCGTCTCGAAGTCGAGGAATTCGGGGGAGGTGTAGATCCCGGCGGGAGAGGATTTTGCCTTTTCCCGCGGCAGTGCGGCGGCCTCGAGGACCTGGGAAAAGAGCGCCTCGATCCCGTCGGGGACGGCACTGGCCTTGGGAAACTGATAGACGGGCGAGGGAGGGGCGGCGGTGGTCATGTGGTCTTGTCAGGGTGGAGTTCTTGAAAGCGGTCGCGCTGGCGCAAGGCGATCCAGCGATTCACGTCCCAGAGATCGGCGACGGGCTTTTGGGTGAAGGGCTCGCAGTGGAGATAACCATCAGGACCGAACTCGGGCGTGAGGGTGGAGACGGTGAAACCCCGGCGGAGCTGGCTTTGCCAGACTTCATCCCACCAGCGTTCGTGGGCGGCAAGGTCGCCGGCGTGCTCGGGGGCGCGCGGGTCGGGCACCTGCGGACCCTGATTGTAGCCGACGCGGGTCTGGAGGTGGAAGGCGTGGTCGGCACAGAGGGTGAGAATGTCAGGGTGCTCGTCCATCACGAGCCTCTCGGCGACGACGACGAAGTGGCTGAAGTCGCAGGTCAGTTTCAGGTCGGGCACCTCGAGAAGAATGTCACGGGCGATCCAGGCGCTGTTGAGGGGGCGGCCGCGGTGAGTCTCGACGCTGATGGCTATGCCGTATTCGGCCTCGAGCGCAACGATGGCGTCGTGGAAATCGACTTTCTCGCGAAAGGTCCAGGCATCGGATCCGGCCATGGTGTTGATGAAGCGGGGCGAGGCGGGCAGGCTGCGTTCGATCCCTTCGCGGAGCGATTGGAGGTGATCTGCTGGCGTCGCTCCCGGGGCCGGCACGTAAAAGCCGGGGGGTGTGGCGGTGCAGACTTCGGCGATGAGGTCGAGAGAAGACTCGGCAAGGGTGGCGATGAAGGCCTCGCGCTCGCCGCGATCGGATGGGACCGGGCCTTCGATACCGTGAAATCCCGCTTCTTGGCAGAGCGCGGCCGCTTCGGCGAGGGAGCCTTCATGGCCCCAGAGGGTTTTGAAAAGTTGTAGTTCCATCATTGGGGAAGAGAAGCGGCAACACGGAAGCCGAGGTTGTCGTAGCGGGCATCGACGGGAGCCCAGTCGCGCCAGGAGCAGCGGAGAAGACGGGGAAGGTGGTCCCAGGCCCCTCCGCGGATGGTGCGTTTGTCAGGATCGACGGAGGAAAGGCTCCGCCAGGGGTCGGCGGTCCATTCGCAGACGTTGCCGGTCATGTCGTGGAGGCCGAAAGCATTCGGGGCGAAGGAGCCGACCGGGAGCCGTCGTCCCGCCCCGACGGGGAGGCCTGATTCGTCGTAGAGGAAATTCGCCTCCGCGGCGGAGAGATCGTTTCCACCGGGGAAGATCGTCTTGGATCCGCCGCGACAGGCATACTCCCACTCGGCTTCGGTCGGCAGGCGGCAGGGCAGTCCGGTTTTCATGGCAAGCCAGGCAGCGTAATCCCCCGCCTCGTGCCAGGCGATGCCGACGACGGGCAGGGTGGAGTCGGAAGCGGTTCCGCGAAAGGAGGCCCACTGCGCCTCGGTGACGGGAAATCGTCCGAGGAGGAAGTCCGCCACCGCCACCTCGCGCCGGGGCAGCTCGATCGCGCTGGCGAACTTGTCGTCCTCGCGCCCGCCCATGAGAAAACGACCTCCCGGGATCCTGACCAAGTCACCAGGGAGGACGGGATTCGCATCGTGGACGACGGTGGCTGGAAGACTCGTGCTCAATAGCCGCTCTCTTTCAGCATCTTCATCGGCTCGAGCGCGACCCCGGCCTCCATCGGATGCGAGGTCTTGACCGTGCCGAACTTGATCCACCAGTCGTTCGTCAGCTTCCAGTGGTCGGCGATCTGGCCATTCTTGCCGAAGGGCGGAACGCCCTCGGTGAGACCCATGAACTGGGCGGCTTCGGTCCAGTTGAAGGGATAGATCCCGCCGTCGGTGGCGCTGCCATCCTTGCCGAGGACGAGCTCGACATCGGCGACGGTAAACTTCAGTCCATCGGCGATGATCTGGTTGGCCTCGGCGGGATTTTCCTTCCAGAATTTCACGGCCTCGAAGTAGGCCTTCATCGTCAGCATCGCGGTTTCCTTTTGCGCGAGGAAGGATCCGCTCATGTACATCCCGTCACCGAGGAGGACGGTCTCCTTGAAATAGGGATCCTTCGAGGTGGCGACGACCTTGGCCTCGGGCAGGGCCTTGAGGACATTGCTGCCGAAGGGTTCCCAGAATTCACCGGCCGCAACCTTGCCGCTGACCATGGCGGCGACGGCGTCGTCCATGATGAGGTTGGTGTATTTCACCTGGTCGAAGGCGACACCGTTCTTCTCGAGCCAGATGCCCATGTAGATCTGGGTGAGTCCGCCCTCGAGCACGGCCACTTCCTTGCCGACGAGATCGCTCGCGCCGTTGATGCCGGGTGCGAGGATGATCTTGTCGGTGCCGTAGGAGGGATTGGTGTAGGCGACGAGTTTCACCGGCACGCCTTCCTCGGCGGCGATCGGGCCATACTCGACGGTGGAGGAGGTCACGTCGAGCTGGCCCGCCGCCATCTGGCCGAAGCTCTCATAGGGATCTTCGATGATCTGGATATCGAGGGCGATTTCCGGAACGAGGTTCTTCTCCTTCGCGATGAACCAGAAGCCATAGCCGGGCCAGGAGAAGAGCGAGACCTTGACCGTCGCGGGAGCAGCCGGTGCCGCAGCGGCGGGAGCGGGTGCCGGTTCGGGCTTGGCTTCGGGAGCCGGGGCGGGTTCCACAGGGGTGGGCGCGGGAGCCTCGGCGGCCGGCGCAGCCTCGGGCGCGGCCGGGGGCGGCGTGGGCTCGGAGCACGCGTTGAGGAAGAGGAGGCCGAGGCTCAGGAGAGCGAGGCCGCGGATCGATCTGGTTTGGTGTTCGGGATGCTTCATGGATGGTTCGGATGGTTGGAGGAGAAAATGGATCGGTTCAGCGGAGGTAGCGGAAGCCGAGGCGATGGATGAGCCGGAAAAGCAGGTCGAAGGCGAGACCGAGGAGACCGATCACGAGAATGCCGGCGAGGATGTCGTCGACCCTGACAAAACGCTTCGCCCGCATCATCATCGCGCCAATCCCGTCGGTGGCGGCGACGATCTCGGCGATGACGAGGTAGGTCCAGCTCACTGCCAGCATCTGGCGCGCGGTGTCGAGGTAGGTGGGAAGAGCGGCGGGAAAGATGACCCGGCAGAGCACCTGCAGCCGCGAAGCCCCGAGGGTGCGCGAGCATTCGACGAGCTCCTCGCGCACCGCCTTGGTGTTGTCCATGAAGAGGGTCACGAGGAACCAGACGACGCCGAGAATGAGGAGGGCGATCTTTTGTCCCTCTCCCGTGCCGAGCCACATGAGCAGGAGCGGCACGAACGACGGCGCGGGCAGGTAGCGGAAGGGCGAGACGAGCGGATTGAAGAAACTCTCGACCACGGGAAAAGCGCCCATCAGCACCCCGAGCGGCAGGGCGATGACGATGGCGAGGGCGAAGCTGATGAGAATGCGCTTCACGCTCTGGAGGATGTCGGCGCCGAATCCACCCTCGACGAGGAGCCGCCAAAGCGCCTCGAGCACCGCGACGGGACCGGGGAGGAGCTGGTCGGGCGTGAACTCAGCGGCCGCGAGGAGATGCCAGCCACCGATGAAAAGAACCCACGCGAGGAGACCGAGGCCCACGGCGAGGGGACGCTTAACGGCACGTTTGAACTCGAAGAGGGATTTCACGGCATTCCTTCGCTTCGCGCTCCGGCCGGTTTTCGTCGACTCGGTCGCAATCTCGGTATCGCATGTCGTGATGCCGTTCATCAATGGAATCGCCTCAATCCCTTTGGTGGGTCGCAGGTGTCGTGCCAGTAGCGAAAACTATTTGCGTGCGCAAATAGTTTTCGCGGTGCTTTATCGCTTTGTCAGGAGATAAACGCGTGATTGATCCCGCGCCTGATCCGGTATAGAAACGGATTCCTACCAAACCACCCGAATCGTCCCACCGATGCCCCGCCCCCGCCAAGTCGCCTGGCGATTGTTCCTCCAAGCGCACGCGCTCCTGACGAAGCGCGTCGATGCGGCCTTGTTGGCGGCGGACTGCATTTCCTTCGACACCTACGACGTGCTTATCACCCTCGCCGAAGCGCCGGACCAACGACTGCGCATGAGCGAACTCGCGGGCGCGACCTTCTTCTCCAACAGCGGCATCTCGCGCCGTGTCGCCCGCCTCGAGAAGGAAGGTTTTCTCCGCCGGGAAGGTTGCGAGAACGACGGCCGCGTCTTTTACGCCGTGCTCACCGAAGCGGGACGCGAGGCCCTGCGCGAGGCCTGGCCGGTCTACGAGCGCGTCATCGAGGATGATTTCGGCAGGGCGATGAATCCGTCCGAAACCCGCGATCTCGCGAAGATTCTCGGATCCCTCGTCGACCGGCTCGGAGGAACGAGCGGAGGTGCCACGGAGGAACCTCCCGTGTGATCCGATCTTCAGGAGAGCGGCATCCCGGGCCAGCGCACTTCCACCCGGAGCCTCGAACCCTCCAGCGACGCGGAGCATTCACCTCCGAGAAAGGTGACCGCCGCCCGAACGACGGAGAGGCCCAGACCGGAGTGGCCTTTCTCGGTACGCGAGGAGGACTTCCGCCAGAAGCGCTCGAAGAGCCGGTCAAGGTCGCCAGGATCGAGATCCGGAGCCTCGTTCTCGACGGCAAAGACGAGAGGACTCGCATTGACCCGCAAGGTGCTGCCCTCGGGTGCATAGGTGACGGCGTTGCCAAGGAGGTTCGCCACGATCGCCCTCCACAGCACCGGATCGGAGACAAACGGACCCGCCGAGATCTCGGAATCCACGGTGAGACGGCGTCGCGCGAGTTCGTCATCGAGCCGTTCGAGTGATTCGCGCACGCCGGCCTGGAGATCGACCGGCTCGAGGTGCGGCGAGACCTCGGAATCGGCCTTGGCGAGAAGGGAGAGCGTTTCGAGGAGGGACTCAAGTTCGGCGAGGACCTCGAGCATTTCGCGACCGTGATCGGCGGTGAATTCATCAGGCCATTTGGCCCCGAGTTCCGTCATCGCCCGCAACTCTGCGATCGGGGTGCGAAGCTCGTGGGCGGCGTCGCTGGTGAAGCGCCGCTCCCGGGAAAAGGAAACCTCGAGACGGGCGAGGAGTTCATTGAGTTTTGCAGCGACGCCCTGCAATTCCACGGGGAGATCATCGACGACGAGGCCCTGCGAAAGACGATGAACGTCGATGCGCTGCACATCGGCACTGAGCCGGTCGACCGGTTTCAAGGCGCTCCCGACGACGAGATAGAGCACCGCGAGGCTGGTGAGGATCGCCCCGCCGCCAAACGAGAGGATCACGAGAGCGACGGTGCGCAGGGTTTTCCGCAGTTGCGAGGTGTTGCTCGCAACAAGAATACGGGTATCGCGAAATTGGTCCTCGAGGTCGTCAGAGGGCGTGAAGGTCTCCCAGTGGGCCCGCCCGGGAACCCCGTCCGGCAGAACGATGTCGGTGAAGCCGCTCGCCTCGGTCGCAAGTTGCCCTGACAAGGGCAAATCCGAATCGCCGAGCGAAGGCGAGCGTTTCAGCGGCTGCCCTGCCGGACCATAGACCTCGAAGTAATCTCCGGGAGAAGAAGACCCGAATCCCGCAAAGGCCTGGATGTCGAGGTCGATCTCGAATTCACCGTCATCGATCTCCGAGGCGATCACGAGAGCCTGGGCCTTGGTGACGAGCGCCTTGTCGAATTGACCGGTGAGGGTCTTCCGCAGGGCGAGGTGGAGTCCCGCTCCGCCACCGATTAGGAGGATCGCCGCCGCCGCGCCGATCGACAGGGCCATTTGCCGGCGGATCGACTTCATGGCATCTCCTGCAGCACGTAACCGAGCCCGCGCCGGGTGTGAATGAGGGGTGGCGCGTCGCCGGGTGAAAGCTTGCGACGCAGGGCATAGACCGCCGCATCGACGGCGTTGCTCAGGGGGCTGTCGGCCTCGCCGTAGAGACGCTCCTCGATCTGCTCGCGGCTGAAGACCCGGCCGGGATGACGGGCGAGGCATTCGAGGAGGGAGAATTCGCGCGCGGTCAAGGTGAGCGACAGTCCTGCGCGCCGGACGGTGCGGGCGGCGAGATCGATCTCGAGATCCGCCACCCGGATGCGGGAGTCGGCCTGCCCGCGGTGTCGCCGGATCACCGCCTCGAGACGGGCCGCGAGTTCCTCGATCGCGAAGGGTTTCACGAGGTAGTCATCCGCGCCGAGGGCGAGTCCCCGCACCCGGTCCGCCACGGAAGCGAGAGCGGTGAGAATAAGCACCGGGGTGAGGTCGCCGCGTCGCCGCCACGTTTCGAGGAGCTCGAGCCCGCTCTTTCCCGGCAGCATCAAATCGAGAATGATCGCGTCGTAGGGATGGACTCCGACACTCGCCATGGCCTCGTCACCATCCTTCGCCTCATCGACGGCGTAGCCCAGTCGCGCCAACGCCCGAACCAAGGTGGCCCGGAGCCGTTGGGAGTCTTCGACGAGGAGGAGGCGCATGCGGTGGCAGGGCTCAGAGATTTCCTTCCTCGCGCCTGCTGATCACCTCCCCGGTTTCACTGAGGATGAGTTCGAGCTCGACCCGCCCGGGGAGATCGAATTCGAGGTGATACTCGACCTTGCCGTTGGCGGTCACTTTGTCCGCTCTGTCGAATCGTCCCTTGCTCGCTTGGATCGAATCCACCGTCGCACGGACCGCCGGGGGGAGGTCCGGGAGACGGAGCCTGTCGACAATCTTGAGAAGCACCCCTTCGCCGGTGACATGGAGCTTCCGCTCGCGTGGTCCCGGCAAGTCGATTTCGACGACGTAGAGCTGGCGTTCGTCGATGCGGATCACCTTGATATCATCGACATGGCCGCCGCCGAGGTTTTCCGATATCTTGGCGCGGACGGTCTCGGAGAGTTGCTTCGACGATTCCTCACCCGCCCTGGGAGCCGGACCAAGGCCTGTCGACACGACCGCCATAGCCAAAAGCACCGTGTTGGAAAACTTCCTCTTCATGTTCCCTGATCCGGAGAAGCCGGGGCCATGCCCGCTCCGGAAAAACATGATCTTACCCTGCGGGCGCGGCAAGGGGAAGGGCGGATTTTGCGCCGCAGCGCCCGCGGAACTTCCCGCAGGGCCCTTCAAAAATCCGCCTCCTCGCGATGGCGGAGGATCTCGCCGCCTTCGCCGATGACGAGGTGCAGATCGACTTCATCAATGAGATCGAAATCGACGTGGTATTCGGTGCGATTCCCCGAGGTGACGCGGTCCGCGCCATCGAATCGATTGCCCTCTCCAAGGAAGGGATGCAGGGCCGCCTTGACCGGACGCGGCAGGTCGCGCAGACCGATTTGATCGACGATCCGCAGGAGAGCTCCGTCTACCGAGACATGCAAGGTGCGTTCGCCCGCTCCCGGACGGTCGATTTCGGCGACGTAGAGGAGGCGGTCCTTCGCCCGCACTGCATTGACTCCATCAATCCGGCCCGGTTGGGAATGGTGGTGGATCGTTTCCCGGACCGACTCCGGACATTGCTTCAGGGAGATGCCCTCGGCGCGAACCGAGGTGAAGGTGCTGCCCAGCAGGTTGGCCGAGAGATCGAGAACGAATTGCTTCTTCATAAAAACGAGGGGGTTGAAAGCGGAGCCGACGGGAATCGTCCCCGACATGAAGAGTTTCCCAGACGAAGATGACGGGGAGATGAGCGGACGCCGGAAAAACGCCGGGGCCTCGGCCGAAGAAATCCCTCCTTTCGCCGATACCGATTTCCGCTAAGGTCCCCTCCTGTGTCCGGGATCGAACTTGCCCTCATTCTCCTTCTCCTCCTCGCCGGTCTCAGCGTGCTCGGCGAACGGCTCCCGTGGCCGGTGCCCATCACCTATGCCGCGGGTGGATGCCTCATTTCGCTCTGGCCCGCCTTCCCCGTGATCAGCCTCGATCCCGGTTTTTTCTTCCTCCTTTTCGTGCCGCCGCTGCTCTTTGCCGATGGATGGCTGATGCCGCTGCGTGATTTCTGGTCGGTGCGGCGACCGGTCTTCACCCTCGCCACCGGTCTCGTCGTCGTGACCACTCTCGCGGTCGGATTCGTCGCCCACTGGCTCATCCCCGCGTTGCCCCTCGCGATGGCCTTCGCCCTCGGTGCGGTGATTTCCCCGACCGACGCCGTCGCCGTCGGCGTCATCACCCAAAAGCTGAAGGTGCCACCCCGGCTCACCGCCGTCCTCAACGGCGAGAGCCTCATGAACGACGCGACCGGCCTCGTCGCTTTCAAGTTCGCCCTCGCCGCGGCGGCGGCCGGCAGCTTTTCCTTGGGCAAAGCCTCGCTCAGCTTTCTCGTCGTCGCGATCGGCGGTCTCGTCCTCGGCTTCGCGGTCAGTTGGTTGGTCGGAAAACTGCGCGACCTCCTCCACCGCGTCCACGGCATGGACCCGCTCCTCGAGACGACGATCTCGCTGTTGACGCCCTTCGCCGCCTACCTTGCGGCGGAGCCGCTCGGTGTCTCGAACATCCTCGCCGTCGTCGCGGCGGGACTCTACGCCGGCTGGCGCGATCCCCTGCGCATGGACGCGACGACGCGCCTGACGGCATGGAGAGTCTGGAGCCTGCTCCTCTTCTGGCTCAACGGACTCGCTTTCGTCCTTCTTGGGTTGCAATTGCCCGGCATCCTCGTCTCGCTCGATGCGACCTACTCGGCCGGGCAACTCGCCCTTTTCACCGCCGCGGTCTCGGGCACGGCCATCCTCGTGCGTCTCCTCTGGTTTGGTCCGGGCACGCACCTGACCTACCGGCTTTTCCGCCGCGGCTTGCGGGGGGAATCACCGCCTCCCCGCTCGTGGCTCGCCGTCGCAAGCTGGGCCGGGATGCGTGGCACCATCACCCTCGCCGCGGCCCTTTCCATTCCTCTCGTGATGGACGACGGGTCGCCCTTCCCTGGACGCGAAATCGTCATCTTCCTGGCAGCAGGCACGATCGTCGTGACCCTTCTGCTCCAGGGCACCACCCTCGAAGCCCTCATCTGCAAACTCAAGGTGAGGCCCGACGACACTCAGATTGAGGAAGACCGGCTCGCCCGCATCACCGCCGTCGAAGCCGCGCTTGAGTATCTGCGCCACGCCGCCCGCGACGACGAAGGCGACTCCGCCGCCCTCGCCGAAATCCTCTCAGAATACGAATACCGCCTCGCCGAACTCACCGCCGAAGGCGAGACCCAATCCCACGCCATCTGCCGCCGCCGTGTCTCCCGCGAGCACCGCCTCGCCGCCCTCAAGGCCGAACGCGAAGCTGTCGACCGACTTTGGCGCGCCCACCGCATCTCCGACGAGACCCACCGCCCGCTCCAGCAACTCTTGGATTACGAGGAGTCGATGCTGGAGGGGGGGAAGCAGTGAGGATCATTCAGACGATCCCTGGCCTCGTCGCCCTTCCCTGAATCCGCCATGCCCTCGCCGGGCCGGATCGGCTAAAACTGGTCCATGACCCGTGTCCTCTTTTGCGTTCTTTGTTTTGCCTCCATCACCAGAGCCGGGGATCCGCCGCTCCCCGAATCCCTCCGCCCCCTGTTTGCTCCACCCACCGAATTTGC
>Ga0209573_1002398_pt1 | contig 24025 bp, 18 predicted proteins | sample TNRBio252014_DNA_FD_185870 | JGI IMG/M metagenome (GOLD analysis project Ga0209573, IMG submission 185870) | Wastewater treatment Type I Accumulibacter community from EBPR Bioreactor in Madison, WI, USA - TNR Reactor_6/25/2014_ DNA (SPAdes)... | ecosystem: Engineered > Bioreactor > EBPR >...
GCAAATAGAAGGGATACCTGTTTGCGGTAAGACGGGTACGGCGCAAAATACGCAGGGCAAAGATCACTCGGTATTTTTTGCTTTTGCGCCAAAGAATGACCCTCAAATTGCAGTAGCGGTCATCGTGGAAAATGCAACATGGGGGGGCGTGTGGGCGGCACCGATCGCCAGCCTGATGATTGAAAAATACCTCCGTAGAGAGATTAAAGATAAAGCCAAACTCCAACGCATCTTGGATGCTAACTTTATCTATACGCCGCCGGCATATATTGCCAATATCGGTTGGGACAGCGTCAGCACAACGATAAAAGGCGACAGTGTGAAGATTCAACTTCGATAATTGAAAAAACTTCGCTTTCCGAAGAAAAAACTATATCTTAGTAGGCTTTGATTACGTATTCCAAAAAAATGTAACTTCCTTGCCTTATGTCCCGTTCTATTCGAGAAGATTATTTGATTGACAGCCCGTTACTACGTCCGTTTTATCGGGTGTCGCCCCATCATTATGATGTCAAATCATTAGTGAATGAGCGCGTTAAAATTCAAACGCCGCGTACCGTATTAGCCGAAGTGTTAGAAAAGCAATACGAACACCTGCCCCCTAAGCCAACTGTTAACGAAAATATTGCACTTCTTCGTCAAGAAAATACCTTTACGATTACGACCGGACAACAGCCCGTACTCTTTGGCGGACCGATGTACGTGCTGTACAAAGCCATCACCGCCATTACTTTAGCGCAAGAGTTTAAGTCCTTAATGCCGGAAGCCAACTTCGTTCCCGTCTTTTGGATGGCTTCCGAAGATCACGACTGGCAGGAAGTTAATCATACTTGGGTTGGCTTTAAGGACAAAAAAATATATGATGCCAAATGCTACGGTGCGGTGGGCAGGCACATCATTACCGAACGCATCCAAGATTTATTACCCGATGATGCCGTCATACAATCCTATTGGAAGTCAGGCACTACTTGGGCGGAGGCTTTCCAAGCCACCCTACATCATTGGTTGGGGGATCAGGGCTTGGTGGTCTTGAATCCTGACGTTCCCGCGCTGAAAAATGCTTTTCTCACAATAGCCCAGCAGGAATTTTATGACCGTCCTTCGGAGCGATTGGTCTTGGAAACCACCCGAAAATTAGCCGAAGCAAGCTACCCGATTCAACTAACGCCCCGCCCCATCAACCTGTTTTATTTAACCGATCATCATCGCGGACGGATGACTCCGGGCGATAACGGTAATATATTGGTAGATAAAACCGACCTGATCTTCTCCCGTAAACTGATGATTGAGCATATCTGCGACCAACCAGAAACGGTTAGTCCGAATGCCGTCTTGCGCCCCATCTATCAAGAGACGATCCTGCCTAATTTGGTTTATGTGGGCGGATGGGGTGAAATAGCCTATTGGATGGAATTAGGTTCATTATTTGAGCATTACAATCTGCCGATGCCGATGGTTATGCCCCGAGCCTCCGCTTTGCTTTGGACGCAACAACAATGGGACGAATGGAAATCCTACGGCTTAACGCCCCAAGACCTCAATCTAACGGATGACCACTTCAAAAAGCAAGCCTTAGCGAAACTCTGGCATGATGATCCCTTCTTGGAGCATTGGAATGAAGAATTAGCCGGTTTGTTTGACCGACTCCATGACTACGTAGGCACGCTTACGCCCCAACAGCAACGCAACGTGCGTGGGCAGTTAGCCAAAAACGTTCGTTTTTCCGAATCCTTACGGAAAAAGATGGCTAAGATGATCCTGCGACAGCATCCCTTAACTTATCAGCCGATATTACGTGTTAAATCCCAAGTGCAACCCGACGGAAGCGTACAGGAACGCTGTCTGAATCCCGCTTCTTTCCCCGACTTTACTACTGAACAAATCGTAGCTTTTCTCTTGGAACATTTGGACAGTTTTGATGCCGATGTACAACAACTGATAGTCCGATGAAGTATTTTTGGTTACTTGTCCTTGGTTTGAGCAGTTGCTTCACGCTTTACGGGCGAAATACGATTCCCGAATTTCAGATGCGGGGAGAACATGTTTTCACGCCTTCCGGTATGCAGATAAAAGTTAGCTGGCAATGGTCAGGCGAGGATTTGCGCTTTATTCCCACTTCTGCTAAAGGTTGTCAAGCCAAAATCAAACTGCATTTCACCGTTCGGGGTGCGAAAAAACGAATTTTGTATGAGTGGCAAACCGTGCAGACGTTTGAACGGTCGGGTGGTACTTGTCTGTCTCAAAAATCAGAACGATATTATCTGCATCGAAATATCAATTTGTCGGAAGGCGACTATCTGCTAACGTGTTTGGTGGAAGATGTGCATGCGCACACCCATTCCTACAAAGAGCAAGCCTTCAATTTCGCACCAACAGATTACGGACTATCGGATATTCATCTTTACTATGATTTGAAGTATGCCCAACCACTGATTGGTAATGTAGTAGCGGAGGAAACGACGATACTGCCCTTTGGTATTCAAATTCATCCCCAACCGAATAGTTATTACACGCTACGCACTGCCCTTTATCATCAAGAATCCCAAACGAGGGCGCAACCCGCTACCCATTACGTCTTAACGCAACAGAAAAATGTAGGCTTGAAGGGTGGTCAAGCCGTTTATCAGGATTATTTCCATATTGAGGGTTTGGCTTCGGGGAAGTATTTGTTGGAAGTCTATCTATTTACGGATGAACGCTTAGTAGCCTATCGCAGTCGGGAATGGATTTTGCCCTGGTCGGGTTTGAAAGCCGTTACAGCAAATCTGCCGGAAGCCATCCGCCAAATGGAAGTCATCGCACCTAAAGCGGTTATTCAGCAGTTACTCCGCATTCAAGACCCCAACGAGCAATTAGAAGCCTTCCGGCAATTTTGGTTGGGGAAAAACTTATCGCCCGACGATCACCCCACCGCCGCAATGGAGGCATACTATCAATCCCTGACCGCGACCGATACCTTCAAAACGCCAACCGTTGCAGGCTGGAAAACGGATCGCGGGCAAGCCTACCTGCGCTACGGAAAACCCGATAAAATGCTTCAAAAGGAAATCAACGGTTGGGCATATCAATACTGGCATTATGCGCGCTACGGGATGACCCTTGCCTTCCGACGGGAGCAGGAGCAACAGGAATGGAAGGAAATCTAATCCAAATTTGTAATTTCTAACATATATAAAATCAATGATTATTTGTCAGAAGTAACCACATAGGTATGAGCCAGCTTATCATGAAGCCCCTGTCGCTTTTTGTCCCAAAACATCATCAAAAAGCCAACCAACAACATCAAGGATGATAGATATTTGGCAAAGCATCTACCCGTAGCCCGCATGAAAGTTAAACGTTCTCCGGCTTCATCCACTACTTTTAGCCCGAAGAGCATTTTTCCGAATGTGGCTTGCTTCGGAGAAGATTCTAAAGTCGCTAAATACAACCAACGAAAAAATATGAATATAATTGTAAATCTAAATGCGATTATTTGTGATTCCCTATTGGTAGGGTAATCAGGCATGCCGAATATTAAATATGTGATAATTCCGGAAATTAAAAAAGATGCAACCAACACAAAAATACCATCTAACACTCCTGCAACCGTTCGCTTGATAGGAGAAGCATAGTTGAATGCTGGTTCGATCTCGAATGGGCTTTTTTCTTCAATCATAAAGGATATTGATAAACCAATTACAAAAAAAGTAAAAAATCTGCATTCCAAGAAATTAAACTAAGGGGTGTCCCCATCCCAACATCTTGCCTCGAACTTGGTGGAAATTCATTCATCAAGAACCCTATGGCTTTGTTATTGTATTTGGATGGTCGTTTGTTAAATGCTGATGAGCATTCCGACCTCCGCGATGCCGAAATCACCCTCCGCCGGCAGGACGAATCGGGAAGACCCGCCCGCAATCTGGCGCAAGAAATCACTTTTTACGGAACTGCCTACCAAACGATCTATGAAAATCTGATCCTTGCCCCCGATGCCCGCAATCGCTTTCTGGACGTAGTCATACGGGAAGATTGTTGCGAAAACTTCGTGTGGCTTACAGGGCGTATCACGGCGGACAGTATCGAATGGTGCGAAAAAGCCTGCTCGGTTACGGGGACGGTCGTTTCCTTCGCGCCGGAAGATGCGGGCATTGAGTGCCTGCGTTCCACGATAGTTTCGGATGATTTTGCGGGATTTCGCTATCGTTTGCACCCGTTTGTACGGCATTGTATTGAGATGCGTCCCGCTTTGTTGCAGGATTTGGTGCTGATCTTCGCCTTTCTGTTCAATTTTACGCTGTTGCTCTTTTATCCGATTGTTACGCTATTAACGTTGGTGATTGCTTTGGTGAATATCATCATAACTGTGATACCCTGCGGAGATGCCTGCGAAGAAATTGAAAATACTTTAGATGTTAACCTTTTGGAAGAATATTCCGACTTCATTACCCGCATTAATTCGCTTATTATCGGTTGCGGACGGGGACATATCAGTCCTTTTGTACGGGATTATCTGCAAAATGTCTGCGATAAATGTGGATTAACTGCTGATCCTTCTTCCGAAAACATCTTGTTTCATCCGACTTCACCGTACTACAATACGATGTATTATCACGCACCTGTGCATAATGGTTCGTTTGACTATGTGATTTCCGGCGGAGCGTTGGACGGTGATACCATCCAAGATTATTGGGAATGGAACGGCGTAGCGGAATCCTGTTTTACCTTTTTGGAATCACTCAAAAAAGTTTTTAATGCCGGCTGGCGATTGGAAGGCAATGTGCTACACTTTGAACATGATGCCACACCCCCGCCGGTGGGTTTGATCTGGGAAGATTTACCGTCAGAATCCCGCATCGAATTATGTTATGAATATACGGGGGACGTTCAGCCCGCCTATGCCCGTTTTGAATATTCCTTAGATGCTGTGGATTGGGTGTGCAATGAAGCCAAACGTCGGTTTAACGACATCGTGGATTACAACAGTCCCGACTTCAGTCCTAACCGCAAAGGTGAACGGCGGGTCGTTTTTCCGTTCGGGATGGCGCGCTTTCGGGATGACGGCGTGGAGCGCGATGTGTTAAGCGATTATCAGTCGTTTCCGTTTATCGGTTCGCTCATCAGTTCGGATTTTGATAAGTTACTTTTGTTACCGGTCGGGGTTGCTTTTCAGCCTAAATTATTGATTTGGGACGGTATATCTGATTTCAATAACGCCAAAGTGATGCGCGTTTCACGATCAGGTGGCGGCTATGATTACAATAAGGATTATTACGTTCAAGAAAACACTTCTGATACGCTTTATGACCGCTTCTGGGCAAGTGCCGACCCGCGTATCCGACCCGAACGAGGCATTCGCTTCAAATTGCGTTTTTTTCCGAACTGCGATTTGCTTCAAAATTTGAACTTACATCAATCGGTGATGCTCCCGCTCGGCATTGGCAGGATTAATGAAATCCGATACAGTAAAAGCGTGATGACTATCATCGGCATCGTGTAAGCGTGCCAATTTGGGTTGCGGAGCGAATTTTTTGGTGGAAAATTGATTTTTTTCACAATCTTTGCACTATCCTATTCTACGTGGATTAAACAATCTATTAGTTATGAAAAAACTACTCTTATTGCTGTTCCTGATGATAGGGACGTTCGGCGCGGTTTCCGCACAAAACACGATTGAAAAGGGGGATAATATTCTCCAACTCGGTCTGGGAATCAGTCCTAACTATTACACTGGTTATAGTTTCGGGTTCGCTCCAACCTTTTCATTAGGCTATCAGCGAGGTATTGCGGAGTTAGGTCCCGGAACTTTATCTTTGGGCTTGATTGGCGCTTTCAATTCCCGAACCAATGAAGGTTACTACGGTGGTGGTAAATATCGTTGGAGACAATCATGGACTAATTTCCTGATCGGACCCCGCGCCGAATGGCATTATAACTTCGATGTGGACAAACTGGATTTCTATCTTGGTTTAACCATTGCCATGCGCTTTGAAAGCTATAAGCATGAGTGGTTAGACAACTGGAAGTATGATGATTACAAAACCGATTACGGCGGGGCGCATTTGGTTGGCGGACCACACTTGGGCTTAGCCTACTATTTGACCAACTCGGTCGGCTTGTTTGCGGAGTTCGGTTATACGATTAACTGGATGACGCTGGGCGTTGACTTCAAGTTCTAAGGATACTTTTTCAGGCATAATCCATTTCATACAAAGAGGCATTTCATACGGAAGTGTCTCTTTTTTTATTGTTATCTTTATAAAACCATCTTTCGGAAAACACAAAAGTTTAGCCCGTTGAATGCCTTTTTGTGTAGTTTTGTGCGTGAAATTCAATTCGTAAATCAGTACCATGACCTTTGAATACATCCTCGTAGAATCGCGTCCCGATGACCATATCGCTATCGTTCGGCTGAACCGTCCCAAAGAACTCAACGCCCTGAACCGTAAGGTGATGGAGGAATTGGTGCAAGCCTTTCAAGCCTTAGATGCGGACGATACTTGTCGGTGTATCATCTTGACGGGTAACGAACGTGCCTTCGCGGCGGGGGCGGACATCAAAGAGATGGCGGATGCCGATGCCGTTAAAATGGTTACGATAGATCAGTTTGCCAAGTGGGACCAGATCAAGAAAACCAAAAAGCCGATCATCGCGGCGGTGAGCGGTTTTGCCTTAGGAGGCGGTTGTGAACTATCCATGATTTGTGATATGATTATTGCATCCGAAACGGCGAAATTCGGTCAACCCGAAATCAAAATCGGGGTGATGCCCGGTGCCGGTGGTACACAACGCTTAACCCGAGCCATCGGCAAAGCCCGTGCAATGGAAATGGTCTTGACGGGGCGGTTTATCTCGGCGCAAGAAGCCTATGATGCCGGTTTAGTGAATAAGGTCGTACCGGTAGAACTCTATTTACAGGAAGCCATTAAGTTGGCTAAAGAAATCGCTTCGATGCCCCCCGTTGCCGTCCGTTTAGCGAAAGAAGCGGTATTGAATGCCTTTGAAAGCCACTTGGATCAGGGCTTACACTTCGAGCGGAAGAATTTTTACCTCCTTTTCGCCACCGAAGACCAGAAAGAAGGCATGAAAGCCTTTGCCGAAAAAAGAAATCCCGAATGGAAAGGCAGATAATTTAATCGCTTACGGATTAACAAATCAAAATGATGTATGAGATCGCTTGAGCATCAATCAAGCGAATTGGTCTTTTCATTCTCCGTATTTAATATTTAGCAAAAAAAGCGTAATGACCGACTTGCGAACGTTTCCTATCGCTGAACTGTTTGCGAAATGTGTTCATTTCACCTAAGATAACATGAAAACCGCACTACCGCTGAACGTGATCTCGGCTTTTGCCAAAGCACTGAAGGTTAAATACCACGCCGCCGAAATCCGTACCCAATATAAAAGCATGGACTTTGATGAAGCTCCCACTATCAAAGCCTTCCTGATGCAGTTAACGGAATTAGGAAAACTAATCAATGTCTCTTTTTTGGAAAACCGCGTGGAAAAGGAGCATTTTCGGGCAATGTTGTCGGAAGGGGTTTACCCGATCTTAGTTTTTCTGGAAGAAATGAATCAGGTGATCCCGTTTATGATTCAGAACTATCGTTTAGGGGTCGTGGAAGGAATACTGATCGAAGAAGAAACAACCGTTACTAAGAAGTTTTCACTCCGAGAACTGCAATCGAAACTTTACTATCCGGTAGAAAACAGTTCTAATCACGAAGTTCAAGCGGACAAACTGCCTGCTGGTGAGTTGGGGCATTCAGATGATGCGGTCTATTTAATGCTACCGGTTGTTATTGAACCCATCATTGCGAATGTTCACACGGAGGGGGCTAAAAAGCATATTCATCCATGGAAACGACTGATTCACCTATTAGTCAGTGAACGGCGTGAGATTGGCTACATATACATATATGCTATTATGATCGGTTTGCTGTCATTGACCACGCCCATCGGTGTGCAAGCCGTGATTAATATCATCTCCAGCGGGATGGTACCGGAAACGGTATTTTTCTTGGTCTTGTTTGTGGTGGGGGCTACGTTTTTTATGGGGGTTTTACAGGTCTTTCAGATGCGAATCGTGGAAGCCCTGCGCCAGCGCATCTTCGCCAAGTCGGCTTTTGAATTTGCTTTTCGCATTCCCCGCGTTCGGATGGAAGCCCTTTCCGGTAGTTACGCCCCCGAATTAATCAACCGTTTCTTTGATGTATTAACCATCCAAAAAGGATACAGTAAAATATTGATTGAGATGCTGACGGCAGTCTTGCAGATATTTTTCGGCTTGCTGTTAATGTCTTTTTATCATCCCTTCTTTATCTTCTTCGGCTTGACCTTAGTCCTGATTGTGGCGGGCATTTTCTACTTTACCAGTGCCAAAGGCTTAAAGAGTAGCATTTCCGAATCCAAATATAAATATAAAGTGGTGCATTGGTTGGAGGAAATTGCGCGCACCCTTTCGACCTTTAAGTTAGCGGGATATACCAATATGGCTTTGGAACGCACCGACTTGGAGGTCAGCCATTACCTCAAAAAGCGGGAAGACCACTTTAAGGTACTCATGTTTCAATACAAAAGTATTGTTCTTTTTAAGGTAGTCATCACGGGCGGTATCTTGATTTTAGGTACGTATCTGGTGATCGGCAAGCAAATCACGTTGGGGCAGTTTGTGGCATCCGAATTGGTGATCCTCATTATCTTGGCGGCGGTTGAAAAAATCATCCTAAATATGGATACTATTTACGATGTACTCACAGCCGTAGATAAAGTAGGACAGGTAACGGATTTACCCTTAGAATCGCCCGGCGGTATCGCTTTGGTTGATGACCCCAACAGCAAAGGCTTTGATATAAAACTCACCAACTTAAAATATAAATATCCGTCAATGAATAATTACGTCCTAAAGGGCGTTGATCTCCACGTTAAACCCGGTGAGCGTGTTGGCATTTTAGGACCCACCAGTTCGGGAAAAACAACCTTAGTGAATATTCTCACGGGATTATATGACGGATACGAAGGCGTAATCGCCATCAACGGGCTTTCCCTGCGGGATGTGAACGTTTCCAGCTTGCGGGACGAAATCGGCGATAATCTTTCCGTCGGAGACATATTTGAAGGAACGGTCGTTCAAAATATTACCGTCGGCAAGCCCAGTATAAGCATGGCGGATGTAATTTGGGCATTGGAAACCGTCGGTTTAAGTGATTTTGTACAGTCCTTACCGCATGGCATTCACTCCCATTTGGTTGCCGGTGGTAAGACGCTCCCCGCTACGGTCGTCAAGAAGATCATCTTAGCCCGCAGTATTGCTGAACATCCGAGTTTGATCGTCTTTGATGAGTTTTTTATGAATATGCCGAATAGCTTTACTAAGAGCATCACCCACTTCATCATGGATAAAAATCAGGCGTGGACGGTCATTGCTGTAACGATGAATCCTATCGTCCTTTCGCATTGTAATCGTGTGATTCTTTTTTCGGACGGAAATATCGTCAAAGAAAAAACCTTTAAGGATGCCATCCGCGACCCCGATTATCAGGAGTTTATCCCCTTTGTTCCCGTAAAGGAATTTTTTGAATAGGGATAAGGCACCTTCAAAATTACCAACAGCCAACGGAATTGCAGACCATCTTTGCCGTGATTTTCGTATATTTGGCTTATCAAGCATCATCACCTATGCGGATTCCGCGCCATAAAGTAGACGAAATATACCAACGGGCTGATATTGTGGAGGTTGTCAGCGATTACGTACAGCTCAAGAAGAAAGGAGGGTATTATGTAGGTCTGTCGCCGTTTAAGAGTGAACGTACACCGTCCTTCACCGTTACGCCTTCCAAAGGCATTTTTAAGGATTTTAGTACCGGTAAGGGTGGCAATGTCGTTACTTTTTTGATGGAAATGGAGGGTTATTCTTATCAGGAAGCCCTCATGCAACTGGCGCAACGCTATCAGATCGAGATCGAACCCGACCTTTCGCCCGAATCCAAAGCCCAAGACCAAAAGCGGGAATCGCTCCGCATTCTGAATAAGTTTGCCTGTGATTATTTTCACCAAAATCTGATACGAAATAGCGATAATCCTGCCCGAAACTATCTGCATCAGCGTGGTTTTACCGATGAAACCATAAAAACCTTCCAAATCGGCTATTGTTTGCCCGAATGGGAGGCTTTTACCCAAACCGCCCTCCGTAACCAATACAGTGTCGAACATCTGATTGAAACCGGTTTGAGCATCCTTTCCGAAAAAAATGGCAAGTTGTTTGATCGTTTTCACGGGCGGGTCATGTTTCCGATCCATGATTCGGGCGGAAAAGTAGTCGGATTCAGTGGCAGGCTTTTAGAACCCAATGACAACGCCGGCAAATACGTCAACTCCCCCGAATCATCCGTCTATATCAAGGGGAAACTGCTTTTCGGCTTGTATTTTGCCAAAAATGCCATCCGTGAGCGGGAAGAAGCCATCCTCGTGGAGGGTAATCTGGATATGATAAGCCTGTATCAGGCGGGGATTAAAAACGTGGTGGCTTCCAGCGGGACGGCTCTTACGGAAGACCAAATCACCCTGCTAAAACGCTATGCCAAGCAGATTTTGCTCTTGTTTGACGGTGATCCTGCGGGTATTAGTGCTTCCATGCGGGCGATTGACTTACTTTTGGTGCAGGATTTGGCGGTGAAAGTTCTGCTGTTACCCGAAGGACACGACCCTGATTCCTACCTGAAGACATATGGCGTATCGGATTTTCATGCTTTTGCCGAAAAAAATGCTACCGATGCCGTCTCTTTCAAAATAAAAGTGCTGAAGGAGAAATACAACGTTCAAGACCCGACCCAAAAAGGCTTCCTGATCGGCGAAATCGGGCAGACGATTGCTAAGATCAACGATGAGGTGCAACGCGCCCTTTTCGTGCAAGTGGCGGCAGAGCGACTCCAGATTTCGGAGCAACTGATGCTGAGTGCGACCAATAAGTCGTTTCAGGAATCAGCCCTTGCCCAACAAAAAAAGTGGGAAGCCGAACAAAACCGACTCCATACCGGTAATTTTACTGAAGAACCCGACTTTACGGACTATGGGGCATCCGTTCCGCAGACGGCTAAAGCCGAAAAGCAAGCAGTGGACAGCCTCCTGAACCAAAGTACGGGCTATGCCAAAGAATTGGAATTATTACGGCTGATGCTCAATTATCCGCACCGGACGTTATATGAGTGGATAGATGATGATTTGCCGGATGATGAAGTGCTGATGATGGATTTTATTTACAATGATATTGGTGAAGTGCCATTCAAGCATCCCGTTCTGGAACTGATACGGGAAAAATTGATAGATGCCCATCGGAATAAGCTACCGCTCCCTACCGATGAACTCTTACATGAATATGGAGCGGAAGTTCAGCATATTGTTTCCGAACTGTTGACGGAAAAATACAGCATCTCGGAGCGGTGGTCGGAGCGCGACATCACAATACCCAAGCCCGACTACGATTTATTTGAGAGCGTGAGCCAAAGCCTACTCCACTTCAAATTAGAAAAACTGAATGAGTTTCTGCGGGAAAACTCCCGAATGCTCCGTGATGCCCAAAATCGTACCGACATCGGCTTTGATATGATTGAATTACTCATCAAACGCAAGATGAAAATCGAAGCCAAACGCAAGAAAATCACCGAAGAATTGGGGATTGTGGTGTTGTAGTTGTTATTCTGGGACAAATAAAGCTATTTTTAGTATTTATTTAGTGTGGTCGAGAAAGTTACGAATCATCAGTCGTTGCTTGGGCTAAGCTGTATCTTGGCGACAACAATACCTCCAAGCACTCGTTTTATGCCCACTTTTCCTATCTTTGCGCTACATTTTTCATTCTGACTAAACATTTTTCACCCATGAATCAACGTCCTATTATTATCGTAGGCGGCGGACTTTCCGGTTCGCTACTCGCCATTCTGTTAGCCAAGCGCGGTTTTGATGTTCATGTTTACGAACGCCGTCCCGACATGCGGGTTGCGGACATCGGCGGCGGGCGGTCAATCAACTTAGCACTTTCTGCGCGCGGTATCCATGCCCTAAAACAGGTGGGATTAGACCAAGCCGTCTTAGCCGGAGCCGTAGCCATGAAAGGACGCATGGCGCATGACCCCGCCGGCAATACGACCTTCCAACCCTACGGTAAAAATGAATACGAATACATTAATTCGATCTCTCGAAGCGGGTTAAACGTCATCCTGATGAATGAAGCCGAAAAATACCCCAACGTCCGCTTTCACTTCAGCCAACGCTGTACCGGTATGGATTGGCAAACAGGTGAAGTTACTTTCGTGGATGAAAAGATGCAACATACTTACACCGTTACGGGTGCTACCGTCATCGGGACGGACGGTTCGGCTTCCGCCATTCGGCAGTCATTAAGTAGTATTACCGATTTTCAATATGAATACGCACCTTTGGGGCATGGATATAAAGAACTGACGATATTTCCCGATGATAATAACCGCTTCAAGATGGATGGGCAGTCGCTCCACATCTGGCCCCGCAAAAGTTTTATGCTCATCGCACTGCCGAATTTAGATCAAACTTTCACCTGTACACTTTTTTATCCCGAAACGGGTGCAGAAAGTTTTGAACAACTGACCACGCCTGATGCCGTAAATACTTTTTTTCAAACCCATTTTCCCGATACCATTTCCTTAATCCCTGATTTAGCGCAACAATTTTTAACGAATCCCTTAGGACATCTGGGTACAGTAAAATGTTATCCATGGACGCATGGCGGAAAAGCCCTTTTAGTCGGCGATGCCGCACATGCTGTTGTCCCTTTTTATGGACAAGGGATGAACTGTTCGTTTGAAGATTGTATTGCCTTAGATCAATGTATTCAACGATTTGGGCAGGATTGGGGAAAAGTTTTTTCGGAATACCAAAATATACGAAAAGCTAACACGGATGCTATTGCCGACATGGCGTTGGAAAATTTTATCGAAATGCGGGATCATACTTCTAATCCTGTCTTTGTCCGCAAACGGCAAGTCGAATTGCAATTAGAGACCATGTTCCCCCATCGGTTCATATCTAAATACGGCATGGTTACTTTCCGCCACGACATTCCATATGCACTGGCAAAAACCAAAGGCAACCTGCAAGATGAGTTTTTGATGAACATGTGTTCGGAAGAAGATCAAATTAGAAACCTTACCCTTGACCAACTGATGGCAGAGCTGGAAGCCTATGTAACCGCTCAGCTATAAACAAATTCAAATACTTTCAGCTCCGTTTTTTTTATTTTTACAAACGCAAAAAAAGCGAACATCAGTTGCGCACTCTTAATCATCAATTTCTTTCTAAAAAGAAAAAAAGTTGATTCATATTGTTATTGATAAAATATAACATGTTTTTTTGAAGAAAAGGTTGATAAAATAACACTTCGATTGCTGGTTTTAGTGCGCTTTTTGCTATCTTTATCCTAAACTTTTACTGAAAACGCTATGTCGGCTCGCTGGATCATATTATTTTTATCTCTGATGTTGGGAAGTAGTGTTAATGCCCAACGGAGCGTTCACATTGCCGGCAAGGATTTAGTTTATGCCGAGACCTATTTATACGACGTAAGCCCCCAACCTTTAACGGTTTTTATTGCTGTACCCTATGCCAAAGCGGAACTTTTAACACCCTATAACTGGTCAGAGAAGGAAAGGCAGGGTAAAGTACCCTATGAAATTGATTTCGTCTACTCAAAATTTCCCTTCGATACCGCCCAGTGGGTCAACAAATATCACCCGCTCATGCCGCAACGGATCAAAAATTTGTTTGCATTAGACCCCAATCTGCAAAAATTACCTATAAAATGGCGGATTATTGCCCAAACGTCTTGCGTCAACGAGCCTTTGGCGCAATCGGTTTTTCATGGATTTGTGATCCGCTATAAATACGGACAACTGCCCGACCTTTCGCAACCCATAGCTGAAAAAAGAACGGAAAATACTGATAATCAGGGCAAAATTGCGCCAAAAGTTGCTGAAAAACCTACCCCGACGGTTCAAAATGTGATCCCTGACAGCACGGCTAAACTCCTTACTAAGGCGGAAAAATCAACAGAATCAAGCCCGAATGAGCTACTCAAGCAAGAAAAAAATGCTTCATCAGAACCCCTAAAAACGATTCCATCACCGCCTCCAACGGCTGAAAATATGACCCAAACGGCTCTAATTCCGCCAAAAAACGGAGCAGATTCGTTGATAATCAGCACTTCTACTAAAAAGGATGACTTGTACGACATTCCCGATGAACCGGATGAGATCGCCTTGATTGAAAAAGAAGATAAAGCCCGCCAAAAAGTTAAGATTATCACTGAAAAGCCTGCCCCTGCCGATACGAATCATAACCCGGGCTGGCTGAAAGCGCGACAACCGTATCACGGATCGGAGGAAAATCTGAAAGATAGCCCTGATCCTGAGGTAAAATTCAAAGAATGGTACTCCAAACAAGTGGAGGAACAAATGAAGGTTGTGGAGAACATCATTGCAGGCAAGGAAGAATTACATGATTCTGTGGTGTTAAAAGTGTTAAATCGCCACCCCGAGTGGAAAGATATGACCGTAGTTATGGATTGGACGGGCAGTATGTACCCTTTTGGCGCGCAACTGATCCGCTGGCATCAGCTGAATATTCCCAAAGGGTTGGTCAAAAATCTGGTGATTTTCAATGACGGAGATGATTATTCGGCTACTTCTAACCACTTTTTCCGCAAACCGAAACCGATGGGCAAGGCTGGGGGCATCTATTATTGTAGTCCCAAAGACGTAAACGATGTACTTGAAACCATGAAACGCACCATGAGTTTTGGCGATGGCGGACCCGACCTTGAGGAAAATGATATGGAAGCGTGCATGAAAGCCCTTGAGAAATACCCTGATACTGAGCGCATTTTGCTGATTGCCGATAAGGATTCGTATGTACGGGATATTGATCTGTTATACAAAATACGTGTACCGGTGTATGTGATTCTTTGCGGATTTAAGCCCGGCATCGAACCCGACTACCTAACCATCGCCTATCATACCAAGGGCGGAATCTATGATGCGAATGATGATATTAACTTTTTGCAACCCGAAAAGGTGATGCGTCGGTCGGTTATCAAGATAGATAAGATCAAATACCTTTTCAATGATGAAACCAACCGTTTTGAAGTTCTGCCCCGTAAACGATTTTTTCCATTCTGATCTTTTCAATAAGGCATATTCTTTTCGCAACTAATTTCAAAAGAAATACCCTAAGAATGGCATCTTTTCAAACTTATCCGCGATTAACGGATAACCGCTTTGGTCGGCTTACAGCAGAAATTGTTCAGCAATTCATTGATTTTCTGGGTAAAGATCGGGTTTTTCATGATTCCGAAACGCTTTTTGATTATAGCCACGATTGGACGGAGGATTATGCTTTTCCGCCGGATGTTGTCCTCAAACCCGAAACCACCGAAGAAGTAGCCCAAATCCTGAAAATTTGTTCTGATAATGACCTACCAGTTACCCCTGCCGGTGCGCGAACGGGTCTTAGTGGAGGGATGCTCCCTATTTACGGCGGGGTACTGTTGTCCTTAGAGCGGATGAATAAAATCCTTCAAATAGATGAACAAAACCTACAAATGACCGTTCAGGCGGGCGTGATAACCCAACATATTCACCAAGCGGCGGAAAATGTTGGCTTGATGTATCCGCCTGATCCTTCCAGCATGGGTTCATGTTTCATCGGGGGAAATATTGCCTCCAATGCGGGTGGAACGCGAGCCGTTAAGTACGGTATTACCCGAGAATATGTATTGGCATTAACGGCGGTCTTACCCACCGGAGAGGTCATTTATACGGGTGCGAAAGTCTTAAAAAATTCTACGGGTTATAATTTGACGCAATTATTGGTGGGCAGTGAAGGCACGCTGGCAGTGATAACGGAGGCTGTTTTGAAACTCGTCCCGCTTCCGGCGCATACGGCTACGTTGTTGATTCCGTTTCGGGATGCGTTGCGGGCTTGTGATTGCGTTTCGGCAATCTTTCATGCGAAAGTAGTACCCTCGGCGGTGGAATTTATTGAGATAGATGCGATCAAATTCGGGCAGGATTACCTCAACCTTCATAAATATCCGACTGATGATATTGAAGCCCATTTACTCATTCAAGTGGATGGTGCTACCGAAGACGAAACGATGAGACAAGCAGAAATTATTGCTTCCGTTGCTGAAAAAATGGGCGGGGGTGATATTTTATTTGCCGTAGAAGCCGATAAGCAGAATGATCTATGGCGATTGAGGCGATGTCTCGGAGAAGCTGTCAAAGGAACAACTATTTATAAAGAAGAAGATGCCGTTGTCCCCCGAGCAGAGTTAGCCCGCTTACTCCAAAAAGTTAAGGCGGTGGGTACAGCATTTGGTTTTTATTCCGTCTGTTACGGACATGCCGGCGATGGTAATTTACATATCAACATCATCAAAGGCGACATGCCCGACGACCGTTGGCATAACGATTTACCGCAAGCCATCGAAGAAATCTTCCGTTTTGTGGTGTCGGTAGGCGGTACACTTTCCGGCGAACATGGTATCGGCTACGTGCAACGGCGGTACATGCCGATTGCCTTTTCCGAAACGGAAATGGCATTGATGAAGCAACTGAAAGCCATCTTTGACCCCAAAGGCATACTCAACCCCGGAAAGATGTGGTTGTAGGGGAATAACCCGTCCTGAATAAGACTGTTCAGGACGGGTTATTTGATTCGGAATTATTTAACGGGACCGCCTTTGCTTTTGAGTTGCTCGTAGTCGCTCCGTTTAACGTAAATCTTGATGGTTCGAGTTCGGAAAATACCAATAGTCAGAAATGAGATAATCATATCCACACCATTCGTGGAAGTTTTGATTTGATAGCCATTCTGTCCGTATGGAGGATTGGATGTATTGGGATCACCAATCCCCAAAAGCCCGCCGAAAAGGTAAATCTTCTTTGCACCCATGACCTTTATTTTGTTGGCTTCGCGGTTAATAGGACCGTTTCCAATCGTGTGTCGGTGAACGTAGCAGCTTGTCATTGATAACAACAAGGCTACTACAAGGAAGTTGAGAAATAACGTTTTCTTCATTTTAGATTACTTTTTACGAACTAAGGCAACTATTTCTATATTGGCAAGCATTCCGTTGGTTTCACTTTGATTGACGATGTAGAAACCAAAATCTCGCGCTTCGGTCGTGGATACTGTAAAAGTTTTCTTATCACTCTTGATAAATTCACCATACATAGGGAAACCGGATTTGCTACGATCACTGACTGAAAAGCGGGTATTACCTTCTCCATCCAATACTCTGCGCCCGGCATCATCTTTTCTAACCGAACCGGCATAGAGATAATAGGAGAATGTAGACCCACTGCCGGAATTGTTAACCTTTCCTATCGCCTGTACGACCCCGCCGACAACCGGATTCGCAAACTTGATGATCTGCCCGATCAGGTCAATGCCGTTAGCCTGATCAACGGACGATGAATTAATGGTATAAACCACTTCTTCCGTGCCTTCGGGTAGGGTAAAGTTGTAATAATTCTTGTTGTCGTTAAACGTGTTGGTTTTAGAATAAACCCGAGGAGAACCTGTGGCAACGGAACGGAATTCATACTGCACCGTGTTGTTGTTTTGGTTGTTGTTATTATTGTTTGAAGGACTGTCTTTATCCTTAGAACAACCGAAAATTAATCCTACTGCCACCAAAAGAATGAATAACTTGACTTTCATTGAATTAAAGATTTAGGAAATCTTGAATGAACCAAAATTCAAAATTAGGTACAGAAAGGAATTATGAAAAACCGTCTATCGGTCAATTTTGTTCGTTTTTTGGGCATGTAGGATAATTTGAATTTTCTGTTTAATTTTGGCACGTAACTTAAATCCTACAACTATGAATAAAATTGGCGAAAGATTAAGAGACATTCGCAAGAAGAAAGGACTAAGTCAGGAAGAAATGGCAGAACTCTTAGACAAATCTCGGTCTGCTTATGCCCGAATCGAAGAAAACGGCGAACATCTCCCGATTTCGGAACTGAAAAAAATTAGCGAAAAGTTACAGCTACCTATCCATGAAATTGATCCTGATTTAGGCATGATAAATACTTACAATGCAGATAAAGGCATAGGCGTTATCATCAATAATTATCATTATATAATCAATGTCAATCAAGATGCACAAAATATTGATCCTTCTACCTTAGATGTTAAAATCAAAGAACTACAAGATCAAATTGAATCCTTAGTCAAAAAGATTGAAGATTTAGCCGAATGATTTTACCCAATCTTCTTGTGGTAGTTGAGTTCTCAATATAATTGAGCTACTTGTAAACTTATTCAAGTGAATCGAATCATTCTACGGTACGAATTACCTATTTTCTATCAGATCAATAATCCTTTTCCAACATCAAAAACAACTTGCCCCAAACTTTTAGCCTCCTAAAACTGTTTTAAGCCTGATCGTTAACACCTAACTCCAATGACCGTAACCGAAAAGGACATCCTCACCGCCCTAAGCCACGTCGAAGAACCCGACTTAAAAAAAGACCTCGTTACTCTTAACATGGTGAAGGATATTCATATCGAAGGCAAGCAAGTCTCCTTTACCGTTGTGCTGACTACTCCCGCCTGTCCGCTCAAAGATATGATCCGTAATGCGTGCATCAATGCGGTACACGTCATTATCAGTAAAGACTTAGAGGTTACCGTAAACATGACCGCTAAGGTTACGGCACAGAATCCTAAAGACCCGAAACATGTGCCGGGTCTTAAAAACTTAGTAACCGTAGGTTCGGGTAAAGGGGGCGTAGGTAAATCTACCGTCTCGGCGAATTTAGCGATAGCTTTAGCCCAACAAGGCGCGAAAGTCGGTCTTTTAGATGCTGACGTGTACGGTCCCAGCGTGCCGATCATGTTCAATTTATTGGATGAACGGTTGTATATGGCTGAAAAAGACGGCAAAGATTGGTTCATACCTTTCGACCGTTACGGGATTAAAGTGATGTCCATGGGTTTTATGGTGCCGTCTACGCAGGCGGTTGTGCTTCGCGGTCCTGTTATCTCCAAAGCTCTTAATCAAATGATCCGCGATTCCGAATGGGGCGAATTGGACTACCTGATTATTGACTTGCCCCCGGGAACGGGCGATATTGCCATCACTTTGGCAACGGATTATACGGTAACGGGTGGCATCATAGTTACGACCCCCCAACCTGTAGCCGTAGCCGATGCGCGTAAAGCGGCGGAGATGTTTCTCAATCCCCGTATTAATATCCCACTCTTAGGGGTGGTGGAAAATATGTCGTACTTCACTCCACCGGAACTCCCCAATAATCAATACTTCCTCTTCGGACGCGGAGGCGGGAGTAGCTTAGCCCAAACGCTGAATATTCCGCTGTTGGGTGAAATACCCATCGTGGAATTTATCCGCCAAGCAGGCGACGACGGCAAACCCGTAGCTACCGACCCCGACAGTAAATTAGGAAAAGTTTTTGCCGAACTGGCATCCAAGACGGCGCAACAGGTATCACTCATCAATGCTCAAAAACAAGAATCGGTTTTGGCGTAAGCAACCTGATTTTTTTTTTTAGAATGTAAGCAAGTTACTATGAAAAATTCGAGGGTCGTAGCACTACTTTTTCAATTTGTTTTTTTAATCAAAAAAATATTTTACCTATATTAGCGCAATCTTTCAATAAATCGCTTTATGAGGTATATAGTTGTTGTTTGGGTGCTTTTAATGTGTTTTGCATTGAATGCTTCTGGGCAAAATCATCCGCCTATTGAGGAAGCTGAAAAAATGGCGCAAGAAATGGCACAGCTGGATTTATCCGAAGAAAATATGATGAAAGGTTGGGAGAGATTCCAAAGTCATCCAGTTACTTTTTTAGAAATGAACGTTACTGGGCTTAAACGTAGTGAATGCTTAGTCATATGCCCAATGATAAGGAGTGGTGGAACTGTTGGTGCATATCAAAAATTCGTTTTTACGGCTTACAAAAGTATTGACGGTTCTTGGCATCTGGGTAAAGTTCGGACACATGGTATTACAGTGGATACTTTATATTTAGATAACGATAAATTACCCGAATTTAGAATCTCTACCGGTTGGGTATGGCAAGGACAATCTGGCGAAAGCGTAAAGATATACTCTTTCAAAGGTGATAGAGCAGTAGAAATTTATTCTCATAGCGATTCACATGATATGTCAGTAAAACTAATGAGACGAGGACAAAAAGATCAACAAGTTGGTATCAAACACGAGCTTGATTTTATAGATGAAAATCAAGATGGTATTAAGGAGATTCTTGTAACGATCAATACAATACATTTATCTGACTCTAATCCACAAAGTCCTGATTATACGAAGAAAACTACTAAGAAACTGCGTTTAATAAACGGCAAATATCAATAGAAATGCCTATTATACTAACTGCCCCTGCAATTCATGCGTAGTTTCCGCAGAAACGAATCCTCCCCGCTCCCGACAATAGTCCAAAAAGACCTTCCAACTCGGCAACCTCAATAGGGTTTGTGCATCCCCGCAAAGGATAATTTGTTCTTTGGCGCGGGAAAGGGTAACGTTCAGCTTGCGGTCGGTAATGCCGTCATCCATCAGCGAAGAGAGATTGCCCGCCAAGTAAGCATCCTTCACTACCAGCGAAACCAAGATCAAATCCCGCTCACTGCCTTGGTAACGTTCTACGGTGTCAATGGTTACAGTTTGGCGGAGGTCATTCCACTGCCGATTTTTATGTAAGAACATGGGTGGCAACATCCGCCGAATCACCGCGATCTGCGCCCGAAATGGTGTGATGATCCCAATTTTTTCTGCCGGATCAAAATTTATATCTTGCTCCGCTAAACGTTCCATGCTGATCTCAAAGATGCGGGCAAGGAGTCGGGCTTCGGCTTCGCTTTGCTTGGCGGAACGGAGCGGTTCGGCTTTCACATCAAAGAAAAGGAGGCGGTTTCGGGCTAAGATTTGCTCCAGTTCATCGGCAGAATCAGCATTATACAGGGATGAATATTCCGTTTGGCGGGTAGCGGTTGCCACCAGACTACCGCCGTAATACTGATGTGAAACAAAGTCGGCAATATCCGCGTGCATACGGAAATGATTGGTCAGCATCCCGTAAGCATCATGCCAGCCTTTTTGTTGGCAGACGGAAAGCAGGCGTTCAAAAAGGGAATTCCCCAAATTCTTAAATCCGCAGGCTTGCAATTCGGGATGAATGATGCACCCTTCCTCCTTCGGTTGGGTAACGATGGCGGGAAGCTGTTTTTCATCCCCAATTAAGATAAACCGTCCGACATACGGTAATACGCCCGCCAGATGAGGTTCTAAGAGTTGGGAGGCTTCGTCAATGATAGCGGTTTGGAAGAAGATGTGGGATAAATGCGCGCGATTGCTCAAATAGGATGAAACCGTAGAAACGAAAACCCGTACCCCGTCATAATATTGGATCAGTTCTTCAAACGATTTACCAACCGAGATACTACGGAGTGTGTCCTCTTTTTCATCATTTCCCGAACCCAAGCGGAAATAAAGTATCTTGGCATCTCGGAGTTTTTGTGCGATTTCGTCCACCGCCCGATTAGTGAATGCTAACAACAGCAGGTTTTGATCCGTTTGAAAATACAGATATTCGGCTACCGACCGCAATACGGTTGAGGTCTTACCCGTTCCGGGAGGACCTTGGATCAGAAAATAATCTTGGGCGTTGAGGGCTTGTTGGAACAGATGATTTTGCGCGGCATAGAGTTCCAACGGATTGGCAAATATTTCATCTTTGAATTGCGGACGTTCTAAGCCTAACATCAATCGTTTCTTGCGTTCGTCGGGCGCATACAAAAAACAAGCGAGCGATTCAAACAAACGCAGGTAACCCGACTCCATATAATCATGTTCGACAGCCCAGTGGGTATGATTGACAAAAAATTCATCCGAAACCTGCTTATTCCGTAAGGAAATCAGTACCCCGTTTTCGTGCATTTCTTTCAGATAACCTTTCAGAACCATATTTTTGGTGGGCGTGGGTTCGGTTTGTTCGGGATCATACGGATAAAGAACGATAATATCTCCCACCCGAAAGTTAGCTTGCGTGATGGCGTTATCCTCGTTCGGTTCTAAAAAGAAATGACCATTGATTAAATCAGTATCGGGATGCTGAAACCGAATCGAATAGCCGTACAGGATGCCGAAGTCTTCTTTTTTTTTCCGCAGGGTACTCCGCCACAAACCCGAAAAACCGTGATCGTTCACTTGTTCCGCCCCGCCTAACTTGGAAACGCGGTATTCCCGAACCACAAAAGCAAAGAAGGCTTCAAAATAGGCGCGCACTTCGGGCTGGGCTTTATCAAGGGCTTCTTGCAGTTGGAGGCGTTTCGGGGCAAACAATTTACCTAAAGCCAGGTCATCTAAGGCAAAAAGTTCTTGAAACGGGCTGAAGTCATTACGAGCCAAACGGGCGTAAATATGTACCAGATGATTCCGTAAACGGATGATATTCTGTACCGTATGTGCATGGGAACGTATCTGCCTAACGGGGTATTGTTGCGCTGAAGCCGACGAATAAAAGACTGCCGAAAAAGCCATATTCTTGGAAATGACGGTACGCGCGATCATCTCATAACAAGAAACCTGCGCATGATGGGCATGATTCACATACGGATAGGGCGGTGCTTTACCCGATTTGAGTTCATAGATGCGGAAATCCTGCTCATTATGTTTAGAACGCATCAAAATATCCGCCCGCCCCTGCAACCCGAATCTCGGCGCATAAAACGTAGGCTCAATGGTGGCATCGTAGTCTTGGTGGTCGCTTACGAAGGATTGTATGTTACTTTCATGCAGGGCAAGGGCATCCCGTAACTCCAATTTCAGTTGACCTGCCGTTTTCCCATCCCGATGTAACAAGATGCGTAACACAAGGGCTTGATGGCGGACAGCTTCCTCAAAGATATGATCTAAGGGTTCTTCGGGATTGCGGACGCGCCTGTCCAGAACTTCGTTAACCATATTACCCATCACGAGGTTGAAGCCCGGGTCGGAAGGTTCTGTTTTTTTGAGTAAATCAATTTCCGGCATAAATTCGCCCCGCATCATCACACAAGCCGAAATGTCAGTAACCGAGATGAGGTTATCGGGTTCGATGACGAAGAAGGAGCGTTGCGTGGTTTGGAAAAAGTTTTCCCCTTCCGCCGGCTGATGTAAGTAAAAGAAGATCACCCGTTGTTGACGTTCCAGCATCGGGTGCATGTGGGAAAATTGCCCGCCGTAGGGTGTTTCGCCCTGCTCATTTTGAATGTCGGTTACACGGATGCGGATGTCGGGCAGGTCACTAAAACCTTTGAGGTCGGAAATGCCGGTAACTTCAAAGTAGGGAAGTTCTTGTTCGGTGGTTTGAACGGCACTGATGGTATCCAACACCAAACTCAGTGCATAAACCTGATGAAAATTGGTTTTCTTAACGGTAAAGCGGGGTAAATCTTCTTCGACAGCATCCCCGATTTGGAGGAAAAGGGTATTGGGGGGCGTTAGATTGGTAAAAAGCCACTGCCCTACTTGCACCAAGATGTGTAACACTTGGCGGACGTTTTCTTCACTGCAAGCTAACTGCGGGTCATGTAGTACCGCATGGAGAAATAATCTTAGTCGGTTAGTTTGTTCCCGTTGCTCGGGCGTGAGTCGGTAGCGGGTTTGTAACTCAATGAGCCGTGCTAAGGGGTCTTGTAAATGAATACTTCCGGCCAGCGTGGCTTGTTTCAGTAGTTCATCCCATAAGATTTTACATTGGAATAGTTGTTCGCGGGGATTGGCATCCGTCAGGCGAAGGATGTTTTCCAACTCGGTGTAATAAAATTCGGGAAATGAAGACGACAGCATAAGCATCCAATCGGTTGGAAAGATAAGGAGATATGCTTGATCTACGAAGTTTTAAGCAGGGAGTCTAAAAAAAATATTTTACCAATTGGTTTAGAAAACGTAGTTGTATTTATATATTTTAATACAAAATCAATG
>Ga0209573_1002400_pt1 | contig 24019 bp, 27 predicted proteins | sample TNRBio252014_DNA_FD_185870 | JGI IMG/M metagenome (GOLD analysis project Ga0209573, IMG submission 185870) | Wastewater treatment Type I Accumulibacter community from EBPR Bioreactor in Madison, WI, USA - TNR Reactor_6/25/2014_ DNA (SPAdes)... | ecosystem: Engineered > Bioreactor > EBPR >...
GAAGATATTGGAATTGCCGTCATCCCGGCCAAGGCTGAGGATCACCTTTTGCCCGTCCGGCGAGAAGCGCGGAGCGAAGGTCATGCCCGGGAAATTTCCAACCAGCTCGCGCTGTCCGGTCTCGATCTGCAGCAGATAGACCTGCGGCTGACCGCTTTCATAGGACATGTAGGTTATTTCCTGCCGGTTCGGCGAAAAGCGCGGCGTCAAAACGATGGAGCCCCCATTGGACAGGAAGCGGCGGTTGGCCCCGTCCTGGTCCATGATCGCGAGCCGTTTCGTGCGCTTGTCCTTGGAGCCGGATTCATCAACATAGACGATGCGAGTGTCGAAATAGCCCTTTTCGCCAGTCAGCCGTTCATAGATCGCGTCAGCGATAATATGCGCCAGACGGCGCGAGTTTTGCGGATTGGCGAAGAACTGTTCTCCAATCAGCTGCTCGCCGCCAAACGTGTCCCAAAGGCGGAACTCGGCGCGGATACGCCCGTCGCCTTCCTGACTGACGCGGCCCGTGACCAGCGCCTGGGCGTTGATGACTTTCCAGTCCTCAAAACGCGGCGCGGCGTCCGGGTTGGAGATTTTCTCGATAAAGGCGCCCTTGTCGATGGGCGCAAACAGACCCGAGCGCTGCAGATCGGCAGCGATGATGGATGCCGTTTCAGCGCCGAGGCCATCGCCAGACAGAAAATCGGTTATGGCGATCGGCAGCGGCTCAATCACGCCCTTGTTGATGTCGATGACCACTTCGGCGCGTGCAGGCGCAACCAGCGTGGGCGCCACGCAGACGCTGAGCGCACAGGCCATCATGATGGTCTTGAAGAGTGTTTTCATCGACAAAGCCTCTTTGGTTCGTACAAGGTCAGAACATATCGGTCGGGTCAAAATTGACCGTCACGTCCGCCCATGTTTCATATTTTTCGGCTGGCAGATTGTAAGGAGCGCAGCGCATGACGGCGCGCCGGGCCGATTCCGCCGCCGCCCGTTCGATGCCGGCGCTACCGCCGCCCTCAACGATTTCCGGTCGGCCTTCAATTTCACCGGCAGGCGTCAGGCGAAATTTTACCGACACGCGCAAGTTCTCCGCATCAGCTGCACCGGCCGGGACCTGCCAGCACTTCTGGATTTGACCGCGCAGCGCATCCATTTCACTTTGCGAGAGGCTTTCGCCGCTGGTCGCCTTTTTACCGCCAAGCGCGGCCTGCTGCTGCGAGCGTTTTGCCCCGCCGCCAGCCGCCTTGTCCTTGTTGAGCAGGGCCGCAACTTCGTCTTCCAGGGCCGTGTCGCTCTCAGATTTCGGCTTGGAGGTTGCTTGCTTGACCGGCTTTTCAGCTTCCTTGCGGTCGGGGGCCTTCGCTGTCTGCGCCGGGGCGGGCTGCGGCCGAGCCGCGGGGGCCGGCGCCTGTTCCGGTAGAGACACAACTTCTTCTGCAGGCGTATCCGGCTGAGCGGCAATCGCCTCGGCAATCTGGTCGGGCTTCGGTTGCTCAATCGGCTTCGGCGGAATTTCCGCCGTTTTCACCGGGTCAGGCTTGATCTCTTCGTTGGGCGCGGGCGTCGGCGCAACTTCGGTGGCCGGAACCGGCTTCGGCTCCTCCTTCACCTTTGGCGTCTCAACAGGCGCAGGCTTTTCGATTGGCGTGGGCGCTGCTTTCGGCGCTTCGACGGTCTTCACTGGCTTCGGTTTGGGCGCAGGCGTCGGCGGGTTCTGCGTGTCCAGCTCGTTGTCGCCAATCTGTTTCGCATCCGGAACAGTTTGCGGCTTGGCGGTTGGCTTAGGCGCGGGTTTTTCCGCCATTGGCGCTTTTTTGTCGCCTTCCTGAACTTTCGTCAGCTCTTCGATCGGCACAATGTCGACCGGCAGCGCTTCAATGTCCGCTACCTGCATAGGCCGCGGCGATGACAGCGAGACCAGGCCAAGCCCGATCACCGCGACATGCAGCAGAACCGATGTGGTGAGGCTGGACTTCATCGGCGCGTCAGGAGCCAGCTTTCGGGAGGCCCACCAGACCTATATTTTTGTATCCGGCGGAGCTGATCTCGGCCATGACGTTCATGACCGTGCCATAGTCGGCAGTCTTGTCGCCGCGGATCAGAATGCGCTCGTCATAGCCAGTCTTTGCGATTGCCTGCAGCTTGGGCACGATCTCGGCGATCGGATAGGCTTCGTCACCGATCCAGATTTCGCCTGCGCGGTTAACGGAAATCTCAAGCGGCTTGGTTTCCGCCACGGTCGCCGACGCATTGGCGTTCGGCAGATCAATCGGCACCGTCGACGTCAAGAGCGGCGCAGCGACCATGAAAATGATCAGCAGCACCAGCATCACGTCAACAAACGGCGTAACGTTGATCTCGGACATCAGGCCGTGATGACGGCCCCGCCGCCTGTGGCCGCGCCCACCACGCCCACCACCGGAGCTTACGGACATACCCATTGCTCTACCTTTACCCTTCCGACCTAAGCCGCAGCCCGGGGCGAGATCTTTTCATCGATTTGCCGCGACAGTATGGCGGAGAACTCATCCGCGAAGCCTTCCATCCTGAGGCCGATCTTGCTCGCATCGGATGACAGCTTGTTGTACGCGATGACCGCAGGAATGGCGGCGAGCAGACCAATGGCGGTGGCAAGGAGCGCCTCGGCGATGCCAGGAGCCACGACGGCAAGATTGGTAGACTTCGATCCGGCAATAGCCTGGAACGAAGTCATGATGCCGACGACAGTGCCAAACAGGCCGACAAACGGCGCGGACGAGCCCACCGTGGCGAGAAAGCCAAGGCGGCCTTCAAGGCCTTCCATCTCGCGCGTCAGGGCCAGATCCATCGCCTTGTCGATGCGGTTCTGCAGGGCGATCGGCGAACGCGCGCCCTTCTCAAAGCTCTTTTTCCACTCGCGCATGGCCGACACGAAAATTGCGCCCATGCCGGTCGGGTTGCGGTCGGAAAGACTACGGTAGAGCTCTTCCAGAGACTGCCCCGACCAGAACACCTCTTCAAAGCGGTTCAGCGAGGCTTTCATGCGGCGGAACGCGAACATCTTGTCGAATACAATGGCCCAGGTCCAGATAGACGCAGCCAGCAACCCGACCATTACCAGCTTGACCACCCATCCGGCTTGCCAGAATAGCGCCCAGACCGACAACTCAGAGCCCGTCACGGCGAGAGGCAAATTTTCCATATCAATCGTCCTTAAGGTCGAAGGCCGGTGCGGCCCGCGCGCAAGTCAATCCAAATCCGTGCCTGAGGCGGCAGACCCGAAAGAAGGTAGGCATAGTCCCCGAACTGCGCGTTTCGCGGCCTTTTCACGGCAAACTTTGGTGAAAGGAAGGCGCGCGTGCGGCAGCAATTTTCACCAATTGTTTCATGGACTGTTATGGTTAAGGATCGGTTAGGATTCAGGTCCGCAACCGTCTGCCCCTACACCTCAGTCTGGCCGCCGGGCAGGAAGGCGGAGATCCATTCTTTCGGGAAGCGCCGCGGACGGCCGTTTTCGCCGACAATTGCCGCCTCAACCTCAGCCGTCACGATCAGTTCGCCGCCGCGCAACAAGCGTTGCGCCATAAAGATGCGCGCGCCTGAAATGCGTTCGGCGCGGGTTTCCACGGTCAAAATGTCGTCAATGCGGGCTGGCGTATGGAAATCAATCGTCATGCGGCGCACCACCCAGACGATCTTTTCTCCCAGCTTGCCGTCGGCGAGTTCCGTATGATGGACGCCAGCCAGCCGAAGGAAGTCCGACCGGCCACGCTCCAGAAATTCCAGATAGCGGGCATGGTAGACAACGCCGGAGAAATCCGTGTCAGCATAGTAGACGCGCGCCTTCAGCACATGCCCGGTAGCGGTCAGTACGCCAGAAATGCCTGCCTCGGGCCCGTCGCCCGATTCACTATGATCGGCCATTCAGCTTTCCTTTTGATCCATCCGCTGACAGGAACGGGCTAACAGAAGCATGGTGTTGACGCCATTGAGAACAGCAATATCAGTTTTTCTGACCGCTCTCTGCATGATTGTCGCGGCCATGCTGCCCGCTTCAGCGGCGACGTTTCAGGTCAAGCGCGGGCTCAATCTTGACCAGTGGGTGACCTGGCCGCAGCCGGACCGCTGGGGCGACAAAGACGCCATGCTGCCCTATCCTGAATGGCGCAAATTCATCGACGCGGAGGAACTGGCCTATCTGAAAAGAGCCGGGCTCGATTTCCTGCGCATGCCGGTAGACCCGTCGCCCATGCTTTCGCCGCAGGGCGCTGCATTGCGCCAGCAATTGCTTGATCAGGTGCTGGAGGCAGTGCGGCTGGTCAACGCCGCGGAGCTGAAGGTGATTGTCGACTTCCACATGATCACCTGGGAAGACGCTGTGGGCATGAACCAGGTGCTGGGTCAGGAGGACCGGTTTCAAGACTACCTGACACTGGTCCGCGACATGGCGAAGCTGCTGGCGAAGGAAGATCCGGCGTGGGTGGCGTTCGAGCTGATGAACGAGCCTGGGATGGACTGCAATGACCCCGCCGGCTGGGCCCAAAAGCAGAAACAGCTGTTTGCGGCCGCCCGCTCATCCGCCACAAGGCTGACGCTGATCCTGACCGGCGGCTGCATGTCCAATGCCGAGAGCCTGGCCAAGCTAGATCCGCGCGCCTATGTCGACGACAACCTGATCTGGACGTTTCACTCCTACCAGCCGTTCCTGCTGACAACGCAGGGGGCGACCTGGGCAGGCGATTTTATCCGCTACGTCACCGGCCTGCCCTACCCGCTCAGTTCAGTTTCGCGCAGTGACCTAGACGCGATCCTCGACCAAATCCGGACGCGTATTCGCGCCGAAGCGCCAATCGCCCGCCGCGCCGGAATGCTCTCCTATCTCGACGAGCAGATCGCCACAATCGACACGCCTGAAAAGCTGGCGGCTGAGATGGAAAAGCCGTTCATTGTCGCGGCGGACTGGGCAAAACGTCATGGCGTGCCCGCGAGCGAGATCCTGCTTGGCGAATTTGGCATGATCCGCCAGGAATACGGCCAGGACTTCACTGTACCGGCCAGTGAGCGCGCGGTCTTCTACCGCGACATGATCGCGCTGGCGGAAAAACACGGCTTCCCCTGGTCGATGTGGAGTTATGGCGGCGCATTTGGGGTAGTCAATGCGTTCGGCGACGACAAAGCCGAGCCGGACCTGATGGAGATGATCAAAGGCCTGCCGCCCGCACCGTGATCACTCCTCCTGAAACAGGTTGATCTGCTGCTGGGCGAGGTCTTTTGGCGTCTCCAGCCCGAGATGCCGCCATGCGTTGGCGGTCAGCACCCGACCACGTGGCGTGCGCTGGATAAAACCCTGCTGGATCAGATAGGGCTCGATAATGTCCTCAATCGCGTCGCGCGGCTCTGACAGGCCCGCCGCGATTGTCTCGATGCCAACCGGCCCGCCGCCGAAATTATTGGCGATCATGGTGAGATAACGCCGGTCGAGTTGGTCGAGCCCAAGTGAATCCACCTCCAGCCGCGACAGCGCCTTGTCGGCCACAGCCTGATCGATCCTCGCAGCGCCTGCGACCGCAGCAAAGTCGCGTACGCGACGCAACAGGCGGCCCGCAATGCGTGGTGTGCCGCGCGCGCGCTTGGCGATTTCAATTGCGCCATCGTCGGTGAGCGGCATGCCGAGCAGGCGGCCACCGCGCCGCACGATCTGCTCCAGCTCTTCAACCGTGTAGAAATTGAGCCTAACTGGAATGCCGAACCGGTCGCGCAGCGGATTGGTGATCAGCCCGGCCCGTGTCGTCGCCGCAACCAGCGTAAACGGCGCAAGGTCGATCTTGACCGAGCGCGCAGCCGGGCCTTCGCCAATGATCAGATCAAGCTGATAATCCTCCATGGCGGGATAGAGAATTTCCTCAACCGCCGGATTGAGCCGGTGGATCTCGTCGATGAACAGAACATCGCGCTCTTCGAGATTGGTCAAAAGCGCGGCAAGATCGCCTGCCTTGGCGATGACCGGGCCCGACGTAGAGCGGAAATTGACGCCCATCTCGCGCGCCATGATCTGCGCCAGCGTCGTTTTGCCCAGCCCCGGCGGCCCGACGAACAGAACGTGATCCAGCGCCTCGTTGCGCGACTTCGCAGCCTCCACGAACACCTTGAGATTGGCCCGCACCGCGCCCTGCCCGACAAACTCGTCCAGCGTCTGCGGACGCAGAGACTGGTCGGCATCTTCGCCGCGCTTTTCGGGCGTGATGAGGCGAGGAGCGGTGGTCAAGCGAGAAATTCCATGGAGGGGATATGCTTGCAAGCAGATTTGTCGAAGGACACCGTTGCAGAGCAACCAGCGCGCTGCGCCACATAGGCTATCAGATGGTCAGCCAGATCGCCCCGCTGCGCTTCGCCGACAACGGCGACCAAAGCGTCTTCGTCTTCAAAGGCGAGTTCCGCAGATTCAATGAGATCAAGCACCAGCATCCGGGTTTCCTCATGGCCGAAATTGTAGCGCCGTCTCAAAGTCCAAATAAATTCGACAAGCACAATCAGGCTTACAAAAGCGGTATCGTCAGCCGACCGGCTTTGAAAAAATGCCGAAGCGGCGGCGAATTGCTCCGTGTCATCCCGCAGAACAAAGCGCAGCAATACATTCGTATCAATTGCCTTCATTTTTCGCGCGTCCGGTGACTATGCCATTCACGCTGGATACGCTCATCGTCTTCTGCGAGCGCCTGGCCAATTGCATCGTCATAATCTTCGAGCGTCGAGGTAACGCCTTTCGCCAAGTGTTCGAGGGCGCCGGCCAAATCAGCGATTTTTCTGTTCTTCGGCCTTGCGATGAGTTTTCCATCCCGAACGGTGACAAAAAGCCGCGTGCCAGGAGTAAGCGAGAGTTCGTCCCTGATCTCTTTTGGAACGGTCAGTTGCCCTTTGGATGTCATTGTAGTGAAAGCACCCATCCCTTACATTCCTCCTTGTTCCTTACTTTTGTAGGATAGTAAGGAACATTGTCGGCGGCAAGGCAGGCTCTGCTTCTACTCACCGCGCCAGCTCTTTCAGCCCAAGGCGGATAAGTTTCGACGAATCCGCTCCGTCCCCGACAAGTTTCAGCGCAGCAGCCACCGCATTGGCGGCGACGTCACGCGAATAGCCGAGATTGGTCAGCGCCGAGACGGCGTCGACCACCGGCGTCGAGGCCGTGCCGGCGCCAATATCCTGCTTGAGCCCGATAGTGGCGGCGGCTTCGCCGGCGAAGGCCGGGGCCTTGTTTTTCAACTCGGTGACGATGCGCTCCGCCACCTTCTTGCCGACGCCGGGCGCGCGCGACACCATTGCGATGTCGCGCAGCGCAATCGCGTTGGCGAGATCCGAAGGCGACAGAACGGACAGCACCGCCAGCGCCACCTTGGCGCCGACGCCTTGCACATTGTTCATCAGAAGGCGGAACCATTCGCGCTCCAGCGCGGACTGGAACCCGTACAACCGGATCATGTCCTCTCGCACATAGGTCTCGATGAAGAGTTCAACAGCAACCCCGGTTCCCTGCAGCGCAGCCAGCGTGCGGGTCGAACAATAGGCGACATAGCCCACGCCATGCACGTCGACGACGCAATGATCCTCGTCGATCTCGTCAACAGTGCCCTTGAGTTTTCCGATCATGCCGCACTACTCCGCCGCCGCCAGCCGCCAGGCGATGCTTTGCCGGTGGTGCGCATGACAAATGGCAACAGCAAGCGCATCGGCGGCGTGCTCACTGTCATAGACACATTTCGGCAGGAGAACCTTGACCATCATGGCGACCTGCGCCTTGTCGCCATGGCCAACGCCAATGACCGCTTTCTTGACGGCGTTCGGAGCATATTCAGCGACCCGCAACCCCGCAAGCGCCGGCACAAGCATTGCCACGCCACGGGCCTGACCGAGCTTCAGCGTCGCATTGGCGTCCTTGTTTACAAATGTCGCCTCAACAGCCGCTTCCCCCGGCGACTGGCTGGCAAGCACGAGCCGTAAACCTTCGTGCAGTTGGCAAAGGCGGGTCGCCAGATCAGCCTTGTCATCCGACTTGACGGTGCCGGAAGCCAGAAACCGAAGGGAATTGCCCCGGCTTTCCACGACGCCCCAGCCGGTACGCCGGAGGCCTGGATCAATGCCAATGATGCGAATCGCGGTGTGCACGGACAGACCTTGAACGAAGGCCGTCATGCTTGCCAGCAAAATGTGAACAAAATGGCAACAGACAGACAGCAGGCGGTTTAGCCGCGCCCGAAAGCCGTCTTCAACAGGTTGATCTGGTCGGAGACAGGATTGGTGTCCGGCGCGGGCGGATAAATTCCCTTGGCGCCGCCGTAAATTTCTTCATCCATACGCCTAACCCGCGTCTGTAGCCGCAGTGAATGGTTGACCAGCGCCCGAAACGGCCCCGGCAGTTCATCCCAACCTGCCGTCTCGGCATGGGCGGATGCGGTATCCAGCCTGACCTTGGACTTTTCCGAAGCGACTTGATCGAAAGTCATCTCTCCGGAATTTGCAGCACGCTGCAAAAGCAGCCATGACGCAATCTGCATCAAACGCGTCGTGAGGCGCATTGATTCAGCGGCGTAAAGCGTCGCTGCTGCGCGAGACAGGCCCTTGGCCTGAGCGCGACCGTCGCGATCAAGATACTCAGCGGTCTCCTCAACCAGGCTCATGCCCTCGCTATAGAGAGGCTTGAACGAATCGGAGAATATCCTGTGTTCGGCAAGCTTGATCGTATTGCCGCCCATTTGCGTCATGTCGCCCTTTTCCATGAGCCTTGCCGTACCCCAAAAACAAATGACACGCCCGACAAATTGGCGCGGCTAACGCTTCTTTTCACAGACAAGTCAGGGTGCTTCAGTCGAGGAGGATTGGCAAGCGTATGTTTAACGAAGGGTTAACGTGGCGGCGCGGATCAAAAAAAGAGCCGCAGCAAGGGCGGCTCTCAGGAGTTAACAGGGAGGCGTCAAACAAAGTGGCTCCAACCACTCGGTAAGAATCCAGAAGACTGGATGGCCGCCAGTAAACACCCGTAAAGGCTAATATCCAGTTAATCCGTCAAGTTTTCGGGACATTTTAGGCATTTGTCCGGACCACCGGCAGCGCCACGACGACGAACAGAAACATAGCGGCGTAAAACGCCAGCGATGCCGCCGCCAGCAGCGGCTCGATAGACGAATTGCCGGCCAGCAGGAAAAACAGACTGACAAGAAGCACCGCCCCGCTGACCGCCGTCAGCCAGAAATGGATCGTTGCCAACCGGCCGCGCGCCACCGCCGGAAACAGGTGATAGAAAAACGCAAAGACCACAGACATCAGCCAGCCGGCGACCATCGTGTGGGCATGAGTCGGCATCTGACCGTGATCCTGGCTGATCGACATGTGAAGCCCCAGCGCCACGCCCACCACGGCGTAGATCAATGCCAGAATGAAGAAATTTCGCGCAACGCCCTGCATCGTTCCCTCCAATGAAGCAGACTCATCGGAGAGAATATTAGCATGTCCTGAAAATCTCTGCGCGTTATTGTTTGCCCATATCCCGCAGCTTGAACTTCTGGATTTTGCCAGTCGAGGTCTTGGGGATTTCCGCGAAGATGATCGCCTTGGGAACTTTGAAACGGGCCAGCAGCATGCGGCAATGCTCGATGATCTCGGCTTCGGTCGCGGTCTTGCCGGGTTTCAGTTCGACATAGGCGATCGGCACCTCGCCCCACTTGTCGTCGGACCGCGCCACGACTGCCGAGGCGGCGACCGCCGGGTGTTTGTAGAGCGCGTCCTCGACCTCGATAGAAGAGATGTTTTCCCCGCCCGAAATGATCACGTCCTTTGAGCGGTCCTTGAGCTGGATATAGCCGTCCGGATGCATGACCCCCAGGTCCCCCGAATGGAACCAGCCGCCGGCGAACGCCTCATCTGTCGCCGCCTTGTTCTTGAGATACCCCTTCATGACGATATTGCCGCGGAACATCACTTCACCCATCGACTGGCCGTCATGCGGCATTTCGTTCATCGTCTCGGGGTCGCGCACACTGAGGCCCTCAAGAGCCGCGTAGCGCACGCCCTGGCGCGCCTTCTTGGCGGTGCGCGCCGCCTTGTCCAGACCGTCCCATTCGCCATGCCATTCGTTGACGACCGCAGGACCATAGGTCTCAGTCAGGCCGTAAAGATGGGTGACGGCGAAACCGGCGTCGGCCATGCCCGAAAGCACTGCTTCCGGCGGAGGGGCGGCGGCAGTGTTGAAAGTAACAGTCTGCGGGAACTCACGCTTGTCGCTGTCTGCCGCGTTGATCAGCGTCGACATGACGATCGGCGCGCCGCAAAGATGCGTGACGCCATAGTCGGCGATGGCATCATACATCGCCTTGGCGCGTACCCAGCGCAGGCAGACATGCGTCCCAACCTGGACCGCGAGCGTCCACGGGAAACACCAGCCATTGCAGTGGAACATCGGCAGCGTCCATAGATAGACGCAATGCTTGTTCATCGAGGCGTGAATTGTGTTGGTGTAGGCCATCAGCGCGGCGCCGCGATTGTGGTAGACGACGCCCTTCGGGTTGCCGGTCGTGCCGGATGTGTAGTTCAGCGAAATCGCATCCCACTCGTCATCAGGCATTTGCCAGGCAAAATTCTCGTCGCCATCGGCCACGAACGCCTCATAGTCGAGATCGCCCAGTCGCTCGCCCTTCGGATAGGGCGCGTCAGCAGCGTATTCGGGATCGTCGAAATCAATCAGCAGCGGCTTGACCCTGGTCAGCGTCAACGCTTCGCGCACCACAGGCGAAAACTCACGGTCGACAATCAGCACCTTGGACTCTGCGTGATCGAGCTGGAAGGCGATAATCGCTGCGTCAAGGCGGGTGTTCAGACAATGCAGCACCGCTTTCACCATGGGCACGCCAAAATGCGCCTCCAGCATAGGCGGTGTATTGGAGAGCATGACAGATACCGTATCGCCCTTGCCGATGCCGCGTTTTGCCAGCGCAGAAGCCAGTCTGAGCGAGCGCTTCCAGAACCTGTCATAGGTGATGCGCGCATCGCCGTGGATAATCGCGACATGCGCCGGGTAGGTCTTGGCCGCGCGCTCGAGATAAGTGATCGGCGTCAACGGCTGGTAGTTGGCGGCGTTCTTGTCGAGATATTGCTCGTAGGGACTGGCCATGGCTTGCTCCATATTGTGCGATGCAATACCCGAATGACGGCGCGCCGTCACCCCATCCCGGGACGGGTCGGCGCCAGCCCACGCATGGTTCAGGAGCGAGCCTGACATTGGACTCGCGAACCAGCGAATTGCTCCGGACTGGCGGGACTATTGGCTTTCTTGTATGGCCGCGCCACGATTGAACCATGATCAGACGGCAAAGGACCGGCAATGGCCAACCAACCCGACAGTCCGACAGCGCGTCTCGTCCTGATCGTCCCCGAAGGCGTGGACCGCGAGTCCTTTGCGCCGGCTCTTGCCGACGCCCTGGCGGGCGGCGACGTGGCCTCATTGATCCTGCCGCAATATGGCATGGATGAAACGGCGTTCCAGAAACTGGCTGAAGCCCTGACGCCTATTGCCCAAGCGGCTGATGTCGCGGTCATCATTGCAGGCGATACGCGCGTTGCAGGTCGCGTAGGGGCGGACGGATTGCATGTCGACGGTTTGACTGCTTTGGGCGAGGCAATCGGCAAATATCAGACGCGCATGGCGGTCGGCGTTGGCGGCATAAAGACGCGCGACGACGCGCTGGACCTCGGTGAGTTGCGTCCTGACTACGTGTTTTTTGGCCGTTTCGGCTATGATAACAAACCCGTGACGCATTCGCGCAATCTCGGCCTGGCCGAATGGTGGGCGCAGATGATCCAGATCCCCTGCGTGTTGATGGCCGGCTCGACGATCGAGTCCGTTGCCGATGCGGCTCGCACCGGCGCAGAATTTGTTGCGCTGTCGCAGGCGGTTTTTGGATCATCCGTCCAACCGGGCGAAGCCGTAGCGGCCGCCAACCGGTTGCTTAAGGAACACGCGCCGCATTTTGTGGAGCCTGACTGATGACGCGGCGCATCCTGGCGGCCATTGGACCAGTTTGGTTGCTATGCGTCACAGCGCCAGCCCTGGCGACCGAGGCGCCCAAAATAGACCCTTTGCGGTTTGGCGCGACCCAGGTCAACCCATCCCGTTTCGGGGACAAGCCTGCAGAGCCCGATTCGCTGCCGACGCCGCTGACAATCCTGAAGGCAAAAAAGATTGACCCCGGCTCGGTCGAGACGCCTGCACCTGTCGCCGATCAGGGCATCGACCTGAAAAGATTCGGAGGCAAGCCGCCTGACGAGGCCTATGGCGCATTCCAGCGCGGCCTCTACATGACCGCCTACAATCTGGCTCTTCCACGCGCTGAAAAAGGCGACCCGCACGCTCAGGCGCTGGTGGCGGAGCTTCTGACCCGCGGCCTCGGCGTCAAGCTGGATCCATCGGCTGCCGCTGGCTGGTACGAAAAAGCTGCGCAACAAGGAGTCACCGACGCCCAGTTTCAGGTGGCGCTGCTCAAGCTGGATGGGAAATACGTCGCCCGCGACAGAACCGGCGCAATTGCCTTGATGAAGACGGCTGCGGAATCTGGCAACCCGCTCGCGCAGTTCAATCTGGCGCAACTCTATATCGAAGAACAACCTGGCGAAATCGGTCTGAAAGCAGCTCTGCCCTATCTTCGCACGGCGGCGGCCACCGGTCTGCCCGACGCACAATATGCAATGGCGCAATTTTACGCCAACGGCGCTGCTGGCGTGAAAGCCGACGCGGCGGAAGCCCGCCGCTACCTGATCGAGGCCGCCAGACAGGGCTATGACACCGCACAACTCGATCTGGGCACAGCTCTGGTTGAAACCAAAACACAAGCCGAACAACGCGACGGATTTGCCTGGCTGCTGCGCGCCGCAACACAAGGCAATGTCGCAGCCATGAACCGCGTGGCGAAACTCTACATGCAGGGCATAGGCGTCAATCCCGACCCGGTCGAGGCCGCAGCCTGGTACAAATTGGCCAGCAAGGCCGGTCTTAGCGATCTCGAAATGCAGGACTATCTGGACGGGCTATCTGAAGAGCAGATGGCGAAAGCCGGCGAACGCGCGACCTTGCTGCGTTAGGCTTCTGACCTGCTCCGGCCTTGCCTCTTGGGGCAATCTGTGGTGTGGGAGCGCCCACAGCCCTTTTAGGCGCTGAACTCTTTCCGAAAGCACGACGCTATGGCCAAGATCAATGGCAACGAAATTCGTCCAGGCTATGTGATTGAACATGATGGCGGTCTCTGGGCCGCAGTGAAGACGAATTCGGTCAAGCCCGGCAAGGGTGGCGCATACAATCAGGTCGAGTTGAAGAACCTGATCAACGGCACCAAACTCAATGAGCGCTTCCGTTCCGCCGAAACGGTTGAACAGGTGCATCTCGATCTCAAGGACTTTTCCTATCTCTACGAACAGGGCGGCTCGCTGGTGTTCATGGACACTGAGAGCTTCGAGCAACTCGAACTACAAAAGGACTTTGTCGGCGACCGTGCCGCCTTCCTGCAGGATGGAATGATGGTTTCAGTGCGCCTTTACCAGGACAAGCCGATTGGCATCAACCTGCCCGACCAGGTGACGCTGGCGATCACCGAAGCCGACCCGGTGGTCAAGGGACAGACCGCCGCGTCATCCTATAAACCGGCCATTCTTGAAAACGGCATCCGCGTGCTCGTACCGCCCTTCATTTCAACAGGCGAGCGCATAGTCGTCGACACCAACGAACTGACTTATCTTCGCCGGGCGGACTAGAGAAAATAGCATGGCTCGTTCAGCACTACTCAACGTGATGGTTCAGGCCGCGATCAAGGCCGGGCGCGGCCTGTCGCGCGACTTCGGCGAGGTCCAGAACCTGCAGGTTTCACTAAAGGGGCCGGGCGACTATGTCAGCCAGGCTGACCGCAAGGCTGAAGAAGTGATCTTCGCCGAATTGTCGAAAGCCCGCCCCGGTTATGGTTTTCTGATGGAGGAGCGCGGCGCAGTCGAAGGCGAGGACACCCAGCACCGCTGGATCGTCGATCCGCTCGACGGAACCACCAATTTCCTGCACGGCATTCCGATCTTTTCAGTGTCGATCGCGCTGGAGCGGCAAGGCCAGATCGTCGCCGGCGTCGTGTACAATCCCGCCATGGACGAGCTCTACACCGCCGAGCGCGGCGGCGGCGCATTCATGAATGACCGGCGCATGCGGGTCGCCGCACGCACCAAACTTTCCGACGCTGTCATCAGCACCGGCGTGCCGCATCTGGGCCGTGGTCACCACGGCAACTATCTCATCGAACTGAGACATGTGATGGGCGAAGCAGCCGGCATCCGCCGGCTGGGTTCTGCCGCGCTTGATCTCGCCTATGTCGCCGCCGGCCGGCTCGACGCTTTCTGGGAACACGATCTCAATGCCTGGGATGTTGCGGCGGGAATGCTTCTGATCCGCGAGGCGGGCGGGTTTGTCTCCGACGCCAAAGGCGGCGGCGAGATTTTTGATTCCGGCTCCATAGTTGCAGGCAATGAGACAATCCACCGCGCCTTGCTGAAAACGCTGGCCAGGCAGTTGAAGTGACGCAGCCACAGATTACCTTGCGGTAGCGGCGACGCGCCGCACCGGCCTGCCACAAAACGGATTACCGTATCTGGCACGGCCTATGCATCTTGACCCATCAATGGGCCAGAGGCAGCAAAAATGACTTCGAGCCGTCCCCAAGCAGTACACATTCCCTTCGCCGGCAGGTGGCATTTTTCACGTGCAGAGCGAATCGCTGACGCTGTCGTCCACATCGTTGGTCTCGCCTTTGCAGTTTCTGCGGGCACGGCGCTGCTGGTCATGTCGTTTATCCGCACCGGCCCGGGCGAGTTTGCGGCGGCGGTGTGCTACGTCATCGCCCTTCTGGCGGTGCTGTCGATATCATTGATCTACAATCAATGGCCGGTGTCTCCGGTGAAATGGGTCCTAAGGCGCTTCGATCATTCAGCAATCTACCTGCTGATCGCAGCAACCTATACGCCATTTCTGGTGCAGATTCCTGATCCGGCGCTGGCCGGATTCGCGCTGGCCTTTGTCTGGTCAGCAGCACTGACCGGCATGGCGCTTAAAATCCTGCTACCCGGACGCTATGACCGGCTGGCCGTGCTGTTTTATCTCGCCACCGGCTGGAGCGGCGTCGCCCTGGCCGGGCCACTATCAACAGCGCTGCCGCCAGCGACCCTGACGCTGATTGCGGCGGGTGGCGTCGCCTACACTATTGGCGTGGTGTTTTACGTCTGGCGCAGCCTGCGCTTCCAGACCGCAGTCTGGCACGCCTTCGTTGTATCGGGCGCTGCATTGCATTGCGTGGCCGTCTTTGACTGCCTTGTGATCAGCCGGATGTAGCCACCCTTTGGCGTGACTTTCAATTTGGTCACATTTGCGCGTAGAGTCCTGAAAAATTTCTCCTGATTTGAAGGGATCGGATCGGCGCATGGCATTGATGGAACGCCTTGGCTTGGGCGGCGCGAACCAACGAGATTACGACCCGCATCATCTGACCAACCCGCAAGTATTTGTGATGTCCATGGCTGTGTTTCTGGCCATCGTGGCGTTCATCGCGATTATTCTGAGCCGCCAGATCGCGGCCGCCTTCTCGACCAATCCCGGCCTTAACGGTCTGATTCTGGGCGTGCTCGTTGTCGGCATCCTGCTTGCGTTCAACCAGGTCTGGCGGCTGTTTCGTGAAATTCGCTGGGTCAACTCCTTTCGCGCCGGCGCAGACGCCGCCGAACCTGTGTTGCTCGCGCCGATGAAGGGGCTGCTTAGCCGCTCGTCGGCGTCGTTCTCAACCAGTTCGATGCGCACCATGCTAGACTCGATCGCCACACGCCTTGACGAAAGCCGCGACATCTCGCGCTATCTGATCGGCCTGCTGGTTTTCCTGGGCCTGCTCGGCACATTCTGGGGTCTGCTTGGAACAATCCGCTCCATCGGCGACACGATCCAATCGCTCGACCCTGGTTCAGGCGATACCGCCTCGGTGCTCGATTCGCTCAAGGCGGGGCTTTCCGCGCCATTGTCAGGCATGGGCACAGCATTCTCGTCGTCGCTGTTCGGCCTCGCAGGCTCTCTGGTGCTCGGATTTCTCGACTTGCAGGCTGGACGCGCGCAGAACCGATTCTACACGGAACTGGAAAACTGGCTGTCGACAGAGGCCGACTTGTCGTCCGATCTCGGAGGCGCTGGCGAAGCCGGCCGCGCAACCGGACAGGTCGATGACATCAAGGCGCTGTCCGAACGGCTGCGCACGATGCAAAGCGAAGGCGGATCCAACCCCCGCATGGCGTCAGCTATGGCGACGCTCGCGGACGGCATTTCGGGTCTTGTGAAGAACATGCGTTCCGAACAGCAAATGATGCGCGACTGGGTCGAACAGCAAGCAGAAGAACAGAAGGCGATGCGCCGCACGCTCGAGAAGCTGACCGACGCGCTGAAGAGCAGGGAGCGGCTCTGACATGGCCCTTGCCCGCGCGCGCCGCGGCGACCGTCGCGTCGACTATTGGCCAGGGTTTGTCGATGCGCTGTCGACCCTGCTTCTGGCCATCATGTTCCTCCTGTCAGTATTTGTGCTGGCGCAGTTTCTGTTGTCGCGCGAAGTCGCAGGCAAGGACGAGGTGCTGACGCGGCTCAATTCACAGATCAACGAGTTGACTCAATTGCTTGCGCTGGAACGCGGCAATACGCAGGACGCACAGGACACGCTAGCCAATTTGCAGGCCTCGCTGAATTCCGCCGAGCAGGAGCGCAGCCGCCTGGAAGCGCTGCTGGCGCAGGGTTCCGGCGCCGGAGCAGCCGCTGAAGCCCGCGCCGGAGCCCTCAGCGGCCAGCTTGACGCGGAAAAGGAGATCAGCCAGCGGGCGCTCAGCCAGGTCGAGTTGCTGAACCAGCAGATCTCGGCGCTGCGCCAGCAGATTGCTGCGCTGGAAACTGCGCTCGACGCTTCCGAGCAGCGCGACAAGGAATCCAACACCAAGATCGCCGATCTTGGCAAACGTCTGAACGTGGCGCTGGCCCAGCGCGTGCAGGAGCTGAACCGCTACCGTTCCGACTTCTTTGGCCGGTTGCGCGAAATCCTGTCGGACCGCGAAAACATCCGCATAGTCGGCGACCGCTTCGTCTTCCAGTCGGAGGTTCTGTTTCCGCCTGGCGGGGAGACGATCAATGAAGCCGGTCAGGACGAGATGAAGAAGCTGGCTGATGCAATTATCGAACTCCAGAAAGAAATCCCGCCGGAGATCAACTGGGTATTGCGGGTCGATGGACATACCGACAACCGGCCGCTGTCTGGTACAGGCAGGTATGCCGACAACTGGGAACTGTCGTCTGCCCGCGCGACGTCGGTGGTGAAATACCTGATCGCAAACGGCGTGCCCGCCAACCGGCTGGTTGCAGCCGGTTTCGGTGAATTTCAGCCGCTGGACACCGCCGAAACAGACGAGGCGCGCTCCAAGAACCGCCGCATCGAGTTGAAGCTCACCGAGCGGTGAATCAATTCGACACAGGCGCCTCTGAAACCAGAGCCGGATCGTCACGATAGTCGTCAGCGAACAGCTTCTTCAAATTCTCGATCTTCGGCAGGTCGTTATAGACAATATACGGCTGGGTCGGATGCAGGGTCAGATAGTCCTGATGATAGTCTTCCGCCGGATAAAACGCCTTGTCCGGTTCGACTGTCGTAGCGATATCGGCGCTGTAGATTTTCGCGGCGTCCAGCTGGTCGATATAGGCTTTGGCGATCTTCGCCTGTCCGGCACTTTGCGGAAACACAGTCGACCGATATTGCGTACCGGTATCCGGTCCCTGCCGGTTCAACTGTGTAGGATCATGGGCGACTGAGAAGTAGATCTGCAACAGCTTGCCATAGCTGATCTGTTTCGGATCATAGGTGATCTTGACCGCCTCGGCATGGCCGGTCACACCGCCGCCGACGATCTCGTAAACGGCGGTAGCCTCCGAGCCGCCAGCGTAACCCGACACAGCGTTCAGAACACCCTTTGTGTGCTGGTAGACGCCCTGCACGCCCCAGAAGCAGCCGCCTGCCAGAACAGCGGTTTCAGTCGCAGCAGCCGCCGCAGCTTCATCGACGGCAGGCGGTGGGATCGATAAGCCTTCCTGCGCCATGGCGGCGAAGGATACGCTCGACAGCAGAGCGGCTGCCGAAAGAGCCCAAAGATGACGTTTCATGGACTTTCTCCCAATCTGGAATTGGCTCACGCGGCCGCTTGTTTGAAGGTCAGCGCCAAGCCGTTGATACAATAGCGCAGGCCAGTGGGCTGTGGCCCGTCGTTAAAGACATGGCCCTGATGGCCGCCGCAGCGGCTGCAATGCACCTCGGTGCGGATCATGCCGAAAGTGCTGTCCTGCTCTTCGCCGATTGCCTTTTCGATCGGCGCCCAAAAGCTCGGCCAGCCAGTGCCGCTGTCAAACTTGGTTCGGGAATCAAACAGCGCCTGGTCGCAGCCGGCGCAGTGGAAGACGCCGGCGTGTTTTTCGTCGTTTAGCGGACTTGTGAAGGCGCGCTCGGTGCCCTGTTCACGCAGCACGTTGAACTGCTCGGGCGTCAGCTTCTTGCGCCACTCATCTTCACTCATCGAAACAGGAAAAGTCCCGGCTGCCGCCTGCGCCTTTGTCGCGCCGCCACGCGTGGCAAACCCGGCGGCAAGCACAGCAACGCCCGCGCCGCCAAGAAGGAAAAGACGTCTGTCCATCATGATCTCTACTCCCTGTTTGCCAAAGCATACGCTCCAGCAGTCACGGGAGATACGGATCATCGGCCTGACTTGTTACACCAGAACCCCAAGGTAACGCCGATGTGAAGTTACCAGCCGAACCAGACGGCGATCAGCGCAACCAGCGCCGGCAACGCCTGGATATAGAGGATTTTGCGCGACGCGGTGGCTGCGCCAAAAAGCCCGGCGACCAGCACGCACAGCAGGAAAAACACTTTGAACTGAAAACCGGCGGCGCCAAGGTAGAGCCCGTAAAGCAGGCCGGCGGCCAGAAAACCGTTGTAGAGGCCCTGATTGGCGGCGAGCACCTTGGTGTCGCGCGCAAAGTCAGGCTTCAGCCCGAACGCCCGGTGACCGGTAGGAGTGTCCCACGCCACCATTTCCAGCCAGACGATGTAGCAGTGGATCAGCGCAACCAACGCAACCAGACCATTTCCAATCATTTCAAAGCTCTCCTCTGGGCCCATTGATCGGGCCGAACGCCGCTTCCGGCAAGGGGGTGGCGCAACGAAATGCGCTTGCCTGTGACGGCGGCATGCTGTCCTCTCCGTGCTTGCCAAATCACCGGAGCCTTCATGTCTTTCCAGAAACTCGACGAACTTGGCCACAAACTTGAAGCGCTCGAACATGCACTGGCTATTCTGGGCGCGGATGAAGCCACCCATATGGCGGTGGGCGGCGGCGAAAAACGCGCAGAAGCGATGGCCGCGCTGGCTGGTATGCTGCACAGGCAGGCGACCGCGCCCGAAATCGCAGACTGGATCGCCGCAGCCGAACAGGAAGAGCTGTCGCATGATCAGCGCCTGGCAGTCGCGGAATTTAGGCGCAATCATCTCAATCTGACCTGCCTGCCAGCCGAGTTCGTCGAGCGCATGACACGAGAGCGGCTGCGCACCGAGCAGCTCTGGCGTGACTTGCGGGCAAAGAACGACTGGGCCAGTTTTGAGCCAGCACTTGAGACAATCGTCACCCTGGTGCGCGAAGAAGCGGCGATGCGCTCTGATGTGCTGAAGCTCGACCCCTATGACGCCTTGATGGAACAATATGATCCGGGCAATCGGGCCGCCGGCATCACGCCTGTTTTCACAGAACTGAAAGCGTTTTTGAGAGATTTCGTTCCGCAAGCGCTGAATGCGCAGGAGCGCCGTAACGCTGTCCGGCCGGTCAAGCCCCTGTCGGGTGTCTATCCCGTCGACAAACAGCGAGAGCTTGGTCTCGCCATGATGGCGGCGGTCGGCTTCAATCTGACCCACGGCTCTTTGTCAGTGTCGCACCACCCGTTCTGCGGCGGCGTGCCCACCGATGTACGCATCACGACACGCTACAAGACCGGCGATTTCCTGTCCGCCCTGATGGGCGTCCTGCACGAAACCGGCCATGCACTCTACGAACAGAACCTGCCAAGCGAATGGGCGCACTGGCCGCTGGGCAAGGCGCGCGGCATGGCGGTGCATGAAAGCCAGAGCCTGTTTGTGGAAAAGCAGTTGGGCCGCAATCCGAACTTCTGGCGATGGGCCTTGCCTGTAGTGGAAAAGCACCTCGGCGAGGACTGGTCGATCGACGACATCCTGCCCCATGTCCACCATATCGAGCGTGGCTTCATCCGGGTTGACGCCGATGAGGTCACCTATCCGCTACATGTCATCCTGCGATACGAACTGGAGCAGGATCTTGTGGGGGGCAGACTTGAGGTCGCCGACCTGCCCGAAGCGTGGGATGCAAAGATGCGCGACTGTCTGGGCCTGTCGACTATCGACAATCCGGCTGATGGCCCAATGCAGGATGTGCATTGGGCAGGCGGAGCCTTCGGCTATTTCCCGTCCTATACTCTGGGAGCCATGATGGCGGCGCAGCAATGGGCGGCGTTCGAACACCAGCACCCGGACGCCAACAATCAACTTGCCAGGGGCGACTTTGAACCAGTCAACCAATGGCGTCGTGACAACATCTGGTGTCAAGGCTCCCGCCATTCGACCCCCGCCCTGATGGAAAAGGCGACTGGCGAAGCGCTCAACGCCCGCTTTTTCATAGATCACCTGCGCCAACGCTACGGCGAGTGATTTAAGCTGCCTTGGGCGGCTATTCGGCCGCCTCGAACGCGCTTGCGCCTGTCTCGAACTGCATGCGCGCCAATCGGGCGTAGAGACCCTTCTTCTTGACAAGGCTGGCATGAGCGCCTTCCTCGACCAGCCGGCCCTGATCCATTACCAGAATACGGTCCGCCTTGAGCACAGTGGCCAGCCGGTGCGCGATGACCAGCGTCGTGCGCCCATGCATCAGTTTTTCAAGCGCCTCCTGAACCAGCAACTCGCTTTCAGCGTCAAGCGCCGAGGTGGCTTCGTCCAGCAACAGGATGGGCGAGTTGCGCAACACCGCCCGGGCAATCGCAATACGCTGCCGCTGGCCGCCGGAAAGGGTGATCCCCCGTTCGCCCAAGCTAGTTTCATAACGCTCGGGCAAGCGGTCGATGAATTCTGCGGCATGGGCGGCGCGCGCGGCCGCTTCAATGTCAGCCTTTGAGGCGCCCGGTCTGCCAAAGCCGATATTATCGGCGACCGATGCGGCATAGATCGTCACCTCCTGCGGCACCACGGCAATGCGTCCGCGCACGGCGGCAGGGTCGGCGTCGCGCAAATTGACGCCATCAATAGAGATTGCGCCCGAAACCGGGTCGTAAAAGCGCTGCAGCAGCGCAAAGACCGTTGATTTGCCAGCTCCCGACGGGCCGACAATGGCTACTGTCTCGCCGGGCTTGACCGAGAAGGTCAGATCATGAATTGCCGGCCGGTCTGGCCGCGCGGGATAGTTGAACTCGACATGACGAAAGTCAATTGCCCCGCGCGCAGGCAGGGGCAGCGCGACTGGGGACGCCGGCGCGCGAATACCCGGCTCTTCGGCCAGCAACTCAGTCAGCCGCTCAGCCGCGCCGGCAGCCTGGCTGAGTTCGCCCCATACTTCCGACAGCGCGCCCAGCGCACCCGCGCCGAACACCGCGTACAGCAGAAACTGGCCAAGCGTGCCAGGCGACATCGTTCCGGTCAAAACGTCGCGAGAACCAAACCACAAGACAGCAACAACAGACGAAAAGACCGTAAAAATAGCGACGAAGGTGAGACCTGCCCGCGCCAAAATGGACGAGCGCGCCGCTTCGAAAGCAGCTTCGACGGCCCTGGCGAAACGCCCGGCCACCAATTGTTCGTTGGTGAAAGACTGAAGGGTGCGCACCGCGCCGATCTGCTCCGATGCATAAGCTGTCGCCTCGGCCAACATATCCTGCGCCTGCCGCGATCTGGCGCGCACCGAGCGCCCGAACCACACCAGCGGCAGGACAACGACCGGAATGGCGGCGATCACCAGACCCGAGAGTTTCGGGCTGGTGATGATCATCATGGCGACCGCGCCGAGACCTAGAAGCACGTTGCGCAGCGCAACGGAAGCGGTCGCGCCAACCACCGACTTGATCTGGGTCGTGTCGGCGGCGAGCCGCGAGACGATCTCGCCTGACTGCGTCCGATCAAAAAAGGCCGGCGACAGCGTCGTGACATGGTCAAAGACGTCGCGGCGGATATCAGCGACGACGCGCTCGCCCAGCGTCACCACAAAATAGTAGCGGCATGCCGACGCCAGCGCGAGCAGCGCGGCGATCATCACCAGCATGGAAAAATAGTCGGCAATGAAGGTCGAATCGGACGAAGAAAACCCGTGGTCGATCATGCGCCGCACGGCAAGCGGCAGGGTCAGCGTCGTCACAGCGGCCAGCGCCAGAAAAAACAAGGCGGCGCCGACCATGCCCTGGTAACGCAGCACATAGGGCGCAAGCCGGCGCAGCGGTCCGAGCGAACGCCGCGCCGCAGGCTTTTCGGTTGCCGTTGAGCTGGCTGCCATGTGACTTTGCATGTCCCGTAGCCGTTCCGGCGCGAAATGCCGCGCCATCGGCCTTGTGCTTGGTTTTCGGCTGTTGTATAGGCCAGCCCGACTTTGGAAGCCGTACAGTCCTATCGACCTGGCTTCAAGTTCTCCATGTGAGCGACATCGCCGCAGGTGAGCAAGCCGCTCGCAGGCACAAGATTTGGGATAGACCGATGAAGACCGATATCCACCCCGACTACCACACCATCAAGGTCGTGATGACCGATGGCACCGAATACATGACCCGCTCGACCTATGGCAAGGAAGGCGATACGCTGAACCTCGACATCGATCCGTCGACGCATCCGGCATGGACCGGCGGCCAGCAGACGCTGCTCGACCGTGGCGGCCGTCTGTCGAAATTCAAGAACAAGTTCGCCAATCTCGGCATCTAGACCGGCCGGACGAACCGATCAAAAAACCCGCCTGCGTGGCGGGTTTTTTGTTGGCTGTGGTGGAAATTTCGGGGAGCCAGCTACTCCTTGGCGCGCTCAACATAAGCGCCATCGGCTGTCATGACCACAATGCGCGTGCCAACCTGGATGTGCGGCGGCACGGTCGTCTTGACGCCATTCGACAATATTGCCGGCTTGTAGGAAGACGAGGCTGTCTGGCCCTTGGTCGTCGGCTCGGTTTCAACCACCTCGAAAATGGCGCGTTGCGGCAGCACAATGGCGATGCCGATCCCTTCATGGACCGACAGCGACACAGCCATGCCTTCCATCAGGTACGGCGCAGCGTCTCCCACTACGTCCTGCGCTACCGCAATCTGGTCATAGGTTTCCGGATTCATGAAATGGAAGCCCTCGCCGTCAGCATAAAGGAACGTGTGTTCCCGGTCCTCGACATGGGCGCGTTCTACCTGTTCTGTCGTGCGGTAACGTTCCGAGACCTTCACACCGTCGGAAATGCGGCGCATGTCGAGCTGGGTGACGGGCGTGCCCTTGCCTGGATGAATATTTTCCGCCGAGAGGATAACGTAGAGCTTGCCGTCCTTGTCGACGACGTTGCCTTTGCGCAGCGAACTGGCGATGACCTTGACCATGATACATTCCGGTTTGTTTTGTTGGCTGCGGCCTTAGCGCATCTGAGCCGAGCCCGCCAGTAGGTGAAGCAATAGCGAATAGCGAGGGATCAGCGATCCTACCAAGCTGTCATCTCTATTCACTATTTCCCTTGTCTCCCCATTCCCCTATTCCCTCGCCGATGATCAAAGCTTCGCCATGGTGGACGCCTGACGTTCACGCTGACCGCCGGCCGCGTCTGATGGCGCGCAACCGGATTGGCGCTGCGCTTCGGATCTGGTTGGCCGCGCGCGATTTTGTGGAGGTGTCGACAATGGCGTTGCAGGTTT
>Ga0209573_1002401_pt1 | contig 24009 bp, 17 predicted proteins | sample TNRBio252014_DNA_FD_185870 | JGI IMG/M metagenome (GOLD analysis project Ga0209573, IMG submission 185870) | Wastewater treatment Type I Accumulibacter community from EBPR Bioreactor in Madison, WI, USA - TNR Reactor_6/25/2014_ DNA (SPAdes)... | ecosystem: Engineered > Bioreactor > EBPR >...
TACAATAATTCTCGTCACTTTAGCAAAATTACTATTACCCAATTTGATGATGTAAACACCGGTAGGTGCGTAACTCATATCCAATGGATACGTATATTTTCCATCTACATTATTCAATCGGTGAAATACGATTTGTTGACCCAAGGTATTGTAAACGGTAAAATTCATTCTTTCTCTGAAGGAAGCATCAGGAGTCCAAGAGATTGTATATTGATTAGGAGCGGTTTCTGCCACGACCAAATCGCTTGCATTCATGACTTCATCATCTATTCCTACAGGTGCATTGTAGCAAATATTCAATCCCCAGTTTAATAAAGTACCTCCGTCTTGATTGGCATCATCTGTAATAATCAAAGTCCAATCTCCCAACATGGAAAGACCATTAAAAGTTGATAATAAACCTTCCGGTCTATATGTGCCTGTATATGGAGCAGACCCTAAGGTTATGGACGTCGTAGCTGCATCATCAAAAATGGTATTGGTATAATTATCCCCATCGCTACCATTGTCAGTAGTCAATTCTATTTGCGTATTATTGGGGGCTTTTAAGTAAATGTCCAAATCTGAATTCCAAGTATGAGTCAAATTGATGGTAGCGGTTACTTTGGTAATCGTCTGATCATCCGGAATGTTGATGATTGAATTGGTAGTTGTATTAGCACCAGGCCCCACAGGATAATCTGTTTCGTTTGCCAAAGCAGAACAAGAAGAATTGGTAACGGTTGTACTAAGCGAATTGTTGGACGGAATAGCATCAGCAGTCAACAAAGTAGTAGCCGAAAGATTATACGTTTGGAATGCAGACAAATCAACAGTACTGCTAAAAGTATAGTTGATAGTTGATCCCGGATTGACAGTTGCAGTTACTTGTTCCACTACAGGCGCATTGGAATCCAGCGTATAAGAAACATTAAAGTTACTTTGAGCCAATCCGCCAAAATTGGAAATGCTTACTGTGACTGGAAGTACGCCTAGGTTGTTACCATCTTCCGGTGAAATAAAAGCCGTAACGCCTAGGTCTTTTCCAAATTTATGCAATACATTTTTGGATGCACTATTGTTGTCGTTGTTTTCATCACCTGACAAGGAAGTATATGCTAAAATAGAATAGGTATGTCCTTCGGTTGCGAAGTTTCCGGTAGTTGTAAAGGTATAAGTACCATAACCTGCTGAAGCAATCGTTCCAGTATAGGTTTCAGTGACAACACTTCCACCGTCTATTTGATAGGAAACAGGGAAATTGGATGCGGCGTTTTGACCGTAATTAAAAATCGTTACCGAAACACTTTCTGAACCAGTTAACATTCCATCATTGGGTGTATCAATAGAAACGACACCAATATCATTGCTGAAATTGGGGGCAATTTGAAATCTACCTACAACTCCTTTTCTCGAAGTTTTGTAATACTCATTGATGAAATAAAAGGTTTTATCATTATTGGGGTCAATATCAATTTTATTGTAGTCACCATAACGGGTTCCGGGAATGTTTCCATTGCCATTGGCTATCAATTCTTCTGCAATGGTCATAGTTCCCAATGGGTCATTGGCATATCTTCCGGTATAGTAAGAACTTACTCTAACCGTTGAAGAAGTAGTTGGTCCCGACATAGCGGTATAACCCATACCCATATTGCCTTGTCCATCCATCATAATGCTACCGCTCCAAGCATGTTTGCCATCGGGAGCTGTATAGGTTCCTTCTTGATACAAAGACCAAGGTTGACCATCGGCAGCTTGTCTCAATTCAATCCATCTGATTCCTGCCATTTCAGCAGTGGTTGCATCTGTATCTACTACAAAGTCAAAGACAGCCGAATTGTGGTCAGAAAACTTTCTGAATTGGGCTTGATTCATAATAGTTGCTTGCAAAGCATCTAAAGCAGGACCACCTTCGGGTTGAGTTAGGTTGGAAAAACTTCCGTTGTCGAAAACAGAAATAAAAGGAGTGGTTACAATTTCTTGAGGATTTGAAATGGTGGATAAAGAAGTGGTCGTCCAATTGACATTGATTAACCACATTTTAATATGATCTTGTGTTATACCACTCCATGCATTGTCTTGTAAATATACAATCGGAGCATTTCCGGCTGCCGGCATATTATTATTGCTCACATTCAATGCTTGCGGACTGTAAAAACCACTGGTTGTAATACCCGGTAAATTGAAACCTACTATTTTGGCTGCGGTATTTCCTAAAAGCATTTGACTTCTTTCCAAAGCCCAAACTTTATTGGTAGCGCTGGTATTGTCGGTCATATAATATCCATCACTCCAGATGGATAGTTTCTGGTAATCTGTTATTTGTGAAATGGTGTACACATACCATCCATCATTTACGGGGTCGGGGCCATCTGAAACAGCAATTTGAGCACCTGAACCTAAAAAACTAACTACCCAGCGATTGGCTGGTTTGTCATAGGATACGGTTAAGTCACAACATCCGTCATCGGGAAAAATGGCAGGATTGGGTGCAATGTCCCCGGTTAATGCCACTCCGTTTTTATCGAAAATCGTAAAACCGGTATTAAATACTACAAATACGTGATTGGGGCCTACAGCCAAATCCGGATCGGTCGGTTGAGAACTAGAAGTATAGGCATCCCAAACTACATCGGGTGTTCTACCGGAAACTTTTTGATTCAAAGGATTGGGATTTCGCACAAAAAAATCATCTTCCTTTTGCGGATCTTTGTAAGGGACAACGATATTTTTGGAAGCTCTACCATCCATCATTTGGATTTCTTTGGTTTTGGCAGGTAATAAATCCGTGCGAGACGCAATAGATGGAACGTGTTTCATGGAGGTTACCGTACCGGTATAAGTGGGTTTTGTATTGTCTTTTTCTTGAGCAAAAGTGATTCCCGTAAACCATACGAAAATCAGTAGGTTGAATAAAGTTTTAGTTGGCATTTTTGTTAGTAATAAATGTTACACGGGCAAAAATAACATTTTAATTGGTTTTATGATAACTAATGATAGCCAATACGTTCATGGTGACAGCATAAATCCCGATTTTGAAGAATTGCATTTTCACATCTTCAAAACCCGAACCTTTCAACATGACCATTCTGATGACTTCAATGAAGTACCGCACCGGATTGAATTCGGTTATTTTTTGAGCCCAAGCCGGCATGCTTTCTATAGGGGTAAACAAGCCACTCATCAAGATGAAAATCACCATAAAAAAGTAGGCAATAAACATGGCTTGCTGTTGGGTTTCGGTAAAATTGGATACAAAAAATCCCATGCCCAAAAACAAAAGTATGTATATGGAAGCAAAGGCTAAGATGACTAGGGGATTACCCAATACTGGCACAGCAAACACAAACCGACCGATGTTCATGGCAAAAAACAAAATAAACATACCCAATATCCAAAAAGGCAAGAGTTTTCCAATGATAAACTGATATTTTTTAATAGGCGTGACATTGATTTGTTCCAAAGTTCCAACTTCCCTTTCCCTCACAATATTCATCCCCGAAAGAATAAAGGTAATCATGGTAACCAATAAAACAATAATTCCCGGAACCATGTATATTTTGTAATTGAGTTCCGAATTGAACCAAAAGGATGGGATCAATTGAATGTTTTTAGCAGCTGGGACTTGTTGTACAAATCCAGCCCATTCCTTTTGCATTTCCAAATTAAAAGACTTCACAATCTGACCGACATAGCCATTGGCTACTCCGGCAGCTGCTCCATTGATGGCGTCAAGTTGTACAAAGATTTGAACTTTGTTGTGTTGAATTACTTCCCTTTCAAAATGCGGTGGAATTTCTAAAACTACATCTACTTTTCCACCTTCCAAAGCTGTTTGAGCTTCTGTGGAATTTTGATAAAAATGTTTGACTTTAAAGTATTCGGAAGCCTCAAATTTACTGATTAACGAGCGTGAAACCTGTGAATGATCCTTGTCATAAAACCCAATTCGAATGTTTTTAACTTCAAATGTAGCCGCATTGGAAAGGATTAATATCTGAATGATGGGCATCAAAAAAATAATCGGCAACATGGCTTTGTTGCGAAAAATTTGTCGGAATTCCTTTTGGATGATGAAGAAGATTGTTTTCAATGTGCCAATTTGTTAATGTGCTAATGTGCTAATTTGCCAATGTGATATTTTTTCTACTCTAATCGGATTTTGTAATTTCTTATACTCAAACCCAAAAAAATCAACGTCATGACCATCATGATTAGGGTTTCTTTCCACAACAACTGAATCCCAATTCCTTTGAGCATGATGCCTTTGATACTGATGATAAACCATTTAGCAGGAACGATGTTGCTGATGACTTGCAAAGGCCAAGGCATACTACTGATGGTGAAAATAAACCCCGATAAAATGATGACCGGCAACATGAGTCCGACCATGGAAATCATCATGGCGGTTTGTTGCGTTTTGGAAATCGTAGAAATCAAAAGACCCAATGACAAGGCACTGATGATAAACAAAACCGTTTCAAAAGCCAGCAAGGCCATGCTGCCATTGATAGGCATTTTGAAAACCAACACACCCAATAATAATATGACTGTCGCATTTACTATGGATAGAAAAATATAAGGAAATACTTTTCCTATCACTACTTGGAACGGATGTAATGGTGATACCAATAAAATTTCCATCGTACCTATTTCCTTTTCTTTGGCGATGGAAATGGAAGTCATCATGGCAGAAACCAACATCAGAACGATGGTCATGACACCTGGGACAAACATATACACGCTCTTTAATTCGGGATTGTACAACATTTTGGATTCCACGGCTATTTGGTATGGTTTGACCTCATTTTGATTCAATTCCACCTGATAGCTTTGTAAAATGGCGTTGATGTAATTGACGATGGTGTTGGCTGTATTGGGTTCTGTGGCATCTGTGAGAAGTTGAATCTGGGTTTTACCTTCTTTGGTTAGGTCTTTCGCCGTATTTTTATCAAATACCAAAACCGCTTTTACCCTACCACTTTTGAAGATCTTCTCAATATCTTCCATTCTGTATAGATATTCCTCAACGGTAAAATAGGAAGTTGCATTGATTTTTTGAATGATTTCCTTGGTTTGTTCATCATTGGAACGATCCAAAATAGCAATCTTGACGTGATTGATTTCGTTGGTAATAGCAAATCCAAACAAGAGAATTTGAGCAATAGGCATCCCAAACAAAATAAACAACGAACGTCTATCCCTCAAAATGTGGTAAATCTCTTTTTTTACAAAACCTATAAATCTTTTCATTTTATTAATGTGCTAATTTGGGAATGTGCTAATGTGCTAATTTCCTCGCCAATTTCAAAAACACCTCATTCATACTTGTTGCATCAAACTGTTTTTTTAGTTGGGTTGGGGTATCCAAGGCATCAATTCTACCATCCACCATAATAGAAACCCGATCACAATATTCCGCTTCGTCCATATAATGCGTGGTCACAAAAATGGTAGTTCCGTTGTGAGCTTGTTTATAAATCATTTCCCAAAATTGGCGTCGGGTGATGGGATCAACGCCTCCGGTGGGTTCATCCAAAAAGACAATTTTGGGTTCGTGCAACAAAGCCACCGAAAAAGCCAGTTTCTGTTTCCAACCTAATGGAAGCGAACCCACATTTTGATTGACCACTTCCTGAATACCCAAATCCGTTATCAATTGTTGTGTTTTGGATTTGATTTCGGTATTGGTCAAACCGTAAATTCCTCCAAAAAAACGGGCGTTTTCTTTGATGGTCAAATCGTCGTATAAAGCAAACTTCTGACTCATGTATCCGATGTTTTGCTTGACCAAATCGGCTTGGTGAAACACGTCATAACCGGCTACCATAGCAGCTCCCGAACTGGGTTTGGATATGCCTATCAGCATTTTCATGGCAGTGGTTTTTCCAGCGCCATTAGCTCCCAAAAATCCGAATATTTCACCTTTTCCTACTTCAAATGAAATGGCATCAACTGCCGTAAAATCTCCAAATTTTTTGGTGAGATCTTTTACCCATATGGATTTGTCGGTGTTCATTATTTCTTTTCTTGAACCAATTGAACCATATTTTCCATTTCCAAACCGGTTAATTCATGTTCGATTTGAACCGGAATATGGTAGGTGTCAAATTCAAACAATTCGAAAGTTTCTCCTTCAATACTAAAACTGATTTTGCCTTTTAAAACCGTTAAAAGGGTAGGCAATGAGGTTTTGTGTTTAGAAACCGTTTGGTTTTCTTTAAGTCCGATAGCTACGATGTTGATGCCATCAGATTTATGTACCGAAAATAGGGCGGGTTTGTCGTTGTTGAAATTCAATTCTTTGAGAATGTTCATAATGATTTGTTTTTTAGTTTAGACGTTAAGATAGCTCCATAAATATATCTTCGATATCGGGTTTGATAGGTTGGATCACCACGTTCTGATGTCCTTTGGACGTGAGGTATTTGATGATTTCAATTCCGGAAAGTGTGGCATCATCGGAAGAAAAATGTACGTATTCGCCAAACGGATATACGCTGTAGGTTTTGGGATATGCCTTTAAATCGGATAGTAGTTGGTACATTTGGTCTGCCCGTATGGCAAAAAGTTCGTGCGGAAAATCCTGCGCTATTTGTTGGGGTGTATTGGTTTTAAGGATTTTACCATCTTTGATCAAAGCGATACGATCGCAGAGTGCTGCTTCATCCATGTAAGGTGTAGAAACTAAAATAGTGATGCCTTTTTGTTGCAATCGCTTGAGCATTTCCCAAAACTCTTTTCTCGAAACCGGATCTACACCGGTAGTAGGTTCATCTAGAAAAAGTACTTCCGGTTTATGAATCAAGGCACAAGATAAGGCTAGTTTTTGTTTCATACCACCCGAAAGTTTGCCGGCTCTTCGGGTTTTAAATGGTTCGATTTGGACGTAAATATCTTTGATTAAATCGTAGTTTTCCTCCAATGTCGTTCCAAATATGGTTGCAAAAAAATTTAAATTTTCTTCTACCGTCAAATCTTGATACAAGGAAAACTTACCCGGCATATACCCTACTTGATTGCGAATGTATTTGTAATCGGCTACCACATCTTTATTCATCACACTAGCTTTACCCGAATCGGCAATTAAAAGTGTTGTCAAAATGCGAAACAAAGTGGTTTTTCCAGCACCGTCAGGACCGATCAAACCAAATAATTCGCCCGGTTGCACTTCAAACGAGATGTTTTGCAGCGCTTGAACTTTGCCTTTGTTGTAGGTTTTGGATATGTTTTCTACTAAAATACTCATTTGATTAATGTGCCAATTTGTTAATGTGCAAATGTGCAAATGCTCTAATTTTTATTAGTTAATTCTTCCTTAGTTTTGAGGTGTAAATAATTCGATTACATATTTTAGCTATTTCCAATAATTGAATATCTACATCTTTTGGATCGGGATAATGTTTTGACAAAAAACAAAGCTTTAACCAATATCCGGTTTCATCTATTTCTTTGGCTGCTATTTTAATTTTGTGAATAAAATCTACTTTGCTTTCAGCATTTTGAGCTTCATGAATATTGGCTCCAATAGAGGTGCCTGATTTTAATAATTGACGAGCAATTACATACTTTTTTTTAGACTCTAAAAGTTCACAATAATCAATGATTTGTAATGCAAAATCCAATGTTTTTTGCAGAATTACATTTTCTTTTCTTTCCATTTTTTAAAATTTATTTGTTACGATTATTAATTATTTAACACAAGCCAAAATGGGCATATTAGCACATTGGTATATTGGCACATTATTTAATTACCATCTCTGCTGGCATTCCAATCTTCAAACTCCCGTCATTTTTGACATCGACTTTGATGGCGTAAACCAAGTTGACGCGTTCTTCTTTGGTTTGAATGACTTTGGGTGTAAATTCGGCTTCTGAGGCAATCCAAGTAATGGTTCCTTCGTGTCCTATCAAGGCGTCGGCAGCATCTACGCTTACTTCCACTTTCTTTCCTACTTTGACAGTACTCAATTGGGTTTCGCTGATATAACCTTTGAATTGCATGACGTCGAGATTGGCAATTTTATAGAGCGGTTTGCCAAAACCGGTCATTTCACCTGCCTCGGCATATTTGACCAAAACTGTTCCGGCTACCGGATTGTATATTTTACATTGGGCAATTTGATGATTCAATTCGGCAATTTGAGCATCAATCGTTTGGGTTTCATCCAATACGCCTGCATTTTGAGTCTGAATACTAGCCATTTGTTTATCAAAAGCATTGATCTGTCCATTGACGTCGTCCAATTGTTTTTGACTGGCCAGTTTATCTGCCAACAAATCTTCGATGCGTTTTTTGTTGAGCATAGCCGTTTCTTTTTGGGTTTTCAAGACATTGATTTGAGACAAAACACCCTTGGATTTGCTGTAAATCACTTTTTTGGCAGCCAATAGGTTGTTGCGTTTAAGCACCAAAGCTGTTGAATCAATTGCTGCAACCAAAGTTCCTTTCTCAAGTTTTTGACCTTCTGAAAGCGTTAATAGCATTATTTTTCCATTGGCTTCTGAGGAAATGGATACTTCCGTAGCTTCAAAATTTCCATAAGCATCTGCTTTATCATCCGATGTTTTACAAGATGAAAGCATAAACATGGAAATGATTGATAATTGTAGAAACAAGGCATGCCTTGACATTTTAACAAGAGACAAGGCATGCCTTGTCTTTACGATGACGTTATTCATATATGGTTGTATTAAGGTTTGCTTGGGCTAATGCCATTAAAATTTCGTGTGTTTTTTGATTGAATTCCGCTTCTAATAGTTTGTTTACTTCGGCAGTATAATCACTGGTTGTAATCAAATCGTGTTTGAGTTGTTTGTCGGCGGTTTCCACAATTTTTTTACGGTATTGGATGATTTCCACATCGGTTTGAAGTAAGGTTTGGTATTTTACCACTTCCAATTTGTAGTTTTCTGCAGTTTGATTTACATTCCATTCAAAAACTTGACGTTGGTTATCTATCAATTCCTTTTGGAGCAATAGGGCTTCTCGTTGCTTTTTGTTGGCGTGAAAATCAAATACATTCCATTGCGCTTTTAAGCCCACAATGTAATAATCATCAAATGAGTTGGACAACATATTGAGTGCGGGTTTGCCGTATCCCGCAGTTCCAAAGGCGGTTACTTTGGGAAAGGTTTGTTTTTTTAAGAGTTCGGTTTGTAAGTCAACGTTGTTTTTTTGCAATTCAAACCAAGCCAGTTCCGATCTAGGTTGCGTTTCACCCAAAGTTTGCGGTATTTCCAAGCGGATATTGGGTGTTATTTTTTGACCTATTACCAAACCCAATTGGTCATACAATTGCGTTTTTTGGGCATTGATTTCAACCAACTGTTGGGTCAATTCCAAAATTTTTACTTGAACCGGTTCCAATGCACTTTCATAAGTGCTACCGGTTGTTATCAGTTTTTGGATTTCTACTTCTTTGCTCTGCAACTGGCTGATGCTATTTGTCAGTATTTCCATTTTTTGTTGCAACAACAATATATTAAAATACAAAACATTGATTTGATTTTTCAACGGATGCAGTTGGACTTCCACTTCTGTTTTTTGGGTAGCCAATTGTACTTCTTTCAGCGATTTTTGCGTTTGGATGAATCCGCCATTGTAAATCAATTGACTGGCTGTAAGGGTAGCTTTGTACTGATCTTTATCGGGTGCTTCAATACTGATATTGGGTAAGGAAATGGGTAAAACCATGACATCCGATTGGTATGTGGCTTGGACTTCAGCATCCAAACGAGGATATTTTTGAGCCTCCAAAGATTGTAATTCCCATTGGGTTTGATTTTGAAGGATTTCAGATTTGCCTTGCAAGGGATGATTTTCCAATGCCAAAGTATAGCATTGCGTAAGGGTTAGTTTTTCTTGCGAATAGAAAAGCAAACTGTTGAAAAATAGAAAAAGGAATATGGTTTTTAATTTCATTTGATTAGGTTATTGGGTTATTAAGTTATTAAGTTATTAAGTTATTAAGTTATTAAGTTATTAAGTTATTAAGTTATTAAGTTATTAAGTTATTAAGTTATTAAGTTATTAAGTTATTAAGTTATTAAGTTATTAAGTTATTAAGTTATAAGGTTAATGGATAGAATAATCTAAAATCTAAAATCTTTAATTAACTTTTATGGACTCAATAATTAAATCGGCTACCAGTTTTTTTCGTTCGTTTAGAAATTGTTGATAATCGGCTTCCGATTTGTCAAACATGGTTTTGAGCAATGGTTTGGCAATGATGGGAAACAAACTCATGGAAATCATATTGACCAACACGTGTTCAACTTCCACGGGTTTTATTTCTCCTTTATTGGCAAGTATTTGTACATCATCTCTCAGTTTTTGAAAACTATCTCCAATTTCATGTAAAAAAACATCTTGAATGAGTTTGGGATTTTTATTGAGTTCGTTGATGACAAAAGCCGGTAAAAAAGCATGATTGCTCAAAAAGCTGATGTACTCATCAGTGAAGCGTCGAATTTTGTCAAACAAATGTTCCTCCGAGCCGATGATATTACGGATTTTAGGAACCATAAGTGAAACAGCAGCTCGGAAAACGGTTTCAAATAATTTTTCTTTACTGCGATAATAGTAATGCAACAATGCTTTGTTGATGCCTGCTTTGTCTGCAATTTCTTGCATGCGGGCGCCATACAAACCTTTTTCTTGAAAAACTTCGTTGGCGGCGTTTAGAATTTTTTGTTCGGTGTTTTCGTTTTCCATTTTATAAGTTATTTGAGTGAGGTTTGGTTTAAGTTGAGTGAAGGTTTGACTTAAAGTCAAGCCCTCACTATTTGGTTTAATTTGATTAAAAGGTTTAACCATAATATTTAACCAAATGGTCAACAAAAATATATAGTTTTTTTGAATTGACAAAATTTATTTACTTTTATCCAATAAATTAACCTATCTAAAGATGAAAAAACTCAAATACATCCTACTCGCACTTCTCTTTATCGTGGTTGCTGTAGTGATATGGCAATATCCACGTCTCAACATCATTTCGGGTTATGCAGCCAAAAATATGTGTTCGTGTATGTTTGAAGCCGATCGAGATCAAAGTTTTGTCGAACAAACCGACAACAATTTTCCTCCCATTGATTTAGCAAAATATGAAATAGACACACTTCGTAAAAGAGTAACCGCTTCTGTTTTTGGGTTGATGAAAAGAACAGCTGTTTATCACGAAGATTTGGGTTGTCAATTGGCTTTAAAAGATGGCAAAATGCCAACGATTACGTATTTTCCGGCGCCCCATAATTGTCCTCTGGATCCTTATTATCCGTATGGCAACGAAGATCCAAAAGATACGATTTTCCCTCATGTTGATTACCAAAAACTGAATCTTGCTGTAGCCAACGCATTTGACCCAAAAGGCAAAGACAGTCTGATGACTCGAGCCTTGGTTGTGATCTATAAAGACCGCATTATTGCTGAAAAATACGATGAAGGTTTTGATAAAGAATCTCCCATTTTAGGTTGGTCTATGACCAAAAGTGTCATGGCTACCTTGTTTGGGATTATGGAAAAACAAGGCAAAATTAATATGAATACTACGCATCTTTTCCCTGAATGGGAAAACGATGAAAGAAAAAATATTACCTTAAATGCATTGATGCAAATGAGTAGCGGTTTGGAATGGAACGAGGACTATAACCACATTTCCGATGTGACCCGCATGTTGTTTTTAGATAAAGATATGAGTCAGATGCAATTGAAAAAGGACTTGAAATACCCTATCGGAAGCCATTGGAATTATTCGAGTGGCACGACCAATTTATTGGGTAAATACCTCCGCAATCAATTTAATTCACACCAAGCCTATCTCGATTTTCCGGTGAAAGAACTCTTTGATAAACTAGGCATGAGTAGTGCGATGATAGAAACCGATTTGTCAGGCAATTATGTGTATTCTTCCTATGGTTGGGCTACAGCCAGACATTGGGGAAAATTGGGATTATTGTACTTACACAAAGGCAATTGGAAAGGAGAACAAATTTTGAATGAAAGTTGGGTGCAATACGTAAGCACGCCATGTAAGGACAGCAAAGGCGAATACGGTGCCCATTTTTGGCTCAATGCCGGTGGTATTTTACCCGATGCACCACGTGATATGTACAGCATGCAAGGCCATCAAGGACAAAAAGTGTATATCATTCCATCCAAAAATATGGTGATTGTGCGCATGGGACTCAATGAAGAAACGGAAATTGATTTTAATAAGATGTTGAAAGAAATTTTGGGAGCGGTTAAGTAAATATTATCACGTACATACTCAAAACGCAATAGATAATTTATATTACGCAAAAAGTGTAATTTGCATTTACAAAACAAACCCCGAAGGTTTTAAAAACCTTCGGGGTTTAGTATTTGTTGGTGTTACACCCTATTTTTTGTTTCTACTACAATTCTATCTCCAATTGAACACCCAATTTTTCAGAAATATTCCGTGTAATCCAATCTTTTAATGCCGGAATCTTAATTCTATTGACCACTTGATCCGTAAAGGCGTAAAGCAATAGGGCTTGCGCTTCTTTGGCAGGAATACCGCGTTGTCTCATGTAAAACAGTGCGTTTTTATCCAATTGACCTACCGTACAGCCATGCGAACATTTGACATCATCGGCAAAAATTTCCAATTGTGGTTTGGCATTGATAGTAGCCTCATCGGTCAACAAGATATTGTCATTTTGTTGATAGGCATCGGTTTTTTGGGCTTCTTTACTGACGATTACTTTGCCGTTGAAAACACCGGTCGATTGTTCATCAAAAATTCCTTTGTACAATTCGTGACTTTCACAGTTCGGTTGTTGATGGTAAATATTGGTTTGATGATCCACGTGCTGGGTTCCGTGCAACATGCTGATGCCATTCAGGTTGGAAGTAATATGTTCTCCTTCGTGATAGACATGCATGTTGTTTCTCACCAAATCTCCTCCAAAAGAAAAAGTAAACATACTGACCACACTTTGCTCTTTTTGAACGACATAAGTGGAATCAATCAGTGAGGATAAAAGATGGTCGTTTTGAACTTTATACCATTCCAAAATAGCCCTTTTATGGGTAATAATTTCTGTTACACTATTGGAAAATACTTTTTGTACAGTCAAACTCTGATGTCTCTCCACAATTTGAACATACGCATTTTCATCAACGATGACCAAATTTCGGGGTTGAACCATGACATCGGAATCTTTTCCCGTTGTCAAGTACAAAATCTCAATGGGTTTACTCACCACTACCCCTTTTGGGATGTGAATAAAGGCTCCTTCCTGAATAAATGCAGTATTGAGCGAAGTCAATCCATCGGTTTTGGAAGCAATGGTATTGAAATAATGGTCAAAAACAATTTTGTACTTGGTATTTTGCATAGCCGAAGACAGAATACAAATATCCATGCCATCATGCGAAGTTTCCGAAACTTGTGGTTGGTAAACCCCATTGAGAAACACCAATTTGTAGGATTCGATTCCTTTCAGTAAAAATGGTTTTACCAATTTGGTATCAATTTCATTTTGAGCCTGTTTCAGAATTTTATAATCGTTTTTCAATAATTCTTTCAACGAGGTGTATTTCCATTCTTCAATCGATTTGGTGGGAAACCCAACGCTTTCAAATTGATCTAGTGCGTTTTTCCGAATGTTGCGAACCGGACTGTCCATATCCAAACCGGAATTATTTTCAAATGCCAGATAGGAGCTTAGTATTTTGTCTTTTAACATTTCTGTAATCTATATTTTATTATATTTGACACAAGACGTGCTTCAGGTCACGATTGAGACAAGGCATGCCTTGTCTCTATTTCAACCAATCATATCCTTTGGCTTCCAGTTCGAATGCCAATTCTTTGCCGCCGCTTTTGATGATTTTACCATCTTTCAATACGTGTACGAAATCAGGTACTATATAATCCAACAAACGTTGATAGTGCGTGATGACAATCACTGCATTGTCTTTGTTTTTTAGTTTGTTTACCCCATTGGCTACCGTTTTCAACGCATCAATATCCAATCCCGAATCGGTTTCATCCAATATAGCTAATTTGGGTTCGAGCATGGCCATTTGAAAAATTTCATTGCGCTTTTTTTCACCACCAGAAAAGCCATCGTTGAGCGAACGGGATAAAAACTTTTTATCCAATTCCAACAACTCCGATTTTTCTCTGATCATTTTCAACATTTCCACAGCCGGCATGTCTTCTATTCCTGCTGCTTTTCGCTTGGCATTGAGTGCTGTTTTAATGAAGTTGGTAACCGTTACTCCGGGAATAGCAACCGGATATTGAAAAGACATAAATACGCCTTTATGGGCTCTTTCTTCCGGAGCCAATTCGAGTAAATCGACCTCATTGAGATTGATTTCACCTTCGGTCACTTCATAATCTTCTCTACCGGCAATAACCGATGAAAGTGTGGTTTTACCCGAGCCATTTGGTCCCATAATAGCATGAACTTCGCCATTTTTGACCTCGAGATTGATTCCTTTTAGGATTTCCTTGCCATTGATACTGGCGTGTAAATTTTTGATTTTTAACATAATAATTTGGATACTTATTTTAATAAATAGGCTTCAATAAATTGAATGATTACCAAACGTTGATAATCCACATTGTTTTTCTTTCTAAATCCGTGACCTTCATCTTTGGCTTCAAGATACCACACGGTATTGCCTTGGGCCTTGAGTTTGTCACGCATTTGCATCGCTTCGGTTACCGGCACACGCGGATCATTGGTGCCTTGAATAATCAACATCGGTTTTTTGATTTGATCCGTATTGTTGAGCGGTGAGATTTTTTCCAAAAAAGCATACATTTCCGGATCGCGTTCGTCTCCATATTCCACTCGACGCAAATCCCGTCTATAACTTTCGGTATTTTTCAAAAACGTATTGAAATTGGAAATTCCCACGATATCTACAGCGCATTTAATTTGGTCGGCGTAATGGAATGATACTGCCAAAGTCATATAACCCCCATAACTACCACCCATAATCATGATGCGTTCCGAATCCAAGTCGGGTTGCGTAGCAATCCAATCCAACAAAGCGCCAATGTCTTTTACCGAATCTTCTCTTAGAAAACCATTGTCTTTTTGTAAATAGGTTTTACCAAATCCTGATGATCCTCTCACATTGGGATAAATGATGGCAATGCCCATTTCATTGGTAAAGTAGTTGTTGGAACTCAAAAAATTTGGAAAAGATTGGGCTTCGGGTCCACCGTGAATGTTGATGATGACCGGTCTTTTTCCCTGAAATTTAGAGGCAGCTGGATAATAAAATCCGGAAATGGTCAATCCGTCAAAACTTTTCCATTCGATTAATTTCGGATTGGAAATATCTTCAGGCATGATGCCGCCCAATTCACTTTGGGTCCATTGTTCCAATGTTTGCTTTTTCAAATCGTAATAATACACATCCGATGAGCTTTGGGCATTGGAAAAAGACAATCCTAAAAAGGGAAGCGTATCGTGAAATCCGAAATTTCCAAAATTTCCAATAGGTATGTTTGGTAATAAACTGTATTTTTTAGTTTTGGTGTCCAAAAGATATAATTTGGAAAGCCCTGCTTCATTGGTGGAAAACACCAATTGTTTTTGATCTTTGGATACATCATAACTTTCAACATCCCAAGCTACTTTAGAGATAAACTCCATATTTTTGGAGGTTACATCCATATAGGCCAAGCGTTGAAATTCATTATCGAGGTCGGTAATAAAATAAATGCCGTTATTTCCATTTGAAAATCTTCCTTGTGTGGACACTACCCCTTTTTGACTTCTCGGAGTCAACTCGGTTTTTTGACCGGTAGTCGTATCCAATAACCATAAATGAGATTCATTCACCGAAACATATTCCCCGATGATGAGATGTTGTCCGTCTTCTGAAATATCCTGAATGCCCCAGCCACCACCTTCAACTTCAAGGATCAACTTTACTGAGGTTGGGTTCATGGGATCCATATAATAAATATCACGGTCTTTTCCATTTCTTTTGGTTGAAGCAAAATAGAAACCTTTACCGTCTTTTTGCCAGGTAACATTGCCGTTTTGAGATCGACCGCCGTCGGTTAATAAGGTTAATTGGAGCGTTTCCAAATCATAACGGTACAATTGTCCGAATTCATTGCCGCCGATATCTTTTGAAAAAACCAAATAAGTTCCATTTATAGGTTCGTAAGAAGCATTGGAAATGGGTTCATCAAAAAAGGTTATTTGTTTGCGCATACCCAAGGGTTGCGCTACCTTATGCAATTGTGCCGTATTGCCAAATCTGGTACTGATGAGCATTTCTTTTTGTAAGGGATGCATGGCCACCAAACCTGCGCTTCTGGCTTCGGTGTATTTTTTAACTTTACTTCCCAATTCAATAGGTATATCGGGAATGTTTTCCGTAATGAGATTCTCAGATGGTTTGATTGTACCACCTTGATTTTGGCTAAATAAACCTATCCAGCCCATGAACAAACTCAAAAAGAATAATTTTTTCATTATAAAATATTTTAAATCACTATCCTACACTACCTTCCAATGAGATTTCCAACAATTTTTGGGCTTCTACAGCAAATTCCATGGGAAGCTTGTTGAGCACTTCTTTGCTGAATCCATTTACGATCAAAGCAATGGCTTTCTCGGTATCAATCCCGCGTTGGTTGCAATAAAACAACTGATCTTCTCCAATTTTACTAGTGGTGGCTTCGTGTTCAACTTGTGCCGAAGCATTCCTGGTTTCTATATAGGGAAAAGTATGCGCACCACATTGATTGCCCATCAGAAGCGAATCACATTGTGAAAAATTTCTGGCATTTTGCGCATTTTTTCCAACCCGCACCAAACCTCTATATGAATTTTGTGATTTACCGGCAGAAATTCCTTTAGAAATAATCGTACTTTTAGTATTGTTGCCCAAATGTATCATTTTGGTTCCCGTATCGGCTTGTTGAAAATGGTTGGTAACGGCAATGCTGTAAAATTCCCCAATTGAGTTGTCGCCTTTTAAAATACAACTCGGATATTTCCAAGTGATGGCACTTCCGGTTTCTACTTGAGTCCAAGATATTTTGGCATTGTGGTGTGCAATCGCTCTTTTGGTAACGAAATTGTAAACGCCACCTTTGCCTTCGGCATCTCCGGGAAACCAGTTTTGAACTGTAGAATATTTGATTTCTGCCCCATCAAGGGCAATGAGTTCTACTACGGCAGCATGCAACTGGTTTTCATCCCGTTGCGGCGCCGTACAGCCTTCCAAATAACTCACATAACTATCTTCATCGGCAATTAATAAAGTGCGTTCAAATTGACCCGTACCTCCTTCATTGATACGGAAGTAAGTGGATAATTCCACCGGACTTTTGACGCCTTTTGGAATATAACAAAACGAACCGTCTGAAAAAACAGCTGAATTCAAAGCCGCATAAAAATTGTCTGTTTTGGGGACAACCGAACCCATGTATTTTTGGACTAAATCGGGATATTTTTGAATGGCTTCCGATATGGGACAAAAAATAATGCCTCTTTCTTCCAAAGTTTTCTTAAAAGTAGTAGCCACAGAAACGGAATCCACAACGATATCCATAGCCACACCTGAGAGTCGTTTTTGTTCATCAATGGAGATTCCCAATTTTTCAAAAGTCTTCAGCAATTCGGGATCAACCTGATCGAGCGATTCTAGTTCCGGTTTTTTCTTGGGAGCCGAATAATAACTGATTTCATTGAAATGCGGTTTTACATAATGCACATTGGCCCACTCAGGTTCAATCATCTTTTCCCAAATTCGAAACGCTTCCAACCTCCAATCCGTCATCCATTGCGGTTCGTTCTTCTTTTTGGAGATGGCTATAACAACCGCTTCATTCAATCCCGGAGGAAATTTATCGGCTTCTATATCCGTATAAAAACCATACTCGTACTCTTTGGTTTTGAGATCTTGCTCGAGTTCGTTTTCGGTATATTTTTTCATGATGATGAGTTTGTTTGGCGTACTGCTTTATGAAAATTACAAGCTCGTACGCTATTTCAGATATGAGTTATTTAGAACGAGACAAAATTAAGTGTAATTTTTATGATAATTGTCATGTTATTAAGAATTAATCTAAATAAGACTATAAATTTTTGTTATTTAACTTCGTTCGGGTTTTTGGTTATTTTTGTCACATGAAAGTTAAAAATATTATTTTTTGTATTTTTCTATTGATTTCTAATGGTTTATGGAGTCAAAAGTCGGAAGTGAAATTACTTTTCACCGGAGATATCATGGGGCACGGACCACAAATTGAATCGGCTTATGATGCAAAAACTAAAACTTATGACTACAATAATTGTTTTTTATATATAAAAGACATTCTTTCTGAGCCTGATTTCAGTATCGGAAATCTGGAAGTAACCCTTGGAACCAAACCTTATTCGGGTTATCCGATGTTTAGTTCGCCTCCCGAACTGGCAGTAGCGGTAAAAAACGCCGGTATCGATATTTTGGGAACTGCCAATAACCATTCTTGCGATCGCAAGGAAAAAGGTATCAAACGTACGATAGAAATTTTGGACAGCATAAAAATAGCTCATTTCGGCACGTACAAGAATCAAGATCACAAAACGAAATCGGGATTGATGCTCTTGGATAGAAATGGGATTAAAATAGCACTCCTCAATTATACTTATGGCACCAATGGCATCTCCATTTCAGATAGTACGATGGTGAATTTTTTGAATAAGAAAAATATTCTCAACGATATCGCCTTAGCCAAAAAATCAAAACCCGATGTGTTGATTGCCTACGTACATTGGGGTGCAGAATACAAAGATTTACCTATACAAGATCAAAAGAATTGGTTTGCCTTTTTTAAAGAAAATGGCGTTTCTATAGTCATTGGTTCTCATCCGCACGTGGTTGAACCCATGGAATGGGATAAAACCCAAGAGACTTTGGTGGTGTATTCATTGGGAAACTTCATCTCCAATCAACGTTTTTTTCCCAGCGACGGTGGTGCTTTATTCGAATTAACCTTGAGTAGAAACGCCCAAAATAAAGTTGAAATCAAACAAGCGCAATACATCTTGACATGGGTTTACAAAAAAATTGAAAATGGAAAAACAACGTATCAGGTTTTACCCGTAGATGAGTTTCAATACAAAAAACATTTTTTTAAGCAAGCTAAGGATTTTGAACAAATGCTTCAATTTACCAATCATGTTCGTAAACTTCTGCAAAAACACAATCTCAACGTCACAGAGAAAAAGACATTTAACAACAATCCTGCATTTTTGATGCGTGAGGTTTTTGTGCAGGGGAAATGATTTTGGGCGGTTTTGGGTTTCAGGTTTCGGGTTTCATGTTTCATGTTTCAAGTTGCTTTTTCGCTGCGCTCAAAAGTTTTTTGAACCAATAAGGCATTAAGATGGGTTTATGAAATGAAGGAACTTTCTTTTTCGCTGCGCTCAAAAGGGTGATTTTACCACTAAAGGGTCCACAAAAGAGACGCAAAATACACAAAGCTTTTATACTGATTTAAGGACACTAATGCTTTTTCGCTGCGCTCAAAAGGGTTCACTTCATGAGTATAAAATATTTCTCTGTGAACCTTTCGTTCAAGGAAAAAGTGTTTTAGTTCTAGGGAAAAGTGTTTTAGTTATCTTTTGTGAAAGACGCAGAATTGAACATTAATTAGAATAAGAGTTTACACAAAAAAATTGCCCAGTCTCTAGTCTCCCATTTATTCTCTCTAAATTAGAGTTCTAAAGTCGTTAAGAAGTCTTGAAGGTGCTTTTTAAAAACATCCCCGCTACCGCGCGAATCCATTCGCGTGGTCACCGCTACCGCGCGAATCCATTCGCGTGGTTACCTCTCTACCGCGCGAATCCATTCGCGTGGTCACCTCTACCGCGCGAATCCTTTCGTGTGGTTACCTCTCTACCGCGCGAATCCTTTCGCGCAGTCACCAAGAAATTGATCCCTCCATTTCAGCAAATAATCTTCGGCAATCTTCGAAATCTGTAGCAAAATTTCTTTAATTTGTTCAACTGATTCATCCAAAATTCAGCAACGTCAAAAAATGAAAAACTTCATCTTCCTCTTCTTTTTTTCAACGATGAGCTTTGCCCAAAATATTTCCCATACAAATTACATCTCTTTTGTAAATCCCCTCATTGGAACCCAAAAAATGGGACATGTATTTCCGGGTGTTACCACACCTTTTGGAATGGTACAATTGAGTCCGGAGACCAATTACATGCCTATGTTTGTGGATCAAAAATACAATCCTGAAGCCTATGCCTATTGTGCCGGTTATCAATATGAGGACCACACCATTTTTGGTTTTGCTCATACCCATTTGAGCGGTACCGGACATTCCGATTTGGGAGATTTTCTGGTAATGCCAACTACCGGAACGCTAAATTTAGAACCCGGTCAAGCCCATCTGCCAAAAAGCGGTTTTCATACCCAGTTTTCACATCAAAATGAAACCGCCCAAGTGGGTTATTACAAGGTAAAATTGGACGACTATGAGATCACCGCCGAACTCACGGCTTCCGATAGAGTGGATTTTCACCAATATACTTTTCCCCAATCAGAACAGGCACATATCATTTTAGACATGATGTATAGCATTTACAATTATGAGGATAAAAATGTTTGGACCTTCATTCGGGTTGAAAATGACAGCACCATTACCGGCTACCGTCAGACCAATGGTTGGGCAAGAACCCGAACAGAATATTTTGCCATGAAATTTTCAAAACCTTTTGAGTCTTATGGTCATAAAAAATACGATGTTACCCCATACAGAGGATTTTACCGACAATTCAACCAAGAAGAAAATTTTCCAGAAATGGCAGGTAAAAATATCAGAGCTTATTTTAATTTCAAAACCGAAGAAAACGAAAAAATTAAAATCAAATTGGCTCTTTCTTCGGTGAGTATGCAAGGAGCTTTGCTGAATTTAGAAACCGAAATTCCACATTGGGATTTTGACAAAACCAAATTGGAAACGCAGTCCAAATTGAATTCGGAATTGTCCAAAATCGAAGTTGAAACGCTTACCCTAGCGGAAAAAGAAAATTTTTACACCGCTCTTTACCACACCATGTTATCACCCATTTTATATGAAGATGTCGATGGTTCCTATCGAGGGTTGGACCAAAACATACATACCTCCGATGGATTTACCAATTATACCGTTTTCTCGCTATGGGATACTTACCGCGCTTTGCATCCGTTATTCAACCTCATTCAACCCAAACGCAACAATGATATGATTAAATCCATGTTGGCTCATCACGACCAAAGTGTCCACAAAATGCTTCCCATATGGAGTCATTATGCCAATGAAAATTGGTGTATGATTGGATATCATTCCGTTTCGGTTATCGCTGATGCACTTGCAAAAGAAACCACCGATGTAGATATAAACAAGGCGTTGCAAGCTTGTATCAATACTTCGTCTGTTCCCTATTATCCAGGGATGAAACAGTATATGGAAAATGGATATGTAGCCGAAGACATCAGTGGAAGTTCCGTTTCCAAAACATTAGAATATGCTTATGACGATTGGTGTATCGCTCAAATTGCCAAAAAGGCAAACCAAAAGGAAATCTTGGAAGAATATTTGAATCGAGCAGAAAATTACAACGAGGTCTATGACCCGGAAATCGGCTATATGCGACCCAAATTATCGGATGGCAGTTGGCGAAAAAATTTTGAACCCTTAGACACCGAAGGTCAAGGTTTTATAGAAGGCAATGCGCTAAATTATGGTTTGTATGTTCCTCAAAATTTGGATCAAATGATAAGCATGATGGGCGGAAAAGATCGGTTTTCCAAACACTTGGATTACATTTTTACGACTCCATTGGAAGATAAATACATTGAAAAAAACGAAGACATTACACGAGATGGCCTGATAGGAAGTTACGTTCACGGCAACGAACCCGGACATCATATTCCGTATCTGTACAATTGGACCAACCAACCTTGGAAAACGCAAGAACGGGTCCGAATGATTATGAATACGATGTATCAAAATAAAGTTGACGGACTATGTGGCAATGATGATGCAGGTCAAATGAGTGCCTGGTACATCTTTAGTGCATTAGGTTTTTACCCTGTTACGCCGGGTTCCAATGATTATGCCATTGGAAGTCCTATGGTTCAATGGGCAGTTATCCATTTAGAAAATGGGAAAACTTTAAAAATAAACACAGTAAATCAAAGCATTACAGCGGTATATGTACAAAAAATCCTCCTCAATGGCATCACATTAAAAGGAAATACAATTACTTATGACGCCATAAAAAATGGGGGTGAAATAGTATTCTATCTGGGAAGTAAACCCAAAAAATATTAAATCTAAAAAATCACCGCTAGTGCACGAATCCTTTCGCGTGGTTTAAAAATATTTTCAGCTAATAATCTGCGAAAACTGTAGCAAATGCACTTCCCGACTCTCATGTAGCATTATCTCCATCTTTACTTAGCAACCGTCTTTGCGAGGGGTGCGTTTATAAATTATTTTACCATCTCTTTCTACATAATCACCCGATATTATGGGATAGGAATACTTAGGAGCTTTCGAAATGCTATGACTTCTTATCATGATTTTGTCGTCAACTTTCAGGTTACGCAATTGTTCAAATTCACTTTTAAAATTCAAAATATTTTGACCAGGCTGTTCCATACCAAAAGTAAGAATGTAATCCGTATCCTGAATCCTCACCATCACACCAAAACCTAATTTGGAGTCTGGCGGAAGCGTAAGAGAAGTCACAACTCCCTCCATATTGGTAAAATCACGAACAGACTTGCTTATTTTAGCAATACCGGCTTGCACTTTTTTTCCGGCAGGAGACGCTTCCCATTCTTTGAATTGGATACCATCAGGGCTAGCCTCCCATTTTTTCAATACAGCTTCTCTTTCCGCGGCAGAGAGAGGTTTTGGAATTGATTTTTCAGTAGTTTCATTTTTCTTTTCACATCCAACTAATAGAACCAATGAAATTATTAAAGTATAAATGTTTATTTTCATTTCTATTGTAGTTTAAATTAATAACACTGTTTATTTCCTTCAAAAGTTATTACTGTAAATTTAGTTTAATATTTTTTAATACAACTAAAAGCAGGAGTTCAAATATTATAATCTTCAACGCTACCGCGCGAATCCTTTCACAAGCTACCGCGTGAATCCTTTCGCGTGGTCACCCACTACCGCGCGAATCCTTTCGCGTGGTCACCACTACCACGCGAATCCTTTCGCGTGGTTAACAAAACTATTTTTAACAAATAATCTGTGGAAATCTGCGAAATCTGTGGCAAAATTTCTTCACCTTGTTACCAAAGAGTTGCATGGTTCAATAATAAGGCTAACGTACTTCCATTCGTCCCCAATACCAAACCCGTACCACAGCCAGCAACAACAAAGCGGCAACCAACTGATGCATAACTGCCAATACGATAGGCACATGTAACAGGAGGGTTAGTACACCTAGGATAAACTGTAGCGTAATCAAGATCACAACGGCACGGAAAGCAAATTTGAAATGCGAAGAGATCGCTTTGTTTTTGAGTTGGATGTATAAGCCTAAAATCAATCCCAATACGATAAATCCCAACCAGCGATGGGTAAATTGTACCATAGCATGATTTTCAAATACACTGATCCAACCATAGGTTTTGAGGGCTTGTACGGCATCTTGGGGGAAAAAGGAATGCTGCATCAAGGGATACGTACTGTACACAAAACCGGCTTTCAAACCGGCTGTAAAGGCCCCATAGACTATCTGTAATAGTATTAAAAAATAGAACACAATCGGGAGTTTGGTAACCCATTCCCGAGGCGCATTGCCCCTAGGGTACTTCAAGGTCAATACCACCCAATACATATAGGAAATCATCGTAAAGGCAGTAAACAAATGTAAGGCTAGCCGGTAATGACTGACATGTGGATTGTCTACCAATCCGCTTTTGACCATATACCAACCCAAAAAACCCTGCAATCCTCCCCAAATAAAAATAAGTAGCAATTGTCCTAATAAACGCCTGCTTTC
>Ga0209573_1002402_pt1 | contig 24005 bp, 19 predicted proteins | sample TNRBio252014_DNA_FD_185870 | JGI IMG/M metagenome (GOLD analysis project Ga0209573, IMG submission 185870) | Wastewater treatment Type I Accumulibacter community from EBPR Bioreactor in Madison, WI, USA - TNR Reactor_6/25/2014_ DNA (SPAdes)... | ecosystem: Engineered > Bioreactor > EBPR >...
ATTCAGATTGCCGCCACGGAAAACCGCCTCGCCCGCCGGAACCAGGGCTGGATCAGCCGCGCCGCGAGCGATCTGTTGCGAAGCATAGAAAGCCGCCAGATCTTCCATATCTTGCTGACTGAGCGGCGCCACCATGCCTACCATGATGGCGTTGACGCGAGCGCCGCTCTTGAACTCCATCAATTGCTTGGTCAGATAATCAGCGCTCTGCCCCGCCAGTTTGGGATATTGCGGATTGGCGCTGTTGCCGTCCGGATTGTGGCAAGCTGTGCAAGTCGCAGACTTGGCTTTACCAGCGGCGGCGTCGCCAGCAGCCCATGCAGCGGTCGCGGAACCGAGCAGTGCGCACGTCGCGGCGATCACAACGAGTTTTTTCATTTTTGGAAAGCTCCTGTACGATGACGATATTCGGCTCAGGCGACCTGCCGCCGACGCAAAGATAAAGTAGCGCGGGCCAACGAACGAGTCTCGCTTGGTCGAGGCGGAATTCATAGCTGCTTGACTTCGATCCGCTCCGTGCAAACGGCGTTTTTATATACCAGTTTTGGCTCTCAAGTTCAATGAAAAACCCTGAAATGTCTGTTCCCTTTTCCCCGGCAGCCAAAGCGGCCAGTCGCTATCAAGCTGTTAAATTCTTCAATAGTATCAATTCTTTTGAGCAATTACCACCCGATATTGGCCAGGAAGTCGCCTTTGCTGGACGTTCCAACGCCGGCAAATCCAGCGCCCTCAACCTCTTGACGGGCCAGCGCCAACTCGCCCGAGTCAGCAAGACGCCCGGCCGCACGCAGATGATCAATTTTTTCCAGGTGGAAACGGAACGCTATCTGGTGGATTTGCCCGGCTACGGCTACGCCCGGGTGCCGGAAGCGATTCGCCGCCACTGGGGCGAGTTGTTGGAACGCTATCTGCGCGAGCGGATCGCCCTGCGCGGTCTATTGCTGATGATGGATATCCGTCATCCGCTAACTGAACTGGATCAGCGCATGCTAGATTGCTGCGCCGCACGGGTCTTGCCCACGCATATTCTGTTGACCAAGGCTGACAAATTTAGCCGGGGCGCAGCGAAAACCGCGCTGCAACAGGTGCAAAAAACGCTGCAAAATGAGTATCCGTCAGCCATAGCCCAGCTCTTCTCCGCACAAACCGGCCAGGGCGTCGATGAAGCCTGCCAACGGCTGGATGAATGGCTTGATTGAGTCATCTCAGGCGTCCTGAGACCTTGAATCAGGCATTATTAGAGCCTGACGCCTGGAACCGGGCTGCAATCGCGCCTGCAACGCCTGGCTGACCAACTGACCGATCCGTTCCAAAAACAGGGTGCCGACTCCGGGATAAAAGCGATTGGCGTCGCCGCTGCCGACCGCCAGCAGGCCGCGCCATACCTCCCCATCCAGCGGGATCAGCGCTGCCGAGGCCGCATGGCAGGCGCTATCGCTAAACAGGGCTTCGGCCTGCTCCAAACTCAACCGGCCGCATTGAGGACGGCCCGCGCGAAAGACCGCCTCAAACAACTCCACCACCTCGGGGCGCAGTAATTCTTCAACCGCGCTCAGCCCCACAATCGGCGGCGCCGCCAGGCACAGGGCGACGCAATCCGCCTTGAACTCGTCGCGCAAAATGGCCTTGACGCCGTGCAGCAGTTCGTCCAGACCGCCCCGCGCATCCAGCAAGCCCAACGCCAGTCGCTGCACCCGCTCCGCCAGTCGGTCGTTATCACGGGCGATGCCCACCAGTTCCAGCAACTTGTCGTGCAGGCGCTGGTTGCGTTCCCGCAGCAGGCGGTTCTGATATTCCAGCAACGACACGGCTGGACGACAGGGATGGGGAATGCGCAGACTTTCCGCCAGTTCGGGATGCCGAGTAAAAAATTCGGGATGATCACGCAACCAGGCAACCACTTCCGCCTCGAAATCGAGGGGATCCAGCGTCTCTGGCGCTTCCCCTTCCCCGTTCACAACTCGATCCTTCCTGCGAAGACCGTCGCCGCCGGCCCGGTCATGACGACCGATTCGCCTTCGCCGGCCCAGTGAATACTGAGTTCGCCGCCGGGCAGTTCCACCCGAACCTTCGGCCACAGTTGGCCCCACAGCCGACCCGCCACGACGGCCGCACAAGCCCCGCTGCCACAGGCGAGCGTCTCGCCGGCGCCGCGCTCGAATACCCGTAAGCGGATATGATCCTGGGCGACGATCTGCATGAAACCGACATTAGTGCGTTGGGGGAAGCGGCCATGCCGCTCCAGCAATGGCCCCAGGCGCGCGACCGGCGCCTGGTTTACATCCTCCACTCTCAGCACCGCGTGCGGATTGCCCATCGACACCACGCCGATCTCCAGATCCTCGCCATCGGCGGCGATCAAATAGCGCGGGGCGCGTTCGGTCGTGAAGAACGGAATATCCGCCGGCTCCAACCGGGGCTGACCCATGTCCACCGCGACCTGACCATCGGGCTGAAGATGCAACCGTAACCGGCCCGCCAGAGTTTCCACACACAGATCATCCTGGTCAGTCAACCCCTGATCGCGGACAAAACGGGCAAAGCAGCGTGCGCCATTGCCGCACTGCTCAACCTCGCCGCCATCCGCATTGAAGATGCGGTAACGAAAATCAACATCCGCCGCTTCCGCCGCTTCCACCAACAACACCTGGTCGCAGCCGACGCCAAAGCGGCGATTCGCCAGTAACCGAATCTGCTCGGCATTCAGCGCCACGGTCTGATGGATGCCGTCAATCACCACAAAATCATTACCCAATCCATGCATCTTGGTGAAATGAAGTTTCATGGGAGTCAACTCCCTCCTCCCCTAGGGGGAGAATTGGTAGGGAAAAACGAATCGCCGCCATGGGCCGCTCAGCCCCGGCCCGTCCAGGCGATCTTGTACAAATCTAACCGCCGGTCGCGGAAGTTGCGCACGCTGCCGTGCATGCGCATTTCCTTGAGATTGTCCAAATCCAGATCGACGATCAGGGTCATTTCCGTATTCGGCGTCGCTTCGGCGGCGATGGCGTCGTGCGGGAAGGCGAAGTCGGACGGAGTGAACACCGCCGCCTGGGCATACTGCATGTCCATATTCTCTACTTTGGGCAAATTGCCGACGCTGCCGGAAATCACTACATAACACTCGTTCTCAATGGCCCGCGCCTGAGCGCAGCGCCGCACCCGCAGATAGGCGTTTTTGGTATCCGTCCAGAAGGGGACAAACAGGATTTGCATGCCCTGATCGGCCAGCAGGCGCGGCAATTCCGGAAATTCCACGTCGTAGCAAACCAGAATGCCGATCTTGCCCACGTCCAGCTCAAACACCCGCAAGGAATCGCCGCCCTGCAAGCCCCAGTAGGCGCGCTCGTCCGGGGTGATGTGCAATTTGGGTTGCGTATCCCAGGTGCCATCGCGCCGGCACAGATAAGCCGCGTTGTAAAGCACGCCACCGCCATATTGCGGCATACTGCCCGCGATAATGTTGACATTATAGGCGACCGCCATCTGCACGATCGCTTCACGCAACGGTTCGGTAAATTCCGCCAACTGCCGGACGGCTTCCGCCGTGTTGCGCTGATTGAACCCGGCCATCAGCGGGCCGTTGAAGAATTCCGGGAACAACACAATGTCGGTTTTATAACCGGCCACGGCGTCTACGAAGTATTCGACCTGTTGCAGCAGATCTTCCAGCGAAGAAGTTTGACGCATCTGCCATTGCACTGCGCCAACCCGCACCACCGACTTGCGCCCGCCGATCAGAACTTCCTTGTCCTCATAATAAATATTCAACCATTCCAGGAGCACCGCGTAGGCGCGGGATTCATCATCGTCAGGCAGATAACCTGTCACGATTCTGCGAACATGAAATTCGTTCGCCAACTGGAAAGTCAGGATCGGATCGACCAACTCCTTGGCGCGCACCAACTCCACATACCGCTGTGGAGTCATGTCATGGGCGTAATTGCCATATCCAGGAATGCGCCCCCCAACAATGATGGCGCGCAGATCCAGCTTTTCGCACAATTCCTTGCGGGCGTCATACAACCGCCGGCCCAACCGCATGTCGCGGTAATCGGGATGGACGAAAATATCGACGCCGTACAGGGTGTCGCCGTTGGGATCGTGGGTGGTGAGATAACCATCGCCGATGATCTGCCAATAAGTATGGCGGTCGCCGTAGCGGCCATAATCGACGATCAGGCTGAGAACCGCAGCCACCACTTTGCCGTTATCTTCGATGCAAATTTGCCCTTCCGGGAAACGGGCGATCTGCGAAGCGAACTGCTCGCGGCTCCAGGCCCCATCCATGTTGTGATAGACCTTCTCCATGATTTCCTGGATGTCGCCATAGTCGGACAGGCGCAGGTTGCGTAATTTCAGCCGATGCTGAATGGTGTGTTGTTCGGAGGGGCGTTCAACCGGAATCATTGCTTTCTCGGGTTCAGGTCTGCAAAGTCAGGAAAAATCATGTCAGGATCGCCTCGCCAGCATACAAATCCGCAACGGTTTCCCGGCGCCGGACAATATGAAACTGCTCGCCATCCACCATTACTTCAGCGACGCGCGGGCGGGAATTATAGTTGGAGCTCATGGCGAAACCATAGGCGCCAGCGGAGCGCACCGCCAGTAAATCACCGGGTTCGATGTTCAACGCACGGTCCTTGCCAAGAAAGTCGCCGGTTTCACAGATCGGCCCCACAATATCGTAACAATGTGTCTCGCCCTCCATGCGCGGCTCGACCGGGATGATCTCTTGCCAGGCCCCATACAGCGCCGGGCGCAACAAATCGTTCATCGCGGCGTCCACCACCGCAAAACTTTTCTCGTCGCCCTGCTTCAGCAACTCAACCTGGGTGACCAGAATACCAGCGTTGCCGACAATCGCCCGGCCCGGCTCCAGCAGAACCTCATAGGGCAAGCCGCACAGGCGCTCCATCAGCGCAGCGGCATGATCAGCGGGCAGCGGCGGTTCTTCATCGCGGTAGCGGATGCCCAGCCCGCCGCCGAGGTCGAGATGATGCAGATGAATCCCCTGTTTTTCCAACCGCGCCGCCAGCGCCAACACCCGGTCCAGCGCGTCCACGAACGGCGCAATCTGGGTCAGTTGCGAACCGATATGGCAGTCCACGCCGACCACGACCAGATGCGGCGAAGCGGCGACTCGACCGTAGAGCGCCAACGCACGCTCTGGATCAATGCCAAACTTGTTATTTTTCAGGCCAGTGGAGATATAGGGATGGGTCTGGGCGTCCACATCGGGATTGATGCGCAGTGAAACCGGCGCGGGTTGACCTCGCGCCGCCGCGACCTGCTCCAGCCGATCCAGTTCGGCGGCGGATTCGACGTTGAAGCAGCGAATTCCAACCGTCAGCGCCCGTTCCAGCTCATCGCGGCGCTTGCCGACTCCCGAAAACACGATTTTGCCCGGATCGCCGCCCGCCGCCAGCACTCGCTCCAGCTCCCCGCCTGAGACGATGTCGAAACCCGAGCCGAGCCGGGCCAGCAGGTTCAGCACCGCCAGATTGCTGTTAGCCTTGACCGCATAGCAGATGAGATGAGGATGCGCGCCGAACGCCTGGTCGAAAGCGCGCCAGTGTCGCTCAATCGTGGCGCGGGAGTAGATATAGCAGGGAGCGCCAACGGCCGCAGCGATGTCGGCAACAGGGACCTCTTCGGCGTATAACCGGTGATGGCGATACTCGAAATGATCCATGATTCAAGGCTTCGGCGGCGGATTATGCTGGGGAGTGGAAGCAACCGGCGGCGCTTTCGCTTCAGGCAGGTACAAGGGCCCTTTTTGGCCGCAACTGGCTAGAAATACGGCCAGCCATAGCCCCATCAAGGCCACTCCAGAACGAAACAAGTACATGTGTAGAGGCTCCTCAGATCGGGAACGCAGAAACAAGGTCGCCAGTATAGCGCGCATTCACTCGTCGGGCGCGGCTTGACAAGCCAGGACGCTTTTCGGCTAATGCGGATCATTACCCCTTATCCTGGCGAGAACTGCACGAATGACCGACCTGCCATTGACGACTGTTGAAATTGAACCCACGGGCTCCGTCCGTTCCAGCGTGATCTGGATGCATGGCCTGGGCGCTGACGCCCATGATTTTGAACCCATCGTTCCAGAGCTGCGCCTGCCGGCGGAATTGGGCGCGCGCTTCGTCTTTCCCAACGCGCCGATCCGTCCCGTCACCATTAACAATGGGATGCGGATGCGGGCCTGGTATGACGTGTTAAGCCTTGACCTGCCGCGCCAGGAAGATCCGGATGGCGTCTACGCTTCCGAACGGGCGATTTACGCGCTGCTGGAACGCGAGAAGCAGCGCGGCGTGTCCGCTGACCGCATCGTGCTGGCCGGTTTCTCGCAAGGCGGCGCCATGGCGCTGCATACGGGATTGCGCTATCCGGAGCGGTTGGCCGGCATTCTGGCCTTGTCCTGCTATATCCCTCTGACCAGTCGGTTAAACAGTGAACGCCGGCCGGCCAATCAAACGACGCCGCTGTTCATGGCCCACGGCGATTGCGACGCAGTCATCCCGATGCGCTACGGCCAGCAAAGCGCTGAAACGTTGAAGAGCCTAGGTTACCCGGTGGAATGGAGCGATTACGGCATGGGCCATGAAGTGTGCTGGCAGGAAATCCGCGACATCGCCGAATGGCTGCAACGGGCGTTGGCCACGCCGACAGCCTGATATCCACGGGAAGCGACGCTTAAATCCAAATAGCGACTCATTGCGGGCGGGGCTGTTGTGGTATAAGGAGCGAAGCAACAGGGGTCTACACCGACCCGGGAAATTTCGGGATCAGTCCCCCCAAAAGCAAAAGGCCCGGCGATGAACCGGGCCTTGCTGAATCTGGTGCCGAAGAGAGGACTTGAACCTCCACTGGGTTTCCCCAACTAAGACCTGAACCTAGCGCGTCTACCAATTCCGCCACTTCGGCTTTCCGTTAGTCGAACTGCCTAGCAGCGACGACGGAAGCGCAATATACGGACTGACCCGTAACCTGTCAACCCGTTCCCCCTCACCTTTCTGCAATCTCTCTATAGCTATTTGAAATGACCAATAAAAAACATGGTTCCTGGCGACAGGCCGATCCTTTCGCTGCACGGGAACAGGAAAAGTATGGCGGACAAGCCATTCCCAGTCGCGAACTCATCCTCCAAACCCTGGAAGAACGCGGCATGCCGCTGACTCAGGACGAACTCCGCGTTGAATGGCGACTGGAGAGCGATTGGGAAATCGAGGCGCTGTCCCGCCGCCTGCGCGCCATGGAGCGGGATGGGCAACTGATCCGCAACCGGCGCGAGGGCTATGGCCCGGTGACCAAGATGAATCTGGTCACCGGCCGGGTGATCGGCCACCCTGAAGGCCACGGTTTCCTGATTCCCGACGAAGGCGGCGACAACCTGTTCCTGTCGCCCCGGCAAATGCGCAAGCTGCTGCATGGCGACCGGGCCGTAGCGCGGGTCATCGGCGTCGATTACCGGGGTCGCCGTGAAGGCGCAGTCGTCGAAGTACTGGAACGCAACACGGAAACGGTGGTTGGGCGGTTCTCGGAAGAACGCGGCGTCTGCTTTGTCATTCCCGACAACAAGCGCATCAATCAGGACATCATCGTGCCGGCGGACAGTCGCGGCGCGGCCCAGGCCGGTCAGATCGTCATTGCGGAATTGATCGAGCAACCCAGCGCCCAGAATCGACCTCTCGGGCGCATTAAGGAAGTCCTCGGCGAACACATGGCGCCGGGCATGGAAATCCGCATCGCCATCGCCAGCCACGGTATCCCCGTAGACTGGCCGGAGGCGGCGCTGGAGGAAGCCCGTCAATATGGCGAGTCCGTGCCGGCCGCCGCCAGCCAGGGCCGCTGGGATTTGCGCGCCACGCCGCTGGTCACGATTGATGGGATCACCGCCCGTGATTTCGATGACGCCGTGTATTGCGAGCGGCGCGGGAACAACTGGCGGCTGTTGGTCGCCATTGCCGACGTGTCCAGTTATGTGCGGCCCGGCATGGCGTTGGATCGGGAAGCGCGCAAGCGCGGCAATTCAGTGTATTTCCCGGATCGGGCGATTCCCATGCTGCCAGAAGCGCTCTCCAACGGCCTCTGTTCGCTCAATCCCGACGTGGATCGGCTGTGCATGGTCTGCGAAATGACCATTAGCGCTGAAGGCCGCATTATCCGCTCGCGCTTCGCCGAAGCGGTGATGCGTTCCCACGCCCGGCTGACCTATGACACGGTCGCGGCTATCGTCGCCGACCGCAATCCCCAACTCCGCGCTGAATACGCCGGATTGACGCCGCATCTGGATGGTTTGCATGAGTTATATCAGGCAATGCGCGTCAGTCGGGAACAGCGCGGGGCGATGGATTTCGACACCCAGGAAACGGTAATTGAGTATGGAGCGGATCGGAAGATCGAACGCATCATGCCGACTGAACGCAATGACGCGCATCGGCTGATCGAGGAGTGCATGATCGCCGCGAACGTGGCGGCGGCGCGCTTTCTCCAGCGCCACAAGATGCCGGGGCTGTACCGGATTCACGAAGGGCCGGCGACGGAGCGATTGAAAAAACTGCGGGCGTTTTTGGGCGAACTGGGCCTGGGCCTGGGCGGCGGCGATAAACCGGCGCCGAAGGACTACACCCGGCTGCTGGGGCAGGTGCGCGACCGGCCCGACGCTCATCTGATTCAAACGGTGATGCTGCGCTCGCTGGCCCAGGCGGTTTACAACCCGGGTAATCTCGGCCATTTCGGGCTGGCGCTGGAAGCCTATGCGCATTTCACCTCGCCGATTCGCCGCTATCCCGATTTGCAGGTGCATCGCGCCATCCGCCATGTGCTGCACGGCGGCAAGGCGGCGGATTTTCCGCATGACCACGCGGAACTGGTTGGGCTGGGCGAACATTGCTCGATGACCGAACGGCGCGCTGATGAAGCGGTGCGCGACGCGGTGGAATGGTTGAAATGCGAGTACATGCTGGACAAAGTGGGTCAGGCGTTCGATGGCATTATTACCGGGGTCGCCGGCTTTGGCCTGTTCGTGGAATTACGCGGAGTGTTCGTGGAGGGGTTGATTCATGTGACCTCGCTACGCAATGACTACTATCAGTTCGATCCTATCGGCCATCGCCTGCACGGGGAACGTTCCGGGCAGGTTTACCGGTTGGGCGACGGAGTGCGGGTGCAGGTGACCCGGGTCGATCTGGACGAGCGTAAGATCGATTTTGAACCGGTCGAGACGGAACGCGGCGAAGCTAAACGGCGCAATCGTCATCTGCGGCGGCGACGGAAGGAGTGACTGCTTTGACCGAAGAGTTGATTCATGGGTTACACGCGGTCACCGCCGCCCTGGAGTATGAACCAGAACAAGTGCGCGGGCTGTGGGTGGAGCGCCAGCGCCGGGATCGGCGGATTCAGGCTTTACGCGATCAGGCCGCCGGACAGGGCGTAACGATTCACCTGACCGACCGGGCGGAACTGGATCGGTTGACGGGCGGCGCTCGTCATCAGGGGGTGGTCGCCCGGTTGGCGGTTCGGCAACGGACGCAGAGCGAGGCGGATTTGCCGGCGCTGCTGGCGGCGGCGGAAGGGCCGCTGCTCTTGCTGGTGCTGGACGGGGTGCAGGACCCGCATAACCTCGGCGCTTGCCTGCGAAGCGCGGCGGCGGCGGGCGTTCATGCGGTGCTTGCGCCCGCTGATCGATCCGCCAGTCTGAACGCGACTGTCCGCAAGGTCGCGTGCGGAGCAGCGGAGATCGTGCCGTTCATTGCCGTGACCAATCTGGCGCGGGCGCTGCGGGAATTGCAGGAGCAGGGAATCTGGGTCGTCGGCGCCGCCGGCGAAGCGGAAGACCGTCTGTATGACGTGGACTTCACGCCATCGACCGCGATTGTGCTCGGTGGCGAGGAGAAGGGTTTGCGGCGGCTGACCCGCGAAGTTTGCGACCGGCTGGCGCGCATTCCCATGGCCGAGGGCGGCGTGGAGAGCCTGAACGTGTCGGTGGCGGCTGGCGTCTTTCTGTTCGAGGCCCGGCGCCAGCGTGGCGCAATGGGCTAAATCAGCGAAGAGGCGCAGAAGGCGCGTACCGCGTCATTTCCAGATAGCCCTGTCCGCGAATTTCACGCGGCCCGGCGTGGCCGCTGACCGCTACTGCGCCTTCCCAATAGCGCACGGTCAGCCGCATTTCCTGATCGGCGACTTTCGGCGTCACGGTCAAATCCAGCGCCTCGCCGGGCAGGCGCAATCGCCAGGCGGCGGGATAACGGTCACCGGTTTTCGAGCTGATCCATTCGCCCAGCGGTTGCAAGTCCACTTCATTCCAGCGCAGAACCCGCATCTGGCCCTCGGCGTCAACTAGCACGCCCTTGCTGAACGCATCCATGCCACCATCCTTGCGGCGCAAGCGGTAGAACATCAAGTCCCGCCCGTCATCCAGTTGCAGCGCAAACCAGTCCCAGCCGCTTTGTTCCGGCCCTAGAGCGCTGGTGCTCCATTCCCGGTCCAGCCAGCTTGAGCCCTGAACGGTGAAAGTCTGCCCGTCCAAGCGAACCGTTCCCTGTGTCGGTAGGCGGGTGTGTGAGTAGTAGTAGGAAGCATTGCCCGCTTCGGCGCTTTTCTGGCTCAATCCCCGGTCGCCCTGCAACACCACAGGCTTGTTGGCCTGAAGGGTCAGATCGAGGGCAACGCCGCCCTCCCCGGCCTGCAAGCGCAGCGGAAAAGCGTCCGTTTCCGTTCCTGACAAGGCCCAATCCTCCAGCCAGACTCGAAAAGGCGCTGCCTGCGCTCCGGCCAGCCCGACCGCACCCCGGCTGAACCGCTCGAAGCTGTGATGCTTTTCACCACGCACGTCAGTCAGCGCGAAGTGGCCCATATAGACCTGATTCGTGCGCCAAGCGGAATCAGCGACCGGGAAATGGGGACTCAGGGCAATGCGAAACAGGGTCAACTGATAACCGAACTGCCGGCCCGTTGCATCAATCAGGTTGCCGGTCACATACCACCACTCGTTACGAAACCCGGGATGGGGGCCGTGATCGGCAGGAAAGTGAAAGGAGCGCGGTCGATCCGCCCGCTGATAGTCGACGTGGTCATCACCGCCGAGCGCCGCGCCGACGGTAACCTCCGCAGCCGGTTGAGGCGAAGTACGGATCATCAGGAAAATCAGCGCGACGCCCAGTCCGAGAACCAGCAAGCCGCCCCACCGCAAGCGCTTGTTCATATCGAATGTTCACTCCATCCGCAGCGCTTCGGCGGGCCGGGTGCGAGCCATGCGCCAGATCGGATATACCCCGGCCAGCAGGGCGGCGAAGATCGCCAGCGCCACCGTTTCCAGAAGCAATAGCGGATTTACTTCAAGCGGCAGGCTCCAACCGAAAGCCCGGCGATTGATGACGAAAATCAGGACTGACGCCAGCAATAACCCGGTCGGAATCGCCAGCAATCCCGCCGCCGCTCCCATAAAACCCGTTTGCAGGGACACCAGCCCGCCGATTTCGCCCGCCGTCATCCCCATAGCCCGCAATGCCGCAAACTCCCGCGCCCGCTCCAGTTGTAGGGCCAGCAGGGCGCTCAAAACCCCGACGACCGCCACCAGAATCGCCAACACCCGTAGCACCTGGGTAATGGTGAACGTCCGGTCAAAAATTTCCAGAGTACGAGTTTGAATATCGCGGTTGGAACGAATCAGCAGCGGCTGGATCGGTCCCAGCCGTTCCTGCAACCGCTCGCGCAGCACCGCCAGATTCTTGCCCGGCGCAGCGAATACAGCGGCGGAACCTGTGGCCGGATCACGCCAGTACCGTTCATAGCCTGTTCTATGCAGCAAAATCCGTCCATGTTCCGAACCATAGTCCAGAAACACCCCGGCGATGGGAAAGCGACGCGACCCCTGATCCGTCGGTAATTCCAGCCGGTCGCCAACCGCCAGACCTCGCCGATAGGCCAGCGGTTCCGAAACCAGAATCGCCTCACCGGTCTGGAAAGTCGGCCAAGCCGCAGCCGCGTTACCGTCAATCAACCGATAACCGGCCTGTGAAGCCGGGGCGAGATCGACCGCAATCAGGGTTATCGGTCGGCCGTCGAGATCAATCCGGGTTCCCCGATAGGTGGAGACCCCCGCGATGCCCGGCATATTCCGTAACACAGTCAGGGCGGCGGGCGTGAGCGCTTCCGAACGGTTGCCGCCGTCTTCCATCGAGGGCGGCGCGATGTACAAATCAGCATTCAACAGATCATTGATCCAGATCGCCACGCCGCCCCGGAAACTGTCCACCATCACCCCCACGCCGACCGTGGCGGAAAACGCTACCATCAGCGCCGCCACGGCCACCCCGGTGCGGCTGAGATGGCGGGCGACATCCCGGTTGGCCATGCGCGCCAGTAAGCCCAGCCGGGCAGTCAGCGGCTGATTCAGCCGCACCAAGCCGACCACGATGGGCGGGGTCCACAACGCGCAGCCCAGAATCAGCAGGAACAACCCGGCAAACCCCGCCGCCAGCGATTGCGAAAACGTCAGCGTCAGACCGCCCGCTGTCAGCAAGGCCAGTCCAGCCAGCAGGAAACGGGGCAGGGACGCTCGCCAGCGGCTTTCCAGATGCGCCCTGCTTAACGCGGCGCCCGGCGGAGCATCCGCCGCTTCCCTTGCGGGCAGCCAGGCCGCAGCCAATGTCGCCAGGACACCCAGCGCCGCGCCCTTGGCCAGCGACCAGGGGTCAATGAAGAACTCGCGGACGCTGAGGACATAATAAAGATCGTTGATCGTGCGGGTGACCAGATGCACCAGCCCGGAACCCAGCCAGAGGCCCATCAATCCACCGAGCAGGGTTCCCGCCAGGCCGAGCAGCAGCGCCTCGCCCAGAACGCCCAGAAATAATTCCCGGCGACTGACGCCCAGCGCCCGCAACAGGCCGAGCAGCATGCGACGTTGCACCACTGAGAACGTAATAGCGTTGTAAATCAGAAATATGCCGACGATCAGCGCCAGCAGGCTCATCGCCGTCAGGTTAAGAGAAAAGGAGGCGCTCAAATCCGCTATAGCCTGATTGCGTTCATCCGGGCGCTCCAGCCGCAATCCCGGCGGCAATCCGGCGCGCAGTTCCGCCAATTTCCGTTCGCCAGCGGAACCCTCCGGCAGAATCAGATCGATATGGCTCAACCGTCCCGCTATGCCGAGCAAAGTTTGCGCGGTGCTGATGTCAGTGATGATCAACCCATCCAGTTCCGGCCCGCGCAGCGTTCCGGCGCGCTTCAGGGTAAAGCGCTGTTCCCCACGCTTCAGCGTGACGCGCTCACCCAGAGCCTCCGGCAGCAGCGCCGCCTGTGCATCCAGCAGCAGGGCGCGCAAATCGAAGTCGCTGCCGGTCAGATCAGCCGCAGGATTACGGAACGGACTTTCCGCGAACGGATCGATCCCGAGAATTTGCAGCAACTGACCGGGTTGTTCAGCATTGGGCAAGTAGCCGGTCACTACGGGAGCAGAGGGCCGCAGACCGCGTTCCAGTCGCCATTGCACATACCACGCTTCCGGAACGCCTTGCGCGTTGCCCGTCAGGCGATGGGTCGCCTGGCCGGAAATCCGCTCCATCGCCAGGGCGAAACTGCGGCGAGCGCTGGCGTTGGCCAAATCCACCGCCACCACCACCGCCACGCCCAGCGCAATGCCCAAAATCGCCAGACCCAGTTGCCAGGGATGTTGCAGTGGATGTCTGAGCAACGCCCGCCAGAGCAGCGGCGTCATCGTTTGATCTCCCGGATGCAACCTTTTTCCAGCATCAGAACCCGATCAGCGCGGGCGGCTGTTTCCTGGCTATGGGTGACCAGCACAATGGTGGTTCCCGCCTGCCGGTGCAAGTTCAGCAGCAGTTCCAGAATCCGCTCGCCGGTTGCGGCGTCGAGATTACCGGTCGGCTCATCGGCCAGCAGCAACAATGGGTCGTGAACCAGCGCCCGGGCGATGGCCAGCCGTTGTTGCTCCCCGCCGGACAACCGTTCCGGGAAACTGCCTCGCCGGTCGCCCAGCCCGACGTTATCTAGCAGTTCCAGAGCACGGTCGCGTTGCTCAAAAGTTGTCAGACCGTTCAACTCCAGCGGCAAGAGCAGATTTTCTTCAACGGTCAGGGTGGGGATCAGATTGAAGAACTGAAACACAAAACCAATATGACGGCGGCGAAATTGGGTGCGTTCGCGTTCGTTCATATCCGTCAGGGAGCAACCATCAATATAAATCTGTCCCGCATCCGGCAAATCGATGCCGCCTAGCAGGTTGAGCAGGGTCGATTTTCCGCAACCGGAAGGGCCAAGCAAAGCGATAAACACGCCGCGCTCGATGTCCAGATCGAGATCGGTGAAAATGCTCCGCTGTTGCTCGCCTTCGGTATACCTTCGGGTCAACCGTCGAATTTGAATAAAAATCGATGAATTGTGCATAGCCACTCTATATAATCACAAGCAACGGTTGTTTTACGACAGCCAAATCTCTCACAAGTGGGCAAATCCGGCGAATTTAAGCCATTAGACGGGTATAGGGCTGTAGAGGATGCGGCGCATTATGAAATCAAAGCACGGGGCATCAATCGGACTTGCGTTGATCGCGACAGTTTTGTTGGGGGCGTGCGCCAACCAGAATGGCGAAGCGTTGCCGCCTTCGACCAGCCTTGGTTCCCAGACTGCTTCGCCAGACGAGTATAAGTATTTAATTGGCCCCGGCGATTCGGTGCAGATTTTCGTCTGGCGCAATCCTGAGGTATCCCAGGCGGTCACGGTCCGGCCAGACGGCAAGATTTCCACGCCGCTGGTCGAGGATTTGCAAGCCAGCGGCAAGACCCCGACTCAACTGGCCCGGGATCTGGAAAAAGCCCTGGAAACCTACATCCGCCAACCCATCGTCACGGTGATCGTCGCCGGCGGCATCGGTCCGTATAGCGAACAAATCCGCGTCGTCGGCCAGGCTACTAGCCCGCAAGCCATCGCCTACAAGCGAAATATGACGCTGATGGATGTCATGATCGTCGTCGGTGGGCTGACCAATTTTGCGGATGGCAACAATACCAAAATCGTGCGCATCGTCGATGGCCAACAAAAGGAATACCTGGTGCGGGTCGATGATCTGCTCAACGACGGCGACATTAGCGCCAATGTCGATATGTTGCCGGGCGACATCCTGATTATCCCGGAATCCTGGTTCTGAATCTGCACTGGGCAGGTAAAAACCGAGGGCGCGGCCATGTATGAAATTATCGAGCAGTTGCTGGATTATTTGCGGGGTATTTGGCGCAACCGCTGGTATGCCCTGGGCTGCGCCTGGCTGGTGTGCCTGATCGGTTGGGCGGCGGTTTATCAATTACCCGATCAATACCAGGCCTCCGCCCGGGTCTTCGTGGATACCCAGTCGATTCTGCGCCCGCTCTTGCAGGGATTGACCGTCGGCGTGAATCCCGATGCGCAAATCGGCCTGATGACCCGCACGCTGCTCAGTCGCCCTAATCTGGAAAAAATCGCCCGCAACGCCGATCTGGACATTCGCGCCCAGGACCCTCAGGGTATGGATGCGCTGACCAGCGATTTACAAAAGCGGATCAATCTAACCGGCGCAGGGCGTCAGAATCTGTACGGCATCAGCTTTGTCGACAATGATCCTCAATTGGCCAAAAGGGTCGTGCAAGCGGTGGTGACGGTGTTTGTGGAAAACCTGCTCGGTGAAACGCGCCAGGATACCGACACCGCCCAGCGCTTTCTGGAAAAACAGATTTCTGAATACGAAGCGCGTCTGATCGAAGCGGAAACCCGTCTCAGAGAATTCAAACTCAAGAATCTCGGATTGATGCCATCTGAAGGGCGGGATTATTATAATCGGTTGCAACAAGCCAGTGCTGATATCGAAAGAACGCAATCGGAGCTAAATCAAGCCGAAAGCCGGCGCAATTCGTTGTTACAGCAGGTTGGCGGCGAGGAGCCAACCTTTGGCATCGGTCCGCAACCTGGCGCAAGCGCTGCCGGTGGACCCGCATTGCCTATTGATGGCCGGATTCAAAGTCTTGAGCAAAAGCTTGACGAATTGCTGCTGAAATACACCGAACGCCATCCCGATGTCGGCATTCTCAAGCAAACAATTACCGAACTGAAACAGCAGCGTGAAGAAGATCTAGCCCACTACCAGGCCAGTATGGCCGCCAACGCAGCAAACAACGCCAGTTCGGGTTTGGGCTTTGGCCCTTCGGGGGTGGACGCCAACCCGGTTTATCAGCAACTCAAGATTGCGCTCTCTCAGGAGGAAGCTAATGTTGCCTCTTTGCGAGCGCGGCTGACAGACTATGAAAAGCGTCGCGAGGAATTGCAGAATCGGGTCAATACTGTGTTGCAAATCGAGACTGAACTGGCGGCCATGGATCGTGATTACAACCTGAATCGCAAAAAATACGATGAACTGGTTAGTCGACGCGAGTCGGCGCGACTGTCTCAACAGGCTGATCAGACGAATCAGGACATTCGTTTTCGTATTATCGATCCACCCCGAGTACCCCTAGAGCCGACCGGTCCCAACCGGCCGCTACTGATCTCCGGAGTTTTAGCCGGGGCGCTGGGGATAGGCGGCGCGTTAGCATTCCTGCTGGCGCAGATCTGGCCGACCTTCGACAGTCGGCGCAGCCTGATGCACGCCACTCAGGTTCCAGTATTCGGCAGTGTCAGCATTTTCTTATCGCCAGCCGCCGCACGACGGGAGCGGTGGAAGCTACTTGGATATTTTACGCTGGGCGGGTTTCTGCTGATGCTCTATGGCGGATTGCTCGTCGCCGAAATCGTAGGCATCAAACTACCGCTATGATGGGCTTCAGGGGCGTGTAATGGACATGATTGAGAGAGCAATGCGCAGCGGATCGCCGCTGCGTGAGGAGCCTGCAGCGCTGTCGCCTCAAGCGGCGGACCGCTTGATCGAGCGGGCCGCTGCAGTAGTGAAATCTTCCCCGCCAATCAACGTTTCCGTTCCCGCTGTTGCGCCAAAACGCACCCAGCACTCGGTCGTGCTGGACCTAGAGCGCATTCGCGCTATGGGGTTGCTGGTGCCTGACGCCCGGCGCAGCCGGATTAAGGAGGAATACCGACACATCAAGCGGCCCCTGTTGATGAATGCCGCTGGCAAGAGCGCCACCGTTGCGGAACACGCCAATCTGATCATGGTGACTAGCGCCCGCCCCGGCGAAGGTAAAACCTTCACGGCTTGTAACTTGGCTTTGAGCATCGCCGCTGAGCGTGACCGCACAGTATTGCTGGTCGATGCAGATGTGATCAAACCATCAGTCGCCAGAACGCTCGGTTTCGAAACCGAGCAAGGATTGGTGGATTTGCTCATTGACGATCAACTGGAACTGGCGGATGTGCTGGTCGATACCAATGTGCCATCCTTGACCATTCTGCCGGCGGGCAGCACCCATCATCTGTCCACGGAACTGCTGGCCAGCGACAACATGCGTAAACTAGCGACGGAAATGAGTCATCGCTATGCCGACCGCATTATCGTGCTGGACTCGCCGCCATTATTGGTGACGACAGAGGCCAGCGTATTGGCGACTTTGGCCGGGCAGATTGTGATGGTGGTGGAGGCAGGGCGCACCCATCAATCGCAGGTGCAGGAAGCGCTGGCGCTGCTGGATCCAAGCCAGATCATTGGGTTCGTGCTGAACAAGAAACGTGGCGTACTCGGCTCTGATTACTATGGCTATGGTTATGGCTATCAATATGGTGATGGCCGTAATGAGCGTGATCGCGATGCCGAAGAGTAGCGAGCCGCATCGGTGAATGCCCCGTTGCCGAAAAATACTCGCCGGTTATTGCCTGGCTTGGCGAATACTCGCCGGTTATTGCCTGGCTTGGCGTTGTGGCTGGCGGTCGCTGGACCACCGGTTGAAGCGCAGGAGGGCGATGGGCGGCCGGCTGGCGAGTGGCGAATCACGCCGAGAATCAGCGTTGGCGCAACCTATTCCGACAATATCCGGCTGGCGCCGTCCAACGAAGCCGAGAGCGACCTGGTCTTGCAGGTGGATCCCGGTATTTCCGTGCGCAGACAAGGCGGGCGAGTGCAGGCCCGTTTTGATTATACGGCTCAGGGTCTGCTTTACACTCAGCAGGGCGAGGCCAAGCTAAACAACAACCTGTTGGGATTCGGGACCGCCGAGTTATATCAGGATCATTTATTCCTGGACGTCTATGGTTCGATTTCGCAGGTTCCGGTCTCGTCCGGCAGCCGGGTAGACGCCGGCAATCTGGGGGGAGGACAAGGCTCCTCGTTCGCCAATGGGTTGTTTAGTAATCTCAATCTGGGGTTGCCGGGTAGCGCTGATATTTTCAATCCGGTGGGTTTATTCAGCAATATTGCGTTGACCGACGATCAGACCACTGCAACCAGCCTTGGCGTTAGCCCCTATTGGCGACAGAATTTCGGCGGTTGGACGGAAGCGTTGTTGCGTTATCGCTATAACCGAACCGGGTTCGGCCAAGAGGCAGATAGCAATGGCCAAGGAGGCGCTTCCGATGGCGACATTCAGCGCGTTGATTTAAATTTGCAGAGTGGACGCCATTTCAGTCTATTAGGTTGGAGCCTCGATTACTCCCGTCAACAGCAGGATTTGCAGGGACAAAATAACGAAAACAATCCATCGCAGGGTAGCGGTGATAGCACCCAGGAAAGCGTAACCGGTCAAGCCAACTATCGGTTGAACCGGCAATGGGCGCTACTGGCTGAGGCCGGCTATGAGAACAACGATCTGGCGACGTTCCAGGATGACAATCGTAATGGTTCCTACTGGGGATTAGGCGCCCGCTGGTCCCCAAATCGCCGCTTCAACTTAACGGGACTGTATGGACCGGACTTCAACGAAGTTGCTGTCCAGTGGACACCGTCCACTCGCACCCGCTTTGAGCTGAGCCGACGCGATCAGAGTGTCGGTCTCAGTCCCGGCGTCCATTGGGAAGGTTCTCTGGATTATCGAACCCGCCGCAGTCAATGGTCCGCCAGATACACCGAAGAAGTCACTAACACCCAGCAATTACTGCGTGATAACTTGATTGGCGTAGGCCCAGATGGCCAGCCCATATTGCTGGATGATCAAGGGCAGAGCGTCGCGGTGGGCGGACCATTTGGTTTAAGTAATCAGGAATTTCTGCGCAAGCGTTTTGAAACGGACGTGACCTATCAAAGAGCGCGTAATGTTTTCGGGTTAAGAGCCTTTAATGAGGATCGCCAATATCAGGACGACACGCTCGACGAAAGCGCCTACGGCATTGGCGGATTATGGACCTGGCGGTTTGCGCCACGCACCGCTTCCTTTCTCGGAACCGGTTGGGAACGCGACGAATTGAGCGAAGACCAGCAGAATGACTACTGGGTTTCGGTGATCGGCCTGGCGCGGGTATTCACCCCGGATTCAGGCGGCCTCATCAGCTATCGCTACTACCGGAATGACGCTGAACCGGCTGATCAGGGATTTCGCGAGAACCGGCTAAATGTCCGCTTCAGTGTGAAGTTTTGAGGACATGACCTGCGGTTGCTCAGGCATCGCTGCCGGTTTCAGTTTGATATTTCAGGACATCTATGTATATCGGTTACTATGGTTTTAGCGCCAAGCCTTTCCAGTTAAGCCCAGACCCGAAATTCTTTTTTGGCAGTAGCAGCCATAGTCGGGCGTTGGCCTATTTGCGTTATGGATTAAGCCAGGGAGAGGGATTTATCGTCATCACAGGCGGCATCGGCACGGGTAAAACGATGTTGGTCAAAAGCCTGTTCGGCGAACTGGATTCCACTCGGGTTGTCGCTGCGCAACTGGTGACCACACAACTGGAAGCCGACGATTTATTGCGCAGCGTGGTGGCGGCCTTCGGTTTGCCCTACGAAGAGGCAGGCAAGGCGGTGCTGCTGAAGCGCTTTGAGAACTTCCTGCTCGTTCAGGCCCAGCGCGGTCGGCGGGTGTTGCTGATGGTGGACGAGGCGCAGAATCTGCCGGTTCGCTCCCTGGAAGAATTGCGGATGCTCTCGAATTTTCAGGTAGATGAGAGGCCGCTGCTGCAAAGTTTCCTGCTGGGACAGGATGAATTTCGTCAGACGCTTCAAGACCCCAGCATGGAGCAACTTCGGCAACGGGTAATCGCTTCCTGCCACCTGAATCCTTTGAGCGACGAGGAAATCCGCCCCTATATCGAACATCGCCTGCAGGTGGTCGGCTGGCAGGATGATTTTCCGCGTTTCAACGAGTCGGCCTATGCCGCGATCCATCGCTATACCCAAGGCGTTCCCCGTCGGGTCAACGTCTTCTGCGACCGATTATTGCTGTACGGTTTCCTGGAGGAAATCCGGGAATTTTCTGAAGCAGCAGTTGATACGGTGGGTCAGGAAATGGCGCTGGACGAGCAGAACATCAGCACCCGAAGCCGGACCAGCGGCAAAAACCCATTGTTGCGAATCAGCCAAGCGATGGAACAGCGCTTGATCGAACTGGAACAGACCGTCGAGACGCTTTTGCAGTCCCCTGAATGGCAGGACGCTCAGTTGGAACGCCTGGAACAGCGCATTCGACGCCTGGAGGCCACGATGCGGGCGACCACCAACCCCACCCCCGATTCTTAATCCTTTCATAGAAGTCCCCCATGCCCAAAATCCTCTGCGTCGTTGGCGCCCGCCCGAACTTCATGAAGATCGCGCCCATCATGGCGGCGCTGCGCCGGACGTCGCTGGACGCCCGATTGGTGCATACCGGCCAGCATTATGATGTGGCGATGAACCAACGTTTTTTTGAGCAACTCGGCATTCCCCATCCCGATATGGATTTGGAGGTTGGTTCGGCCAGCCACGCGGCGCAGACCGCCGAGATCATGAAACGTTTCGAGCCAGTGGTGGATGCGGAACAACCTGCGGCAGTACTGGTGGTGGGTGATGTCAATTCCACTATCGCCTGTGCGCTGGTAGCGGCCAAGAAGGGCGTGAAGGTGGTGCATGTTGAAGCGGGACTGCGCAGTTTCGACCGCTCCATGCCCGAGGAAATCAACCGGGTGTTGACGGATCAGATTTCCGATCTGCTGTTCACTACTGAACGGGAAGCATTGGCCAATTTGACGCGGGAAGGCATTGATCCAGATCAGGTGTGTTTCGTAGGCAATGTCATGATCGACACCCTCCGCTCCTGTCTGCCACGGGCGATTCCACCCGCGCAAACACTGGCCGATGCGCCAGACCCGGACGTGTTTCTCAACAACCCGAACGGTTACGGGATTTTGACTCTGCACCGACCAAGCAACGTGGACGATCCGGTGGTTCTGGAACGGTTGCTGCGCGTGCTCGGCGAAATCAGTGTGGATTTACCGCTGGTTTTTCCGGTCCATCCCCGCACCCGAGGCATGATCGACAAGGCTGGATTCAGCAGACTGCTGGAGAATCCGCGCTTTTGTTGTCTGCCGCCCCAGGGTTATCTGGAGATGCTGGGCTTGATGCAGGGCGCACGGTTGGCTCTGACCGATTCCGGCGGAATTCAGGAGGAGACGACTGCGTTGGGCGTGCCGTGTCTGACCTTGCGTGAGAATACCGAGCGGCCAGTGACGGTGACGGAAGGCACGAATACCATTGTTGGCGCTGACCCGGAGCGCATTCGCAACGCAGCGCGGGAGATATTGGCTTCTGGCGGCAAAGCGGGACGGATTCCCGAACACTGGGATGGCCAGGCCGCTGAACGGATTGCAACCGTGTTGGCCAATTGGCTGGCGAACGGAGAGAGAGTCTGATGCTCACTAACGCTATGACCGTCGATGTGGAGGATTACTTCCAGGTCTCGGCGTTTGAACCGTACATTGCCCGCGAACAGTGGGAACAATTGCCGCGTCGGGTTGAGAACAATACGAACCGTATTCTCGACCTGTTTGCCGAACAGGGCGTCAAGGCAACCTTTTTCACCCTGGGCTGGGTGGCGGAACGGCATCCCGCCCTGGTTCGCCGTATCGTCGCTGAAGGTCACGAACTGGCCAGTCATGGTTACGCCCACATCCGGGCGACGCAACAGACGCCGGCGGAATTTCGGGAGGATGTGCTGCGCACCAAGGCGTTGCTGGAAGATTTGGGTGGAGTCGTGATTCTGGGCTATCGCGCCGCCAGTTATTCCATCGGCGCAGGCAATCTCTGGGCGCTGGCGGAACTGGAGCAGGCGGGTTATCGCTACAGTTCCAGTATTTATCCGATTCACCATGATTTATACGGAATGCCGGAAGCGCCGCGTTTCGCCTTTCAACCTGACAATGCGCCGGCTTTACTGGAAGTGCCGGTCACCACCGTCACCGTGTTTGGCAAAACGCTGCCCTGCGGCGGCGGCGGCTGGTTCCGGCTGTGGCCCTACGCGCTGTCGCGCTGGGCGTTGCAGCGCGTCAATCAACAGGATGGGCAATCCGGCATGTTTTATTTCCATCCCTGGGAAATAGACCCGAAGCAGCCGCGCCAGGCAGGAATCAATCTGAAAACCCGGGTGCGGCATTATTTGAATCTGCGGCGCATGGAAGGACGGCTGCGGGCCTTGCTGCGGGATTTCCGCTGGGATCGGATGGATCGAGTGTTTCTGCCAAAAGCGGATAGCGTATGAGCACGCAGCGCCTGACCGCCAGCCCCTCTCCTGAAAGGCGCGGAGCGTTGACCATCCGTGAGCTGGACGCCGCGAATGCAGGGCGCTGGGACGCCTTCGTGATGGCCTGTCTCGAAGCGACTTTTTTCCACCGAGCCGGTTGGGCCGAAGTGTTGCGTCGGGCGTTCGGCCACGATGCGCATTTTCTCTATGCCGAGCGGGAAGGCGCCATTTGCGCAGTGTTGCCCTTGGGGCATATCCGCAGCCGGCTATTCGGCAATACGCTTATTTCCACGCCATTCTGCGTATTGGGCGGCGCGGTGGGCGACGCCGACGCCTGCGCAGAACTGGAAAAGGCGGCGGTTGACCTGGCGCACTCGCTCAGCGTCGATGCTCTGGAGCTACGGCATTCGCAACCACGTCATCCCGACTGGCCGGCCAAGCGGGAACTGTATGTCAACTTCCGCAAAACGCTTGACCCTGACCCCGAAGTGAATTTGAAAGCCATTCCGCGCAAACAGCGGGCGATGGTGCGTAAAGGAATCGAAGCCGGACTTCAGGGTGAAATCGACGAAGGCGTGGAGCGACTGTTCGCCGCTTATTCGGAGAGTGTGCGCAATCTCGGCACGCCGGTCCTTTCGCGTCGGTATTTTGCGACGCTAAAAGCTGTCTTTGGGCCGGACTGTGAGGTGTTGACGGTGACGCACCAGGGGCGAACCGTCGCCAGCGTGATGAGCTTCTATTTCCGCGATGCAGTGTTGCCCTACTACGGCGGCGGCGCGGCGCTGGCCCGCGATCTCAAAGGCAATGACTTTATGTACTGGGACTTAATGCGACGGGCCTGCGAACGTGGAATCCGGGTGTTCGACTACGGGCGCAGCAAGATCGGCACGGGTTCCTACAGTTTCAAGAAGAACTGGGGATTTATCCCGGAACCGCTGCATTATGAATTCCAACTGGTGAAAGCGACCCGCCTGCCGGACGTGAATCCGCTTAATCCCAAATATCGCCTGTTTATCGAGGCGTGGAAGCGATTGCCGCTGCCGGTCAGCCGCTGGCTGGGTCCATTCCTGGCGCGTAGCCTGGGTTAGAACGGAGGCCCTTTGCATCCAACATTCTCGTGGCGAGCGGCGCTAGCGGCGCTGATCATCTCGCTGCTAGCCATCGTTGTCCTGTATTGGCCAACCGTGGCCGGCATAGCGTCGATCTGGTGGCAATATGAGACCTATGCGCACGGGATGCTGGTCGCGCCAATTATTCTTTACATGGTCTGGACGCGGCGGCGTGAGTTGGCGATGTTGGAGCCGCGCATTGCGCCGATGGCGGCGGGTTTATTGCTGCTGCTCAGTCTCGGCTGGCTGGCGGCGGACGCTGCTGAAGTCGCCGTTGTACAGCATTTCGCCATAGCGGGAATCATCCAGGCTGCGGTGTACG
>Ga0209573_1002403_pt1 | contig 24001 bp, 16 predicted proteins | sample TNRBio252014_DNA_FD_185870 | JGI IMG/M metagenome (GOLD analysis project Ga0209573, IMG submission 185870) | Wastewater treatment Type I Accumulibacter community from EBPR Bioreactor in Madison, WI, USA - TNR Reactor_6/25/2014_ DNA (SPAdes)... | ecosystem: Engineered > Bioreactor > EBPR >...
TCCCCCACCACCTCCACCACCTCCACCAAACCCCGCATCCTCACGGGCGACACCCCCACCTCGACGGGTCTGCATCTCGGGCACTATGTCGGGTCGCTCGAGAACCGGCTGCAGATGCAGAACGGCGGCGGCGCGTACGGCGGGGGGTACGACTGCTACTTCCTCATCGCCAACGTGCACGCCTTCACCACCCTCGCCGAGAAGCCCGCCGACATCCGGGCCAACACGCTGGGCATCGTCAAAGACTGGCTCGCCGTCGGGCTCGACCCCTCGCGCAGCACCTTCGTCCTGCAGAGCGAGATCCCCGCCATCGCCGAGCTCACGTTCCTCTTCGCCATGCTCATCCCGTTCAACAAGGTCATGCGCAACCCCACCCTCAAGACCGAGATCGACAGCAAGGGGCTGGGGGGGGGCGGGGGGGACACCTATCCCTTCGGCTTCCCCATGTACGCCGTCGGCCAGTGCGCCGACATCCTCGCCTTCCGCCCCGAGCTTGTCCCCGTGGGCGAGGACCAGGAGGCCCACATCGAGATGTGCCGCGACGTCGCCCTCAAGTTCAACCAGCTCTACTGCGGCGTGAACAACCGCACCCTCCCCGAAGACCATGTGAAGGGTGGGGGGGTCTTCCCCGTCCCCGCGGCCAAGGTGGGGAGGGTGGGGCGCCTCGTGGGCACCGACGGCGTCCACAAGATGAGTAAGAGCCTCAACAACGCCATCTTCCTCTACGACTCCGAGAAGCAGGTGCAGAAGAAGATCAACGGCATCGTCACCGGCCGCCCTTCCCCCACCTCCCCCATCGATCCCAAGAACGCCCTCATCCAGTACGCGGAAGCGTTCTTGCCCGCGGCCCGCGTGGAGGAGATCAAGGCGGCCTACGCCAGCGGGAAAGAAGTCCTCGACGGGCACGTCAAGGCCGAGGTGGGCGGGGCGATCAACGCCCTCATCGCCCCCATGCGCGAGCGGCGCGCGAAGTATGAAACCCCCGAGGGCGATGCGATCGTGCTCGACGTCATCCGCGAAGGCGTGAAGCGCGCGAACACGACGGCGGAAGAAACCCTCGCCCTGGCCAAGAAGGCGATGAAGCTCGACTTCGTGACCCGCACCATCGGCTAAGGCCACGCACAGCGTGCCCGCTTTGCACGCGACGTCCCGTGGTATCGTGCGCGCATGCCGCCCCCACTCCCCCACCTCCCCCCACTCCCCCCACTTCCTCCCTTCGCCGCGCTCCTCACTCTCGCGGTCGCTTGCCTTGTTCATGCCGCGCCCCCGGTGCTCCCGGCACTCCCGGCCGCACCCGATGGGGGAGGTGGGGGAGGTGGGGGAGGTGGGGGCGGTGGGGGAGGTGGGGGAGGTGGGGACTGGCTGGTCAGCGCGCCCACGCGGATCGCCGGAGTGTTCGCCGGGGTTCATCCCGGCGAGATCGCCCTCGACAACGGGCTGATCCGGCGGAGCTTCCGGCTCGACGCGGCCGGGGGTGTGGGGGCGTGCGTCTCGTTCGAGGACCTGCGCGACGGGCGGCAGTTGCTCCGGGCCGTGCGTCCCGAGGCCGAGGTGACGACCGATGGAAAGGCGATCCCCGTCGGCGGGCTCGTGGGCCAGCCCGTGGGCAACTACCTGTTGCCGCAGTGGGCGTCGGCGGGCGGGCCGATGAAGCCGACGCCCGGGGCGTGGCGGTTCACTTCCTTCGAGAGCGGGCCCGTCGAGGCCCGGTTCGACTACGCCCCGCGCAAGGCCTGGTTGAGCCGCGAAAGCCCATGGCCGCCCAAGGGCGTGCACCTCCAACTCATGTTCTCCCCGCCCGAGGGGGCGGGGTGGGGGTTCGACGGCGAGCTGACGGTGCACTACGAGATGTACGACGGGCTGCCCGTGGTGTGCAAGTGGATCAGCCTGAAGAACACTGGAAGTACTGCGTTCAAGGTCGACACGTTCGCCAGCGAGTCGCTCGCCTTTGTCGAGGCCGAGAGCAGCGTGGACGTCAACCCCAGGCCCGCGCTGCCCGATGTCCACGTCGAGACCGACTTCACGACCGTCGCCATGATGCCCGAGGTCGCCCAGCGCGAAACCGTCCGCTGGCTGCCCGACCCCGCGTACGCGACGCAGGTGGGCTACGACCTGAAGACGCCGTGCGTGCTCGAGTGCAGGCCCTCGACCGGCCCGGCGAGAGTCCTCAAGCCCGGCCAGACGTTCGAGAGCTTCCGCACGTGGATCCTCGTCCACGAGGGCAAAGACCAGACCCGGCGGACGCTGGCCCTTGGACGCATGTACCGCACCCTGGCGCCCTGGAGCCAGGAGAACCCGCTGATCTTCCACGTGCGTTCCGCCGAGCCCGCCGCCGTGCGGGCCGCGATCGACCAGGCGGCAGAGGTCGGCTTCGAGCTGGTCATCATGACCTTCGGCAGCGGGTTCGACATCGAGAACACATCGCCCGAGTATCGGCGGCAGATCAAGGAACTCGCCGCGTACGCGCACTCCAAAGGCGTCGCGATGGGCGGGTATTCACTGCTGGCCAGCCGCAGCGTGGGCGAGGCCGACGACGTCGTCAACCCCAAGACCGGCAAGCCCGGCGGGTTCGCGATCTTCGGCAACAGCCCGTGCCTGGGCAGTGAATGGGCCGACCGGTACTTCCACGCGCTCGCGACGTTCTACGAAGAAACCGGGTGCGACGTGCTCGAGCACGACGGCTCGTACCCCGGCGACGTGTGCGCCTCGACGAAACATCCCGGACACGCCGGTCTCGACGATTCGCGATGGAACCAGTGGGAGCGCATCACCGCGTTCTATCGCTGGTGCCGCGGGCGAGGCGTGTACCTCAACGTCCCCGACTGGTATTTCATGAACGGGGCCAACAAAACCGGGATGGGGTACCGCGAGACCAACTGGTCGCTCCCGCGCGAGCAGCAGGAGATCATCGAGCGACAGAACATCGCCGACGGCACCCGCTACAAAACCCCCTCCATGGGCTGGATGTTCGTGCCCCTCACCGAGTATCAAGGGGGCGGCGCGGCCGCCACCATCGAGCCGCTCAAAGACCACCTCGACCACTACCGGCGTCGGCTGCAAAGCCTCTTGGGTGCGGGCGTGCAGGCGTGCTTCCGCGGGCCACGCCTCTTCGATTCGCCCGAGACCAAAGCCATGGTCGCAACCTGGGTGTCGTGGTACAAGTCTCGGCGGAGCATCCTCGACAGCGAGCTGATCGTGCTCCGCCGCGCCGACGGACGCGATTGGGACGGGTGGGTCCACGTCAACCCCACGCTCGACACGCCCGCGCTGGCGGTGATCTACAACCCCACGCCCCACCCCATCGAACGCACCATCCGCGTGCCGCTGCGATTCGCCGGGATTCAATCGAGCGCGCGCGTCTTGCAGGACGCAAAGCCCACACAGAAAGTAACACTGGACTCCGATCGTGTCGCTTCCTGTACCGTCACCATCCCCGCGGGCGGCATGGCGTGGCTCGAGTTTCAACCCGCCCAGTGATGCGACGCCGCGGCGCGGGGCCGATGTACGCAAGGTGTTCGCAGCACCGATGCACGAATCCGGCGAAATGCGTCAAAATAATGCAGAATTCACGGTTCTTGGTGCTTGACACGACCGGAAAGTTTTGGTCTACTCAATCTCGGTTCGTCGGCGGTCGCCGGCACACATCCAGGTCCCTCGCCTCGTCTCGGCAACCCCGCTCACGCGGCTCATGCGAGACATTCGGCGCGGACGACGATTCTCGGCGGAGAGGAGGTCCTCCGCGAATCGTCACCGGGAACCCCCTCTCGTGGGGCGGCGATCGCTTTCAGGTTCAGGTGTGGACACACCCGTCGTTGTCGGCGAGAGTGATCCGCACGGTCGTAGGGAGTTGAATACATGAAGACTCGCGTGTGTGCGTTCGCCGCGTCGGCGGCGATGGTTGCTATTTCGGGCACCGCCCTCGGTCAATACTCACAGAACTGTGAGGCCTTGACCACAGGCATTCTCCCAGGACAAGACAATTGGTTCCAGCCCGTCGCGGGCTCGAATGAATGGAACGTCGTCGGCTACGAGGACGAGGCGATGTTCAACATCGCTCTCAACCCCGCCGGGGGAGGCGAGCTCTGCGTTGCGGCCACCGCGAATGCTTCGGCCAACGGCTTCGCCCGCGGGCAGCGATTCGTCGACTGGTCCTCCAACGACTCGTATACCGTTTGCTTCGACTTCTACGCCGACTATCAAGGCGACGAAACCCTCCACGCCAGCAACGTCGGGTCGATCTCCACCCAACCCTTCGGTGCCACCACCGCCCCGTCCAACCAGGGAACCAACACGCTCTTCTATTACAACATCGACGGCGACATTACCTCCGATTACTCCATCTCCTGGCCTATCTACGACGCCGCTGGCGGCTCCGACGGAGCGTTCTACAACCCCGACGACCTCGCCGGAACCTGGCCTGCGGGCCCCTTTAGCACGCTCAAACTCAGGAAGTGGTACCGCGTCAGCTACGTGATGAACTTCGTCACCGGCGAACTCGGGGGCGTCGGCATCGAAGACTTGTCCAACGGCTCCGGCGGCGCATACATCCCCGACCCCGGCTCATGGCACATCGCCGGCGGCGCTGGCAACGCGCTCGCCCTCCCGAGGCCCGACCAGCTCAGATTCTTTGTTGGTGGTCAAGGCAACGGCAACGTCGTCGCCATTGACAACATCAACATCACCGCTGGAAACACACTCTGTGTGGACCCCACTGAGCCCTGCCCCGCTGACTTCAACGGCGACGGATTCGTCGATGGATTCGACTACGACGACTTCGTCGCCTGCTTCGAAGGCGACCCCTGCCCGCCCGGTCAGGACGCCGACTACAACAACGACGGCTTCCCCGACGGCTTCGACTACGACGAATTCGTCGCCGATTTCGAAGAAGGCTGCCTCTAGTCCTGCACCGAACCCCAAATCGTGATTCTTCCTCAGGTTTGGACCGACCGGCCCGGGCAACCCCCGGGCCGGTTCGTTTTTATGTGTTGAAATCCAAACCGCTCGGTGCGGAAGTACCAGGGCGATCGAGCCGACGAACCCTGCGGGCACACTCCCGGTATATCCTACAATGCCCGGATGGGGGTGTAGGCAAGGGCATTTCCTTACCACACACCAAACAAAGACCACTCACTTAATGGAGTCACCAATGCGAATGGACCGAATCGTCTCAGCCCTCTCTCTGTTCTGCCTTGCCGGCACGGTTATCGCGGAACCTCCGGCGGCCCTCGATCGAGTGCCCAAGGGTGCGCTGGTCGCGGTTGGGGTTCGCAACGTGACGGACTCCATGGCGAAAGTCGAGAAATATGCTTCCACCTTCGGGCTTCCCACCGGCCCGCTGACGCAGATCAGCACGCTGACCGACGCCGACGGGTTCAACAAAGCAGGTTCGGCGGCGTTCGCGATGCTCGGGGATCCCTCGAGTCCGGACTTCAGCCCCGACGAGAATGGGTTCGTCATCGTTTCTGTCGCTGACTTCGCCAAGTTTGCAGCATTCTTCGGCGGGACCGTCGAGAACAAACAGGCGACGCTCCCCAAGCTGAGTGAAGAAGCACTCGCCAAGGACATCGGGGGCGGTTTCGCGGTCGTGGGCCCGGCTCCCGCGATCAAGTCCTTTGTTTCGGTCGAAGGCCAGATGGCCGCACACAAGGTCGCTTTGGGCGCCGCGGGCAACCGCATCGCCGACAAAGCCGACATTCTTGTGATTTCCAACCTCGAACCTCTGAGCACCGAGATGCTCCAGGGCGTGGAGGAACTCAAGGGAATGCTGGAGATGGCCGGGCAGATGGCCGCCGCTCAGAACCCCGACGCCGAGAAGAGCTTTGCCGCCATGGGCACGCTGATGGAACAATTCGCCAAGGAGGTTCGCACCGGGATCATGGGGATGACGGTGAACGACGCGGGAATCAGCATGGACTTTGCCGCCCAGTTCAAAGACGGGTCGGATATGAGCAAGAAGATGCAGCACGAGGGCAAAGCCGGGCTTTCCGCCGCCGGGCTTCCCGCGATGCCGTTCTTACTCGCCGGAGGCGTCGACATGACGTGCCCCCCGCTCCGCGAGATCATGGCTTCTGTGAGCGCACTGCAGAAGGGCACCGGGATGAACCTCGGCAAAGGAATCGAGAAAATCGACGGACAGTCGTTCTTGATCGGCGCCAACCCGGCGCTGCTTTCCACGGGGATCTTCGCCCGTACCGTGATCAACACCCGCACGAGCGACCCCAAGTCTGTCGTCGCAGCGCAGCGCGAGTCGATCGAGGGCATGGCCAAGGCGGGTGAGGCCGAGGGCGTCAAGTACGAACTGAAGTACACCCCCGAGGCCACCGAAATCTCGGGCGTGAAGGTTGATCGTTGGAAGGCCAAAATCGACATCGATCCCGATTCCCCCGCGGCTCAGATGCAACAAGTGATGGCGATCTTCACCGGATCAAGCGGCGAGATGGGCGGAATGACCGCGATGACCAAGAGCAGTGTCGTTTCCACCATGAGCGTCAACACCGAGATGATGACCAAGGCGATCGACGCCGCCAACGGCAAGGGCGCACTCGCCGGTGACGCCGCGTTCGCGGCCGTCGCGGCACAGCTCTCGCCCAACCGCACCGCCGAACTGTACCTCGGCGTCAAGGGCATCTTCGACACCGTCAAGGGCGCGGCTTCGAGCTTCAACGCAGACATCCCATTCAACATCACCGAAGAACTTCCCCCCATCGGGATGGCGATCACCACCGATGGGGGCGGTGTTTCGTTCCGCATCCACGCCCCCGCCAAGGTCGTTGAAGCGATCGCTTCGATCGTCAAGCAGATGAGCGAGCCCGCCGAGGGCGACGCCCCCGAGCCCGAGAAGAATGAGGGCGAACGCCGCAAGCCCCGCTTCTGAGAACAGAAGCTCGATGCACCCGGTCGGCTCAATTCCTGTACGGCCCCGTCGCGATCGCGGCGGGGCCGTTTCGTTTCCTTGAATGCGATTACCGATCCGCGCCGCGCACCGGATTGCGGAACTCGACATCCGCGAAAATCGCCGACTGAATCTCGCGCAGCTCCTGCTCGAGCTTGGTACGACGTTCGGCGGGCGTGTCACGGTCAACGAGCTCTCGCTGGATCTGGAACAATCGATCCAGGCGCGACTTCGTCTTGTTGAATTCGGCGATTGGGTCTCGACCACCCCCAACCCCTCCCCCCACTCCCGCGCCGACCCCGCCGATTCGAGAGACGGCACGATCAGAACGGCGGCCCGATGCGGACGCCGCCTCCGTGCCTCCACGCGGTTCCCCGCCCGTTACCAGATCGTCGTCGGGCTTGACCATCGGGCCCGCGGGTTCGCCACGCGAGATCGGCGCATCCATCCAGAAGGCCCCGGAGCGACGTGCGGGAACAGCGCTCGTTGCACGCGTTCGGCGCAGCTCACCGGTCTCTGCGAGCCTTGACCATTGTTCCGAGGTGACAGCGCCGGTGAGCGGTGCGGGTGCTTGTCGGGCGCCTTCCCGCGCCTGTCGAAGCTCCCACGCCCGCTCCAGGTCCGTCATCGAGAGTTGTGAGCCGAATCCTCGGGGTTCGTCACGATCGAGCGAATCAAAGTCGCCCAGCGTGAGATGTACGGTGGCCACCTTTCCGGCGCGCAACACCTGAACCTCAACTTCCTGGCCCGGATCGTGGCTGACAATGATCGGTCGGGCCGAACCCTGGTTCGTCACACCCTGCCCATCGATCGAAAGCAATGTATCTCCGGCCCGCAGTGCACGCCGGGAATCGAATCCGTCGAGCGTCGCCTGCACGACCGCTCGGGCGTCTTCCTGAGAAAACCGAACTCCCATCGCTGCCCGGGGAGCACGGCGCATCGCATCGGGGCCCAGCAGCAAGAGCCGGGCACGCTGCTCGGGAGACGTCGAACGCTGAATCAGACCACAGAGTTCGGAAGGGCTCATCGGCACCGACGAGAGTTGTTTGAGTGCAAGATCGCGTTCGGCGAGCACATCACTGCCAAGCCTGAGGACTAACTCGTCGCGATCCGTTCCTGATGAAGATGGAGGTAGCCCGGTACCCGAATGCGTCGACAACCACAAGGCGCTTGCGACAACCAACGGCATGACAACCTCCCGGGCCCCGGCGGCCGGCACGGCAAAAGCCCACTAACCCCGAATCACGGGTAGTGTACCACGTCTCGTGGCAACGGGATGCCTATTCCACGTTTGCGGCCTGTTCTTTGATCCGGTCAATCGCAGCCTTGATTTCAACGGTGGCGCGCGAAATCGCCGCGTCGGGGGATTTGCTCGCGATGGTGTTTGCCTCTCGCAGCATCTCCTGGGCAAGGAAGTCGAGGGTGCGACCGATCGGTTTGTATTCCGGCTGGTCCAAAAATTCCCCAAACTGTTCCAGGTGTCCCGTCAGACGTTTGATTTCTTCGGCGATGTCGATTCGCTCGGCGTAGATCGCGATCTCGCGGATCAGGTCGCCGACTTCTACTTTGACGTCTGCTTCGCGTAGGAGTTGTTCGATCCGGCTCTTGAGGCGTTTTTCGTACTCGGTCACGACTTCGGGCGCTCGAGAAGCGATCAGGGCAAGCCGGTCGGAGATCAACGAACGCTGGTCGGCAAGGTCTTGCGTGAGAGCCTGCCCCTCGCGTTCGCGCATCGAGAAGAGGCTGTTCAGAGCACGGTCGAGAAGTTCTAGCGCCGCGGGTCTTGCTTTGGCGATACGGCCCTCGGTGCTCGTACACGCCCGGAGGACGCCGGGAAGGCCCAGGAGCGTGCCCGCGTCGAACGTGAGGCCAGAAAGGCCCGGAGCGGCGCGGAGTTGTTCGACGTACCGAGAGACCGCGGCGAGATCGACCTCTACACGCTGGGCGGGATTATCTTCCGATGTGGTCATCGTCACCGTGACGGTGCCGCGGTTGATCCGCTCACGGAGACGGCTCTCGATGTCGGCTTCGAGTGCTTGGTACTCCTCGGGCATTCGGAGCACGCCCTTGAAGTACTTGTTGTTCAGCGAGCGAACTTCGAGAAAGTAGTGGACCCCCTCGAGGTGTGTCGAGGCTTCGCCATAGCCGGTCATGCTGCGGATCACGCGGAAACTCCAGTGGTTGGGCCTGCGCCCCGACGGCTTATGGGCACGTGTGCCCGGAAGAAACGCCGACTACTTCGGCGCAGGGGGATTGATCGGCTCAGGAGTGGGAGATGGGGCCGGGATGGGCGTGGGATCAGCCGTCGGCGGCGTGGCCGGCGGTGCGATCGGAGTCGCGGGAGGAGTGGCCCCGGGCGTCGCTGAGGGGGTCGACCCCTCAGGCGTAGGCTGTTCGGCGGGGGTTTCGGCGGGCAATGACGCGGGAGGGGTCTGCACACCCTGGTCGGCGATGTTGAGGTCGGGACGAGTTAAAAAGTTGGCCGTGATCGCGAGCAGCAGCCAGACGATGAACATGATAATGGTGCCGACCGTGAGCGCGTCTCCGGTCTTGGTTCCAAAGGCGGTCTGGCCGGAGCCCGAGCTTGCGCCGAACGCGGCCGACAATCCGCCGCCTTGAGGCTTCTGGATCATGATGAACAGAATCAGAAGCAGGCAAACGAGGAAGAAGAACATCAGGCTGAGATTGACCACCCAGGGGGCGACCGCGAGCATCAACATCGAACAGACTCCAGGTGCCGTCATAGACAGGCCTCGATTCTAGGCGCAACCGAGCCACTGGACGCCCACCACATCCGGCGGCGTGCCGCGGTCGTCTCGTGGAATCAGGCGGTGGCGATGGACGCGAAATCAGCGGCCTTGAGCGAGGCCCCTCCTATGAGGCCGCCGTCAACGTCGGGCTGCTGGAACAATTCGCGGGCGTTCGAAGGCTTCACCGATCCGCCGTAAAGGATTCGAACCCGATCGGCGACGTCGCGATTAAAGAGGCTGGAAAGCTGCCGACGGATTTTCCCGTGCACGTCCTGCACGTCCTGCGGCGTGGCCGTCTTTCCGGTGCCGATCGCCCAGACCGGCTCGTACGCGATGATGACACGGTCCATCATGTCGGCGTTGATGTCGGCAAGCCCCGCCCGAACCTGGCGCTGGTTGACTGGGTCGGTGTGCCCCGCTTCGCGCTGGTCAAGCGTCTCCCCGACGCAGAAAACACAGTCAAGCCCGGCTTCGACGATCGCTTTGACTTTCTGGTTGACGATCTCGTCCGTCTCACCGAGCACGTGGCGGCGTTCGGAATGCCCGGCGAGCACCACCTGTACGCCGCAGTCCTTGAGCATCTCTGTCGAAACTTCGCCCGTATAGGCCCCGTCGGGTTTGAAGTAGACGTCCTGGGCTCCGAGTCGGATGGGCGAGCCCCGGTCGCGGAGAATGCTCTTGACGGCAAGCAGGTAGGGAAAGGGCGGGAAGATGGCGACGTCAACGCCGGAGGCGTTCCGGAGCGAATCCACGACGGCGCGGGTCAACTCCGCCGACGAGGTTCGGTTCGTGTTCATCTTCCAGTTTCCACCGACGTAGCGCTTGCGATCCGACATTGTGGTTCCTCGTGTCTTTGGGGACCAAGAGTATCGGCTCTCCGGACCCTCGGGCTCGGTACTCTTAGGGGTGGATTTACTTCCTTCACGCTGGCGTTCGTCATGGGCCGGGTCGGGTACTCCCGGGGCCTGGGACGTCGCGCTCGCAGAGGCGACGTGCTGGTTCTTGCTGAAAAAGGACGGGGTGGATTCGGTGTACTCGGCAGTCGCAAAGCGGAACGGCGAGCCGTTCGACGTCATCGTTAAAGTGCACGGGTCGTCCTCGATCAGAGACCGAATCCGGGCACTGGCTGGCTCCACAAGGCTTCGACGCCAACGTCTGGGGGCCCAACTCTTGCAGCGGGCACACATCTCTACGGCGGCACCGCTCGCGTCAGGGGGGGGCACAGACGGAATTGGCCGGCCATGCGAATGGCTGGCCCTCGAATCGGTGCCGGGGGTGTCCTTGCTGGAGGCGCTTCATCGCGCAACGCCCGAGCGGGCGACGGGCCTGGCGTCGATGCTCGGCGAACTCGTCGGGCGGATGGTGACGGGGCGCCTGCCGTTGTTCAACCGCGATCAGAAGCCCTCGAACATCATCGTCTCAACATCCGGCGATTTAGTGGTCGTTGACACGGTGGGGGTGCGAGCGCTGGCGGCGATGCCTCGCGAGCGAGCGGTGGCGCGAATGGTTGCTTCGGCACTGATTGAGCCGGCGGGCTGCGGTGTGGCGCTCCCCAAAACGTTTGCCACCAATATTCTTGCGGGGCTCGCACCGTCGTTTGATCCGGTTGCCCTGGCGAGGGTTGCCGCCCTTGTTTCTTCGATCCTTCGTGAGCACGGCGACCCCACACCCCGCATAAACCCGCTGGGATGATGTTCGTCGCATGCTCGGATGCGCGATCGCGACCGGCTCGATACGCTTAGGACATGAGCCCGAAGACGCCGACCATCCGCAAGAGAACCGCCAAGGCCCACGCCGCAGCGGACACCTCATCGGCCGGCAGAAAATCAACGGCTACGGTGATTTCCGTGAAGGCCGACCCTCGGTGCGAGATCCACGTTGGCGATTGTCGCAAGGTGCTCGGGTCGCTGCCCGAGTGCGAGCGGGGCGAGGTGGACATGATCTTCGCCGATCCGCCGTTCAACTGGAGCGTGCCTTACGACCGTTGGGTGGACAACCTCCCGAGCAACGAGTATCTCGACTTCACGTATGAATGGGTTGGGCTCTGCGTCGATGCGCTGCGTCCCGGGGGCTCGCTGTGGATCAACATTCCCGACGACTGGGCCGCAGAGATCGTTGTGTTCCTCCGAAAGAGAAACATGGAGATGATGAACTGGTGCATCTGGCATTATCGATTCGGCCAGAACACCAAAGCACGATTCATATCGAGCAAGGTCCACGCGCTCTACTTCGTCAAACCCGGCGCAAAGCATACTTGGAACCCGCTCGAGATCCTCGAGCCCAGCGACCGGCTGACCACCTACGGCGACAAACGCACACTCAGCAAGAAGGACGGCGTTCCCCCGGGGTATCGAGTCCCTCTCGACGTCTGGTACGGGCCTTTCCTTGGACGCGTGCAGGGGAACAACAAGGAGCGTCGAAGCCGCCACCACAACCAATTGCCAGAGGCGTATTTGGAACGCGTGGTGCGGTCGACGAGCAACCCGGGCGATTTGATCATCGATCCCTTCTCGGGCAGCGGGACGACCGGCGTGGTCGCGCACGCGCTGGGTCGACGATTCATCGGTGTCGAGTTCAGCACGGAGAACGCCGCGAGCGCGGCCCAGCGGATTCTGGCCGGGCCCGTGCGAGAATTGGGTGCTCGCAACAACGACGGCTCGGCCATCCATAGGGTGCGTCGTCGGCTCAATCTTCCCGAGAAGACCGCGTGATCTCGTCCGATCCCTTCGACGCCGATTCCACACTGATCCTCATCAAGGCGGTTCCGGGATCGCGCAAAGACCAGATCGTCGGTCTGCTGGGAGATCGGCTCAAAGTCAAGGTTTCGGCCCCTCCCGAGGGCGGAAAGGCCAACCGGGCCATCTGCGACCTACTTGCAGAGGCGTTGGGCGTGAGGCCTCGCGACGTGGCCGTGGTGTCGGGGGTTGCGTCACCTGAAAAGACGGTTCGCGTTCAGGGCGTTCGAGCCGATGTGGTCCGCGCTTTATATCATGGCAACGCGTGAAACACCCTCGCCAGACCATTTCCGCCTCTCGGTTTCGCCGCACGCGCGAAGCGCATCGCGACGAAACTGCCCAGGATTATGCCGAAGCGATACTCTCGCTTGTGCAAACCGGCGGCGAGGCCCGAGTTCGCGACCTGGCAGCCATGATGGGTGTCAGTCACGTCACGGTCACGCGGATTATCGCGCGCCTGCGTCGAGACGGCATCGCCTCGCGTGAGCCGTACGGCCCGGTGGCGCTCACGCCCAAGGGTCGTCGTCTCGCAATGGCGTGCCGCGATCGGCACCGTGTGGTGCTGGCGTTTCTGCTGGGGATCGGCGTCCCGCCCAGGCAAGCGGAGATCGACGCCGAAGGTATCGAGCACCACGTTAGTCAGGCGACCATCGCGGCGCTGCGGCGGGCGTACCGCGATCAGTCGCACCCGGCCTCGAACGCCGCGACAAAGTCGTCGTAGTCGAAACCATCGGCGAACCCGTCGCCGTTGAAGTCTGCGGTCTTGCCGGCCGGGCACCCCGAACCCTCGAAGCATGCGACGAAGTCGTCATAGTCGAATCCGTCGAGGAATCCGTCGAGGTTGAAGTCGGCAGCGCACTGGACGGGCAGGCTCGCCCGCCACGCGCCGCGGCCGTACGTGCCCGCGACGATCCAACGGCGGTTGGAATCAATGAGAAGGTCGCCGATGTTCACGTTGGGGAGCGTCGCGTCGTTCTTGACCCAAGTTGCGCCGCCATTGAGGGAGACGTACACACCCGCGCCCGAGCCCACGAACAGCGTGTGGGGGCTCGTCGAGAAGTCCACCGCAAGAGCGCGGGGCACCACGCCCGCGGGCAGCGTCGAGCCCGCGGCCGTCCACGACGCGCCCGCGTTTGTCGAGCGGACCACGCGCGAACCCGAGCTGTTGTAGCAGGACACGTACAATTCGTTAGCGTTCGAGTCGTTGACGATGACGTCGGAGATTTCGCCCCCGGGCAGGCCGGCCGATCGGTTGGTCCAGTTGGTTCCCGAGTTGATGGAAGTCCAGACCTGTCCGTTGCTCGACCCCGTGTAGATCACGTTCGAGTTGATCTTGGGGATGCTGATGCAGTTGAGCGTGCTGTTGCCCGAGATCGCTGTGGTGCTGATCGCGGTCCAGGTCGGAGGTGAACTGGTGGCATTAGTGGAACGCCAGAGACGGTTCGTTCCCGCGTAGAGCGTGGTTGCGGTGTTGGGGTCGACAAGGATCGGGCTGATCCAGTTCGTCGAGTCGCTCGTCCAAGGCCCGGTGATCGTCGTGCCCGAGCTGTTGTTCCAGCGGTAGAGCGAAAGGTAGACGTAGGTCGTGTACCGGCGGGTGGTGTTGCGGAAGTCGTACGCCGAGAAGCCACCGTCGCCGGCCTGGAGCTGAGGCCACGTCATCGACGCACCCGTTCGCTCGGGCGTGCCGTTGTCCTGCGTGCCCGCGAGGTATCGCTCGACCGAGGTGGGGTGCTGGACGATCTGATAAATCTGTGAAACGGCAAGGTTGGTGTTGCAATTCACCCAGCTCGCGGCTCCGGTGGACGACTTCCATACACCGCCGTCGTTGCCCTCCCAGATCACACCGGTGGGACCAAAGGCCATCGCGTGGTGATCGGGGTGGACCGCGCCCCCGGGGTTCTGAGAGGTCTCCGTCCACGAGTCACCGCCGTTGGTGGATTTGATGATCCCCGAAGTGGCGTAGCGAGGATCGACCCCGCCGCAGTACACCGTGTTCTCGTTGGTGGGGTCAACCTTCACGTACAGGTCGTACCAGCACTGAGGGCTGCAGAAGTTCGGCGTGGCGGTCTTCTGGGTCCACGCGCCCCCGGCGTTGGACGTGCGGTACAGCGACGCCGTCCCGCCGCTGCTGACGATACCCGCGTACAGCACGCCGGGGTTGCTCCGCGAGATGTCGAGCACGATCACGCCGAGCCCGCTGGCCGGAAGACCGCTGGTGAGCCTGGTGTACGTGTTCCCGCCGTTGATGGACTTGAACACGCCTTGGCCGCTGATGCCCAGGTAAAGGATCTGTGGGTTTGTCCGGTCGATGACCATCCCGGAGATGGAGCCCGACTGCCGCCGCGACCAGGTGTTGCCACCGTCAGTGGAGCGATAGCACCCGTTGCTGCCAGCAACGTGGATAATCTGCGTGTTGGAGTGATCGACTTCGATCGCGGTGATCTGGCTTCCGACTTGGGCCGAGGTAGCGATTCGCACCCATGTTCCCCCGCCGTCGGTCGAGCGGAACACGCCGTCGCCTTGCGAATCCGTCCAGTATTCGCCGGTGCCCACGTACACGATGTTCGGGTTGGTCGGGTCAAGAGCGACCGCGCCCGTGTTTGTTGTGGAAAGTCCGTCCGTCAGGGGAGCCCATGTTGTGCCGCCGTTGATGGTTTTCCACACGCCGCCAGACGCCGCACCGATGTACACCGTGTTCGCGTCCGTCGGGTGAGGGGCGATCGACACGACACGTCCGGAAGCGTTGAGATCTCCCGACCACGCCTCGCTCGAGATGGGACCGGGACCGATCGAAACCCATGACAGCGGATTGCTCCGCGGCTCGATTCGATTCGGATCCCAGTCAGGCACCGGCTCGCCCACGATTCTCGGGTGCCCCGGAGGCGGCGGCCCCATGCTCGGTCGATCCGACGTGACCACAAGCCCCTCGGGCTTGATTTTCAGCGGTGGCTGCAAGTCCCGCTGCGCGATCGTTCGCACGCCACCGCCACCAGCTCCGCCGACGGAGCGACCGTCTTGCGAGTTCCGCGACAGTCCTTGGATATCACCAGCACACCCCACAAGCATCGTTGCGGTCACGCACGCCCCCGTGGAGAAGGCCACACACGAGCGGAACAACGCCTTAGACCGAGAACCTCGCAACATCACAACCTCCTCAGCCGCCACCGACGCCATCCATTCGGTTTCTCGGCCATCGCGGATCCAATATTCAGCTAACAAGGAGATTCAAACGCCGCGACGAAAGAGTCGTAATCGAAGCCGTCGACGAAACCGTCGCCGTCAAAGTCCGCCGTCCGTCCGGGCACGCACTCCTCGCCCTCAAAGCACGCCACGAACGCGTCGTAATCGAAGGCATCGGTGAAGCCGTCCGCGGTGAAGTCGGCCGGGCAAAGTTCCGAGCGGATCGCGCGCACGTCCGACCCAATGCCGGCGATCACGAGAGTGCCGTCGCGACCCACGGCGGGCGCACCGATGTTGACGTTTTGAACCGCGACCGACCACCGCTCGCTCAGGTTCTCGTTGAAGCAATAGACCCGTCCCAAGGGGAACTCGCCGTTCGAGACGACCAATCTCCCCAATGGGTCAACCGCCATGCGAGGAGCCGAGAGCGGCGCACCAAGAACGCCGGTTGAGCTAACCTCCGCGCCGTCCGCCGCGCGCAGCCTACGGATCGAGTTGTCCCTGGCGACCACAAACACCGAGTCGGTAGTCGCGGCGAACTCCGAGGCGTAGGTGTAGCGGCTCTCAACTCGCCACCGTTGCACAAGCCCGCTGCCCGTATCCGTAAAGGTGTAGAAGAAATCCACCGCCGCATTGTTCTGAACGCGGTTGAGATACACCGACCCGTCGGGACCAACCATCGGCGTGGTCTGGATCGTGAAACCCGCCATCACGGGGCTCTGATACATCAACGCGCCCGTCGACAGGTCGAACTTCTTGATCGAGTGCCCGCCCGAGACCGCATCGGCAACGTACACGGCGTTCCCGAACACGGCGCCGCCGCAATTCCCGCTGACGGAGCAGGTTCGCACGGCAGTCCACACGGTGGCGCCGTCGGACGCCCGGATCCGCCTGATGTTGCGGAAGCCGGCGATGATGGGGTCCCCGTTCTCCGCGAAGACAACGCCGTCGTATGCCCCGGCGTCGATGCGGTCAACACTCTGCCAGAGCGTGGTGCCCGTCGCCGCGTCGAGGCAGTGCAGCTTGGCCAGCACGCTCGCGCCGTTGCCGCTTCGACCCGCGAACACCCGACCGTTCTTGACGCCCGCGATCCATGTGGTCCAGTCGCCGGCCTGAGCCGGGATGTTTCTCGCCCAGAGCTCCGCTCCTGTGTCGAGATCCATCGCCACCACAGGAGAGCCCGTCGATTCGGGCGGAAATCCGGTCTGCCTGATCATGAACACGCGAGAGCCCTCGATCACCGGCTGCCACGCGATGATCGAATTCCTGCCCAACGTCCACACCGGTTCGGCCCGTAGTGGCAGGAATGCCCCTGTCGAGCCGTTGCGACCCGCGTTGCCCCCCGCGTTCGACCAATCCTGTCCCCGGGCCGCCGAGACATTGAACAGCACAGCAATGACCGCCAGTGCGCGAAAGGTAATCATCACCACAGACTGCCAGCCGAGGAGCGCCCGCACAAGCAAAAGACGCCGCCGGTATAACCCCGCGGCATCCGTATTCCGCGCTCCTACCGGCATCCCTCCTCGAACGCCCGAACGAACGCGTCGTAGTCGAATCCATCGACAAAGCCGTCGCTGGTAAAATCCGGGTTCATGAATCTCGGGCAGCGGTCGCCCTCGAAGCACGCCACAAAGTCGTCGTAGTCAAACCCGTCTACAAACCCGTCTTCGTTGAAATCGGCGCGGCACGTGGGCGACGAGACGAGCGCCACCGAGTACTTCTCACACCCGCGCTGCGTGGACTCCAAGGCGATATCGATCGCGGGGAACATCCGCCCCGAGTGCGCGATGAGACCGCTGTCGAATGTCCAGGTTTCGCCGTCGATCGAGGCGGTCAAGGACATCCGGTGCATCAGCCCAGCGTCGCCCCCGATCATGTACACGCCGTGCGCCTCGACCGTGTCCTGGCGTCGCCCGTAATCAATGACCAGGCGAAGCCCTTCGATCTCGAACGTGCGGAAGTCGCCGACAACACCGGAGAATGCCCGCGAATACCCGCCTTCGACGTCGCCCCTGAACGCCATCCCGGCGCACGCGCAGGGGGGCAAGCAGCGTTCGAGCAGGCCCGCAGAGCCCGCGTCCGTCTGCATCCCTACCGGCTGAGCGATCGCGGTCGCTCCGACACCTGCACACCACACGAGCCCCAGAATCATTGATTTCTCGCCAAATCGCATTGAAACCTCCTGTCGGGCCATCGGCCCGGCGCACGAATATCGCGGTGGCCGCCGACTTATTGCACGACCGATCAAAGAAAGAAGGCCGGGGCTTTCTCAGCACCCGGCCGTCATGAATAACGATGGTTGTCTTCGCTTTAGCAGCCGTTCTCAAAGGCTGTTACGAAATCATCATAATCAAACCCATCGGCGAATCCGTCCTGGTTAAAGTCGGCGTTCGTGGTGCCCGGGCATCCGGAACCCTCGAAGCACGCCACGAAATCGTCGTAGTCGAACCCGTCGATGAAGCCGTCGGCGTTGAAGTCGGCCGCACAGGGGATCGTGTCGGTCGAGTCCACGTCGGTGAGCACGATCGAGGAGATGTTGCGACCCGTGATCGAGGCACTCGAAATCTCACTCGTCAGCCCCGGAGTGGGGTTGATGGGGGCGAACACCACGCGATCGGTGCTGGTTGCGCCACCGCCGCCGCCGGTCCCGATCTTCATACACCCGACAACGCCCCAGTGCGTCTGCCACGAGCCGCCGCAGGAGGGATAAGGCTGGCAGTAGACCCACATGGTGACCCAGCCCCACACCAAGACCGACCCGGGCCCGCAGATGATCTGCGCCTCGATGTCGATCCCGTTGCCGACGGTGAGCACTTCTTGACGAACGATCGAGCCGTTGGAATACGCGGTCATCAGGCATTCGGTCGCGCCGATGCCGGAGAAGTCAGGGGTGACGTGGGCCTTGTCGTCGCCGAGCCCCTGCACGTGCATCTGGGGCCCAACGGTTCCCGAGGCGGACTGAATCGTCGCGGTCGCCTCGCCCGTGCTGTCCATGATGTCGCCGAGCATGAAGTTGCCCGAGGTCGAAGGCGGCGAATTGCGCCACGTCACTTCCACGCCGTCCTGGCCCGAGCTCCCGATGCCCGTCGCCCTCACTCGGCGGCGCGACGCCGTCGCGCACTGCGAGTAGTCGTCGCACTCTTCGCGGATGACCACGTCTCCCGCGCCCTGTACGCTCGACGAATGAAACTCGACCATCGCGTCGGACACACTGAATTCCATCGGGCTCGTTGAGGTGATCGTCGCCGATTCCAGCCCGCCCAGTCCGGGCTCGCCGGGCGAAACAATCCCGTAAACATGAACGGCGTTGCGGTTCAAATTGTGGCTCTCGCCGGGGCACCCGAAGACCCAGATTTTTTCGAAGGCGATCCAATCAAAGTTCTTGTAGATCGGCGGGTTGTAGAAGACGGTCACGTACTGCCACTCCGGGATGCCGCCGCCCGGGCACGGGCCTGAGATCCCAACGCTTCCGTTCCCGACCACGACATGCGCCAGCGGGCCCGGCGTCGTGTCATCGTGCACCACCACGCCGCCCGAGTCGTACGCCACCATGCGGATGGCGTCGATCGAAGGGCTGTTGCTCATGTCGCACTCGAACTCGGTCTCCGTCGCGGAAATCGCCCTTGCCCGGTGATTGCCGTAAATCAAACCGTCCCACCCTTTGTGCTTGATCTTGATCTCGGTCCCCGACACCATCGGACCCTGAGGCGAGATCGTCACGCCGCCGCCCGAGAGCGAGTTGAACTTCACTTCCACGCCGTCTTGCCCCGAACTACCGATGTTGCCGACCACGATTTTGCGTCCGTCCGAGCTCACCGTTGCGGTCGCGCTGCCGACGGGCGTCTGAAGGATCCCGTCGAGCACGAGCCCGGGCATCACCGGCGAAACATCGGCGTATGTGCCCCCGATACGGATCTCGTCGATGGTGTTGTCCACCGCAGAGCCCCCGCTGCCGGTCTCGACCAGCAGCTTGCGCAGGTCGGCGAAGTTGCCGTATGCGGGCAGGTGCAGCGCCGCCGCCGCCACCGGGGGAGAGGTCTCCATCGAGGGATCAAGCCACACCGTCACGTCGTCGAGGCCGGCGTTGAACGTGACTTTCGCCACGTAGCGCACCGACTGTCCCACCGGCGTCGAGGTCTGCCGAACCGACCCGCCCAAGCCGGTGTCCGTGCCCCAGTTCGACTGACCAAAGGGTTTGCCCAGGAACAGGAACGGGTCCGACCCGGGCCCCGAGCAGGGCAGCTTCACGCCCAGCCACGACTGCGACGCCGAGCCGGTGTGCCGAGCCTGGAAGCTGACCCACACCGACGTGCCGGGCGTGCCCGCGATGGGCGTCGTCAGGGTGCGCTGGGCTCCGCCCGAAGACGAACGCATCGCCCCGGTCTGGCCCTGCATCAACTGCCACACTTTGATGAAATCCATCCCCTCGGCCTGAGAACTCCAAGAGCCGTAACCGGCCGTCTGCCAAGGCGTCGAGAACCCCGACCCGCCGGACTGGCCGATCAGCGGCGCACCCGCCGGATAATTGAACCCTTCGTACGCGATGGACTGAGCCCGCGCCGAAGCCGCAAGCCCGGCCAACGCCAGGACCGCAAGACCGCATGTAGCACCATTCTGAAGTTTCATCGAAGCTCCTTTGGGATCAATGTCCCGAGAGACACCCACGCCGCCCGGGCACACGCCCAATGGCAAAGACGCGAATGAACTACGTATCCAGAGGCTTTGCGGGTGAGACCGCGGGAAGCCGCTAAGGTTCAAGCGTCGAGAATACCGCTCAATCACGCAAACCCATCGATATATCATCCAATCCCGCGCACCGCAAGCGAATCACGGCCTATCCCGCACAGCCCGTCCAAAGCACAAACAAAATCACGCGAGCCCGTCCAGGGCGTGACGAAGAAGGGGCCGCGAGGAGTCGCTGTACCCCGTGGCAACACCCTCGTCGACCCTTCGCTTCAGCACCCCTCTTCAAAGGCCAAGACAAAGTCGTTGTAGTCGAAGCCGTCCGCGAAGCCGTCACGATTAAAGTCGGAGTTCTGACCCGGCGGGCATGAGACACCCTCAAAACAGGACACGAAGTCGTCGTAGTCGAAGATGTCGACAAACCCGTCGCGGTTGAAGTCGGCGCATGAAATCGGCGGGCCCTGCACCAGCCGCAGAGCGATCGGGCTGCCCGGGCTCGAAAAATTCCCGCTCGACCCGCGGGAGATCGACGGCAGCCCCGTTGAACCAAGGTTGACCACACCGTGGTAGGTGTTCGGGTAGGGCGCGGGCTCCCGACTGGCTACCTGCACCCAATACCTCCCCGGTTCCAGCGAGACGGGCAGCGACAGGTATACCCAATTCGCGTAGTTGATGTTGAACCGGAAGTTTCCCCAGGCCGACGCTTCGGCGATCGACTCGTTCGGACGCTCCCCAGTGCCGTCGTCCCGGTAGATCCGCGCGATGAACCCCGACCCATCGTGGTAGTTCGCGGTAAATCCATCGATGCCGACCTGCCCGATGTTCCACCCGCCCGCCGGCACATCGAAAGGCTGGAAGACCTCCCACACGGAAAGCTCTCCGACAGCCTTGCCGGTCGAGAGCTCCGGCCGCGTCCCGTGGTCGAGCAAGAGCGTGCGCTGCGGGCAAGGGCTCGACTGGTAAGAATCCAGGATGCCGTTGTTGTCACAGTCGGGCGCGCCGGCGGCGATGTCGAGGTCGTCCTGGATCCCGTTGCCGTTCATGTCAAGCAGAACCTGCGAGGGGTCGCCGTTGGAGAGCGCGATCCCCGAGGGGCTTTGATCGTTCGCGGCGGTGAAAATAACCGAGTTGTTCGAGCCGTCGAGGCGGGCCGTGCTGACGCGATCGGCGATGTCGTCCGCATAGATGATCCGGTCGAGCCCGGGCGCGACGATCAGGTCGAGCAGACCGCTCGACTGCACCACGCTCGGAGAGTTGTCGATCAGCACAGTGAATTCCGTGCCGTCGAGCCGGGCACGCCCGATGTAGTCGGAAATCGTGTCGGCATCGCACCAGTAGATGTACCCCGCGGCGATGTCGAGCGCGACATTACGGGCCTGGCTGATCCCGCTCACCACGGTCTTGACCTGCGAACCGTCGAGCCTCATGCGGCGGATGAACCCGTCGTCGCCGAAGTACACGTGCCCGTTGGTCGCGTCGACCGTGGGCGCGCCCACCGGGTTCGAGGTCGTCGGAGAGGTAAACAGCGTCTCGATGCCCGTCCCGTCGGCGTTGATCCGCATCACCCGGTTGTTCGAGCCGAAGTACACCCGCCCCTGCGCGTCCAGCGACACGCCTTTGCAGAACCCCGGAATCGTCGGAGACTGCGTGAGCGAAGTCCCGTTCGTATTGGCCCCCATGACCGCGCTCGACCCCGCCGAGTCCATCCATACCAACCGGCCCGTCGCGGGACGGAATTTCAGCCCGATGGGCAGCCAGCGGGCCGCCGACATCGCGAAGAGGAACTGGTGGTTTGTCCCGTCCAGTGCCATCGACCGCATGTCCGCCTGTTGGAATTTGTACTGCGCCACATACAGCACCGGCTGCGCTCTCGCGACGCACGATAACATCACAAATCCGGCGGACACAGCGGCAATGTGTGCGGAATGAACAAAGAAGTTTGGCATGGATTGCGCCCCGGACGTGAACAAAAAAGAAGGCACTCGTCGGGATGGTACCAGACGGGAGTCAAAAACGATAGTAAATTATCACCGCGATACCGCACGGCGACGCCCTCGTCTCGCCCGTTCGTGACGTCGATCGTCGGTGCGGGTGAGCTCAAGAAAAACCCCCGCTCGCGCGGGGGGTTCGTTGACTTTGATGTGGGGGTTCGGGTTACTTCTTGGCCGTAAAGCCAGCCTTGAATTCTTTGATCCCCGCCTCGATCTTCTTCTCGAGCTCGGGGTCGAGGGCTTTCTTCAGGTCCAGTTCGTCACGCGTGGCCTTGGCTACCGTCTTGAAGTACTCGAGCATCCCGTTCTCGAACGCCCGCACCTGCGGCACTGGCACATTGTCCAGGTACCCCTTGGTGCCCGCGAAGATCGAGATGATCTGGTCGGTCACCATGAACGGCGTGTACTGCCCTTGCTTGAGCAGCTCGACGAACCGGCGCCCGCGGTCGAGCTGACGCTGCGTCGCCGGGTCGAGCTCGGTGCCCAGCTGCGCGAAGGCCTCCAGTTCGCGGGCCGCGGCCAGGTCGAGGCGCAGCGAGCCCGAAATCTTCTTCATGCCCTTGACCTGGGCGCTGCCGCCGACTCGGCTGACCGAGATGCCGACGTTGACCGCCGGGCGGATGCCCGAGTGGAAGAGTTCGGGTTCGAGGTAGATCTGCCCGTCGGTAATCGAGATCACGTTGGTCGGGATGTACGCCGACACGTCGCCTTCCTGAGTCTCAATGATGGGGAGGCTCGTGATCGAGCCCGCGCCGTTCTCGTCGGAGAGCTTGGTGGCGCGTTCGAGCAGGCGGCTGTGGAGATAGAAGACGTCGCCCGGGTACGCCTCGCGGCCCGGCGGGCGGCGGAGGAGCAGCGACAACTGGCGGTAGGCCACCGCCTGCTTGGACAAGTCGTCGTAGATGCACAACGCGTGCTTGGGCGTCTTGCCCTTGAGCCCGTTCCACATGAAGTACTCGGCCATCGCCGTCCCCGAGTACGGGGCGATGTACTGCATCGGGGCCGGGTCCGCGCTGCTGGCGTTGACGACGATGGTGTAGTCCATCGCGCCGTTCTTCTTGAGAACCTCCACCACGCCCGCGACCGTCGATTCCTTCTGGCCCACCGCGACGTAGATGCACACCACCGCGTCCTTGGTGCCCCAGTACTGCTTCTGATTGATGATCGTGTCGATCGCGACGGCGGTCTTGCCCGTCTTGCGGTCCCCGATGATCAGCTCACGCTGCCCGCGGCCGATGGGGATCATCGCGTCCACCGCCTTGATCCCCGTCTGCAGCGGCTCGTGCACCGGCTGACGCTCGGCGATCCCCGGCGCGATGATGTCCACTTTGCGCGTCTCGCTGTTGCTGATCGGGCCCGCGTCGTCGAGCGGGCGGCCCAGCGGGTCCACCACGCGGCCGAGCAACGCCTCGCCGACAGGCACCTCGAGCAGACGCCCGGTCGACTTGACCATGTCCCCTTCCTTCACGGAGAGGTAGTCGCCGTAAATGACCGCGCCGACGGTGTCGAGTTCCAGGTTGAAGACCTGGCCCATCACCGCCCCGTCAGCCGTCTGGAACTCCAGCAGCTCGCCCGCCATCGCCTTGGACAGCCCGTACACGCGGGCGATCCCGTCGCCCACCTCGACCACCCGGCCCACTTCGGAGACTTCCAGCTCCTGCGAATACTGCTCGATTTCCTGCCGAATCACGCTCGCGATCTCGTCGGTCTTGATCTTCACAGGCTTTCCTCTCGTTGAGGGGGATCCAAGGTCAGCCGAACCGGCTC
>Ga0209573_1002404_pt1 | contig 24000 bp, 17 predicted proteins | sample TNRBio252014_DNA_FD_185870 | JGI IMG/M metagenome (GOLD analysis project Ga0209573, IMG submission 185870) | Wastewater treatment Type I Accumulibacter community from EBPR Bioreactor in Madison, WI, USA - TNR Reactor_6/25/2014_ DNA (SPAdes)... | ecosystem: Engineered > Bioreactor > EBPR >...
GCGATTGCCGGCATCCGTGATCGTCAGCCCCTGGCCCATCGTGTTCATGACATGATGGGCGAAGTCGCGCTCGTCGCGTAGCTCGGCCTCGAAACGGCGGCGCTCGGTGACGTCGGTGGTATAGACATTGACGTACCCGGGCATTGGGAACGGCACGAAACTGCACTCGTAGGTCCGCCCGGCGGCCTGATACTCGCGCAGGCCGGTTTCGTCATTGCCCAGGGCGGCGGCGACATCGGCCTGCCAGGCCGAAAGCAGCGCCTCGGGATCCTCAGCCTGCTCGACCATCGCCCGCAGCAACTCGGTTCCGGCCGGGTTGCTGTAGACCACGTTGCCGTCGGCGCCGATACGCAAGACCGGGGTCGGGTTCTGTTCAGGGAAGCGCGCGAGTTCGAGCATCGCCACGCGGGTCTGTTGCCACTCGCGGTGCGTCTGTTGGAAGCCTTCGAGGAGGCGATTGACGGCGTCGGCCAGCACACCCAGTTCATCGAGCTTGTCGATGGAGATCGGCTCAGCCAGGGTGCCTTGAGCCGCCACGACCTGAACGCGCTCGCGCAGCCTGTGCAGGCGGCTAAACAACTGCGCATACATGACGCCGACCAGACCCAGCGCAAACGCGGCACTCGCGCCAAGCACGATCCAGCCGATGAGCAGGATCGTGTTGCCGAAGATCTGGTCGAGCACGCGTGGCTGACGCTCCTCGAGCATGGCCACGGGCTTGCCCGCTTGATCCGGGATCAGCGTGAAGGCGACGAGCTCGTCGCCCTCGGTCCGAACTGCGATGGTTCGCCCGGTCTGCAGTTCGGCATAGGCCGCTGCCTGAAGCGGCGGGAGGCCGCCGTCAGTGAGGGCGTGGAGATCGACGCGTGAGCCGAACAACTCGGAGATCTCGACCAGATCGTCGGCATCCAGCAGGCTGCCAAAGACCATGAAGCCGGCAACCGGGCCGCTACGGTCGGTGTGCAGGATCGGGCATAACGCAAGCCGCGCCACCCCGCCGTCGACATCGGCGAAACCGGAAGCGCACATCGGCTGAGACGTCGCGTCAGGATCGAGCGTCAGCCAGTCGGCGGCGGCCAATGTCGCGCGCAGATCGGCCGGAGCCGTTGCAGGCTCTGCAGTGTCGTTGTCGAAGGCCTGACTGAGCAAGAGCGAGCTATCGCTCGCATAGATCTCGATGAAATCCACATGGGCCGATTGGAAGGTATTGAGCGAGATCTCGGCCCAGGCATCGTCGCGAACCTGGGCCGATGCGAAATCGTAAGCCAGATCCCAGGTGGCGTAGTCGCGGACGCGATCGGTCAGGATCTCCTGGTCGTGGATCAGCAGGCCAAGCAAGCGAGACATCTCGCGCGTAGCGATCTGCTCTTCGGCCGTCTGCAATTCGGTCTCGCGTTGCTGAGCGAGCATTGCAAACAGAGCCAGGCCGAATACGGCCAGGCTCCCTAGAAGATACAGAAGGAACTTGCGAAAAATCATCTCGTCAGCCGTTCACCACACGCTCAAACCCGATGCGGGGCGGGCGCGCGGTTGACGCGCACAGCCGTATGCGCCTCGCGGGCCGAGGCCCGCTCAACGCCACTGCGTGTTGAACCGGCTGGCTCGACCTCGTTTTCGAGGCGGAAGCGGGCGCCAAGGGCCTTGAGGGTGATGGGCGCGCCCGCGACCTGTGAGAGCGTGTACAAGGCCAATCCGCCAAACGCCGTCATGGCGAGGGCAAACGCGCCGATGAGGCGATAGAGCCTCGCGCCGATTCTGAGGTTTGCGAACATGGAACCTTCCTCAGCCATCATCAGAGCCGCCTCACCGAGCCGAAATGATCGGGTCAGGCCGGGATCTTCTTGCGATTCACCGATTGCACAAGGATCTCTTTGAGCCTGTCGATGTTGACCGGCTTGAGCAGACAGGTGATGGCGCCCAAACGCGTCGTCTCGAGCATGTCGCCCTGACCGGCCTGACCGGTGAACATCACCACAGGCAGTGACGGCGACAGGCGACGCAGGATGCGCAGCGCGTTGAGGCCATCGAGGCGCGGCATGCGGATGTCCATCACCACCGCATCGATGCCGCCATCGATCACGCGCATAACGGCTTCAACTCCGTCTGCGGCAGTATCGACCTGGTGACCATCGTCGCTCAGCTCATCGGCGATATAGCTGCGCAGATCCGGCTCATCATCGACCACAAGAAAGCGTGACATAGACCCTTATCTTCCACCGTCAGGCGGCTCGAGGCCCGCCCTTCGGCACGATCACCCCACTGTAGGCCCGGCCACGTCCCAGCGTCTATAAACCAGGGGCAAAAGTTCCCGGGCTGCGCTCATCTTTATGCGATTTTCCGAAACGGCGCAGTTGGCCGAGTGTGCGCCCTGATCATTGCGTCTTGAGGCGCCGGCGCCAAACCGAAAGGGCCACGAGTCGGGCGAGCGCCCGGGCCCGTGGCCCTTCACAAAGATCACGTTTCAGATGTCAGGCGATCAGTGACCGGCGTAGATCGCCTGACCCTTCGTCGCCTGCACGCGCACCTGCGTGGTGGCGCTCGGGGCGGCATCGCCGCTCTGCATGATCCGTCGCTCGAGCGCGTCGAGTTCGTGGATCAACGTGCTCGACAGGCGTTCCATGTCGCGCTTCGCCGACCGGGCCGTCTCGCCCTGCCCGCCCTTGAGCGCCTTCACCAGGGTGAACAGCGCGTTGTGGAAGGACTGATGGCTGGTCGCGATCGACTTGTACTCGGGCAGCGCGCCGAACTCGACGGCGCCGATGCCGTAGTACCACTTCCCGAACGAGCACTCGGTGTGGCTCGGGAGGGCGTCACCGGTCACGGGCATTCGGCCCGACAACATGTCGTCGGCCTTCTTGAGCCAGTTGAGGTGCGCCTTCTTGAAGGTCTCGACGTTGTTCAGGTACTCGGCGCGCGAGTCGCCGGACGAGAGGCGGAAGCGACCGACAAGGGCCTTGAGCTCGATGGCCATGTTCGCCAGGTGCTGGGCCGACGCCGACACCTCCTCCACCTGGGCCGTCATCTCCTCTGCCGACGCCGACACCTCCTCCACCGCCGCCGAGTTCTCCTCGCTCACCGACGCGATGCTCTCGATCGACCCCGTCACCTCCGTCGCCGACGCCGACATCTCCTCCGTCGCCGCCGTGTTCTCCTCCACCACCCCGCTCAGGCTGTCCAGGCTCCCCACCACGTGCTCGCTCAGCGCAGCCATCTGCTCCGCCGACCGCCCGTTCTGCTCCGCCAGCTCCGCGGCCTCAGCCACCGCGTTCTCCAGCCCCGTGCTCGCCGTGCTCATGCTCTGCACCGCGCTCTTCACCCCTCGCGCGCGCTCCGCCGACGCCTTCGCCCCCTCCGCCAGCGTCTCGAACGCCGCACCCGCCTGCTCCGTCAGCTGCCGCGCGCTCGTCACATCCGCCCCGGCCTGGTGCATCGCCTCCCCAACCTCGTTCGCACCCTGCTGCACCGCACGCACCAGCTCCCCGATCTCCTTCGTCGCCTGCGCCGACCGCTCCGCCAGCTTCCGCACCTCGTCCGCCACCACCGCAAACCCCTTCCCGTGCTCGCCCGCACGCGCCGCCTCGATCGCCGCGTTCAGCGCCAGCAGGTTCGTCTGCGACGCAATATCATCGATCGTCTCCACGATCGTCCCGATCTGGCCCGACCGCCGTCCCAAATCGCGCACCCGCCCGGCCAGCTGCTCGGTCGTGTCGTTCACGCGCTGCATCCCGTCCATCGTCTGCACCGCGAACTTGATCCCCTCGTCCGCCGCCTTCGCGCTGCTCAGCGCCTCCGACACCACCGCATCCGTCGCCTGCGCCACCTGGTGCAGCGTGTCCGCCAGCCCGTCGCGCATCTCGGCCGCGCGCTTCATGCTCGCCGCCTGATCGCTCGCCGCGCGCCGGATGTCTCCGACCGCGGTCGACAGCCGGCTCATCGCCTCCGACGTCGTCCCGATCGCCGTCGCCTGCTCCTGCGACCCGTGCGCCACGCTGTCGATCGCGCGCCGCATCTCCTCCACCGAACTCGCCGTCGCCGTGATCGACGCCGCCTGCTGCGTCGAGCCGCGCGCCACCTGCTGCATCGTCACAGCGATCTGCTGCGTCGCCTGCCCGGCCTGCTCCGAGGCCTGCGCCATCTGCTCCGACGCCGACGCCACCTGCTCGGCGTTCGAGGCCAGCGCCTGCGCCATGTCGCGCAGCCCGTCCACCATCTTGTGCAGGCTCTTGCCGAGCTGGTCGCCCTCCGACCGCGGCGTCACTTCGACCGTCAGGTCGCCCGTCGACAGCTGGTCGGCCGCGCCCGCCATCTCCTTCAGATACACGATCATGCCCCGGAACGACTCGGCCAACTGCCCGAGCTCGTCCTTGCTCTGCAGCGCGATCGTCTGGTTCACATCGCCCACCGCGATCCGCTCGGCCACACCCTTCAGCAGCTCCACCGGACCACGGATCGAACGCATGATCAACACCCCGAAGACCAGGCCGACGACCACGACGCCGAGCGCCACAGTGAGCTGAATGATGAGCGCAGTCTGGGTCTGACCCTCGGCGCGTGTCTCAGCATCGTTGAGTTGCGTCTCGGCCCGCGCCACGACCGCAGCCACGCCGGATTGGTGCTCGAAGAAGAGCGGCTCGAGCTCGTCGCCCCGGATCCTCAAGACCTCGGCTGCATCGCCCGCAATCGCGGCCGGCAAATAGGTCGTGTTGACGATCTCGAAGAGCTTCGTGCCGGGCTCATGCATGGCCTTGAGTTCAGCGTACATCTCCGGGTCATCGTGGAGCGCGTCCTCCCAGTGGATCATCCGCTCTTCGAACTCCCCTTGAAGGACACCCATCGCGTCGATGTGATCCTGGTAGGCGGAGAGCGGCTTCTCGGCGACGACATGCGCCTCGATCTCGACGATGTTGTAGTAGGCCTCGATCAGGTAGACCGGCGGGGGCAGGATGTCGGCGACGAGGTCCTTGTCTTCCAGGATCTCCACCTGCGTCTGCGAGACGTAGGAGATCGCGCCATACACCACAAGGCCGCCGATGAGCAGCCCGATGAGCAGATAGAGTTTGGTCCCGACCTTCAGGTTATTGAACATGGTGTCTCTCCCAACCCGGCCAGGCCAATTCGCAAGCGACGTGCGCCTCCCGCCGGAAATCGATTCGTGTGTGGCAATCAGATGCCGCCCTCAGCCCGTGCGCCCGAAGCGCGACCCGGAGGCCGTGGGCGTCGCCGGCGTCGCAGCCACGCGCGCCGCATTGGCGAGCTTGAGCTTGATCTCGCCGAGCAGATCGTTGATGTCGATCGGCTTGGCCAGACAGGTGACGTTGTAGGCCGAGGCCTGCGCCATATACCCCTGACCGGTGTAGCCGGTCAGCCCAAGGATCGGCACCTTGGGCGTGATCTTGCGCAACACCTGGATGGTCTGAACGCCGTTGAGGCCCGGCATCATCATGTCGAGCAGATACAGGTCGTAGCCGCCGTCGGCGGCCGCGATCACGGCGTCGGCGCCCGAGGCCACCGCTGTCACGCGGTACCCGGCGCTCTCCAGTTCGCCCTGCAGCAGGGTGCGCACATCGCGCTCGTCATCGGCCAAGAGTATTTTTTGCATGTCACCTATCTCCCTGGGCCTCGTCGGCCCGCTTATGCCAGTGTCTGTCGACCTTCTTCAAACCGCCCGACCGGGTCTTCAGCCGGGACCGGAATCGTGCTGTCGGCGATGTACGGCGGGAAGGCCATGAAGAACGTCGTCCCGACGCCCTCGGTGCTCTCAAGCCAGATCCGCCCGCCATGCGCCTGGATGATGCCCTTGATGATCGAGAGGCCCAGCCCCGTGCCCTTGCCCACGGCCTTTGTGGTGAAGAAGGGGTTGAAGATCTTGGCCAACGCCGTTTGCGGGATGCCCACGCCGGTGTCGGCGACGACGAGCGATACCCCGCCATCCTCATTGAGATGGGTACGGATGACGATCCGGCCGCCATCCGGCATCGCGTCGCGAGCGTTGGTCAGCAGATTGATCAACACCTGCGCGATCTGGTTGCGATCACACAACGTCGGCGGCAGCAGATCGAAGAGGTCGGTCTCGATCTCGATGTTCGACCACGATCGCAGCTGGTGCTCGGTGAGCAGCAGCGCATCGCGGATCACGACGTTCAGGTCAAGCGGCTCGAGCGTCCCGCCTGACGAGTGCGCGTAAGTGCGCAACGCCCGCGCGATCTCGGCGCAGCGCCAGGCGTTGCGGTTGATCGTCTCGAGGTTAGTGTGCAGCTTCTCGGGCGAAAGCGTGCCCTTGTCGAGCGCCTTGAGCAGGCTCTGGCTCATGCCCGTGATCACCTGGAGCGGCGAGTTCATCTCGTGCGCCACCCCGGCGGCCAGCGTGCCGAGATCAGCCAATTTCTGCGACGCCACGATCTTGTTCTGGAGCTGGTTGAGCTCCGTGATGTCGGTGAACATCGCGCGCACGCTGACCACGTCACCGTTCAGGTCGCGCTCGGGCTGTGTCTTGAGCACGACGTCGATCAGTTCACCGTCGCTGCGCACGAGCTTGCGCTCGACGGTGACCGTCGACTCCCGGCTCTTCTTCCAGCCGTCCACAAGCGCCTGCTGCGACTCGGCGTCATAGAAGCTGGCCAGCGGCCGCCCAAGGACCTCTTCCTTGCGATAGCCAAGCGTCGTCAGGAAGGCCTGGTTGACCTGCTCGACGATCGGGTCCTCGAATTCATCGCGTAGCTGCAGGTACATCACAGGCGCTTCTTCAAACAGGCGACGATAGCGAACCTGGTTGGTGCGCAGACCTTCCTCGGCCTGCTTCTGTTGGGTGATGTCGCGGAGCACATGCACGCGGCGCACGCCATCGAGATCGGAGGGCAGATCGAAAACGCTGTGCCGGAACCACCCAATCAGCAACGGGAATTCGGTGTCGACCGGCTCGTTTGGCGTCGGGGCCAGATCCACAGGTTGATCGCCCCAGAGCAACTGCTGCAAAGGCTGGCCGATCAACTCGGGATAACCCTTGCCAAAGCGCTCGATCGCCGAGTGATTACAGCGCACCACCTGGCCGAGGTCATCGGTCAGCAGGATCAGGTCGCCGACGGCGTCGAACGTGGCCTCCCACTCGCGCTTGGCGCGCCGGATTTTGCGTTCGACCTCGAGCGCCCGAATGAGCGTGTTGACGCGATTGCGCAGGCTGCGCGGTTTGACCGGCTTTGTGATGTGGTCTGTTGCGCCGACCTCGAAAGCCCGGTCGACCGACTCGTCGTCCTCGACGCCTGTGACCATCAGGATCGGGATCTGTTCGAGCCCCGGCATCTGACGGAGCCGACGGCAGCATTCGTAGCCATCCATCGTCGGCATCAAGGCGTCGAGCAAAACCACATCCGGCGGACGCATCGCGGCCAGCCCGAGCGCCTCACGGCCGTCGCCGGCCTCGACCACGCGGAACCGTCCCGGCTCCAACGCCGCGGCCGCGATCCGGCGCATCAGCCGGTCGTCGTCGACGATGAGAACCAAAGACCGTTGATCCATGTCGCTACACATCCCTCAATCCCTGATCAAACGCGATCAAACGACATCCTAACGCCCTGGCGCTTTGGTGTCGGTAAACGGCCGCTGAAAACAGCCGAAAGATCGGGTTAAGCCGGCCGCCCGACGACCTCGCCCGCTGACACATTCACGGCCACGGTGTTCTCAACGCCGTCAGCCCCCGGCAGCCTGAACTCGCGCACAAGCGCCCGCAGGTTCTGCGCCATCACATCCAGCACGTTGGCGTCATCCACGGCGTTCTGGACGTCATGGGCGATCGTCATCACGATCGAGTTGAACTCGGCGGTATTGGCGGAGGTCTCATGGCTGATCGTGGCGATATTGCCGACCGCTTCGGTGACATCATGGGCGCTGGCCGTCATCTCCTCGGTGGTCGCCGTGTTCTCCTCGACCACGGCGCTGACGCTCTCCATGGTCTCGGCCAGCTTCCCCGAGGAGACGGTGATATCGAGCGCCGCCGACGCGATCCGCTCGACCTCGGTGTGCACGTCCTCGGCCGCCGCGAGGATGGCGCTCAGCGCGTCGATGCTGGCCTGCGCGCCCTGATTGGCCGTGGTGACCTCGGCCGTCGTATCGGCCATCGACGCCGTGGCCTGATCGATCGTGACCCGGATCTCGCGCACCAGGCCCGCGATCTCGCGCGTTGCCTGGCTCGAGCGCTCCGCCAGCTTACGCACTTCGTCGGCCACGACCGCGAACCCGCGGCCGTGCTCGCCGGCGCGCGCCGCCTCGATCGCGGCGTTGAGCGCAAGCAGGTTGGTCTGCGACGCGATCTCGTCGATCGTCTGCACGATCACGCCGATCTGGGCCGACCGCTCGCCCATCGCGCGCACCTTGTCAGCGGTGTCGGCCACCTGCGCGCGCACCCGCGCCAGGCCGTCAGCGTTCTCCTGGACGCGCGTCGTGCCCTCGCGCGCGACCTGCGCGGCCTCCGCCGAGCGGTCGGCGCCGCGTTGCGCGTTGCTCGAGACGGTCTGGATCGCGCTCGAGATGGCGCCGGTCAACGTCGCCGCCCGCGAGATCGCGGCGGCCTGCTCCTGCGCGCCCTGCGCCACGCCCTCGATCGCTCGCTGCAAACCCGAGACGTTATCGCGGACCTGGACCGCGGTATCGGCCTGCCGAACGGCGCCGCTCGAGACCTCGTTGACGCTCGCCACGACGACCCTGGCCGAATCGGCTGTGGCGCCAAGCCCGGTGAGGATGCGCTCCGAGGCGCTGCCGACGCCGTCGGCGCTCATCTGCACCTGGCCAACCATCGAGCGCAGCCCGGTCGACATCTGGGCAAAGGCCTGGCCGAGTTCATCGCGCTCGGATTGCGGCGTGATACTCCGGCTGAGGTCGCCGGCGGCCATCTCGCGCGCCATACCCGCCATCTCGCGCAGATAACCGATCATGCGTTGCACCTCGGCGGCCATCTGCCCAACCTCGTCGTCGCGTCGCACGACCACTTGCTGATCCAACTCGCCGCGCGCGACGCCCGAAGCCGCCTCAGCTACGATCCGCACGTCGCGGTTCAACTGGCCCGCGATCACGGCGACAAGCCAGGCGACGATCAGGGCCAGCCCGATCCCCAACGCCGCTGTCATGCCGTGGACGGCGATCACCTCATTCAGTACGGCCGCCGTGTCGGCGATCACCACGACGTAGAGGTCACGCTCGGGCACGTAGGCCACATGAGCCTCGACCACCTTCTCGCCCTGACCCAGATCGAGCCGCAGGCCGTCGAGTCGGCCAGACCGCAAAGCGATCAGTTCCTTGATGTAGGCACGGCCTGTGTCATCCTGAAGCGCCAGGCCGTCGGCGAGCGCTGCGGCAGTCGGGTGGTGCAGCAATCGACCCGTGCCGTCGAAGAGGATGACCTGACGCTCGCCGGAACCGTCGAGCAAGGCCAGCGACTCGACGAGCCGCGAGACTGTCGTTGTCTCGGAAACCGCTGTGCCCAGCATGCCCATCACCTCGCCGGCGGCATCGCGGAGGGGCGTGTATTTGCCGAGCATCCACTGATCGACCACGAACGAGCGCCCGACATACGTTTCGCCGGCGAGCACGGCCCGGGCGACCGGATGCTCGTTGCCGAGCAGGGTCCATAACGCGCGTCCACCGTACTGGTCGCGCACGGTTGTCGCGATGCGAACGAGGCCTTCGGGCACCCGCACAAAGACCGATTGGACGCCGCCGACGCGCTCCTGGACGTCGTCGATCAGGCTTTCGTTGCCGGTGAGGGTCTGGGCCTCGAGCCGCCAGAGCGGGAGCGAGACGTTGATCGCGTCGCCCGTGGCCGGGTCGATGGCCTGATGGGTCACGGGCTCGTCGGATGAGATCTCCAGGTTCTCGACGCCGAAACGCCAGGCCGTCACGGCGTGCATCGACTCGAGTTGCTCGAGAAGCTGTTTGTACTGATCCGTGGCGAGGCTGGCCCCAGTTTGGGCCAGCGTCGACGCGTCGCGCCGTTCTTCCTCGAGGATCCGGCCATAGTATGTGGTCACCACATACGCGATCAAGACCAGCAGACCGAGCAACATCGGCGGCAGAAGCCGCAGAGTCAGCTGGAAGCGTAGCGAACGCTTCATGTGCGCCGGAAAAGGAAGCCAGCGAAAGAGGCGCGTTTCGAAACCCTCGAAGAGTTGTCGAGCCCGATCCGTGGCTGTCGTGATCATCGTCATCGTGTTCGTCCTGTCCCTGGAAAGCCCGGCGGAGCACCGTGGAGCGCCGGTCAGGCGCCGTGACCCGCCGGGCCGCAGCTTCACTCCTGGTGGCAGGCTAAACGGCTCCCGATCGGGCGTCAGTAAACGGCCGCCGAAAATCCGATAAAGCCACGGTGAATCAGGGTTACGGGGCTGGACACCTGACAGGCGTGCGACCTGGGAGCGTCTGGACGCGGCGAAGACGCCGTGTCAGGTCGTGCCTGGTGGCGTAAAACGCCTGGGTCGGGGATACTGCGCAGAGGAAATCATCATGCGACTCTCACGCCTCTTCGCTACCACCCTGCGCCAGCCACCGACCGAAGCCGAGGCCGTCAGCCACCAGCTCCTGCTGCGCGCCGGCTACATCCGACCGCTTGCCGCCGGGCTGTTCAGCCTGCTGCCCCTCGGTCAACGCGTCGCCACCAAGATCGAGGCCATCATCCGGGCCGAGATCGATGCGATCGGCGGTCAGGAGCTCAAGATGCCTGTGGTGCATCCGGCCGAGCTCTGGCGCGAGAGCGGCCGCTACGATGCGATCGGCGATGAGCTGGGGCGATTCACCGACCGCAACGGCCGCGACATGGTGCTGGCCATGACGCATGAAGAGGTGGTCACCGACCTCGCCCGCCGCGAGATCAAGTCGTATCGTCAGCTCCCCCAGCTGATCTATCACTTCCAGACCAAGTGGCGCGACGACCCGCGCCCGCGCGCCGGATTGATCCGCGTGCGCGAGTTCACGATGAAAGACAGCTACAGCCTCGACGCGACATGGGAGGGGCTCGACAAGCAGTACGACGCGCACTACGCGGCCTATCAGCGGATCTACGCGCGCTGCGACGTGCCGGCGATCGCCGTGCGCTCCGACACGGGCATGATGGGCGGCAAGGAGGCGCACGAGTTCATGGTGCTCACGCCGATCGGCGAAGACACGCTGATCCTGTGCCAGGCCTGCGGCTACACGGCCAACCGCCAGGTCGCGCGGCTGCGCAAGCCAGCGGCGCCGCCGGCCGAGCCGCTGCCGCTCGAGCGCGTCGCCACGCCCGCCACGCCGACCATCGCGGCGCTGGCCGCGCTGCTCGAGATCACGCCGAGCCAGACCGCCAAGGCTGTTTTCCTGGTGGCCGATCTGCCCGAGCCAAAGGGCGTGCGCGAGCAATTCGTGTTCGTGGTCATGCGCGGCGACATGGAACTAAACGAGACCAAACTCGGCAACGCGCTGGCCGGGCGCTTTGGCGTCCCGCCGCTGCGGCTTCGCCCGGCACGCGAGGACGAGATCCGGGCGGTCGGGGCCGAGCCCGGCTATGCCTCGCCGATCGGGCTCAAGGACGTGCTCGTGCTTGCCGATGACGCTGTGCCGGCCTCGCCCAACCTGGTCGCCGGCGCAAACGAGCCCGGCCACCACCTGCGCAACACCAACTACGGCCGCGACTGGTCGGCGGCGCTGGTGACCGATCTGGCGGCCGCCGACGCCGGCTGCGCCTGCCCAGAGTGTGGGGCGACCGTCAACGCCGAGCGTGGAGTCGAGGTCGGCAACATCTTCAAGCTCGGCACGCGCTACAGCGAAGCGCTTGGCGCGACCTTCCTCGACGCCGACGGGCAGGCCCGGCCGATCATCATGGGCTCTTACGGCATCGGCGTCGGGCGGCTGCTGGCTTGCATCGTCGAGCGCCACCACGACGCCGACGGCCTGATCTGGCCCGAGGCGGTTGCGCCCTACCGCGTCCACCTCATCAAACTCCCGGGCGGCGAAGCGATCGCCGAACAGGTCTACGCCGACCTCCAGGCCGCTGGCGTCGAGGTGCTCTACGACGACCGCGACGACCGCGCCGGGGTGAAGTTCAAGGACGCCGATCTGATCGGCCTGCCGATCCGCGTCACGCTCGGCGAACGCGCGCTCAAGTCGGGCGGCGCCGAGGTCAAAGTCCGGCGCACCGGCGAGAGCCGGATCGTGCCGCTGGATGAACTGGTGGCAGCGATCAAGATGTGACAAATGGAGGAGGAAGAGGGAGGTGCGAGGGGCGAAGAGCGAACGCTCCCGCGCCTGGGCCATCGCTCTTCGCTCTTTCCTCTTCTACCCATGCACCCTTCCCTCCGCTACACCCGACACCGCGATTACCCGCTGCCCAAGACGCCGTGGGTGATGCAGCAGACCTGGGCCCAGCTGCTGTTCATGCACTGGCGCGTCGACCGCGAGATCATGGCGGCGGCGCTGCCCGGCGGGCTCGAGCCCGACACCTACGATGGCAGCGCCTGGATCGCCGTGGTGCCGTTTACGATGCGAGATGTGTACCCGCGTTACACAACGGCCGTGCCGTGGCTCTCGCACTTCGCCGAGTTGAACGTCCGCACCTACGTCAACGTCGGCGGCAAGCCCGGCGTGCTCTTCTTCAGCCTCGACGCCGCCAACCCGATCGCCGTCGAGATCGCGCGCGGCTGGTACAGACTGCCGTACCTCAACGCGCGAATGTCGTTGAAGGAACAGGAGGCGGGCTGGATCGACTACGCCAGCCGGCGCACCGACAACCGCGGCCGGGCCGCTGAGCTCCGTGTACGCTATCGGCCAACCGGGCTGACCTATCGCGCCCACCCGGGGACGCTTGAGTGGTTCCTGACCGAGCGCTACTGTCTGTATACGCTCGACGCGCGGGGCCGACTGATGCGCGGCGAGATCCACCATGAGCAGTGGCCGCTGCAGCGCGCCGAGGCCGAGGTCGAGGTCAACACCCTGGCGGGGGCCGCGGGATTCGCGCTCGACGGCACGCGCCCCGAGCTGCTGCACTTCGTCCGCGGCATCGACGTCGCCTGTTGGCCGATCGAGGAGGCGTAGTGCGTGGGGCGTAGTGCGTAGTGAGTGATCGCTTCATGCTCCCGCGCTCCCCGCTCCAGGCCAACGCTGCCGATGCTAGAATCCACCCCACATGGCCAAGATCCGCACCCTCTCGACGAAAGACACAAACCTGCAAGCGGCGGTGGCGCAGCTCAAGCGCGCGACCGTGACGACCGGCTGGATCCTGATCGGCTATGGACTGCTGGCGCAGGCGGTCGGGATCGTGCTCGTGCCGGTCCACCCGGTAGCGGGGCTTGTATACATCGCTGTCGGGCTGCTGTTGCTGGTGTGGGGAGACCCGGCGTTGCTGGCCGTTGCCGCCGGTGTCTTCGCGCTCTCGATCGTGCCGACGCTCAACCCCGATCTGGCGCTGCTCGGCCCCGACCCTGTGGTGCGCCTGATCGGCGCCGATGCGCTCTTCGAGATCTTCACCCTGGTGGTCGTCAAGCTCTTCCTGGCCTGGAGCGCGCTCAATCAGTTTCAGATGTTCCGGCTGCTGTACGGCACCGAGAACCTGACCGGCGCCGACCCAAACCTGCCGGCCATCCCGCCGATGGTGCGCAACCGGGCCGATCGGATCGCCACGCTCGCGCGTTCCTCGGGCCTGATCGGCCTCGGGCTGGCGGGCGTTGCGCTCGCCAGCGTCTTTGTCGACCCGACGGCTGTCGCGATCGCGTCGCTGGCCGAGTCGGGCGGTTCACTCGGCGGCGCGGCCGTCGCGCTCGGGCTGGCCGCGGCCTTCACGCCAACCCACAAACGCGGTGAGGCGCTCCAGGGCGCCATCGCCGGCTTACTTGGTTACCTGCTGGCGCTGGCAGCGTTGCTCCTGAGTTGACGGCGTACAATACCTGGATGCCGCGCCCTTCACGTCCCATCCACCTCGTCTCCTGTGCCCTGATCCTGTCGTTGCTGGCCTGCGGCCTGCCGGAGTTCCCGGTGGCCACACCGGCGCCTTCGCCGACGCCTGTCGAAACAGCGCCGCTCCCCACTCAAACGCTCACCTTCCGGGCCCGTGTCGCGACGAGCACGCCGGCCAGCACCACGCTGTCGGCCGTGATCATCGATCCGGTGCGGGGAAGGCGCACGCTTGTCGCGCTGCTCAACGTCGGGGCCGGCGTCTGGGAGGGCAGCACGGTCGTGCCTGAAGGCGCTCTGATCCGCTATCGCTATCTGCGCACAGGCCCGACTGCGGCCGAGGAGATCGACGGCGCCGGCAAGGCGGTGGCCTACCGTGTCGTGCTTGCGGAGGCGGGCGCCGTTGCAGACGATCGCGTCGCGGCCTGGTCGGATGGCGCGCCCGAGGCCGCCCAGGGCACGGTGACGGGCACCGTGCGCAACCGCAACACAAACGAGCCGGTCAGCGGCGTGTTGGTCTCGGTCGGCGGTCAACTGGCGTTGACGGCCGGCGACGGCGTGTACACGGCCCATCACGTCCCGGCCGGGTTGCAACGCGTGACGTTACTGGCGCCAGATGGTCGGCTGCGCCCGCTGCAGGCCAGCGTCGAGGTCGGCGCGGGCGGCACGGCCGTGCTCGATCTGTCGTCGCCCGATCCGAACCAGGTCAGCGTGACGTTCGTGTTCACGCCGCCGACCGGAACGGATGCGGCCTCGGTGCCGCGTCTAATCGGCGACGTCGCCCAGCTCGGCGATACCTTCGCGCTCGCGAGCAACGGCGCCTCGGTCTACGGATCGCGCGCGCCACAGCTGTACCCGCTGGGCGATGGGCGCTTTGCGACGGCCATCCAGCTCTATGAAGGCACCGTGCTGCGCTACGCCTACACGCTTGGTGACGGGACCTGGTCGGGCGAGCTCGACGGCGCCGGCAACCGACGGGTGCGCGAGTATCGTGTGCCATGGACCAACGACACGCGCGCCGACACGGGCGTGAGCTGGCACACCGGGCCGTCGCAACCCGTGGTCTTCGACTTCGCGATCCCGGCGCTCACGCCGGCTGACGACGTCATCGCGATCCAGTTCTACACCACAGAGTGGCTGCCTCCGTTGCCGATGTGGTCGATCGCGCCGGGGCAATGGCGCTTCACGCTACACAACCCCACGGACCTGAACGGCGACGTCACCTACAGGTTCTGTCGCAACTTCGCCTGCGGCGCGGCGGACGAAGCGCTCGCGGGCAACCCGCGCGGCCGGGTCTTCACCTTTACGCTCCTGCCGCAGAGCATCCGCAACTCGGCCAACACCTGGCGCTGGTGGGAAGCCTCGACGCCTTTCGTCGTCGACCTGCCCTCCTACCCGGCGCGCCCGGGTTTTCAGGCCGGGGTCAGTCTGAGCGAGGCGTGGAGCCCGGCGCAGCGCGTGACAGCTGAGGCGTTGGCGATCGACATCGCGGCGCTCAGGGCCAACACGGCCGAGGTGCTGCGGCGCAGCACGCTGACCTCGCTCAACCCGCCGCTCTACGGCGATGATCCCGCGCTGACCATGCCGGCCGACGAACTGCAGGAACTTGCCCAGCACCTGCGCGACCATGGCGTCGAGGCGACGCTGCATCCGGTCACCTGCGCGTACACGCCCTATGGCGACTGCGAGTACTGGAACGGCGCGCCGACGGGCCAGCCGGGCTGGTGGGACGCGTGGTACGTTGCCTACACCCGGCACATCCTGACACAGGTCGACGCGGCCAACCGGGCCAACGCCAGCGCCCTGATCATCGGCGACTATCGGCTGCGGCCGAGCCTGCCGGGCGAGCCAGGCGCTTCGCCGACCGCCGATGCCTACTGGCGCCTGCTCATCTCGCAGGTGCGCGCGCGCTTCCGCGGACGGATCGGGTTCGCGTTGCTGCTTGGGCAGAACGTCTGGCCGAGCCCGCCGGCATTTCTCGATTCGGTGGACTTCATCCGCCTCGAGACCTGGGCGCCGTTGGGCAGTTCGGGCGCGGCCAATGTGACCGACATCGCGCTGGCGGCGGCGACGTTGCTCGACAGTCAGGTGACGCCGCTGGCCCAGCGTTTCAACAAACCGATCATCCTGGGCGTGGCGTACCCGAGCGTCGACGGCGGCGTCACGCAGTGCGTGCGTCAGCCCGACGGCGCTTGCGCGTCGATCACGGCCTTTGAGCCGGGCGCGCCCGCGAACGGCTTCGCGCTCGACCTGGCCGAACAGGCCGACATCTACAACGGGCTGTTGATCGCGGCGGCGGGGCGGCCGTACATCCAGGGCGTCTCGGCGGCGGGATACAACCCGCAAGTCGCGCTGCGCGACCAGTCGCTCTCGGTGCGCGGCAAGCCGGCCGCGGACGTGCTCACGGCCTGGTTTACGCGGCTGAAGTGAGTGAAGGTGAAAACGGGCTAGAATCCACTTCATGCTTATCGCACCCTCGATCTTCGCCAGCATCGATCTTCGCCGCCTCGGAGACGAGATCGCGCGCGCCGCCGACGGCGGCGCTGATTGGATCCACCTCGACATCATGGACGGGCACTTTGTGCCCAATCTGAGCTTCGGCCCGGTGCTTGTCGAGGCCGTTCGGGAGTCGACGGCGCTGCCGCTCGATGTCCACCTGATGATCACGGCCCCCGAGCGCTATATCGCCGATTACGTCAAAGCCGGCGCCGATCGCGTCACCGTGCACGTCGAGGCCACGCCGCACGTCTACCGAGCGCTCGACCTCGTTCATGATCTCGGCAAACCCGCGGGCGTCGCGCTGAACCCGGGCACCCCGGCCGAGGCAGTCTCGGCCGTGCTCGCCAACGTCGAGCTCGTGCTGGCCATGACGGTCAGCCCTGGCTACTCGGGCCAGCGCTTCATCCACGCCGTGCTGCCCAAGATCACGCGGCTGCGCGAGATGATCGCCGCGACGGGCCGCGCCATCCACCTTCAGGTCGATGGCGGCGTCGACGCGATCACAGCCCCACTCTGCCGCGCCGCCGGCGCCGACGTGCTCGTCGCGGCCAGCGCCGTGTATAAGGCCGGGAAGCCGGTGGCTGAGGCGATCGCAGAATTGCGAGGGGCGAGGCGCGAGGGGCGAGGCGCGAACGCCGCCGCGCGATAGCGTTCGCTCCTCGCCCCTCTGTTCTTTGGTATCATTCCCCCGCCACCGGTCGGCCTCGTCGCCGATCGGGCCGAGAGACACGCTATGCCCGAAGAAGTCAATCCGCTCGGAAAGATCGAGGTCTCGCCGGTCGCGATCGCGACGGTCGCCAGCCATGCCGCGCTGCAGGCGTACGGCATCGTCGGCATGGCGCCGAAAAACGTCCTCAACGGCCTGACCAACATCCTCACCCGAGACCCGCGCCAGGGCGTCGAGGTGACGCAACGCCCAGCCGGGCTGGTGATCAACCTGTACGTGGTGGTCGAGTTCGGCACCCGCGTTTCGGCGGTTGCCAACAGCCTGTCGAACAGCGTCCGCTTCAACGTCGAATCGACCTTTGGCCTGACCGTGGATGAGGTCAACGTGCACGTCCAGGGTCTGCGCATCAGCACCCCCGACGCGTGAGTAAGCCCCTGATGACAGCTGCCGAAACCACCCCGAAGCCCGTACCCGATCTTTACAGCTGCAACGGCCCGCAGTTCAAGCAACTGGCCGAGGCCGCCCTGATCTGGCTCGAAACCAACAAAGAGCTGGTCAACGCGCTCAACGTTTTCCCGATCCCCGACGGCGACACGGGCACCAACATGTCGCTGACCATGCAGGCCGCGCTGCGCGAGATCGCGCCGTTGAACGACCGCAGCGCCGGCCGGGTCGCGCACGCCCTGGCCCACGGGGCCTTGATGGGTGCGCGCGGCAACTCGGGCGTGATCCTGTCGCAGATCTGGCGCGGCTTTGCGCGCGCGATCGACGGCAGCGAGACGATCGACGCCCCGCTTTTCGCAAGCGCGTTGCGCGAGGCGAGCACGACGGCCTATCGCGCCTCGGTCCGCCCGGTCGAGGGCACGATCCTGACCGTGATCAAAGACGCGGCGCTGGCCGCCGAAGACGCCGCCACCCGCCACCGCGAGCTGCGCACGCTGCTCGAGCGCATCGTCTCGGCCGCGCACAATTCGGTCGAACGCACGCCCGATCTGCTCCCGGTGCTCAAACAGGCCGGCGTGGTCGATTCGGGCGGCAAAGGCCTGACGATCATGCTCGAGGGCATGCTCCGCTACCTGCGGGGCCTGCCACTCGACGTCGCCGTGGAAACGGCCTTCCGACCGCTCAAGCTCGACGCGGTCGGCGCCGCGATGGAGACCATCGAGCCCGGGCAGGAGTGGGAGGTCATCGTCGACTTCAAGCCGCGGGGCTCGATCGATGTGTCGTCGATGTACGGCCGGCTCGAAGCGATGGGCACAGCCATCCAGGTCGGCGAGGGCGACGGCATGTACCGCGTCCACATCCATCTATTGAAGAGCCGCCGCTACGAGCCGCTCGAGATGGCCGAGGATCTGGGCACGATCACGAACGTGCACATGGAGAACCTGCTGGCCCAGGTCGGTGAGGGCGACGTCGAGCCGCTCAAGCTCGCAACGGTCTCCGCTGGTCAGATCGGCGTGGTGGCCGTCTCGCCCGGCGACGGGCTCTCGCGCGTGCTGGCTTCACTTGGCGCGGCCGCGATCGTCGGCGGCGGCCAGGCCCAGAACCCCTCCACCGAAGACATCTTGCGCGCGGTCGACGACCTCGCCACCGACCACGTGATCATCCTGCCCAACAACAAGAACATCATCCTGGCCGCCAACCAGGTCGTCAGCCTGTCTTCGAAACAGGTGCGCGTTGTGCCGTCTCGCTCTGTGCCGCAAGGCGTTGCCGCGCTGCTCCAGCTCCTGCCCGATGGCGATCTCAGCCAGGTGGCCGGCGCCATGGAGCACGCGATCACCCAGGTCCACACGGGCGAGGTCACGTTGGCGACACGCACGGTCGAGCTCAACGGCGTCGCGATCCGTGACGGCCAGCATATCGGGTTGAGCAACGGCCAGATCGTGGTGGCCGGCGAGGGCCTCGAGTCGACGCTGCTGGCGCTGCTCGAGAAGATGGATGCCGGGTCGCACGAGGTGCTCACACTGTATCGCGGGCAGGATATCTCAGAGCCCGACGCCGATGCGTTGGCCGGCCAGATCCGTGTGCGCTATCCCGAGTTGAATATCGAGACCCATTTCGGCGGCCAGCCGCACTATCCTTTCATCCTGTCGCTCGAATAAACGGGCCAGCGCCCTGTCATCGCGCCCGACAACGTCTGCCGGGCCGTTTGAGTTTTCTGCGCCATGCACATCGTCACCGATACCTGCGCGTATTTCGCCGTCCCACGCTTCGCCAAGGCCCACAACGTCACGGTTCTGCCGATCCGGATCAAGCTCGGTGAAGATCTGGTGCGTGAGGATGAGATCACGACGCTCGAACTGTTCGAGGCGATCGCGACGCGTGGCGTGACGCCCACGCTCGTTCCGCCGACGCCGCAGGAGTTCGCCGCCGCGTTCGAGGCGATCGCCCGGCAGGACGACCTGATCATGGCCATCCATTGCACGGGCCAGCTCTGCCCGCTCCCGCAAAACGCGCGGCTTGGCGCCGATATGGTGCGCGGGCGGACGACCGTCCACGTCATCGACACGGGCTCGGTGGCGCTGGGACAGGGGCTCGTGGTCGAAGAGGCGGTCAAGGCCGCGGAGGCCGGGCTCACGCTCGAAGACGCGATCCGTCTGGCCCGCGGCAAGATCCACCAGCTCTACTCGGTCTTTTTCAGCGAGCACCCGGCCTACCTCGGCCGCGCCGGCCAGCTCGGCGCCGCGCATGCGCTGATCGGCCAGATGCTGGATGTCAAACCGATCCTCAGCCTCGAAGAGGGCGAATTCGTGCCGATGGAGAAGGCCCAGACGCGCGCCAATGCGCTCGAGAAGCTCGCCGAGTTCTCGGTTGAGGTGACCGAGATCGAGCGCGGCGCGATCCTGCAGGCCGACCCGGCGCGGACGGCCGAGACCCGTCAACTCCTCGACCTGCTGGCCTCCGAAGGCAGCGACTACGACTGGCCGGTCGCACCGCTGGCGCCGTCGCTCGGCGTGCTCCTTGGCCCGGGCGCGATGGGCATCATGATCTCCGAGGGCGCTGCAACCGAGTAGCCTTCGATGAGATTGACGAACGGCGTATGCAACACGAGCCGAGGCGATGCCTTGGCTCGTGTTGTATACGCCGTTCGTCACAAACCGTGTAGTACAATCGTTCCATGCTATCTTCACTCGCCCAATTGCAAAAAGTCCTGCAGACTGAAGTTGGGCTCAAATACGCCAACAAGGCCGTCATCGGCGGCCTGCCTAAACTGATGATGTTCTGGGAGCCCAACGCGAAACGCGACGGGCTCTCGCAAGAATTCATCAGCGATATCGCCAGCCGGCTGCGCACCTACGTCGAGACCGATCTCGAACGGCGCCCGGCCGCGCTCGGCGAGATCCTGGATGTGATCAAGGCCGAACAGGCTCGGCGGAGCCCACCCCCACCGCGCCCCAACGTCCGCGTGTGGCTGCGGCGCAACCCCGCCGGAGCGACGAACCACGCCCGGCCTCCCGCAGCGAAACGGAGCGCGGCGCATCGCAGGGCGAGCGCGGCGCGGCGCAGGGCGAGCGCGGGCCCGATCGGCCCGCCCGCGACGGCCGACCTGAACGCGATGGGCGCAGCGATCGTCAACCGCCACGGCCCGAACGCGGCCAACGGTCAACCGAGCGTGGCGCGCAGGAAGGGCGGGCCGCCGAACGTCAGCAACCCGAACGCGACGGCCGTGTGGAACGCGACGCGCGACGCGACAGGCCCGAGCAAACCCCCGTCGCCGACGTCAACGCGCCTGCCGAACAACCGGCCGACCCGGGGGGCGCGCCAACGGCCGAGCCCAGGCCACAGCCCAGGCCCAAACAGCAGCCGCCCAAGCCCAAACCCAGGCAGCCGCAACCCCAACCCCAGGGCGGCGGCGAGGGACGGCGCCGCTTCGAGGGCGCCAGTCTGAACGTCGAGCCCGTCGACCCCAAGCCGCGCCAGATGCAGGGGCCGCGCCCGCTGCGCGCCGCCGACCCGGTCGACGCCAACGCCGCGCTCGAGGCGCCGCTGACCGTGCTCCGCGGCGTCGGGCCGGAGACCGCGAAGGATTTCGAGCGCGTCGGGCTGACGACGCTCAACGATCTGCTGCATTACTATCCGCGCCGCTACGACAACTATGCGCGGATGAAGACGATCAACCGCCTGCAGTATGGCGAGGAGTGCACGTTGATCGCCACGGTCACCGACATGCACGAGCGCAAGTTCCGGGGCAACCGGACGATGCTCCAGGTGACGCTCTCCGACGGCACTGGCACGATCGAGGTGACCGAGTTCAACCCGTATCGCAAGCAACTGCTCACGCCCGGTCGACAGGTCGTGGTCTCGGGCAAGGTCGACCAGTACCTCGGCCGCCTGACGATCAAGCCCCGCGAGTGGGAGAAGCTCGACGTTGAATTGCTCAACACCGGCCGCATCGTGCCGGTCTACGGCCTCACCGAAGGCCTGTATCAACGCAGCCTGCGCAACCTGACGGCGCAGGTGACCAACTACTGGGCCAGGCGCCAGACCGACCCGCTGCCGGCCGAGATCGTGTCGCGCGCGGGCTTGATGGCCTACGGCGATGCGCTGGCCCAGATCCACTTCCCCGACAACGAGACGGCCCTGGCCGATGCTCAGCATCGCCTGGCCTTCGACGAGCTCTTCGCCCTGCAGATCGGCGTGCTCCGCCAACGCCGCGACTGGCAGGCCACGCCGGCCCGGCCGCTGGCGATCCCAGACGCCGGCTTCGACAGCTTCCTCAAGTCGCTGCCTTACCCGCTTACCGGCGCGCAACAGCGCGTGGTCGCCGAGATCCGGGCCGACGTGGCGCGCACGACGCCCATGAACCGCCTGCTGCAAGGCGACGTCGGCTCGGGCAAGACGATCGTGGCCGCCGCCGCGATGGCGATTGCATTGGCCGCCGGCGCCCAGGCCGCCCTGATGGCGCCGACCAGCATCCTGGCCGAGCAGCACTATCGCACCTTGTTGCGCCTGTTTGCGCCCGATGAGCAGGCAGCGGTCGCGGTGCGCCTCCTCCAGGGCAGCACCCCGGCGGCCGAGAAGGCCGAGATCCTGGCCGGGCTGCGTGACGGCACGATCAGGATCGTGGTCGGCACGCATGCCCTGCTCGAGGACCCGGTGGAGTTTGCGGCCCTCGGCCTGGCCGTGATCGACGAACAGCACCGTTTCGGCGTCGCGCAGCGCGCTTCACTGCGCGCCAAGGGCCGCGGCTCCGACGGAACTGCAGTCAGCCCACACCTGCTCGTGATGACCGCCACGCCGATCCCGCGCACGCTGGCGCTGACCGTGTTCGGCGATTTGGATCTGTCGATCCTGGACGAGATGCCTCCGGGCCGCCAGCCGATCACGACCTACCTGCTCCACGCCAACGAGCGTGAGCGCGGTTACGCCTTCGTGCGGCGCGAGGTCGCCAAGGGGCGCCAGGCGTATCTGATCTTCCCGCTTGTCGAGGAGTCGGAGAAGATCGAAGCCCGCGCAGCCGTCGAGGAATATGCCAGGCTGCAGAAGGATATCTTCCCCGAGTTCCAGCTCGGCCTGCTGCACGGGCGCATGAAGCCCGACGATAAGGACGCTGTGATGGCCGCCTTCAAGGCCAATGAAACCCAGATCCTTGTCTCGACGTCGGTGGTCGAGGTGGGCGTCGACGTCCCGAACGCGACGGTGATCCTGATCGACGGCGCCAATCGCTTTGGCCTCTCGCAGCTGCATCAGTTCCGCGGGCGTGTCGGCCGCGGCGAGCACGCGTCGTACTGCCTGCTCACTTCCGACTCGCCCGACCCGACGCCCGATGCGCGGCTGCAGGCCATGGAGCAGACGCAAGACGGCTTCGTGCTGGCCGAGAAAGACCTTGAGTTGCGCGGCCCCGGCGACTTCTTGGGCACGCGCCAGGCTGGCTTCGCGGCGCTGCAGGCCGCCGGCCTGGGCGACGTGGCCACGATCGAGAAGGCCCGACGCGAGGCGCGCCTCATCTTCGAGGTCGACCCCGAGTTGATGACGCCCGAACACGCCGGCATCCGTAAGCTGGTCGACGCGTTCTGGCAGACAGGATCCGGCGATGTCAGCTGAAGGCGTTCGCCAGATCGGGGCCATCTACCCGGGCACCTTCGACCCCGTGCACTTCGGCCACATCGACATCATCCAGCGCAGCGCCGAACTGTTCGGCACAGTGGTGGTCGGCGTGTACGATCGGCCGCTCAAGTCGCTTGTCTTCCCGTTCGAGGAGCGGATCGCGCTGGTCAACGAGGCGGTCCGCCAACTCGGGTACTCGCACGTGCGCGTCACGGGCTATAACGGCCTGACCGTCGATTTCTGCCGCAAGGTCGGCGCGCAGGTGATCGTGCGCGGGCTGCGTGTGTTTTCGGATTTCGAGTTCGAGTTCCGCATGACGCTCGCCAACCAGCGGCTGGCGCCCGAGGTCCAGACCGTCACGCTGATCTCGAAGGAACAGCACACGTTCCTCAGCAGCACCACGGTCCGCGAGATCGCGTCGCTCGGCGGCGACGTCAGCACGATGGTGCCCCTGCACGTCGAGAACGCGCTTCGGCGCCGCTTCCGCGAGCTCGGCGGCGAGGGCAGCGTGCCGCTGTCGCAGCTGCGGGATTGATCTCAGACGGCAGGCGGCGCAGGGCGCACCACGGTCTGCCCTGCGCCGCCTGCCGTCTGAATTGCATTTCGCGGGATTCCGTAGTATTTTTGGCGCATTCTTAAGCATTTCCGCTTCTCGCGGAGGATCTGAATGGACATTCTGCATCTCGTCGACCGCCTCGAAGAGGTCTTCAATGAGGGACGCCCGCTGCCGCTGACCCGCAAGTTGTTGGTGGATGAAGACCGCGTCCTGGAGTTGATCGATCAGATGCGGGTATCGATCCCCGAAGAGGTCAAGAAGGCGCAGCAGGTCATCAATCAGCGCGACAAGATCATGGCCCAGGCGACCGAGGAATCGGAGCGCACGGTCCAGC
>Ga0209573_1002406_pt1 | contig 23984 bp, 23 predicted proteins | sample TNRBio252014_DNA_FD_185870 | JGI IMG/M metagenome (GOLD analysis project Ga0209573, IMG submission 185870) | Wastewater treatment Type I Accumulibacter community from EBPR Bioreactor in Madison, WI, USA - TNR Reactor_6/25/2014_ DNA (SPAdes)... | ecosystem: Engineered > Bioreactor > EBPR >...
AAGGAAGGCATGGACGAGTTGTTCCAGCAGACCCGCGCCGTGTTTGTCGCCGATCCGGTCGAAGCCAAGAAGTTCACCAAGCGCATCGCCTTCAATGTCATTCCGCACATCGATGTGTTCATGGAAGATGGCTACACCAAGGAAGAGTGGAAGATGGTCGCCGAGACCAAGAAAATGCTCGACCCCAAGATCAAGGTGACCGCAACGGCAGTTCGCGTGCCGGTGTTTATCGGTCATTCGGAATCGGTGAATATTGAGTTCGAAAAGGAAATCACCGCCGATGAGGCGCGTGACATCCTGCGCGAAGCGCCGGGCGTCCTGGTGATCGACAAGCACGAGAATGGCGGCTACGCGACGCCGATCGACTCGGCGGGCGAAGACGCAACCTTTGTGTCGCGCATCCGCGAAGACGCAACCGTCGAGAACGGCCTGGCGATGTGGATCGTCTCCGATAATCTGCGCAAGGGCGCAGCGCTCAACGCCGTGCAGATCGCCGAACTGTTGATTGCGCGCGGCCTGATCCAGCCGAAAAAGAAGGCGGCCTGATTTTTCCTCACGCTGTCGCCGCTTCGCGGCTCGCTCCGGAAGGGGCGCGCCACGAGGCGCGACGCGCGGTCGCGCTTGCGACTGACGCCGAAGGTCCGGTCACGGGCTGACCCTACGCGGGTGCGGACGGCAGGCCACGAGACCGCGCCTTAATCGATTGAGACGAGCATTCGCGCCAAGACTTGCGCCAAGTCTGGCGTTTCAAACGATTTTCCCTTTTGACGCACTGCAAAAAGCCGCTAGAACCGGGTCCGTCCCTAGTCTGCGCCGACAGCACTAACGAGTCGGGCGGACGGACGTCGTATTTTGGGGAAGCCATGAGTAGTTCACCAGCCACCCGTCCACGGCCGCTTTCGCCGCATCTCAGCGTCTATCGGTTGACGATAACGATGATGATGTCGGGCGTCCATCGCATCACCGGCGTTGCGCTCTACGCCGGCACGCTTTTGGTCGCCTGGTGGCTAATCGCGGCCTCGATCAGCCAGGAGTATTTCGACTGGGTATCGTGGTTATGGGGCACGTGGTTTGGCCAGCTTGTCCTGTTTGGCTATACTTGGGCGCTCATGCAGCACATGCTCGGCGGCATCCGCCACTTTGTCTGGGACACCGGCGCAGGTCTGGAAAAACACACCGCCACCAAAATCGCCTGGGCGACCGTGATCGGCTCGGTTGTTTTAACCATCCTGATATTGATCGCCGGCTACATGGCGCGAGGTGCAGTCTGATGAGCGGGACGAACAATTCGATGCTGACGCCGCTGAAGAAAGTGCGCGGGCTGGGCTCGGCGCGTGAAGGCACGATGCATTTCTGGCGGCAGCGACTGACGGCGCTCGCCAATGTTCCGCTGACGCTGTTTTTCGTTGGCCTGCTGATTGCGCTGAACGGGCAGGACTTTGAATATACCCGGTCGGTGCTGGGCAATCCGTTTGTGGCGCTGATGCTGGCGCTGATGGTCATCTCGGGACTGGTGCATATGCGTCTGGGCATGCAGGTGGTGATCGAAGACTATGTTCATGGGGAAGGCGCCAAACTTGTCTGCCTGGTGCTCAACACGTTTTTCACGGTGGCGATTGGCGCAATGGCGCTGTTCGCCCTGATCAGACTGGCGCTTGGAGGCTGAGTTGGCTGAAAACAAGAAGACGGCCAGCGCCAACGCTGCCTATAATTATGTCGATCACGAATATGACGTGGTCATTGTCGGCGCCGGTGGCGCGGGCTTGCGCGCGACGCTCGGCATGGCCGAGCAAGGCCTGCGCACCGCCTGCATCACCAAGGTGTTCCCGACCCGCTCACATACCGTGGCCGCGCAGGGCGGCATTGCCGCGTCCTTGTCCAACATGGGACCCGATAGCTGGCAGTGGCACCTTTACGACACTGTCAAAGGCTCGGACTGGCTGGGCGATGTCGACGCCATGGAATATCTGGTGCGCGAGGCGCCTGCGGCAGTCTATGAACTGGAGCATTACGGCGTGCCGTTTTCGCGCACCGAGCAGGGCAAGATCTATCAGCGCCCGTTCGGCGGCCATATGATGAACTATGGCGACGGCCCCCCGGTGCAGCGTACCTGTGCGGCGGCCGATCGCACCGGCCACGCCATCTTGCACACGCTCTATGGCCAGTCGCTGAAAAACCACGCGCAGTTCTTCGTTGAATATTTCGCGCTCGACCTGATCATGGATCCGGACGGAACCTGCACTGGCGTTGTCGCCTGGAACCTTGACGACGGCACGATCCACCGCTTCTCGGCCAAGATGGTTGTGCTGGCGACGGGCGGTTATGGCCGTTCATATTTCACGGCGACCTCGGCCCATACCTGCACCGGCGACGGCGGCGGCATGGCGGCGCGCGCGGGCCTGCCGCTTCAGGACATGGAGTTTGTGCAGTTCCATCCAACCGGCATTTACGGCGCCGGCTGCCTGATCACCGAAGGCGCGCGCGGCGAGGGCGGCTATCTCGTCAACTCCGAAGGCGAGCGCTTCATGGAGCGCTATGCGCCATCGGCCAAGGATCTCGCCTCGCGCGACGTCGTCTCGCGCTGCATGACGCTGGAGGTCCGCGAAGGACGCGGCGTCGGCAAGGAAAAGGACCACATCTTCCTGCATCTCGACCACCTTGACCCGGCAGTGCTGCATGAGCGGCTGCCCGGCATTTCGGAATCGGCCAAGATTTTCGCCGGCGTCGACGTGACGCGCGAACCGATCCCGGTATCGCCGACGGTCCACTATAATATGGGCGGCATTCCGACCAATTACTGGGGTGAGGCGCTCGACCCGACCGGCAAGTCGCCGGACCGGGTGTCGCCTGGCCTGATGGCTGTCGGCGAGGCTGGCTGCGCCTCTGTGCATGGCGCCAATCGCCTGGGCTCCAATTCGTTGATCGACCTGGTTGTGTTTGGACGGGCCGCCGCAATCCGCGCCAGCCAGGTGATTGATCGGGCTTCGTCAGTGCCGAAGGCCAACAAGGCGTCGCTGGACAAGATCATGGATCGCTTTGACCGGCTGCGGCACGCTAACGGCTCGACGCCGACGGCGGTGATCCGCGAACACATGCAGCGCACCATGCAGGAAGACGCGGCCGTGTTCCGTACGTCGGCGTCGCTCAAGCAAGGCTGCGATCGCATGACCAAGGTCTGGGGCGAGTTGAAAGACATCAAGGTGTTCGACCGGTCGATGATCTGGAACTCGGACCTGGTCGAGACGCTGGAGCTGGAAAACCTGATGGCCAACGCCATCGCGACCGTTTACTCGGCGGAGGCGCGTACGGAAAGTCGTGGAGCCCATGCGCATGAAGACTTCCCGAACCGTGACGACAAGAACTGGCGCAAGCACACACTGGCTTGGGTCAGCGACGACGGCAAGGTGAAACTCGATTACCGCGCCGTGCACACCGAGCCGCAGCTGTCCTACAAGGATGGTGGCATCGACCCGGCCAAGATCGCGCCAAAGGCGCGGGTGTATTAGAGGACGCAATGACGCCGCGCGGCGATCATAAAGCCACGCCGGGCAGGGGCCTTTCTTCATCTCCCCGCCTTGCCTTCTACGCGATCAATCTTGACCGCTCGAAGGAGCGCTGGACCAGCCTTGAGCGGCTCTTCGGGTCGTTGCCTTGGCCGCTGCACAGGGTACGCGCCATTGACGGACGCAAAGAACCCGAGGCGGCGCTCGCCGTGCGCGGCCTGTCGATAACATTGCCGCCGGAAGGCATTGGCTGGAACCCGTTCCGCGCCAAGATTTACACGATTGTTGAAGAAGCATGTTTCGTCAGCCATGTGCTGGCCTGGCGCGAATTTCTGGCGTCAGACAATGATCATGCGGTGATCCTGGAAGACGATGCGGTGCCCATGACCGGCATGGTTGACACGTTGTCGGCGCTCCTGTCCTGCGGCGTGCCGCTCGAATATGTCAAGCTTGAGGGCAAGACCTCGCCGGGCGGCCGCACCGCTATTCCGGTGGCAGGTTTTGGTGCGGCAACGCTTGTGCGGTCGCTGCGTCCCTCGTTCGGGGCTGCGGCCTATCTCATTTCACGCCAAGGGGCGCAAAAGCTGCTGGCGCATGCCAGCAATACGCCGATGCCGGTCGATGATTTTCTTGCCAATCCCGGGATGCATGGCTGCGACGTGTTGCATGTCGCGCCCTGGCCGATTGTGCAATCGGAGTATGATACGGCGCTGGAGCACCTCCACCGGCCGCACCGGCGCAATCCGTATCATCTGATCGCGCAGGGCGTGCGCCGCATGCGGTTGCGGGCACAGTTGGTGGCGCAGGCATTGTCGCGGTCGCCCGGTGGGATATTCAAATCCTATCGCGCGCCCTGGCGTCCGGACGATGTGCGTCAGCAGGTAGACCGGATGATGACGGGAGCGCCGTCATGAGCGGCGCTGCGGTCAAGGTCCTGGTGATTAACCTCGACCGGTCGCCGGAACGGCTGGCCTTCATGCGCTCGGAGCTCGACCGGCTGGGGCTGTCTTTCGAGCGCCTCTCCGCTACCGACGCCAAGCAGTTCAGCGAGCAGGACGTCGAGAAGTGGAGCAACACATATATGCGGCCGCTGTCGCGCACTGAAATTGCCTGCTGGCATTCTCACGTGCGGGCCTGGCAACGCTGCGTCGAAGAAGACGGCTGGCTGCTGGTGCTGGAGGACGATGCGCGCCTCTCTGACCGGCTTCCTGCATTCCTGGCCGAGCTTGAAAGCCTTGGCGTGGACGGCATCGTCAATCTGGAGACCCGGGGCAAGGAAAAATGGGTTGGAGCGGCGGTTGAGGCGACGGCTGCTGAAAGTGAAGTGCGGCTTTATGAACTCTTCATCGATCGCGGCGGCACGGCTGGCTATCTCGTCGAGCCGAAAGTAGCGCGCCAGTTGATTGCTATTGCGGCACGGAAAGCTGCGCCTTCGGACGCGTTCCTGAATCTCGCCGGTGTGAAACGGCATCAGGCCGAACCGGGCCTGGTCGTGTCGCTGTTTGACGCGGAAGGCGAAAGTGTCATGCCGGAAGCATTCGTCTCAACTATTCAGCAGCCGACCCAGGTTTCGCGTGTCGCGCAATTTATTCGCAATCCGGGTTACAAGCTGCGGCGTCTGCACGGCCATCTCGCCATGAGCTGGCGCAAGCTCGCTGCGTCAAGGCGCGGTGTACGGCGAAGCATCGCGCTTTGCCCATCGTTTCTTGCCCGCACTACTTCTCCGTCCGACATCCAAAAGCCTACGGCCGAGATTCGCGCCGGCATACGCAAGGTATCCTGACCATGGTCGAATTCGCACTGCCCAAAAATTCCAAGATGCGTGAAGGCAAGGTCTGGCCGAAGCCGGAGGGCGCGACCAACCTGCGTGAATTCCGGATCTATCGCTGGAACCCGGATGATGGCGAGAACCCCTCAATCGACACCTATTTTGTCGACATGGACGATTGCGGCCCGATGGTGCTCGACGCACTGCTCTACATCAAGAACAAGATCGACCCGACGCTGACGCTGCGCCGCTCATGCCGCGAAGGCATTTGCGGCTCTTGCGCCATGAATATTGACGGCTCGAACACGCTTGCCTGCACCAAGGGTTGCGACGAGATTTCGGGCAATGTGAAGATCTATCCGCTGCCGCATATGGCAGTGATCAAGGATCTCGTGCCGGACCTCACCAATTTCTACGCCCAGCATGCCTCGGTAGAGCCCTGGTTGCAGACAGTGTCGCCGGTGCCGGCGAAGGAATGGTTGCAAAGCCATGAGGACCGGCAGAAGCTGGATGGTCTTTATGAGTGCATCTTGTGCGCCTGCTGCTCGACCTCGTGCCCGAGCTATTGGTGGAATGGCGACCGCTATCTCGGTCCGGCCGTTCTTCTCCAGGCCTATCGCTGGCTGATCGATTCCAGGGACGAGGCGACGGGCGAACGGCTCGATAATCTGGAAGATCCGTTCCGGCTATACCGCTGCCACACGATCATGAATTGTGCGCAGACCTGCCCCAAGGGCCTGAACCCCGCCAAGGCTATTGCCGAGATCAAGAAGATGATGGTTGAGCGCCGGGTCTGACCTGGCCCCGCCATCAGGCCACGGTCGTCGAGGGCGTCGTCAAATGCCTGCGCAGGCGTCCATTCTTTTTCGTGATGACGCTTCCGGTGCGGAGAGATGGTTCTTCGCGCCGGACGAAATCATTTGCGCCAGTGACGCCGGTTCGTTCTTTCCAGCGCTTGCAGCTCTGGAAGATGCGCATCGCGCCGGCAAATGGCTGGCCGGCTATTTTTCCTATGAGGCAGGTTATCTTCTCGAGCCGAAGCTGCGGCCGATCCTGCCACGGGGGCGCAGGGTTCCGCTCCTCAACTTTGGCGTATTCGACGCGCCGCAGGATCGGCGCGCTGCTGCGCCCGAACGCTCCGATGCGACGCCGATCAACAATCCAAGGGCGCTATGGAGCTTCGATGACTATCGCCTGCGGTTCGACCGTCTGCATGCCCATCTGCGGCGCGGCGATTGTTACCAGGGCAATCTGACATTTCCGGTTTCGGCGCGCTGGAGCGGTGATCCGGCGGCTATCTTTGACGTGCTCGCAGCCCGCCAACCGGTGCATTATGGCGTGTTGGCGGACCTGGGCGGCCCGATCATCCTGTCGCGCTCGCCCGAACTTTTCTTTGAGGTGGATGCAGACGGCTGGATCGAGTCGCATCCAATGAAGGGTACTGCGCCGCGCGGCAAGTCGAAGAGCGAAGATGCGCGCCTGAAGCGCGGCCTCGCTAATGACCCAAAAAATCAGTCGGAAAACCGGATGATTGTCGACCTGCTGCGCAACGACATTTCGCGCATCAGCGAGGTCGGCACGCTGTCGGTCCCGGACCTGTTTCGCATAGAAAGTTATGCGACCCTGCATCAAATGGTCAGCCGCGTGCGGGCCCGCCTTCGGCCCGGAACCAGCCTGTCGGAGATTTTTGCGGCGCTATTTCCTTGTGGTTCGATCACTGGCGCGCCGAAAATCCGCGCCATGGAGATATTATGCGAGCTGGAAAGCGCGCCGCGCGATGTCTATTGCGGGTCGATCGGCTGGATTGCGCCGGATGGAAGCATGCGCTTCAATGTCGCCATTCGTACTGTGACGCTGTATGAGGGCGGTGAGGCCGTCTACAATATTGGCGGCGGCGTCATATTCGATTCCACTGCGGAAAGTGAGTATCGGGAATGCCTGCTGAAAGCCCGCTTCGCCACAGGATCGGAGCCGGTCTCGGGCTGATCGAGACGATGCGGTTCGAGAATGGACAATTTGTCCGGCTCGACCTGCATCTGGCGCGGCTTCAGGGTTCGGCGCGTGAACTGGGCTTCAGGCTCGACTGCAAAGAGGTTTTGGCGGCGCTAGACCCGTTGCGAAATGGCCCTTCCCTGCAACGGATACGGCTGGTGCTGTCGCAAGATGGCGCGGTCAACGTCACGGGAGCGGCCTTTGCACCGCAACCTGAGACGACGGTTTGGCGTGTGGCCATCGCCGATACGCGGCTTGCCTCAGGCGACCCATTGCTGCGTCACAAGACAACGCAGCGTATGGCTTACGAAGCGGCGCGCGACGAGTTCGCACCGGATGAGGCCGACGAGGTACTGCTCGTCAACCAGCGCGGCGAAGTCTGCGAAGGGACGATCACGTCTCTGTTCGTTGATTTCGGCGATGGCGTGCTGGCGACGCCGCCTCTGTCATGCGGGCTGCTTGCCGGGGTGCTGCGGGCGCAAATGCTGGAACGCGGCGCGGCCCGTGAGGCGCCTGTCACGCCGGAGGGCCTGGCGGCGGCACAGCGATTTTATGTAGGGAATTCGCTGCGGGGGCTGATTCAGGCGAAGCTCGCCAGCTAAACCGGCTCATCGCGCTTGGAAGGCTGGGCGGATAGCGGTATCCATAGGCGCCCTGACACAAACCTTGAATGGATCGCGCTTGTCTGAAGACCTCGTTCATCTCAACGCAATGGAAGTCCGCGTGCTGGGCTGCCTGATGGAAAAGCAATTGCTCACGCCGGATGTCTATCCGCTGACGCTGAATGCGCTGCAGACGGCGGCAAACCAGAAGACGTCGCGCGAGCCCGTCATGTCGCTGGAGCCGGTCGATATCAGCCGCACGCTGAAATCGCTGGAGGACAAAGGACTGGCGCGGCGCGTGATGGCCTCGCGCGTTGATCGCTACGAGCAGACCGCTTCACGCAAATTCAGCCTGACCACGCCGCAATCGGCGCTAATCGGCATGCTCCTGCTGCGCGGCCCGCAGACACTCAACGAATTGCAGACGCGTACTGACCGCATGGCGAACTTTGCCGATGCGGATGCTGTGCGCACGGAACTCGACATGCTGATCGGCAAACGCCCGGCGCTGGTGAAAGAGATTGGCCGGGCGCCTGGCCAACGCGAGGACCGGTTCGCCCATCTGCTGGCCGGCGACGTTGATATTTCAATGATTGCGGCTGCGCCATCACGCGCGCCGGCGGCTGCATCGTCCGAGCTTGAAGCGCGGGTCGCCGCCCTGGAGGCGCAAGTCGCGGAACTCACGGCGCGGCTCGACCGGCAAGGTTGACCCGGCCGGCCGAGATCCGGCTCAGGCCAGTTTGGCGTCGAGGCCGACCTTGATCGCGCCAAGCGCTTTCGAGACAGGGCAGCCTTCTTTCGCTTTCGCCGCCAATTCCTGAAACTTGGCGTTATCAATACCGGGTACATTGCCAACCAGCGTGATGTTCGATTCGGTGATGCCGGTGCCCGGGATCAGCTTGACTGCGGCGGTTGCCGTCAACTCGGCGGCGGGTGTGCCGTTTTCAGCCAGGAAGTGCGACAGCTGCATGGCGAAACATCCCGCATGTGCTGCGGCGATCAGTTCTTCCGGATTGGTGCCGGACTTGCCGCTCTCGTCCTCGAAACGCATCTTGAACGAATAGGGCGTGGCTTTAAGCACTCCAGACTGCGAGTCGAGCGTGCCTGCGCCCTCCTTCAGATTGCCTTTCCAGACGGCGGTTGCTGTACGGTCCATAGGTCGTCTCCCTTTAATGGCGCTATTGCCATGACTATAGTCTTCCCAACGCAACTGCCTACTGCCGGGTTGCCAGAAAATGGGCAGCCTTCATTGCACGACGAAGAAATTTTCGATTGAACCGGCCGCCTCTTTCAGCTTTGGCAGGATTTCTTTACGCATTTCGACCGGGTTGAAGCGTGAGCTTTGCGTAGAGATGTTGATTGCGGCGACGATCTTGCGGGATGCGTCGCGGATCGGCACGGCGATGGAGCGCAGACCGAGCTCCAGTTCTTCGTCGACTATAGCGTAACCGTCGGTAGCGGCCTTGCTGATCAGTATGGCGAGCTTTTCGCGGTCTACAATACTCTTGGGCGTCTTCGGCTCGATTGCCGCAACGGCTAGAAATTCCTGCAATTCGGGCAGAGGCAGGTCAGATAGCAGGACACGGCCCATTGAGGTGCACCAGGCGGGCAGACGCGTGCCGACATGGAGCGCGACGCTCAAAATATGACGTCCCGGCACGCGCGCGACATAAACAACATCCTCGCCGGACAGCACTGCGGCCGAACAGGATTCGTTCAGTTCGGCCGCAGCCTTGCGCAGGAATGGCTCGGCATAGGACCAAAGTGACGCGCCCTGAACATAGCTGCGCGCAACCGATAGCAGACGCGGCGACAGGCTGAATTTTCGTCCATCCTGCACGGCGTAGCCGGATATCGTCAAAGTCAGCAGAAAGCGCCGGGCGCCAGCGCGTGTCAGGCAGGCTTTTTCGGCCATTTCGGTCAAAGTGAGCCCCGCCGGATGGGCAGCCAGGATTTCGAGGACCGCCAGCCCCTTCTGCAGGGAGCCAACCGTATCGCGGCCCGCAGCGTCGTCACCCATGCATACCGCTCCGCCGTCTAAAGTCTTGACAGTGTCGAGTATACGGCCGTACAAGTTCGTATGTCAAACAAATGTTCGTATAACGAACATATTTAATGAGCTGGATTTGGCTATGGCGAAGATCCTGCCGCTTGATGAGGCGGTGCGTCAGAATCTGAACAATGGCAACGTCGCCGCCTTCGAGGGATTTACGCACCTGATCCCGACGGCTGCGGCGCATGAGGCGATCCGGCAGGGTTTCGAGGATCTGACGCTGGTGCGCATGACGCCTGATCTCGTCTATGACCAGATGATCGGCATGGGGATGGCCCGCAAGGCGATCTTCTCCTACGCGGGGAATCCAGGCGTCGGGCTGCTGCGCCGCATGCGCGATGCAATCGAGAATGGCTGGCCGCGCAGTATGGAAATAGAAGAACATAGCCATGCGGGCATGGCCAACGCCTATGAAGCGGGCGCGGCTGGCCTGCCATGCGCCGTATTTCGCGGCTATCGGGGCGCGGAACTTGCCCGGGTCAATCCCAATATCCGCACCGTGACATGCCCGTTCACCGGCGAGGTGCTGGCTGCGGTTGCCGCGCTGCGGCCTGACGTCACGTTCATCCACGCGCAGAAAGCCAACAGGCGTGGCGACGTTCTGATCGAAGGCATTATTGGCGTGCAGAAAGAAGCCGTCCTGGCGGCTAGCCGCGCTGTCGTGACGGTTGAGGAGATCGTCGAGGATTTTGAGGGCCTGCATCCGAATTTGACGATCCTGCCCAACTGGACGGTTTCTGCAATTGCTGTTGTGCCTGGCGGATCGCATCCCTCCTACACACATGGCTATTTTGCCCGCGACAATGCTGCCTATCTCGAATGGGACGAGATCGCAGCCGACCGGGACCGTTTCCGGCAATGGATGCAGACACATGTCATTGAAGCGTCGCCGCAGGATTTTGCACGGCGCGTCGCGCATTTGAGGAAAGCGGTCTGATCCATGACGTCCGAAACTCTGGCCTTCACGCCCGACGAGATGATGACTATCGCCGCATCGCGCGCGCTCAAGGGCAGCGACGTGTGTTTTGTCGGCATCGGCGCCCCATCAGCAGCCTGCAACGTTGCGCGATTGACCCACGCGCCTGAAATCACCTTGATCTATGAGAGCGGCACGATTGGGACGGCGCCGGATATCCTGCCGCTGTCGATTGGCGATGGCGAACTGTGCGAGACGGCGTTGACGACAGTCTCGGTGCCGGAAATGTTCCGCTACTGGCTGCAGGGCGGCCGTATCACTATCGGCTTCCTCGGCGCGGCGCAGATTGACCGCTTCGGCAATATAAACACGACGGTTATCGGCGACTACGCGCATCCCAAGACGCGGCTGCCTGGCGGTGGTGGCGCGCCTGAAATCGCTTCGGCCGCGCACGAGGTCTATATAACAATGGCGCAGTCAAAGCGCGGCATGGTCGACAAGATCGACTTCTATACCTCGTTCGGCCATGGCGACGGTGGTGATCACCGCAAGCGCATCGGCATCGACACGAAGGGCCCGACCTTGCTGATCACTGATCTGGCGGTGTGGAAACCTGACCCGGAAACCAAAGAGTTCACGGTTGTCTCGCTGCATCCGGGAGTGACGCGCGACGACGTCCAGAGGACATGCGGCTGGCCGGTGAAGTTTGCCGATCAGGTCGGCGTCACGGCAGCGCCGACTGAGCTGGAAATATCCACGCTGCGTGATCTCAAGGCGCGCACGGCCGCCGCCCATCGCAGCACAGCTTCAAAATAAGGTTCGTGACATGACGGAAGCTTTCATCTGCGACTACGTCCGCACGCCGATTGGCAGGTTTGGCGGCGTATTGTCGCCGGTTCGGCCTGATGATCTGGGCGCCGCGCCGCTGCGTGCGCTCATGGAGCGCAATGCAGGCGTTGATTGGGCGGCGGTTGATGACCTCATCTATGGCTGCGCTAACCAGGCGGGAGAGGATAATCGCAATGTCGGGCGCATGGCGCTGCTTCTGGCCGGTTTGCCACAGGAGGTTGGCGCCACGACCGTCAACCGTCTTTGCGGCTCAGGCATGGACGCCATCTCGATCGCCGCCCGCGCCATCAAAGCTGGCGAGGCAGAGCTCATGCTGGCGGGGGGCGTGGAATCGATGAGCCGGGCGCCGTTCGTCATGCCCAAGGCCGAAACCGCCTTTTCGCGCAATGCCGAGATCTATGACACGACTATTGGCTGGCGTTTTGTCAATCCACTGATGAAAAAGCAGTACGGCATAGATTCAATGCCCGAGACGGCTGAAAATGTTGCTGCGGATTTCTCCATCAGCCGCGCCGACCAGGACGCATTTGCCGTGCGCAGTCAAAACAAGGCTGTGGCCGCACAGAAAAATGGCCGGCTGGCACGGGAAATCGTAGCCGTTACCATCCCGCAGCGCAAAGGCGATGCGATCATTGTTGACCGCGACGAGCACCCTCGTGCTGGAACCACGATCGAGTCGCTGGCCAGGCTGCCGGCTCCATTTCGCAAGGATGGAGGCACGGTGACTGCGGGCAACGCCTCTGGCGTCAATGACGGCGCTGCGGCGCTGATCGTGGCGTCGGAAGCGGCAGCGCACAAACATGGATTGACGCCGATCGCCCGCATCATGGGCGCGGCTGTTGCCGGGGTTGCGCCGCGCATCATGGGCATGGGCCCCGCCCCAGCGACAAACAGGCTCTGCGCGCGCCTTGGTCTCAAACCGGCGGATTTTGACGTGATCGAGCTAAATGAGGCGTTCGCTGCGCAGGGCATTGCTGTGCTGCGTCAATTGGGCGTCGCCGAGGACGCGCCGCATGTGAATCCGAATGGCGGCGCGATCGCGCTCGGACATCCGCTGGGCATGTCGGGCGCCAGGATCGCCGGAACTGCGGCGCTTGAATTACGGGAGCGCGGCGGCAGGCTGGCGCTCGCCACCATGTGTATCGGCGTTGGACAAGGCATCGCCATCGCACTGGAGCGCGTCTGACTGCCTGTCGCTCAGCCAGTGGCGGGGGATTGGCAGACATCCACCCATTCGGCGTTCGTCAAGACCGCCATCCGCTCAGGATTGATGCGCAATGCAGCATTGGTTGCGCCTGCAGCGGGCACGACTTCATCAAAAGCCCTCAACGAGATATCACAATAGACGGGCAGGGGGTCGGCCAGCCCAAAGGGACAAACGCCACCGACCGGATGGCTGGTGAGGCGCAGGGTTTCGTCGGGGTCCAGCATGCGCGGCTTCTGGCCGGTGAAACGATCCTTGAACTTGCGGTTGTCGAGCCTTGCAGTGCCACAGGTCACAATCAGCATCGGCTGGTCGCCAGCGCGCAGGCAGATCGTCTTGGCGATCTGATCCGGCTTCACGCCATGCGCGTCGGCGGCGAGTTGCACTGTCGCGGAACTGGCCTCGGTGACCAGCACTTCGATGTCGGGGGCATTGGCGGCGAAAAAGGCGCGAACGGAGGCAAGAGACATTTTTGTCTTTTGCCTGCTCCGGCTCCTGCGTGCAAGTCAGCCGGCGCTGGCCTGAGACTTGCCCGTGCGCTTCATGGCCTGGCGTTCGATTTCAGCGTTCAGCGCGGCTCCGACAAGAATGATGAGAACCGAAATCCACATCCAGATCATGAAACCGATGGCGGCGCCGAGCGTGCCAAACGTGGCGTCGTAACGAGAGAAGTTTTGCAGATAGAGTGAAAATGCCCAGGAGGCGAGCATCCACGCAGTTGTGGCCAGCAATGCTCCCCTGGCGAGCCAGCGCCAGTCGGCTCGGGGATGACTCGGGCCGAAACGGTACAGGAGCAATATGCCTCCGCCCACGCAGACCAGCAGTACGCTCCAGCGGACCGTTTCAATGATCATCGACATGTCGCGATCGACGTTCATATAGGTCAGCGCCGGCGGAACCAGCCCCACTGCGGTAATAACGACAATTGAAAACAGGAATGTGCAGATCGTGAAGGCGAAGCTGTGCAGATACAGCTTTATGGTTCCGCGTGTTTCACGCTCGCCATAGACGATATTCAAACCCTCGAACATCGCCTTGATGCCATTGTTGGTGGTCCACAGCGACGCCGCCAGACCAACTATAGCCCCAATACTGAGACTTTCGGGACGTTTGGAAGCCAGCGATTTCATCTGGTTGCCGATGATCTCGACGCCGCCTTGCGGCATGAAGCCGGATAGAAACTGAATATGTCCGGCGACCGTCGCCGGATCTGCGAACACTCCGTATATAGCGACAAATGCCGCCAGCGCCGGCAGGAGGGCGAGCAGAAGGAAAAAACTGGCGCCTGCCGACACCAGCCGGATGCGATCTTCGACAAAGGAATGCAGAACGCGGCGCAGCACGTCGCGCCAATCTGCCAGAGATAATGTCCGCAATCGGCGCCCGGTCGTCAGATTGCCTCGCCCTTCAGCAATTTCGGTGTGTCTCCGCTCAAGCCCGACGCCTGGCGAATAAAGAACTCCTTCAGGCGCGGCGCGCGATCGACCAGGCCCAGCCCGATGTCGCGCAGCGCCCGCAGTGGGCCTATGTCGTTGGAGAAAAGCCGATTCAGTACGTCCGTGGTCACGCCCATCTGCCAAGTGTCAAAGCGCCGCCACTGCTGGTACCGCTCCAGTACGTCGAGCGCACCGAAATCCTGGCCAATGCGATCAGCCTCAACGATCACTTCCGCCAGCGCGGCTGCGTCCTTGAAGCCGAGATTGAGGCCCTGTCCGGCAATTGGATGGATGCCATGAGCAGCGTCGCCGGCCAGCGCGAGGCGGGGACGAACGAAATCTCGCGCCAGCGTCAGCCCGAGCGGCCAGGCGCGTGGCCTGGTTTCGGCGCGGATTTCTCCCAGCTTCAGGCCGAAGCGCATTTCAAGCTCGCTCTCAAAAGCCAGTTCATCGGCCGCGACCAGTCGGTTGGCGTCTGCGGTACGTTCTGTCCAGACGATGGACGACCGGTTCTCGCCCTTCGGTCCGGGCGCAAGCGGCAGGATCGCGAAGGGACCCGCTGGCAGGAAATGTTCTTCAGCGCGGCCATTGTGCTGACGCTCATGGCCGACCGTGCAGACGATGCCGGACTGGCCATATTCCCACCTGACGGCCTTGATGCCCGCCATGTCGCGCAGGCGCGAATTAACGCCGTCTGCGGCGATCAGCAGGCGCGCGGCAATCCGGGAACCGTCCGCTAGATGCACGGTGAGCCTGGCAGGCCCCTCCTCAAAGGAAGTGACTGCAACGCCTTCGACAAACATGACGCCCAGTTCACTTGCGCGGCGCCGCAATGCGCCGTTCAGCACCTTGTTGTCGACCATATGGGCAAAGGGCTCACCCGGCGCGATTTCACCGTCAAAGGTCAGAAAGACTGGCCGCACCGGATCTGACATGCGCGAATCTGTGACGATCATTTCATTGATCGGCTGCGCGTTGGGGACGATTTCAGCCCAACAGTCGAGCCTCTCCAGCATCCGGCTGGCCGCCGCCGCGATCGCTGAAGCGCGACCATCGCGTTGCCATGCGCCCGGCGGCGCGGCATCGACAATCGCTACCGACAAGCTTGGCCGACCGGCCTTCAACGCGAGCGCGACAGCAGTTCCGACATAGCCGGCGCCGGCCACGAGAACATCGACCATTTCTGGGGATTTGGTTGCCATAGGTAGCCTTTTGCAGGCTATCCTGCCACAATGAAAGAAGCTGCGCAAAGCTTGAACGAACCGGGTGCGCAACCGTATCGTCGCACCGGACGCCGCCCGCCAGTTGCTGGAACCAAGGACGGCAGGATCGTTGAGATGCCGAGGAATTGACTGAATGCCGAGGAAGGCCCCGACCCTGCCTAGATCTGTGGCGGTCGCCCTGCGCCGCGCTGCGCCGTCATCGCTGCGCATCAAGGATGTTGAGACCTGTACGACGATCGCCTCCTACAATATTCACAAATGCGTCGGGACCGATGGCAAGTTTGATCCGGCCCGGACGGCGGCGGTGATTGCGGAACTCGATGCAGACATTGTCGCCCTGCAGGAAGTTGATGAACGCTATGGCCGCCGCGCCGGACTGCTTGATCTCGAAACGATAGCCGGCGCTGCAAACCTGACGCCGTTGCACATTCCAGCCAATGGAGCCAGCCACGGCTGGCATGGCAACATGATACTTGCGCGCAAGGGCAAGGTGCATGAGGTGCATACGCTGCGGCTGCCGGGCGTCGAACCGCGCGGCGCGCTGATTGTCGACCTCGAATATAACGATACGCCGCTACGCATCATTGCAGCGCATCTGGGTCTGCTTCGGCAATCGCGTTCGCTGCAGGCCAAGGCGCTGTTGGACGCGGCCAATGGCGTCGACAGGCCGACAATCCTGCTGGGTGATTTGAATGAATGGCGGGTGCGCAACCGGTCTTCGTTGCTGACGCTGCTGCCAGAATTCGGGCCGCTGGATGCGGTCCTGCCCAGTTTCCCGTCGGGCTACCCGATACTTGCGCTGGACCGGATCCTGACGCGGCCGCCGGGCATGATCGCTGCGCTGGAGGTGCATCAGTCGCCGCTGGCGCTGGTCGCCTCCGACCACCTTCCGGTCAAGGCGCAGCTAAACCTGAACGCGGCCCCCAAAGGCAGGGCGCAGGATGTTGCGTGACCCCCACCCCTGAACAAGCGGGATCGGCGACTAGCGATGCTGCTGCGGATCGCGCCAATCTCATCGCCATTGTCGCGGACAATTCGGACGCCTTTGCAGTTCGTGCGCTGGCCGCCCGCGAGGCAACGCGCACGCTCGATATGATGTACTACATCTGGCATGACGACCATTGCGGCAATCTGCTTGTCAAGGAAGTTGTCGCCGCGGCGGACCGGGGCGTAAAAGTGCGCCTGCTGATAGATGACATGAACCCGCAGGTGAATGACGCCAACTACCTGCAGGTGGACGGGCATCCCAATATTGAACTCAAGCTCTTCAACCCGAGCGGATGCCGGGATCGCGGCCTGTTTCGCGGATTGGAAATTGTCGCCAGGCTGACCGCCATGACGCGGCGCATGCATTGCAAGGCATGGATCGCTGACAGCCGGCTCGCGATTGTCGGCGGGCGCAATATCGGCGATGAGTATTTCGACGCCGCCGAGACGAATTTCCGTGACATTGATCTGGTGATGACCGGGCCGGTCGCGCGGCAGGCGTGCTCAGTTTTCGAACGCTACTGGACCTATGGAGGCTCTGTGGCTATCGGCGCGCTCAATCCAGCGCGCAGGCGCGGCAAGCTGCAGCGGCGCAACAGGTCGGACCTCGACATTGAACAGGCGCTCGGACCGAGCCGGACGATGGCCGAGTTCATGGCTGACCGGCGGTCGCTGAGGATTGCGGACTCGGCGCGGCTTATCGCCGATCCGCCCGAAAAGATCGAAGACAGACATCGTGAAAACTGGCTGCTTGAGCAGATTCGCCCGTTGATCCAGGCCAGCAGCGATCGCGTAGAGATCATCTCACCCTATTTCGTGCCGGGCAAGCTTGGGACCCTCGCTCTGACGGAACTGGTCAATCGCGGCGTAAGCGCCACGGTGGTCACAAACTCTCTTGCAGCTACTGACGTCGCTGTCGTCCACGGCGGTTACGCCAATTACCGGCGCAGGCTGCTGCGAAGCGGGGTCAAGCTGTTCGAGTTCCAGCGTGCGGCAGAAGGCGGGAAGATGTCGGTGCTCGGGTCTAAGGGAGCCAGCCTGCACACCAAGTCTTTTACGGTCGACGACCGATTCGGATTTGTCGGGTCGTTCAATTTTGACCCGCGCTCCGTTTCGCTGAATACCGAGATGGGCGTGGTATTTGAGTGCGGGGAACTGGTTCGTGAACTGCGCGAGTTGTTTGTCGCTGAGACCTCGCCGCAGCGCAGTTACCGGGTTTCACTGGACGATGGCCGGCTGCGTTGGGACGGCGAAGACGAAGATGGCCCCCAAAGCTATTCATCCGAACCGCGCGCCAGTCTGCGTCGCCGTCTCGTCGCCTTCGTGATGCGCTGGCTGCCAATCGAGTCGCAGCTATAGAGCCTGAGCCTCTAGTCCAGCACCCGGGTCATCCTGTGCAGCACATGGCTTGTCGCCCGGAACTGACGGGCTGGCAGCGTCTCGTGCAGCACAAACCCCTCCCGCTGCCAGAAGGCGCGACCGCGCCGGTTGGCGTCAAGCACCGCGATCAGCATGCGGCGCACGCCCCGCGCGCGGGCAATGCCAGTGAGATGGTTCAGCAAGGCGTTGCCATAGCCGGCGTCGCGCCGCGATGGCTCCATCATCAGAAAACCGATAAATGCGTCGTCGGTTCTGGGATATCCGGGCGCCATGTCTGCGACGCCGGCCAGTCCGCCATCGATAAATATCCCAAGTTTGACGCAATCCTCCGGCGTCATACCCGGCGGCGCATCGTTGAAAAACTCGGCGACGGTTTCGTCATCAGGCTCTACGCCCTGTTCGAGCGTCAGATAGTCCGCGGAGCGCCGGTAAAGATCGCGCACAGAGGCGAAGTCGTCGCCGCGTCTGAGGGGCCGTATATCGAGCATACGGGTTCCATTCCTTCTCTTCGGTCTTGACGGAACCTGCGCGCTTGTACAGACCAAACTGGACGCGCCAGAGAGCCTTTTATGACCGATCTTGTCAGCCGATTACTGGATATTCTCGATCTCGAACAGCTTGAGCACAATCTGTTTCGTGGCCGCAGCCCGGCGACGAGTTGGCAGCGTGTGTTTGGGGGGCAAACGATCGCCCAAGCGCTTGTGGCCGCGCAGCATACGGTGGAGCCGGGCCGCCATGCCCACTCCCTGCACGGCTATTTTATGCTGGGGGGAGACCCGAAGGTGCCTGTCATCTACGAAGTCGACCGTATCCGTGACGGCGGTTCGTTCACCACCCGCCGCGTTGTTGCGATCCAGCACGGCAAGGCGATCTTTTCGCTGGAAGCGTCGTTTCAGCTCGGAGAAGACGGTCTCGATCACCAGGTGCCGATGCCGCTGGACGTGCCGCCGCCGGAAGCTCTTGAAAGTCAGCAGGAATTGATCGAGAGGCTAGGCGACGCCGTGCCGGCCCCGATCAAGAGCTACTGGGTGCGCGAACGGCCGATTGAGATGAAACCCGTCATCGTCGAGCACTACACGACGCGCGAAAAATTGCAGCCAAAGCAACATGTCTGGGTGCGTTTTGCCGGCAAGACGCCCGATGACGAATCGCGTCGGTCTGCTCTGCTTGCCTATATGTCGGATATGACGCTGCTCGACACGTCGACTTTTGCGCACGGCCGCATGATATTCGACCAAGACATTCAGGCTGCTTCGCTGGATCACGCCATGTGGTTTCACCGCGACGTGCCGCTGGACGACTGGATTCTCTACACGCAGGACAGCCCGTCATCGTCGGGTGCGCGCGGTTTCACGCGCGGCGCGCTTTATGCCCGCAACGGCATCCTGATCGCTTCGGTGGCACAGGAAGGGCTGATCCGTTTGCGAAAGCGGTAGCTGTCAGCGGACTGCCTGAATATTAGGCACTTGCTCTTCAATGCTTAAATTATAAGCATCAATCATGCTGCACCGCGAAGCTTTATGCGGCGGCGCAGCAAACAATGCATGTATTTTCAGATGGTTATCAAGTTTCCGGCCAGTTGGCACGAGGCTTGAATCCTCTTTTGCGATCTTCGGTCGGCATTTGGCTGGGGGTTTCCGACAACGCGGGCGACCCGCATGGAAAGCAAAGGGGCAACTCTTCATGAAAATCGTGATGGCGATCATCAAGCCGTTCAAGCTTGACGAGGTGCGTGAGGCGCTCACCGGTCTGGGCATACAGGGGCTGACAGTCACTGAAGTCAAAGGCTACGGGCGGCAAAAAGGACATACCGAGATCTACCGCGGCGCCGAATACGCCGTCAGTTTCCTGCCAAAAATCAAAATTGAAATCGCAGTGCCGACCGACATGGCCGACAGGACCGTCGAGGCGATCGCTTCGGCTGCGAAGACCGGACAGATCGGCGACGGCAAGGTCTTCGTCTTCGGTATCGATCAGGCCGTGCGCATCCGCACCGGCGAAACAGACACTGACGCGCTTTAGGCCGCGAACCAAATCCGATGGAGACTTCAATGAATCTACCGACTCAAATCAGACGCGCGGCGCACATGACGGTTCTGGCCGGCGCGGGCCTCGCCGCCTTTGGCGCAATAGCCGCTTTCGCGCAGGAGGCCGCACCGGCGGCCGCTGAGGCGGCGGCGGCACCTGTCATGGACAAGGGCGACGCAGCCTGGATGATGACCTCGACGTTGCTGGTCCTGTTCATGACATTGCCTGGCCTGGCCCTGTTCTATGGCGGCCTGGTGCGCGCCAAGAACATGCTGTCAGTGTTGATGCAATGCACCACCATTGCAGCAATTGTCATGGTGATCTGGGTTGCTTACGGCTACTCGATGGCCTTTGGCGGCGGCACTGGTCCATTCTGGGGCGGGTTGGGCAAGGTGTTTCTCGCCGGCGTAACCAAGGACTCGATGGCTGCAACCTTCAGCGCCAGCAATGTCATTCCCGAATATGTCTTCATCGCCTTCCAGATGACCTTCGCTGTCATCACACCGGCGCTGATTGTTGGCGCATTCGCGGAACGCATCAAGTTTTCGGCAGTCGTTCTGTTCACCATTCTGTGGGTCACGGTCGTCTATTTCCCGATTGCGCACATGGTTTGGGACGCCAATGGCTACATCTTCCAGATGGGCGCGATCGACTTCGCGGGCGGCACAGTTGTGCATATCAACGCCGGCATTGCTGCGCTGATCGGTTCAATTCTGGTCGGCAAGCGGATCGGCTATGGCCGCGACAACATGGCCCCGCATTCCATGACGCTCACCATGGTCGGCGCTTCGATCCTGTGGGTCGGCTGGTTCGGCTTTAACGCCGGCTCCAACCTTGAAGCCAATGGCGGCGCAGCACTTGCGATGATCAATACGTTTGTCGCCACCGCAGGTGCTATTCTCGCATGGGCCGGGCTGGAAGCAGTACTGCGCGGCAAGGCTTCGATGTTGGGCGCAGCGTCCGGCATGGTCGCAGGCCTGGTCGCCATCACGCCCGCCTGCGGCACCATCGGTCCGATGGGCGCAATTGTGCTTGGCGTCATTGTGTCTTTTGTCTGCTACTTCTTCGTGGCGGTTGTGAAGCACAAGATGGGCTATGACGACTCGCTGGATGTGTTTGGCATCCATGGCGTGGGCGGCATAGTCGGCGCGCTTGGCGCCGGCATTTTGACGGCTCCGTGGCTTGGCGGAACCGGCGCGGACGACTTTTCGATCGCCAGCCAGTTCATGACGCAACTGACGGCGGTCGTCATCACCATCGTATGGTGCGGCGTCGGATCGCTGGTAATCTACAAACTGGTTGACCTGATTGTAGGTTTGCGCCCAACCGCCGACGCCGAGCGTCAGGGTCTCGACCTGACTTCACATGGCGAAGTCGCCTATCACAGCTAGTCCGCTGCGGGCGCGCTTTCAGGCAAGCGCACCGGAATATTGCCGCCTGCCTAACCGAGGCGCAAGTTGGGGTCCGTTCATCGGGCCCCAATTTTGTTGTTGGCTATTTGCCGGCGCGTTCGCCTTATCGATGAACCTTACCGGGCATAGTTAATGCCGCCTTAACCTCGGCTGCCTAGTCTGGACACCGAATCCGCTTGGCGCAGGCCAGGCGCGTCTCGGCACGACTTTGGGAAGAGCAGCATGCGTTCAGGGGTTTCAGCTTCGCCCATCTCAACTACAGACGGCGGACTGCAAAGATTCTTTTTGCGCCAGGCCGGCCGTGTGGCTGGTTTCCTGCTCCTGGGCGGCGTCGCTTTTGCGGTCGCGGGTCTGGCGACCTGGAATGTGGCGGACCCGAGCTTCAGCCACGCCACCGGCAATCCGGTTACCAATGCAATGGGCTATCCCGGAGCTGTATTTGCCGACCTTGCAATGCAGTTTTTCGGCCTCGCATCGGTCGCCGCGCTTGCGCCGGCGGTGATCTGGGCTCTGCTTTTTTTAAATGCCATGGTGGTAACCCGCGCTGCAAAGCGGGCAGCGGCATGGTTCGGCTTTTCTGTTCTGGCCGCTGGAATTGCGGGCTGCATGGCGCCGCCTCCTACCTGGCCATTGCCGACCGGTCTGGGCGGCGTGTTCGGCGACCTTGTCCTCAAACTGCCTGCGCTGTTTATCGGTGAATATCCGCGTGGCTTGTCTGGACTGGTGACAGCCATTTGCCTGGCTGGCCCGGCGCTGGTTCTGTTCGCCTACTCCGTTGGGCTCATCGCGCGCGGTCCCGCTCCCGCCAAGGAAACGGTTGACGCGGCACAGGGCGAGGAATTCGACTCAGATGACGATCGCGAGCCCGGCGGGTTGACGGCGCTCTTCGGGGCGGTGGCGCATTCATGGCTGTCGGTGCGGTCCAAGGTTCGCCGCATGCTCGCCGCCTGGCGTGAGCGCCGGGTTGAACAATATGAAATGGTTCGTCCGGCCGCAAATGGGTGGCGGCGCGCGGCAAAGCAGGTTGAATTGGCTGAAATGGAGGAGGCGCGTGTTACCCCGGGCGGCCGCGCCCGCGTGGAACCGGACTTTTTTGCCCAGATCGTCTCCGACCGCCGGCCGGAGCCGCAGATGTTTGATGCGCAGGCCGAGGCCGAAGATTTCGCCCTGGAGGACGATCTTGGCGACGACCCGATCGCTTTTGGCGAAGGGATGGACATCCCGCCTGCGCATGCGCCGGTGCAGAATTATCGCACGGCGGCGACTGCGCGCACTGCTCGGGTCGAGGCTCCGGCGCCGCCGCCAGCACAAGGGGCGCGTATGCGCCGTGAGGCCCAAACGTCGCTGATCAAGTCGGACAAATTTGAAATGCCGGCGCTTCATTTCCTGGCCGAAGCCAAGAATGTGACGAAAGATCCGTCTGTTTCCAAAGAAGCGCTCGAGCAGAATGCAAGATTGCTGGAAAGCGTGCTCGATGATTTCGGGGTCAAAGGCGAGATCATTGCGGTGCGGCCCGGCCCCGTCGTTACGCTTTATGAACTGGAGCCTGCGCCAGGCATCAAGTCTTCGCGGGTCATAGGCTTGGCCGACGATATTGCACGCTCGATGAGCGCTATTGCCTGCCGGGTCGCTGTTGTGCCTGGCCGCAACGCCATCGGCATCGAGTTGCCGAACGCACGCCGTGAAACGGTCTATCTGCGCGAAATCCTGGCGAGCAAGGATTTTGAGCAGTCAAAGCACAAGCTGGCGCTGGCGCTTGGAAAATCGATCAATGGCGAGGTGGTAACGGTCGATATCGCCAAGATGCCCCACGTTCTGGTCGCCGGTACGACCGGTTCCGGCAAATCGGTCGCCATCAATACGATGATCCTTTCGCTCGTCTATCGACTGACGCCGCAGAACTGCCGGCTGATCATGATCGATCCGAAGATGGTCGAATTGTCCGTTTATGATGGCATCCCGCACTTGCTGACGCCTGTGGTCACAGAACCAAAAAAGGCGGTCGTTGCGCTGAAATGGACGGTTCGCGAAATGGAAGACCGCTATCGCAAGATGGCGAAGCTTGGCGTTCGCAATCAGGAAGGTTTCAATGTCCGCGTTCTGGAGGCCAAAGCCAAGGGTGAGAACATTACCCGCACAGTGCAGACGGGCTTCGACCGAGACACCGGAGAGGCTTTCTACGAGAGCGAGGAACTCAATCTCGAACCGATGCCGTTCATCGTCGTCATTATCGACGAAGTCGCCGACCTGATGATGGTGGCGGGCAAGGATATCGAAGGCGCCGTGCAGAGGCTCGGTCAAATGGCGCGCGCCGCCGGCATCCACGTCATTATGGCCACGCAGCGTCCCTCTGTTGACGTTATCACGGGCACGATCAAGGCCAATTTCCCGACCCGCATGTCGTTCCAGGTCACCTCCAAGATCGACAGCCGCACGATCCTTGGCGAGATGGGCGCTGAACAACTGCTCGGCATGGGCGACATGCTCTATATGGCCGGCGGCGGACGGATCCAGCGTGTGCACGGGCCATTCGTTTCCGACGATGAAGTCGAAAAGGTCGTCAAACACCTCAAGGCGCAGGGCGCACCCGAATATCTCGAGGCCATTACGGCGGATGACGAAGAAGAAGAT
>Ga0209573_1002408_pt1 | contig 23977 bp, 24 predicted proteins | sample TNRBio252014_DNA_FD_185870 | JGI IMG/M metagenome (GOLD analysis project Ga0209573, IMG submission 185870) | Wastewater treatment Type I Accumulibacter community from EBPR Bioreactor in Madison, WI, USA - TNR Reactor_6/25/2014_ DNA (SPAdes)... | ecosystem: Engineered > Bioreactor > EBPR >...
GACCGCGCGAGCGGCGGCCCGGTGTCACGAAGACCTGGCTGACGGTCAATTCAGGCTGCTTGGCGGCGTCGGCTGCGCTATCGGCTGGCGGGGTGGCGGCGGGTTGCGCGGCTGCATCTGACGCCGGCTTGGCTTCGCCCTGGCGCACAACATAGACGTAGTCGCCATAGAGGCTGGTCACCAGCGCAGTGTCAGGGATGGCGATGACACCGTTCTCGCGGGGCAGCTCAACACGCACCTGAACAAACTGGCCCGGCGAAAGCTTGCCGTTGGGGTTGGAAATGACGGCGCGCACCGAGACAAGCCGGCTCGACGGATCGACCTTGGGTTCGATGCCGGCGATCTTGCCGCTGAAGCCCTCGGCGTCGCCGTCCAGGCCGAGCGTGACCTGCTGGCCAATACTCAAATTGCCGAGCTGCTGTTCGGGCACGGAAAAGTCGGCCCGCATCGTGTCAAGGTTCTGCAGTGACGCGATGACCGAACCGGGCTGAACGAACTGGCCGAGATCGACGCGCGGAATGCCCATCATGCCGCTGAAGGGCGCTATCAGCTGCTTCTGGTTCAGCACCGCCTGCAGCTTGTTAAAGTCAGCCTGCGAGGTTTCCGCGGCGGCGCGTGCCGAATCGAGCGCACTTTGGGTGCCGGCCCCGCTTCGCAGCAGCTGCTCGGCGCGCTCCAGCGCCCGCTGGTTCAGAGCGAGCCGCGTGTTGGCGGCTTCGAGATCAGCTCTTTGTACCGCGTCGTCGAGCTGGACAAGCACGCGGCCCGCCTCAACTCTCTGGTTGGCGGAGAAGTTGATGTCCTTCACCACGCCGGTCGTCTCGACAGTCAGGTCAACCCCGCTGGCGGCGCCTACCGTGCCGATGGCCTCGATGCCCGGCGTCCAGGTTGTCGGCTGGATCGTGATGGTCGAAACCGTCACCGGAGCCGGCTTCATTGTTGAGAAGAACTGCTGAATCGCCTGATCGCGAAACATGTTGAAGCCGACGACGCCGCCGACCACGATTGCGAGCAATATGATCGCTATGATGAAACGTTTGACCAAGTTCGTCCCCACGCAAGCCTAAACGATGCGCGTGACAATAGCGTGCGCTACAGCGGAAGCTAGTCAAATTGATAGGGGCATCAACATTGGCTTGGGTCAGGCGATTTTCTGGCCAGTTTTGGCCCAGTCCTCCAGGAACGCCTTGAGGCCGTTGTCGGTGAGTGGATGCTTGACCAGAGCGCGCAGGGTCGCCGGCGGCGCCGTTATGACGTCGGCGCCGATCAGCGCGGCCTGCTTGACGTGGTTGACCGTGCGCACCGAGGCGACGAGAATTTCAGTCTTGTAGTCATAATTGTCGTAGATGGTGCGGATCTCGGAAATCAGCTCCATGCCGTCCGCACCGGTGTCGTCAACCCGGCCAACGAAGGGCGAGATAAATGTTGCGCCGGCCTTGGCGGCAAGGAGCGCCTGGTTGGCCGAGAAGCACAGTGTGACATTGACTTCGCGGCCGAGATCATTGCGGATCGCCCGGCACGCCTTGAGACCGTCAAGCGTCAGCGGCACCTTGATGCAGACATTTTTGGCGATCTTGGCCAGGACCTGCGCCTCCTTCATCATCTGGGGGAATTCGGTCGCGACAACCTCGGCCGAAACAGGCCCTTCGACGATATCGCAAATCTGCCGGGTGACTTCAGCGATGGAACCGCCAGACTTGAGGATCAGCGACGGATTGGTGGTGACGCCGTCGACCAGACCGAGCTGATAGAGATCCTTGATCTCCTTGACGTCTGCTGTGTCGACAAAAAATTTCATGGAACGCTCCTCAAAGCAGTTTCGCGACCGGCAGCCGCCTCGTTGGCCTTTGCTCTAACGCAATCTCGGGGCAAGGTCACGTCCGAATGACAGCAGATTCGCTCGCCCGAAAGACCTTGCCCGTTCTCGTGCCGATGCCCGCCGAGCGCGCCTATTCCTATGCGCTTCCCGCTGGTCTGCGGGCAGGACCGGGCTCGATTGTGCGTGTGCCGCTCGGCCCGCGCCAAGTGGCGGGCGTTGTGTGGGATGAGCCGGCCGAAAGCATCGACGCGAAGAAACTCAAGGCGATCGAGCAGGTATTTGATTGTCCGCCGATCAATGAAGAAATGCGCCGCTTTGTCGATTGGGTCGCCAGCTATACGCTGACGCCGCCCGGGCTGGTGGCGCGAATGCTGCTGCGCGCGCCAGAGGCGTTTGATCCCGAGCCCTGGACAGAAATGCTGGAGCCCACGGGCGTCAGACCCGAACGGATGACGGATGCGCGACGCCGCGTGCTTGAGCAGGCAGGAGGCATGGCCTGGACGCGCTCGGGTCTGGCGCATGCGGCGGGCGTGTCCGCCTCGGTGATTGACGGAATGCGCGCTCAGGGCGTGTTTCAGGCGGTCATGGCGGCGCCCGCGCCTGTCGTGGCGCCTCCCGATCCCGGTTATGCAGCGCCTGACCTGACTCCGGACCAGCGCCAGGCCGCAGACCGGTTGCGTGCGGCGGTGGCCAGCGGCAATGGCGTTACCCTGCTCGACGGGGTGACCGGATCGGGCAAGACAGAAGTCTATTTCGAGGCGGTGGCTGCGACGCTCGAAAAAGGAAAACAGGCGCTGATCCTGCTGCCGGAGATTGCGCTAACCCAGGCCTTTCTCGACCGGTTCCAGGATAGATTTGGCGCCAAGCCGGCAGAATGGCATTCCGATGTGTCGCCGCGCATGCGCGCCAAAATCTGGCGTCAGGTTGTGGAAGGCCGCGTGCGGGTCGTCGCCGGCGCGCGCTCGGCGCTGTTTTTGCCGTTCAGCGATCTTGGACTGATTGTTGTCGATGAAGAACACGATCCTGCCTACAAGCAAGAGGACCGGGTCTTCTACAATGCGCGCGACATGGCGGTGGTGCGTGGTCATCTCGCCGGTTTTCCTGTTGTTCTGGCGTCTGCGACGCCATCGGTGGAGAGCCGCGTCAATGCGTTGAGCGGGCGTTATGAACGGGTGGCCCTGCCTGCGCGTTATGCGGATGCGGCTCTGCCGGAGATATCGGCCATCGACATGCGCCGTTCGCCGCCGGCCCGCGGCGGGTTCCTGTCGCCGCCGCTGGTCGAGGCGGTGCGCAAGACGGTGGCGCGTGGTGAACAGGCGCTGCTCTTTCTCAACCGGCGCGGTTATGCGCCTTTGACGCTTTGCCGCGTCTGCGGCCACCGTTTCCAGTGTCCGGACTGCTCGTCCTGGCTGGTTGAGCACCGCTTTCGCGGCCAACTGGTCTGCCATCAATGCGGCCATAATGAGCGTCGCCCCGAGGCCTGCCCCGAATGCGGGACCTTCGACCATCTCGTCGCCTGCGGCCCCGGCGTCGAACGCATAGCAGAAGAGGTGGTCGGGCATTTCCCGGATGCGCGCACCATCGTGCTTTCGTCCGATCTCATTGGCGGGGTAAAGCGGCTTCGCCTGGAGCTTGAAGCGGTCGCCAAGGGCGAGGCGGATATTGTCATTGGCACGCAACTCGTCGCCAAGGGACACAATTTTCCCAACATGACGCTGGTAGGCGTGATCGACGCCGACCTTGGCCTGGCCAATGGCGACCCAAGAGCTGCCGAGCGAACCTTCCAGCTGCTTTCACAGGTCACCGGCCGGGCCGGACGCACCGGCAAGAAGAGCCTTGGGTTGCTTCAGACCTATCAGCCGGACCATCCAGTCATGCGTGCGATCGTTTCGGGCGATTCGGAGGCGTTTTATGAACGCGAAATCGCTGAACGCGAGCGCAGCGCGCTGCCGCCCTACGGACGTTTGGCGGGGATTATTGTCAGCGCTGACAGCCGCTCTGAGGCGGAAAGCCATGCGCGGGCCCTGCGGCAGGCTGCGCCGCCCGCCGCAGACATCTTTGTGCTCGGGCCCGCCGAAGCGCCGCTGGCGCTGGTGGGCGGGCGGCATCGCTTCCGGCTTTTGATCCACGGCGAGCGCAAGGCCGATATGCAAAACTTCATCCGCGCCATGTTGGGCGCCGCTCAAAGGCCGCGAGGATCGGTGCGGGTCAGCGTCGATATTGACCCGCAAAGCTTTCTGTAAGGAGCCATCATGAAAACCATCGGCCTGATCGGCGGCATGAGCTGGGAATCGACGGCGATCTACTACCGGCTGATGAACGAGCTGGTCCGGGCTCGGCTTGGCGGGGTTCATTCGGCGAAAATCGCCCTCTGGTCATTCGACTTTGACGAAATCGCCCAATTGCAGCATGCCGGCGACTGGGAAGGCGCTGCAACGATGCTGGTCAATGCTGCGCGCAAACTGGAACAGGCAGGCGCGCAGGCGCTGGTGATCTGCACCAACACGATGCACAAGATGGCGGATGAAGTGCAGGCGGCAGTCTCAATACCGCTGATACATATTGCAGACGCCACTGCCGAAGCGATCAGGGCGGCGGGGGCTTCAAGGCCTATCCTGCTCGCCACACGCTTCACAATGGAGCAGGATTTTTACAGGGGCAGGCTGGCGGACAGGCACGGGATCATCGCGGTCACGCCGGATAGCAAAGGCAGGGATGTCGTCCACAAGATCATCTATGATGAACTCGTGCGCGGCATTGTCACGGCGCCGTCAAAAGACGCCTATCTCGGCGAGGTGGCGCGACTGCGCTCACAGCAGGAAGCTGACTCGCTTGTCATGGGCTGTACCGAAATCACCATGCTGATCGGCCAGAGCGATTTTGATATCCCGGTTTTTGATACGACTGCGATTCACGCCAAGGCTGCAGTTGACTTTGCGCTGGCTTGATTGACTCTGGCAAACCGATATCCGGTCTCTGGCCGGAGCGGCGCAAAAGCTGCGCATTTCAGGCGCTGACAACGAGGGGGCATTTATGGATTTGACGTTTCCCTGGCCGGTCACACAGGGAGAGTGGCTGGCCTGGAGCTCGGCGGCGGTGACGGTGCTGTTTGGGCTGTTGCTTTTGTTTGCGCCGCGCATTTCGTTCCGCTTGCTGCGGCTGACAACCACCCAGGCGCATCCTGAAGCAATTACGGTGGCGCGCTCAACAATGGCCGGTTTTTATCTCGGACTTGGCCTGTGCTGCCTACTTCTGGCTCAGCCGCTGCTTTATATGGCGCTTGGAGCGTCCTGGGCGTTCACGGCCTTCGGCAGGATCATCGGCATGATGTCTGATGACGCCAACACGCCATATCACTGGGTCTCGATACTGGTTGATGTGGCGCTTGCCGCAATGCCGCTGCTTTTCGTATTTGGCTTCATTGCCTGATTCAGTCAGCTGACGCGCCAAAGGTGCGACAAACCGTCGAAAAACCTTGTGTCAGGCCGTGTTGCGGTCGACAAACGCCTGTGCTAGACGGCAGGCGACTTCGGCCGAGGGGATGCGGCGTCCGCGTGCTTTTTGGCAAAAAATTATAGTCAGGTCAAAGATTTAGCAGAGTTCAACACTCACGCCAACAATCTGCGGCCTGTCCTGAAAAAGAGACAAGACCGATAGTGGCCCAGTCCTCCTCGCCCGTTTCCCAGGTTGCCCAGCGCTATGCGCTCTCGCTCTTCGAACTGGCGTCCGACCAAAAGGCGGTCGCCAAGGTCGAGGCCGATCTGAGTTCTTTCGAGAAAATGCTTGCTTCCAGCGCCGATCTCGACCGGCTGATCAAGTCGCCGGTATTTTCGGCCGATGATCAGTTCAAAGCGATCAGCGCGATTGTTGACAAGGCCAAGATCGGCGGGCTGGTCGGCAATTTTGTGCGCATCGTGGCGAAGAATCGCCGCCTGTTTGCGCTGCCTGGCATGATCGTGGCTTTTCGCCGGATCGCTGCGGAAGCGCGCGGCGAGGTTGCCGCGGACGTCACCTCGGCGCACGCCCTTAGCGCCGCGCAACTGACTGAACTGAAGGCTGCGCTGAAAGGCATCGCCGGCAAGGATGTCGCAATAAGTGTTACCGTCGATCCCGCTTTGTTGGGCGGCCTCATCGTCAAGGTGGGTTCGCGCCAGATCGATACGTCGCTTCAAACCAAACTCAATTCGCTCAAGCTTGCACTGAAAGAGGTCGGCTGATGGACATCCGCGCCGCGGAAATTTCCGCAATCCTTAAGGACCAGATCAAAAACTTCGGCAAGGAAGCCGAGGTCACAGAAGTTGGTCAGGTTCTCTCTGTCGGCGACGGCATCGCCCGCGTCTACGGTCTGGACAATGTCCAGGCCGGTGAGATGGTCGAATTCCCGGGCGGCATACGCGGCATGGCGCTGAACCTCGAAACCGACAATGTCGGCGTGGTTATCTTCGGCGCCGACCGCGACATCAAGGAAGGCGATACCGTCAAGCGCACTGGCGCGATTGTTGACGTGCCGGTTGGTCCGGGCCTGCTTGGCCGCGTTGTCGACGCGCTCGGCAATCCGATCGACGGCAAGGGCCCGATCAAGGCGACGGAGCGCCGCCGCGTCGACGTCAAGGCGCCTGGCATCATTCCGCGTCAGTCTGTGCACGAGCCAATGTCAACCGGCCTCAAGGCCATCGATGCGCTGATCCCCGTTGGCCGTGGCCAGCGTGAGTTGGTCATCGGCGACCGCCAGACCGGCAAGACCGCGATCATTCTCGATACGATCCTGAACCAGAAGGCGATTCACCAGAGCGGTCCGGATTCGGAAAAACTCTATTGCGTTTACGTCGCTGTCGGCCAGAAGCGCTCTACCGTCGCCCAGTTCGTCAAAGTGCTCGAGGAGCGTGGTGCGCTTGAGTACTCGATCATTGTCGCCGCGACCGCTTCGGATCCAGCGCCGATGCAGTTTATTGCGCCGTTCGCCGGTTGCACGATGGGCGAGTATTTCCGCGACAACGCCCAGCACGCGCTGATCGGTTATGACGATCTGTCCAAGCAGGCCGTCGCCTACCGCCAGATGTCGCTGCTTCTGCGCCGTCCGCCGGGCCGCGAAGCTTATCCTGGCGACGTTTTCTATCTGCATTCGCGCCTGCTTGAACGGGCCGCCAAGCTGAACAAGGACAACGGCTCCGGCTCGTTGACGGCGCTGCCAGTGATCGAAACCCAGGCGAACGACGTGTCGGCCTATATTCCGACCAACGTGATTTCGATTACCGACGGTCAGATATTCCTTGAAACCAACCTGTTCTTCCAAGGCATTCGTCCTGCCGTGAACGTCGGTCTGTCAGTGTCGCGCGTCGGCTCGGCCGCCCAGGTCAAGGCGATGAAGCAGGTCGCTGGTTCGATCAAGGGCGAACTCGCGCAGTATCGCGAAATGGCGGCCTTCGCGCAGTTCGGTTCGGACCTCGACGCTGCAACTCAGCGCCTCTTGAACCGCGGCGCACGTCTGACCGAGCTTTTGAAGCAGCCGCAGTTCTCGCCGCTCAAGACCGAAGAGCAGGTTGCCGTGATCTTCGCAGGCGTCAACGGCTATCTGGACAAGCTCGCCGTCCAGCAGGTCGGCAAGTTCGAACAGGGCCTGCTTGCGCATATGCGCGGGCCGGGCAAGGCTGTTCTTGACGCCATCCGCAAGGACAAGGCGCTGTCAGATGATCTGCGCGGCAAGTTGAAGGCCGAGATCGACAGTTACGCCAAGACCTTCGCCTGATCCGACAGTTTGAAAGCTAGGGCTGGCGAATGCCGTCACTAAAAGACCTCCGAAACCGCATCGCCTCTGTCAAGGCGACGCAAAAGATCACCAAGGCGATGCAAATGGTCGCGGCGGCAAAGTTGCGCCGCGCCCAGGAAGCCGCTGAGGCTGCGCGTCCCTACTCACAGCGCATGGGCGCAGTGCTCGCCAACATCACCGCAGCCGTTGGCGGCGGTGGCGATGCGCCGCCGCTGATGACCGGCACTGGCAAGGATGAAACGCACCTTCTGGTCGTCTGCACGGCTGAACGCGGCCTGTGCGGCGGCTTCAACTCGCAGATTTCGCGCCTGGCGCGCGACACGGTCCGCAGGCTTCAGGGTCAGGGCAAGACGGTCAAGATCATTACCGTCGGCAAGAAAGGCTACGACATTTTGCGCCGTGATTTCGCGTCGATCATCATCGACCGGATCGAGCTGCGAGAAGTCAAGCGGATCGGGTTCGTCAACGCCAGCGACATTGCCGACAAGGTGATCGCGCGGTTCAACGTTGGCGAGTTCGACGTCTGCACGCTGATCTACTCGGAGTTCAAGTCGGTGATCTCGCAGATTCCGACCGCCCAGCAGATCATCCCTGCGGCAGCTCCGGCTGCGGTCGAGACCGGCGGCAAGGACGCGTCGGCGGTCTATGAATACGAGCCGGAACCGGGTGAAATTCTCGCAGACATCATTCCGCGCAACATCGCGGTACAGATATTCCGTGCGCTGCTGGAAAATGCGGCGGGCGAGATGGGCGCCAAGATGAGCGCCATGGACAATGCAACGCGCAACGCAGGCGATATGATCAACAAATTGTCGATCACCTATAATCGCCAGCGTCAGGCGCAGATTACCAAAGAACTGATCGAGATTATTTCGGGCGCCGAGGCGCTCTAGGGATTACGGAAGGGTAAGGACGATGGCGAAAGCAGCGACCCCTAAGAAAGCAGCGGTAAAGGAATCTCCGGCCGCCAAGGAAGCAGCCAAGCTTGTCAAGGAAGACAAGCCGGGCAAGGTGGAAGGCGCCAAGGGCACCGCCAACTTCAATCTGGGCAAGGGCGCCAAGGGCAAGGTTCGTCAGGTCATCGGCGCTGTTGTCGACGTGCAGTTTGACGATCACCTGCCGGCGATTTTGAACGCGCTCGAAACCAGCAATGGCGGCAACCGCCTGGTGCTGGAAGTGGCCCAGCATCTGGGTGAAAACACCGTGCGCTGCATCGCCATGGACACATCGGAAGGTCTGGTGCGCGGTCAGGTCGTTGTCGATACCGGCGCGCCGATTATGGTTCCGGTCGGCGACGAGACGCTTGGCCGCATCATGAACGTCATTGGCGAACCCGTCGATGAGGCCGGCCCGCTCAAGACCAAGGCGACCCGCGCCATCCACCAGGACGCGCCTCCCTATGTCGATCAATCGACCGAAGCGCAGATCCTCGTCACCGGCATCAAGGTCGTTGACCTGCTCGCGCCTTACGCCAAGGGCGGCAAGATCGGACTGTTCGGCGGCGCTGGCGTCGGCAAGACGGTTCTGATCATGGAATTGATCAACAATGTCGCCAAGGCCCATGGCGGTTACTCGGTGTTCGCCGGCGTCGGCGAGCGCACCCGTGAAGGCAACGATCTCTATCACGAAATGATCGAGTCGGGCGTCAACAAGGACCCGCATGAAAATAACGGCTCGACCGCCGGCTCCAAGGCGGCGCTGGTCTATGGCCAGATGAACGAGCCGCCGGGCGCGCGCGCCCGCGTCGCGCTTTCGGGACTGACCGTCGCAGAGCATTTCCGCGACCAGGGCCAGGACGTGCTGTTCTTCGTCGACAACATCTTCCGCTTCACCCAGGCGGGTTCGGAAGTGTCGGCGTTGCTCGGCCGTATTCCTTCGGCTGTGGGCTATCAGCCGACACTAGCGACCGACATGGGCGCGATGCAGGAGCGCATCACCACGACGACGACCGGTTCGATCACCTCGGTGCAGGCGATCTACGTTCCCGCCGACGATTTGACCGACCCTGCGCCGGCCACCTCGTTTGCTCACCTTGACGCGACGACCGTTCTGTCGCGCGGCATTGCGGAAAAGGGCATCTACCCGGCGGTTGACCCGCTCGACTCGACTTCGCGCATGCTCGATCCGCTGATCGTCGGCGAAGAGCACTATCAGGTTGCGCGTTCGGTGCAGCAGACGCTGCAGCGCTACAAGTCGTTGCAGGACATTATCGCCATTCTGGGCATGGACGAGCTTTCCGAAGAGGACAAGCTGACCGTCGCCCGCGCCCGCAAGATCGAGCGCTTCATGTCGCAGCCGTTCTTTGTCGCCACCGTTTTCACCGGCGCAGACGGCAAGCTGGTTCCGCTGGAAGACACGATCAAGGGCTTCAAGGGTCTGGTGGCCGGCGAGTATGACCACCTGCCGGAAGCGGCGTTCTACATGGTCGGCTCGATCGAAGAAGCCGTGGAGAAGGCGCAGCGTCTGGCGGCTGAGGCTGCCTGACGATGACTGGTGGCCGAGCCCTCGTCATTGAGGACGCGGTCAACGCAACATGCCCCTGGTCGGGGGATCCGGTTTCCGAGGATTCCCTGACGCTCTACAAGGGCAAGGTTGTGGGTTTCTGCAATCCGGGTTGCCGGGACAAGTTTGCAAAGGCGGTCGCGCATTTTGACGCCGCCCTGACAGAAAAGCGTGAGGCGTGATGGCCAGCTTCAAATTCGATCTTGTGTCGCCTGAGCGGCTTCTGGTCTCGGAAGATGTCGAATCCGTCATCATCCCGGGGGCCGAAGGCGAGATGACTGTTATGCCTGACCACGCGCCGGTGATGACCACGATCAAGCCAGGCGTCGTCACGGTGAAAGCCGCCGGCGGCGCGGAACAGCGCTATGTGGTTTTTGGCGGTTTTGCCGACATTCTGCCGTCAGGCTGCACCTTGCTAGCCGAAGAGGCGGTGGCTGTCGGAGATATCAACCGCGAAGACGTCGCCCGCCGCATCCAGGAAGCGCGCGAAGACGTCAACGACGCGAAGTCCGATGGGGCCAAGGCGAAGGCCCAGGAGTATCTGGATCAATTGACGACGCTGGAACAGGCGATCGCCGCTTAGCCGTATCGACCTCGATCTAATAGTCTGGATACGCAATCTGACGGGCGTTATTGCGGACGAGGGAAACCAATCAACGAGGCGAAACAAATGGGACGCCGCGATTTTGATCCGTCAACCGTGGCGCCGGATGGCAGGACCGCCGCCAAGACAGCCCTTTTTGACGGAGCCACCGCCGGGCCGAAACGCGGTTCTGTCAATGGCGATGCGCTCGGCACGCAGGTGACTATCCTCGCATATGGCAATGACGCGCCTGGAACCGGCCCCGGCCTCCATGTTCATCCCTATGATGAAATCTTTACCGTGCTCCAGGGTCGCGCCCGGTTTTTTGTCGGCGATGCGGTGATCGACGCTGAGGCCGGTGAAGTGGTTCTCGCGCCTGCTGGCGTGCCGCACCGCTTCGTCAATCTCGGTCCAGGGCGTTTACAAACGCTCGACATTCACCTTTCGCCGCGCTGGATCCAGACCGATCTCGATATAGCCCCCCGGCTTTAGGCGGGCGATGTTTCAAGGGGGGAGACTGGATGACGATATCGCAGTTCGTCGCAATGGCGGTTGGAGCTTTTTACCTTTTCGGCGGCGCGTTTGTGATCCGTGCGCTTACCTTTGACGACTTTCTCGACAAGGCTATAGCGGCCATTGAATTGAAGCCACGCACAATAGACCGCAGCATCTGGGCTGGCGGCGCAATTGGCGTGCTGACGGGCGCCAGTGGCGCCGCGCTTGCCCTATTGAGCGCCTGGGCCCTGCCGTTGTTTTGTGCTTGCCTGGCGGTTCAGATGCTTTTCATTACCATCGGAACGCGGCAGGCGGACGGCGATTCCGATGATTCGGGTCGCATCCGGTCCCGCAATGCAGCCGCCATCTACGCGATTGCGACAGCCTTTGTTCTATGGCTCTGGAATGGAGGACTTCTCAACAATTGGGATCATCCAGTTGGGCTTGTAGTGCTGGCTGTGGCTCTCGGGCTCTGGGGCTGGCTGATTGGCGGTCTGCGCAATGGTCCGAAGTCCACCACCGTCAGATCTGAGGACACTGATCCATCCCCAAATGACTATCTGACTGGCGAAGCGCCGGAACGCGTCCTGCTCGATCAGCGAAAGGGTGGAGCGCCGCTGTATGATGCCGCTACCGGTGTCGATATCGATCATTTCGAACTGTTTTCAGACAATCTCGCCGAGCGGATAGAAAGGTGGGACGCTACCTACCGGCGCTGGTTCAACGCAAAGCTGGATGAGGAAGAGTATGCGGATACTGTGCGCGCCATTCGCGACGACGGCGAGGCGATTGCCGCTCGTCTGGTGGCGTTGCTGGGTGATGGCAATGTCGAAGGGCCGTATTACGACGACGATTTCGCAGCAGCCGAAGAGCAGCTCGCCAGGAAATAGGCCGCCTACCGCTCACCTTTCATGTAGGGGATCATCAGCGCGCGCGGGTAGGTGGCGCGCCGGGCGACCAGCACCAGCGCCAGGATCGACAGCACATAGGGTAGCATCAGGAACAACTGGTAGGGGACGACGCCGCCGGTCAACTGCTGGAGCCTGATCTGATAGGCGTCAAAGGCGGCAAACAGGATTGCGCCTAGCAACGCTTTTCCCGGTCGCCATGAACCAAACACCACCAGCGCGATGCATATCCAGCCCCGCCCGTTGATCATCTCGAAAAAGAACGAGTTGAACGCCGACATTGTGAGGAAGGCGCCGCCAATCGCCATCAGTGCGCTACCCGCCATGACCGCGCCAATGCGGATGCCCGTGACGCTGAGGCCTTGCGCCTCAACGGCTGACGGGTTTTCGCCAACCGCACGCACCGCCAGCCCCAGCGGCGTTCGGTAAAGTACCCAGGCGACCAGAGCGACCGTGATATAGGCCAGATAGGTGAGCGGCGTCTGGGTAAACAGCGCCGGACCAACGATTGGAATTTCCGACAGACCCGGGATCGGGAATGGAGCGAAGGGCTCGATCTTTGGCGGCGACGTCACGCGCGGCAGCGCCAGCCGGTAGATATAGGCGGTCAGACTGGTGGCAAGCAGTGTTATGCCAATGCCGACCACATGTTGCGACAGGCCAAGCGGCACGGTGAGAAAGGCATGCAGCAGGCCAAGCATTGCGCCAACAAGTGCGGCCACCGCAACGCCAGTCCACAGATCGCCGCCGGAATAGACGGTGAACCAGCCAGCAAATGCGCCTGCCGCCATAATCCCTTCAATGCCAAGATTGAGCACGCCGGCGCGTTCGCAGATCAATTCGCCCATGGTAGCGAAGATCAGGGGTGAGGCGATGCGGACCACCGCGACCCAGAACGATGCCTGAAACAGGATGTCGAGTGCGTCCATCATCACCGCCACCGCACCCGATAACGCGCCAGAAGCATGGCGGTGACCATAAAGAGCAGCGCCAGCGCCACCATGACATCAGCGATGTAGCTTGGCACGCCGGCCGCCCGGCTCATGGCGTCAGCGCCGACAAAAATACCGGCGACAAAGATCGCGGTGAGAACCACGCCAAGCGGATTCAGCATGGCGAGCATGGCCACCACGATGCCGGAATAGCCATAACCTGGCGACAGGTCGAGCGTCAGATTGCCCTTCAGGCCGGATACCTCTGAAAAGCCTGCCAGTGCGGCGAGACCGCCGGAGAGTAGGGCTGTCTTGGCCAGGACGCGATTGACCGGAATGCCGGCAAAACGCGCGGCTTCGGCATTGTGACCAACAGCGCGCATCTCGTAACCAAGTGTGGTGCGGCGCATGACAAACCAGACCGAGAAGGCAGCGACCAGCGCGATGATGAAACCGAAATGCAACCGCCGCCCCTGGATCAGCCGGGGCAGTTGCGCTTCGGCTATGACCTTCTGGGACTGAGGCCAGCCAAGGCCCATTGGATCCTTCAACGGGCCTTCCAGCAGAAGGGAAACGAAGAGCAGTACGACAAAGTTGAGCAGCAGCGTGGTGACAACCTCATCCACGCCGAAGCGGGTTTTCAGCAAAGCCGGGCCGAGCAGCAGAAGCGCCCCGGCCAGCATTGCCGCCAGCATGAGAATAGGGATCAGCAGTATGGATGGCAGCGGCAAAACGCCAGTGCCCAGCACAACGGTCATCACCGCGCCGGCGTAAAGCTGTGCTTCGGCGCCAATGTTCCAGAGCCGCGCGCGGAAGGCGACGGCAATGGCGAGACCAGTGAAAATAAGCGGCGTGGCGCGCGTCAATGTTTCCATAAGCGCGAATTGTGATCCCGCAGCGCCGCGGGCGACAAGATAGAACACCGAAAGCGGATTGGCGCCGGCGGCCAGAACCAGCAGCGACGATACAGCGAGGGTGGCGACGATCGCCACCACGGGATAGGCAAGGATCGCGGTGCGCGAGGGCGCTGGTTTGGCCTCAAGACGCATCAGGCGGCTTCACCCTTGCCGCCCATCAATTCACCGATTTCACGGGCGCTGAGCTCGCCGCGTTTCGATGGCTGAGACAGCCTGCCGCCAGACATCACCACAATGCGGTCGGCCAGCGCCAGCACTTCGTCGAGATCTTCGGATATCAGCAGGATCGCTGCGCCGCGCTCACGCGCCTTGAGCAACTGCTCATGGACGTATGTAACCGCTCCGACATCAAGGCCACGCGACGGCTGGTCGGCCAGGATGATCATCGGGTTGGAATCGAGCGCCCGGCCAAGAATCAGCTTTTGCATATTGCCGCCCGAAAGCAGCCGGATCCGGGTATCGGGCGAAGGCGTCTTGACGTCGTAGTCTTTGATGATCTTCTCGGTGAAGCGGCGCGCGGCCGCCCAGTCGAGCAGGCCATGCCGGCTGAAGCGCGGTTCGCGGTAACGCTCCGAAATGGCGTTCTCGGTCAGGCTCATATCGGCGATGACGCCGACTGCGTGGCGGTCTTCAGGAATACGGGCAATACCGGCCTGTATTGCGGCATAGGGCGACCAGCCGGTAACCGGTTCGCGGCGGATCAGCATGGTTCCGCCAGAGTGGCTTTCCGTCCCGGCGATCAGACCGGCAAGTGCGGCCTGCCCGTTACCGGAAACGCCTGCCAACCCGACAATCTCGCCAGCCCTCAGGGTCAGGTTGACGGATTTCAACGCTGTGCGACGGTCTCTCGCCGGGGTCGAGACGCCCTGAAGGTCGAGCAGGCGCGCTCCGGCCGCTTTGGGTTCGACAAGTGGAGCGCGCACCTCACGACCAACCATCAGCTCGGCCAGGTCTTGGCGGGTTGCGCCTTCGGTCAGCCGCTCGCCGGTCAATCTGCCGCCGCGCAGGACCAGCACGCGGCTGCTGATGGCCAGCACCTCATGCAGCTTGTGGGAAATGAAGATGACAGCCAGTCCCTTGCCGACCAATGCGCGCAGGGTGGCGAACAGCGCGTCGGCTTCGCCCGGCGTCAAAACTGCGGTCGGTTCGTCCAGGATCAGGATACGCGCATCGCGGTACAGCGCCTTGAGGATTTCCACGCGCTGGCGTTCGCCTACGGTCAGCGACGAGACCAGTGCGTCGGGATTGACTGCAAGACCGAAGTCGCGCGCCAACTGGCCGATGCGGGTGCGCACCCGTTGATAGTCAAGCCGGGGCCTGGCCAGCGATTGGGCGCCAAGCGCGATATTGTCAAGAACCGTCAGATTGTCGGCCAGCGTAAAATGCTGGTGGACCATGCCGATGCCGGCGGCCAGCGCGGCCTTTGGCTCGCCTGGCGGCAATGGCCGCCCAAACACCTCGATTGAACCTTGATCGGCGACATAGTGGCCGAAGAGGATATTCATTAGCGTGGTTTTGCCGGCCCCGTTCTCGCCGAGCAGCGCCACGATCTCGCCCGCCATCACGTCAAAGGAGATATCGTCATTGGCGACGAGCGCGCCGAAGCGTTTGGTGATGTGGGAAAAGCGCAGGGCGGGAGCTTGCAAAGTATTACCCCCGGCCCCTGCCCCTCACCACAAGGGGGAGGAGGGTCACGAGCCGTGACGCGCTACAGTCGGCGAGCGGCCATGCATCGGATTCTCGCTGCCCCTCAAGGGGCGGGGCAAGGGGTGCGACTACGCCCATGATGCAGGCGCTAGCTCGACTTTGGTTCAGCGTCATTGATCTCGACGGCGAAAGAACCGTCCTTGATCGCTTTTTCCTTTTCCGCGACCCTGGCCATGACCTCAGCAGGCACCTTGCCTTCAAAAGCGCCGAGCGGGGCGATTGAACAGCCGCCAGCCTTCATGAAAGAATAGACGCCGTAATCCTCGGCCTTGAAGGTCTTGGCCTTCACCTCGGCGATGGCCTTGTCGAGCGTCGGCTCAAAGTGCCACAGCGCAGAGGCGACGACGGTTTCGGGATAGTCCGCCTGCGTGTCGATGACATTGCCGACCGCCAGAATGCCCCTTTCCTTGGCCGCGTCCGAGACGCCAAAGCGCTCGGCGTAAAGTAGGTCAGCGCCAGCGTCGATCTGGGCGAAGGCGGTTTCCTTGGCCTTGGGCGGATCGAACCAGGAGCCGATGAAGGCGACCTGGAATTTCGCATCCGGCGCGGTCTCCTTCACGCCAGCCATAAAGGCGTGCATGAGCCGGTTCACCTCGGGGATCGGGTAGCCGCCGACCATGCCGATATTCTTCGATTTGGTCATTGCCCCGGCGATAATGCCGGTGAGATAGGAGGCGTCCTGGATATAATTGTCAAAGACTGAAAAATTGGGCGCTGCGGCAGCGTCCGGCTTGAAGGACGATCCCATCAGGAACGCCGTGTCGGGATAGTCCTTGGCGACGGTGCGCGCGGCGTCTTCGACGCCAAACACTTCGCCCACGATCAGCTGGTTCCCAGCCTCGCAATATTCGCGCATGACGCGCTCATAGTCGGTATTGGCGGTGTTTTCAGTGAACACATATTCGATATCGCCGCGATCCTTGGCGGCATTTGCGGCCTTGTGAATGCGGCTGACCCACTGCTGCTCGACCGGCACCGTATAGATGGCGGCGACCTTGAGTTTTTCCTGAGCGAAAAGCCGCGATGGCAGGCTGGACGCTGCGGCGAGCGCAGCCGTCCCGGTCAGCATGGTTCGGCGTGAAAGCGGGAAGGCGGTGCGAATGAAGTTGGACATTGGAACGACCCCTGCTGGCCCCTATTGGGCTGGATTGATTCTGGCTAAGACCGTTGCGTTCGGCTTTTTATCGTTTGGTCAAAACTAGATGAAATCCAGGCAGCGTCAATCGATGCGCAGGCCGCAGAAAAAAGATTGCGCAAAACAGCGCATCGGGGAGTTCAGCCGGTCTCGAAACCACCCGACCGGACTTCATCCCCGCGAACCATCTGTGTGGGATCAGTCGACGGCCACCATCACATCGGACGCCTTGACGATGGCGTTAGCTGGTTTCCCTCTTTCGAGCTTGAGATCGGCGACGGCCTCGTTGGTGATCGAGGCGGTGATGATCGCGCCGCCAATGTCGACGGTGACGTGCGATGTGGTCGCGCCTTTCACGACGTCAATGATCGTGCCCTTGAGCTGATTGCGTGCGCTGATTTTCATGATTGGCCCCTAGCGGAGTTCGATTTTTACAATGTCGTGGATGGCCCGGGCGCCGCGCTTGTCTCCCGGCACGACGATGCGAATGCCGCCCTGGATCGGTTTGCCGTCTACCTCTGTCGCCAGCATCAGCTGGGTGTTGCCGAAGTCCGGGTGAATTTCACCGACAGAAAATGCGATGGAATAGCCGTCCCTGGCGTCGACCAGAAACGTCCTCTTCAACTCGCCATTGCGTTCAAGTCCGTCGAACGCCTTGTTGGCCTGCAGTACGTCCCAGAACAAAACGCCTTTGTAACGGCCAGTCGATGGACCTTTGGAAGTCTGGAAGGAAACTTCCTTTTCAACCGACGGCAGGCTGGCCAACGACTCGGCAGTCAAAACGACCGGCGCGGGGCCGGCGCCGACCAGCTCGACGCTCGCGCTTGCCGGGGCGGTTGTGTTCTCGGCCAGCGCACCTGCGGGCGCAAACGCCAAACAAGCAAGGACGACCAATGCGAAGCGGCTGACCATGTCGTGATCCAATGCAGATCGGAATCATTATATCTGATTGAAGCTTACGGATGCTCATTTCAGGTTTCAACAGGATTTAATGATGAAGAACAATTTCCTCAGAAAAGTGGGCATGCAAAGGCTTCTGGCGGAGCAAGCGCAGGGAAAGCTCTATAAACAGCGGAATATAAAGGTCGAATATAGAAGACTGTCAGCGTTTGCAGGTAAAGGGCGGTTTGCTCGGCTTGATGTAGAGCGCTTCGTCGCCGTCGAGAACCAATGCATACGGTTTTTCGCCATAGCGGCTTGTCTGGTTGGCGGGTGACGCCGGCAGGATGTGCGTTTCGCCGTCCGGATCGATAATGGCGACCTGGCTGCGGCGATTGTCGATGGTCATGCTGCGTGCGCCGTTGCATCGGTAGACGGCGCTGCCGGCGCGCACCTGAACAACGACCGGCTGCAGTTTCAGCGACTGGCCAGGAGCCATCGGTTTGGGCTGCGCCGCAGCGGAGTTCGCCACCTCAGCCGCATCGTCGCCATCGGGTGCGGCGTCACCTTCGGCAATTTCACCGGCTTCTGCAGGAGGTGGCGTCAAATTGGCGGCAGCGGCGGCAGGACCGTCCGACACACAACCGGAAAGGATGGCGAGGACGGAACAGATGGCGAGTCCTGCCAGAAGATGTTTCGGGGGCAATGCATTCTCCTGACCAAGCGGGCGGCAAGGTAGCCTGCAAACCCGAACTGTCAATCGCCGCCGGCTGGCCTACACACCGGCTGTGCAAATTAACCATATGGCGCATTTGTCCGCGCGCGCCAGCGGCGGTGCTGTTAACGTTGGTTAATAAAGGGTTAAAATAGCCCAAAGCACATGGGAGTGCGTCATGAAGAAGAATCTGCTTGCCGCCGTTGCGGCGGGAGTAGTTTTAGGGGCGGCGATGGCCTCGATGCCTGCACGGGCAGGGGATTACGTCTACGCCGATTCGATTGGCAATCTGATCATCGAGAGCGCCGCCGGCTACAAGAGGATCGTGGTGGGCCAAGGCTATAAGGCCAAGGAAGTACAGGATTTTACCCGTTCGAGCGATACGGACGTGGTGTATCTGGACGCCAAGAGCGACCGGCTGGCGACCTGCTACCGGCCTGGTCTCTGGCTGAAGGGCCGGTCTTACATGTATGGCCGCTCACCGGAGGACGGCCCCTATATGGCTGACTGCCGATAAGAGCCGAACTCCTCCGAGGCTGGTTAACAAAGCCCTTTTTTGAACATGATTGGCTGGCCCAGATCAGGCCAAACAAGGTTTGTTACACATGGCCCAGGGGAATCAGGCGCGCCGTTTGAAAAATCAGGTCGCGTCGCTTGAGACGATGACGCGCTTTGTGCTGGCGACGCTGGCGCTCGGCAGCTTCGTTTACACCTATCTGGGCGTGCGCTCGCTGCTTGATGGCTCGGCTCTTGCGGTGGCTGTCGCGGCCGTCATTTACGCCGCGTCGGTTTCTGTCGCCATCTACGGTTTCTGGACCTACATGATCCGCTTCTTCCCCGAAATGCGGGACGGTGGGTCGCGCATGTCGATGATCGGGATAATGATCGTCGGTTCTGCGATGATTATGGCGATGTCATCCTGGCTCAACGCTGCGGCGCTTGCTGGCTCGGCGGCAGTTGAACAGCATCTTGCCATTACTCTGGAAGAATATACCGGCGATCTTGATCAGGCGCACACCAACGCGCTTGGCGCCTTGTCGCTGCTGCCGGACATTCAGCGCGCCGGCGAGCGGTTCGCCACGCTGGCGCAGGAGGAACAGAGCTCCGGCGCTTTGACCGGCACGTCCGGTTCTGGATCAGTTGTCCAACTGCTCAGCCAGATGTCGGCGCAGATGAAGGCGCTTGAGGCGACAATTGAAGGCTCTCGCGCAACGATCGAAGCCTCGTTTACGGAAGGCCAGGACCATCTGAAGCAGATGCGAACGCTTGTCTCTGCGCCGGGCCCGATTGAAACCCGCGCCGACGATTTCGCGGCGCAGGCTGTTGCGCTGACCGGTGTCATCTCGGCGCTGGAGCAGACCTCGATTGCGCCCTCGGTCAGCCGCGCGGCCGCCGATTTGTCCATGGGCTTTATCGCGCCTGTCGCCGACGGCTCGACAGCGGACCTCGCCAGCAGGCAGGATCAGGTAATGGCGACTATTCGCCAGTCGGTTGCGGCGCAGTCCAAGGCGTTGACAGATGCAGCCGCCGAAATACTCGCCCAGCCGAAGGTCCCTGAGCGGCGATACGTGCCTTTGTCGGCGGCTGAGGCTGTGTTGCGTTACGCCAGTGACTTCATACCGAGCTGGGCTGGCGCCATCGCCATAGATCTTTTGCCCGCCGTCCTTGTCGGTGTGCTGGCAGTGGTGCATGCAGCCGCTCGCCGTGATGAAGAGCAGCTCAACGACGCCGACAAGATTACCGCAGCTGACATTATGCGGGCGCTTGAGCTGAACGAAGCCTTTCAAAAGAAGCTGCTCAATGTTGACGATGCGGCCCGGGTCGCCGAGGCGGCCGGGCACATTGCGGCTGAACGAACGCCGCCGCGTTCGCCAGAAAATGTCACGCCGCTGACGCTTGGCAAGCGGATCGAGACATGAGCGATACGCTGCCAGGCGACGCATCCATCGATACAGCGGCGTCTCCCCGGCGGCGGCGCACCATGCGTGAGGCCATCAAATGGTATGTCTCGCGCTTCGATGAAGGCGAGGTCATGCGCTGGGCGTTCCGAGGCCTGCTTGTGGGTACGATCGGCGCGCTCGGACTCGACTTCTACGAGATGAATGTCCGTCAGGCGGACACGAATACGACCATCGCGCTGCCCTCTGAAACGCCTCAGCCGCTGTTACCGCCGGCTTTCGACCCGGAAAATCCGCTGCCATCCGATCCGCGCACGTTTCTGACAGGCGACCAGTCGGCATTACGCCAACCCATGAGCTTTTCGCTTGGGGCGGAAGGGGTGCTGAAGGCCGAAGGCGCGATCGACCTGACCAGCGCCGAAGGGCTGGCGCAAGAACTCAATGCGCGGGGAGAATATGTCCGGACCGTCTTGCTGAATTCGCCGGGCGGCGCGGTCGAGGCGGCGATGGCTATGGGCAAGATGCTGCGCGAGCGAAAGCTGACCACAGCAGTCGCCGACGGGGCGCTGTGCGCGTCATCCTGTCCGCTGATGTTTGCCGGTGGCGTGAAGCGGCTGGCCGGTGACGAGGCAGCGATCGGCGTGCATCAGTTTTTTGTGCTGGCCCCGAAAAACGGCGAGCAGCGATTGGGACCGGCTCAGGCCATGTCCGACACGCAGATGACCACAGCGCGCATCACGCGGTATTTGCAAGATATGGGCGTCGACCCTGCGCTTTGGCTACACGCGATGGATACGCCGCCGCAGGCGCTCTATTATTTTTCGCCGAAGGAGCTGGCGCAGTATCGGATAGCGACTGGCCGAACACAGATGCAGGCGCAGGGACAGGCCGGACAGGATGCGCAAGCGTCGACGCCCACCCCGGCGCCCACCCCGGCGCCCAGGCCAGCGCCGAAACCGCGAGGCTGATCAGTCGAGCTGAGCGCCGGGCAGCCTGTTGCGCCCTGATGGACCAGCAACTGCCCGGCGCAATTGCAGAATGCTGCGAACCGGGGCGGATAGCAAAAGCAATGAAGACGGCGCGGAAAAGGAACTGACAAGCCATGACCTATATCGCAACCATCAGTTACAAGGATTCAAGCGGCCGCCTTCGTCAGCTTTATGACCGGGTGAAGGGTCCGGGTGACAATGTCGACAACATCATGATGGCCCACAGTCTGCGTCCGCACACGATGGATGGCCATATGACCATCTATAAATATGCGCTGCACCACTCCTCGAACACGGTGCCGAAATGGTTCCTGGAAGCGATCGGCGTGCTGGTGAGCCATATCAATTGTTGCAGCTACTGCGTTGAACACCATTTCGCCGGCATGTCGCGCCTGCTCGGCGATCAGCCTCGCGCCAACACGATCCGCTCTGCGCTCGAAACGGAGCGCTATACCGAGATCTTTGATCGGCGCGAGGTCGCCGCACTCGCTTACGCCGCCAAGCTGACCCGGCAGCCGGCCAGCATCAACGGTGCGGACGTCGAAGCAATGCGCAATGCCGGCTTCGACGATGGACAGGTACTCGAAATCAATCAGGTTGCCGCCTATTTCGCGTATGCTAACCGCACCGTACTTGGCCTCGGCGTCAATACCGACGGCGATATTCTCGGCTTGTCGCCCAACAATTCGGCCAATCCGGATGATTGGTCTCATACATAGGTACGTGGTTCCGCCGCATTGTAAAACCGGGATGGCGGCTTAGACTCTGACCTATGAACCAGTTGACCAACCGAGACATTGTCGAACTTGTCGAATGGCGGCATGCGCTGCATCGGCGGCCCGAGGTTTCCGGAGAAGAACGTGAGACGGCCGCCGCTGTTGTCGATTTCATTAACCCGACCGGTCCCGACTGGATGGTTACCGGACTGGGCGGCCATGGGATCGCAGCCGTATATGATAGCGGGCATCCGGGGCCGACGGTGCTATTCCGTTGCGAACTCGACGGCCTGCCTATCGAGGAAATTTCTGATCTGCCCTACCGCTCTGAGATAGCGGGTAGGGGACATTTATGCGGACATGATGGTCATATGGCGACACTTGCCGCGCTGGCTCGATTGCTTGGCCGGCGAAAACCGGCGCGGGGGAGGGTGGTGCTGCTGTTTCAGCCAGCGGAGGAAAATGGCGCAGGCGCCGCCGCTGTGATAGCCGACCCGCGCTTTGCCGGCATCCGGCCAGACTACGCATTCTCGCTGCACAACATGCCCGGTATTGCGCCCGGTGAAGCGCGGCTTTCCGCCGGTCCCGCCAATTGCGCCTCGCGCGGCATGAAGATTGTGCTTGCCGGCAAGACCTCGCACGCTTCGGCTCCGGAAGACGGTGTTTCGCCGATGACGGCCTTGTCAAAGTTGATGCCTGAACTGACCGCGCTGGGACCGGGCGGCGTTCTGGGCGCAGCCTATCGGCTGGTGACGGTGACCCATGTTGAAATGGGCGAACCCGCTTTCGGCATTGCGCCGGGACGCGGCGAACTTTGGGCGACGCTGCGCACATTGACTGATAGTGCGATGGCCGGGCTGGTCGAGGCGGCGGAGGCGCTGGTCCGAAAGGTCGCTGACGATGCGCGCCTCGGGCTGACGATCACCTATCATGATGTTTTCCACCACTGCGACAATGATGCTGAAGCGGTAGCGATCTTGCGCGCTGCTTTTGATGCCGAGCATATCCGCCACGAAGAGGCCGAAATTGTCCGCGCCTCGGAGGATTTTGGCCTGTTTGGATCAAGGGCTGGCGCAAAATCGGCGATGTTCTGGTTCGGCTCGGGCGAAAAATCACCGCAACTGCACAATCCCGACTTTGACTTTCCCGATGCGCTGATCGAGCCTGGCGCGCGGATATTCGCCCGCGTGGCGCGCGATCTGTTGGGGTAGCGATCAATCCGGCGAATGAAGGAACAGTCGCGCATTGACTCTCCACCCAATCCGCGTAAAAGCCCGCGCGGAACCGGAGCTTTTCCATGCGCGGCCTTTTGTTGGCCATTGATGCGTCTGACCGTCCCGCCACTCGGGCAGGACAAGGCGGCGCATGCGCCCGTTTCACCAAACCTACGGCCAAAAAAACGACCGCAACTACGGTCTGATCTCCCTTGGCCTCGCCGTCTCTCCCCGGCAATGCCGGAGGGGGTCGGAACCCGCGCCGGCCGGCGGGTTCTCATCCAAGCGAAACAAGCGGAGAGCGACAGGAGACTTTTGAAATGGGCTTCAAGGTAGCGATCGTCGGCGCCACGGGCAATGTGGGCCGGGAAATGCTGAATATTTTGGAAGAGCGCGGTTTTCCCGCCGATGAGGTTGTGCCGCTGGCTTCGCGCCGCAGCCAGGGCACGGAAGTCTCCTACGGCGACAGGACGCTCAAAGTCCGTGCGCTTGAAGGCTATGATTTCTCCGATACCGATATCTGCCTGATGTCGGCTGGCGGCAATGTTTCCAAGGAATGGTCGCCCAAGATCGGCAAGCAGGGCTGCATCGTCATCGATAATTCGTCAGCCTGGCGTTATGATCAGGATGTGCCGTTGATCGTTCCGGAAGTGAACCCTGATGCGATCAACGGTTTCACCAAGAAGAACATCATCGCCAACCCAAACTGCTCGACGGCGCAGATGGTCGTGGCGCTGAAGCCGCTGCATGACGCGGCCACCATCAAGCGTGTGGTTGTCTCGACCTATCAGTCGGTCTCTG
>Ga0209573_1002409_pt1 | contig 23977 bp, 22 predicted proteins | sample TNRBio252014_DNA_FD_185870 | JGI IMG/M metagenome (GOLD analysis project Ga0209573, IMG submission 185870) | Wastewater treatment Type I Accumulibacter community from EBPR Bioreactor in Madison, WI, USA - TNR Reactor_6/25/2014_ DNA (SPAdes)... | ecosystem: Engineered > Bioreactor > EBPR >...
CTCAGGCGGTATTGGCAGGCAGTGAGGTGGCTGGTCAGCAGCAGGCGGACTTTTGGGTTGAGCAGCACGTTCTGCCGGGTCTTGTTGAAGAACTGGTAGGAGAGCGCGACGTGTTCGAGATCGATGAACTGGACCTGCGACAGATAGGCCATGTTCGGGACGCCGTCAGCGTCGCAAGTGGCGATCAGCCCCGGGATCACGCCGTCGAAGCAGTCGCGGATGTTGGCGAGCAGCGCCTGCGACTGGCTGCTGCGCACGAAGATCGCCAGCCGCTGCTCGGCATCGACCAGCTTGCAGCCCAGCGCCCTGGCGTGGTTCGGCAGGCGGTCGACAGCGCCGGTGGCCAGGCTGATGGCCACGCCGGTCTGAATGAAGGCAGCGTTCTCGCGGTCGATCATCGGGGTCCCCGATTGGGCAGTTGACGGCGATTCTTGCGGGTCTAGCTCCTTGCCAGCGAGCGGCTTTTCTGGCCCCGGAGGTGTTCATCCGATGCTCTCGCGAGAGAGTCTGCACGGCGATCAAGCGGCTCGCTCTCTTCGCCGGGCAGGGCAAGCTTCATCGGCTTCGGCTGGTCGTTACACTTCAGCGTGCTTTCTTCCTGTTTGGACAAGCGCCTCAAACGGCGCTTGCAGGCGCCAGTTTGTCTTGGGTTTTCAGATCGAAATCCGAGGCCTCATGGCGTTCGTGCAGCTGTTCGGACGGCTCGCCCCACGTGCGGTTAACCTTGCGTCCACGCTGGACGGCGGGGCGCTCAAGGATCTCCGCACTCCAGCGGCACAGGTTCTTGTAGCTTTCAACCTGCAGAAACTCGCCCGCGTCATAGGCCTCGCCCAGCACCAGATTGCCGTACCAGGGCCAGGTGGCGATGTCGGCGATGGAGTATTCGTCACCGCCCAGATAAGGGTGCTCGGCCAATTCGCGGTCCAGCACGTCCATCTGGCGTTTCACCTCCATGGTGAAACGGTTGATCGAGTATTCGAATTTCTCGGGCGCGTAGGCATAGAAATGCCCGAAGCCACCACCCAGGTAGGGTGCCGAGCCCTGCAGCCAGAAGAGCCAGTTCATGACCTCCGTGCGTGCCGCGGCTTCCCTGGGCAGGAAGTGCCCGAACTTCTCGGCCAAATAGAGAAGGATCGCGCCGCTTTCAAAAACACGACTGCCGCTCCCGGTATCGAAGAGTGCCGGGATTTTGGAGTTTGGATTGACTTCGACGAAGCCCGTCGAGAACTGCTCGCCCGCGCCGATGCGGATCAGGTGGGCGTCATATTCCGCGCCCGGCTCGCCGAGCGCGAGCAGCTCTTCGAGCAGGATGGTGACTTTCTGGCCATTGGGCGTGCCCATCGAATAGAGCTGCAAAGGATGCTTTCCACGCGGCAGCGTGGCCGCGTGCGTCGGCCCGGCGATGGGTCGGTTGATCTTGGCCCATTTGCCGCCATTTTCGGCGTCCCAGGTCCACACTTTGGGTGCTTGGTAATTGTTGGTGTCGGACATGATGCTGATTTCTTCCTTTCATGTTCGGGAGGCCGCCAGGGTCAAAAATCCTTTCCAAAGGCGGCACGGATTTCTTATTCTTGATGGGTGCCCTGAGCACGTCGATTGAACACAATTTTTTTTGAGCATGGAGGCGAGATGGATCATAACTCTTCAGGATGGCTACGTGGCCTGCTGGTTGTCAGTGTTCTGCTTGTTGCCGCGTGCGCCGGTTACAGCGGCAGCAATCTCAAGCCGGGGGTGTCGACGTTGTCGGAGGTCATGGCCTCGATGGGGTCGCCGGCGATGGTCTGGAAGAATCCGGATGGCAGCGAGCAACTGGCCTACCCGCGCGGGCCGGCCGGCACGCAGACCTTCATGGCGTATGTCGGGCCGGATGGCAAACTCCAGCGCATCGAAAAGGTGCTGAACGTCGAGAATTTTGCACGCGTCCAGGCGGGAATGAGCAAGGATCAGGTGTTGCGCATTCTCGGTCCTTCGGGATCGCAATGGACACAGTTCTACTCGCGGAGCAATCAACTCGCCTGGTCATGGTTGTTCTGCAACGCCTGGAATGCCCAGGAGTTTTTTGACGTCATGTTCGACGCCAGCACCGGCATTGTGCACTCAACGGGGCAGCACCCGAATCTGGCGGGGCCAGGTGGTGTGCAACCCCCTTGCAGTCAATGACGAAAACCTTGCCTGACTCGTCGCACCGGCATGGCGCGCAGCTAGTCTGAAAGTCGCGTCTGCGACTCACGCAGCTTCTCCCCTCGCGTGAGAAGGGGCGGGGGTGAGACGGGGAATTCTGGGCGCATGCGCCCAGCCCGTCGAACGATTCCGGCGTGCAAGCCGGAATGCGCACTGCGAGTGGAGGGGGGAACGGTCATGACTTTCACGATCTGGGCTGTCTCGATTGTCATGACCGTTAGGCGCATGGCCGGCAGTTCAGCGGCGATAGCTGATGCGATAGATCGCTCCGGCGTAGTCGTCGGCCACCAGCAAAGAGCCGTCGGGTAACACCAGCACGTCGCTGGGGCGTCCCCAGACGCTCTCGCCATCTTCAGCATCGAGCCAGCCGCTGGCGAAAGTTTCGTAGGCAATCGCCTGCTCGCCACGCAGACGCACCAGCGTTACCCGGTAGCCGATTTTCCGCGAACGGTTCCACGAGCCGTGTTCGGCGATGAAAATCTGCTGGTGGTATTGCGCGGGGAACATCGTCCCGGTGTAGAAGCGCATGCCCAGTGCAGCGGCGTGCGGCGCCAGCTTCTGCGCCGGCGCGACGAACTCGTCGCAGCGTCGCCGGGCGCCGAATTCCGGATCGGGCAAGTCGCCACCATGGCAGTAGGGATAGCCGAAATGCATGCCCGCCCGTGCGACGTGGTTGAGTTCGTCAGGCGGCAGGTCGTCGCCGAGGAGATCGCGGCCGTTGTCGGTGAACCACAGATCGCCGGTCTGCGGCTGCCAATCGAAGCCGACGCTATTACGCACTCCCCGGACCACTGTTTCCCAGCCGCTGCCATCGTCATTCATGCGCAGAATGTTGGCGTAGCGTCGCGGATCGGGTTCGCAGATATTGCACGGTGCGCCGACCGGCACATAGAGTTTGCCATCCGGGCCGAAGGCGATGAATTTCCAGCCATGATGGGTTTCGGTCGGCAGCCGGTCAGTTACCAGCACGGCCTCTGGCGGACGCGCCGGGTCTTGCCGGCCTTGCTCAACATGGTCGTAACGCAGGATGCGGTTCACCGCCGAGACGTAAAGACTCCCGTCCTTGTAGGCGACGCCGACCGGGCGCTGCAGTCCGCTGGCAATGAGCCTCACACCTTGCACCTGGTAGTCCGCGCCGAAGCTCAGCGCGTGCACTTTCCCGGCCTGCATCGAACCGACGAAAAGCGTGCCGCCACGCTCATCGTGACGCCCGAGGGCCATCTGCCGGGCGTTGTCGACACGCGCCCAGGTCTCGATGCTGAAACCCGGTGGCAACTGGATGCGCTGCAGCGGCAACTCATCCGCGGCCAGGGCCAGCGGGAGAACGGCCAAAGCAAGCCCAAAGCAAATATCAATTCTGCGCATCGAAATTCCTCATATTTTCCTGCGGTGTCGTCTGGACGGCGTTTTCTTGAAGCGGTACGGGATCAGCGCGGGTGCAGCCAGCCGGGCAGGAAACTGTAGGGGTCGTCGCTGACCGTCTTGTCGTAGGGGATGCCGTGAGCTTGCAGCCGCTCGGCGAGTTGGCCATCCTTGCAGGCGTCGAACAGTTCGCTGCAGCCGCCGACGAATTCGCCGGCAATGAAGATTTGCGGGAAGGTGTTCGAGCCGGTGTGCGCCCGTAGTGCCTGGCGCAGCTTGCCGCCACGGTTGTCCTGTTGATAGGTGAAGCCCTGTTGCAGGCCCGCGATCGCTCGATGAATCGGTCTCTCGCAAGAGCTCGCGGCATGCCCGCGGGTAGGAGAGCGAAGCGAGGGAACCACAAGCGCAGCTTGGGGCTGTCCTCTGGATCAGTAGTGTTCGCCGTCCGGAAGTCATGGGTGAGCCGGTGAGGCAGAAAGCTTGACGCCGAGAGCGTGCAGAAGCTTGAGCATGGTGTCGTAGCGTGGCTTGGCGCCCGGTGTGAGGGCCTTGTAAAGACTCTCGCGGCCCAGGCCTGCATCTTTGGCCAGTTGGGTCATACCTTTTGCTCGTGCGATGTCCCTCACTGCGGTGAGAAAAACATCGGGGTCCGGGTCTTCAAGCGCCGCAGTCAGATACTCGGCGATGGTTTCTTCATCGTCGAGATAGTCAGCAGCATCAAAATGGGCGTACTTGCTCATGATTGCTCCTTCTCTATGGCTCGCGCCATTTCAATCGCGCGCTTGATGTCGCGCTTTTGGGAGGATTTTTTTCCTTCCAACAAAAGCAGATAGACCACATCGCCACAACGAGTGAAGTACACGCCATAGCCCGGCCCGGGTAATTGCGGAGAGTGCTCGGATTTCGATGGCGCTGGCGTATCCGCAGCTCGCTGCAAACGTCAGCGCTTAAGCGACCGGCGGAGAAAGGGCTGATTATGGCCCTTCTCCGCCGCCAGGGGCGGCGCTGCCGGAGGTGGCGGGCGCTGCGACAAGACGGCGCCAAATCTGTTGTGCGGCTCGGGCTGGGCGGGCTCCGGCACCGCGACAAACGACGAACATCCCTGCGGCCTCAGCTCGAAAACCTTCGCTTGACGGCTGAGTGGCACGTGCTAGCCTATGCTTTTATTGCCTCGGAGACTTCGATGGAAATGCGACAACTGGGCCGTGACGGCCCGCGGGTATCGGCGCTTGGTCTGGGGTGCATGGGGATGAGCGATTTCTACACCGGGCGCGACGACAAGGAATCGGTCGCCACCATCCATCACGCGCTGGATCTCGGCATCAACTTTCTCGACACCGCCGACATGTACGGCCCGCATACCAACGAGGACCTCGTCGGGCGGGCAATCAGGGAGCGGCGCAGCGAAGTCTTCCTGGCGACCAAGTTCGGCATCCTGCGTGACCCGAACGATGTCTCCGTGCGTGGTTTCGACAGCCGCCCCGAGTACGTGCGCAGCGCGGTCGAAGGCAGTCTGCGGCGCCTCGGTGTGACGACCATCGACCTCTATTACCAGCATCGCGTCGACCCCAATGTGCCGATCGAAGACACGGTCGGCGCGCTTGCCGAGCTTGTTCTGGCCGGCAAGCTGCGCTACATCGGCTTGTCCGAGGCCTCCGCCAGCACGCTCGAACGCGCGCACAAGGTGCACCCCATCACGGCGTTGCAGAGTGAGTATTCCTTGTGGTCGCGTGACCCTGAAGCCGAAATATTGGCCACGTGCCGGCGGCTCGGCGTCGGCCTGGTTCCCTACAGCCCGCTCGGCAGGGGCTTCCTGACCGGGGCGATTACGCGCCCCGAGGACTTCGCTGCCGACGATTACCGGCGTTCGAGCCCACGTTTCCAGGGCGAGAACTTCACGCGTAATCTGGCGCTGGTCGAGCAGGTCAGGGTGTTGGCCGCCGAGATCGGCTGCACGCCGGGCCAGCTTGCGCTGGCCTGGGTGCTCGCGCAGGGCGACGACATCGTTCCGATCCCCGGTACCAAGCGGCGCAAGTATCTCGACGAAAATGTCGGCGCGCTCACCGTTCGCCTGACGGCAGCGCAGCTGGCGGCGCTGGATGAGGCGTTCCCGTTCAACGCCGCCGCCGGCGAGCGCTACCCGGCGAACATGATGGGCACAGTTAATCGCTGAGGGTCGCTGTGACGAGCCGTCGCCGAGTGGAAGCACTCGGTCGTCGCCTGCGCTATGTTTGCCGGGCGCCCGTTGCAGAGCCCTGCCTGGCGCTTCCGCAAGGACGATCAGCTACTCGGACCGTCGTCAGCGGAGCTCTCCGCTCAGTGCCAGTTCGCCCTGTCGAGGTGGTGGTGGGTCCTGCGCCGCGCCGCGTGTCGACAGCGCGCTGACCCGCACTCCGAGCAGGCGCAGCTTGCGGTCGAGCGGCACGCGCCGCAGGCATTCGCCGGCGGCACGGCGGATGGCTTGCGCATCATCGATGGCGGCGGGCAGGGTCAGGTCGCGGGTGACGGTCTGGAAGTCGGCGAAGCGCAGCTTGATGCCGATCGTCCGGCCCTGGTAGTCCTTGCGGCGCAGATCTTCGGCGAGGTGCGTGCACAGTGCCGTGAAAATTTCGCTCAGTTCCGGGCGATCGTCACGCGGGTGCAGATCGCGCTCGAAAGTCGTTTCGCGGCTGATCGATTTCGGTTCGGACGAGGTGTTCAGTGCGCGCTCGTCGATGCCGTGCGCGGCGGCGAGCAGCCAGCGGCCATAGCTGCGGCCGAAGTGCTGCTGCAGGAAACCGGCTTCGGCTTGCGCCAGTTCGCCGATGCTGTGGATGCCGAGCGCGGCCAGCCGCTCGCTGGCCTTGGGGCCGATGCCGTTGATCTTGCGCGCGGGCAGCGGCCAGATGCGCTGGGTGAGGTCTTCCGCGTTCAGCAGTGTCAGGCCGTCCGGCTTGTCGAGGTCGGAGCCGATTTTGGCGAGCAGCTTGTTGGCTGCGATGCAGATCGAGCACGACAGACCGGTGGCCGCGCGCACCGCGTCCTTGATGCGCTGCGCGAGTGGCCGGCTGTCGTCGGCGAGCGTGCTGAGGTCGATGTAGATTTCGTCGATGCCGCGGTCTTCGATGTGCGGCGTGAGCTGCGCCACGGCGGCTTTGAAGAGGCGAGAGTAGTGCCGGTAGGCGGGAAAATCGACCGGCAGGAGAATCGCGTCCGGTGCCAGCTTGGCGGCTTTCATGATGCCCATCGCCGAAAAGACGCCGAGGGCGCGCGCTTCGTAGGTGGCGGTGGTGATCACGCCGCGGCCGGCGTAGTCGCGCAGGCGCGCGAAACGGCGCCCGCCGTCGGCGAGCTGCAGCGGCTGCTGCGTACGACTGCCGCCGATCACTACCGGCAGGCCGCGCAACTCCGGGTAGCGCAGCAACTCGACCGACGCATAGAAAGCGTCCATGTCGAGATGGGCGATTCGGCGCGCTGGCGGCGTATCGGCCTGTGCGTTAGTGACCGGCATCAGTAGAGCAGGAATGCCTGGCGTTCTTCTTCCCAGAGATCTTCGTCAGTGCTGCTCATGGCGTCGAGGTCGGCCGGTGTTGCCGCCGGATCGTCGACCCATTCGCGCAGCAGGGGCGAACCGTTGATCAGGTCGATGGCCAGTCGCTGGTGTTCGTATTCGTAGGGGAAATCGCGCCATAGCGTGTAGTCTGGCTGCACTTGCCGTAGCGCCTTGAAAGCCAGGCTCTGCAGCCGCCACGGGCGAAACCGGGGGTGTTGGTAGTGGGCGTCGTCGACGTGGATCTGTATTCCCTGGCAGAGCTTGCCGGCGTGCTTGTGGAAAGTCGGCTCGAACCAGCAGGCGCGTAGCCGGCAGCCTAGCAGCCAGTCCGGTGCCAGGGCGTGCATGGTTTTTAGCAGTTGCTCGGCGTCGATGTCGGGTGCGCCGAAAAGCTCCAGGGGGCGCGTCGTGCCCCGCCCTTCGGAGAGCGTCGTGCCTTCGAGCATGACCGTGCCCGCGTAGCAGCGCGCCATCGACAGGTTCGGCGCGTTCGGGCTGGGGTTGATCCAGCTGCGCTGGTCGCTCGGCCAGCCGTAGCCAGGCGCGGTCGTCGGCGCCCAGGCGTGCATGGCGATGATCGTGCACTCGATGTCGAGGTTCAGGGTGGTGACGAACCAGCCGGTGAGTTCGCCCATCGTCAGGCCGTGGCGCATCGGCAGCGGCCCGGCGCCGACGAAGCTTTCCCAGCCCGCGCGCAGCAGCAATCCTTCGAGCGGGCGGCCAGCGGGGTTCGGGCGGTCGAGAATCCACACTTCCTTGCCGTGCTCGGCCGCGGCTTCGAGCAGGTAGCGCAGGGTGGTGATGAAGGTGTAGATGCGGCAGCCGAGGTCTTGCAGGTCGATGAGCAGGATGTCGAAACGGTCCATCATCGCCGGCGTCGGACGGCGTACCTCGCCGTACAGGCTGAATATCGGGATGCCATGCACCGGGTCGACGAAGTCGGGCGACTCGACCATGTTGTCCTGCTTGTCGCCGCGCAGCCCGTGCTGTGGTCCGAAGGCAGCACTCAAGCGTAGCTCGGGCAGCGCGCCGAGGGCGTCGAGCGCGTGTCTCAGGTCGGCGCTGACCGACGCCGGGTGGGCGACCAGTGCCAGTCGACGGCCGCGTAGCGGCTTGCGCAGTTGCGGGTCCTTGAGCAGGCGGTCGAGTCCGAACTCGATGGCGGGCATGTGGTTTTCCTTCAGGCAGGAGAGGGCAGCGATGGTGACAGTTCGAGCGTGAAGCCATCGCGGTGATGAAAATCGGGCAGCGCCGCCGGATGCTGCAAGGCCCAGTAGCTGTGGCAGCCGTCGATCGTATCGGCGGCTTCGACAACCGCGGCCAGACCGATCTGCAGCCTTGCCGTGGCGGCCATCGGCGGCAGGTCGGCCGGGGCAATGCTGGCCTCGATTTCCAGGCGGCCGGCAAACAGCCTGGCGACGATTTGCGGTGGCGTGAAGGCGATGATCGCTGGCTCTCGCTGGCGGTAGCCGGAGAACGCATAGCTGGCCCATTGAGCGGACGGCGAGAAGTTGAACTCGCGGTAAGCCGCATCGCCGGCAACGCCGACGAAGGCCTCGAAGCAGGTGTGTTCCCAAAGGCCGTCGGTGCAGTCCGGCGTGCGCGGCTCGGGAATCAGCAAGCGCGCCATGTCGCCGCGCAGGCACCAGGCCAGTTCGAGATGGCCTTCCGTGCGCCATGTCGCGCACACTTCGATGCTGCGCACGACAGGTGCCGGAGTGGCGGGGTGCGGGCGCAAGCTGTGCGTGAATTCAGTCGGAAACATGGCGGAGGAAGGGGCGTTTTGGCAAAACGATCGGCGCGCTGCCGCGGGTCGTGTTTCGGAAGCAGTAGCTGTCTATGTTGTCGCAAGCCCTGGCGCAACGCAACGGGCTGTAGCGGTCGTGAGCCGGGAAGCTGGAGAGCGGAAGGCTCGCTACGACACTGCAAGTATTGTGATCGGTCCCGGCCTTGTTCCGGCGCACGCGCTGTGCGGGTCATGTCATGACCATTAAAGTTCAAGATTTTTTTTTGTAGATTTGTAATTGATTGTAATTGACTGGCCACGCAAAACGGGTAGATACTGCGCCTCGCAGCGCTGGGACGTCTAACCAAAAACATGGAGGTGCCTGTGTTCGGTATTCTGGGGATTGTACTTTCGCTGGCGCTGCTGATCGGCCTCGCCTATCGGGGCTGGAACGTGATCGTCCTGGCGCCGATCTGTGCCACCGTCGGGCTGCTCTTTGGCTCGCTCGACGCTCCGATCATTGCGACCTACACACAGGTCTTCATGCCCGCACTGGGCAACTACCTGATCAAATTCTTCCCGCTGTTCCTGTTGGGCGCCGTCTTCGGCAAGCTGATGGACGACTCCGGTTGTGCACAGACCATCGCTCACAAGATTGTCGAGTGGACTGGAAGAGAACGGAACGCGCGATCATCGCCATCATCCTGGCCTGCGCTGTCCTCACTTACGGCGGTGTGTCGCTTTTCGTCGTTGCTTTCGCCGTCTTCCCGGTCGCCATGCAGATGTTCCGCGAGGGAAACCTGCCGAAACGGCTGATCCCGGCGTCCATCGCGCTCGGTTCCTTCACTTTCACGATGACGGCACTACCGGGTACGCCGGCCATTCAGAACGCCATCCCGATCCCCTACTTTCACACCGATACCTTCGCTGCGCCCGGTTTGGGCATCATCGCCGCACTGGTGATGTTCGTTTGCGGCAGCGCCTGGCTGATGTTTCGCGCGCGGCGTGCGCGCCTTGCCGGGGAAGGTTATGGCGACCACGCCCAGGAGAAGGTGGCAGCCAATCCAACGCCGGCGCCGGCGGGGCACATGCCTTCCTTCACGGTGGCGATCATGCCGATCCTGTTGGTGCTGGTGCTCAACTTCGTGTTCAGCAAGTACTTCGTCCCGGCAATGGATACCGACTACCTGGCGCTGCCCACGTACGGCAAGACAACGGTAGCGGCGGTCGGTGGTATCTGGTCCATCATCATGGCCATGCTGATCGCCTGTATCGTGCTCGTCGGCCTGACCTGGAAGCGCTTCCAGAACGTTCGCCAGTCGGTGACCGATGGCGCGCTCGGCTCGATGCTGCCGATCCTCAACGTCGGTTCCGAAGTCGCCTATGGCGCGGTGATCGCCAGTCTGGCTTCCTTCCTGCTCGTCCGGGACTGGCTGATGACCCTGACCGATAACCCGATCATTGGCCTGGCAATCGTGGTCAACGTCCTCGCCGGTATTACCGGATCGTCCTCGGGCGGCATGAGCATCGCCCTGCAGGCCGTCGGGCAGACCTACCTGGAGCTGGCGCAGGCGGCCGGCATCAGCCCGCAGATCCTGCATCGCGTCGCGACGCTCGCTTCCGGAGGGCTCGACGTGCTGCCGCACAGCGGCGCGGTAATTACCCTGCTGGCCATCTGTCAGATGAATCACCGGCAGTCCTACTTCGACATCTTCATGGTCTCGGCTATCTTTCCGCTGACGGCGATGGTGGTGGTGATCGTCCTCAACGGTATGTTCGGCACTTTTTGAGGAGCAAGCCCGTGCGCATGCTTATCGTCTTCCTCGCCGCGCTGCTGGCCTGGGCGCCGCATCTGGGTGCAAGAGAACGGGATGAGCTTCGTCTGCTGGCCGCGGAACTGCCGCCCTATACTTTCCAGATCCCGCCGGTCAGTGTCGGCGACACGCCTGGCGTAAAGCAGGGTTTTGTTTATGAGCTGGTGAGCGAAATGGCCAAGCGCGTCGGCCACAGCGGCGTCATCGAGTTCATGCCCTGGGACGCAGCGCAGCGCATCGCTCAGACGCAGCCGAACATCGGCATCCTGGCCCTGACCCGCAGTCCCGAGCGGGAAGACAAGTACAGCTGGCTGGCAAAGCTCTACACCGACGATCTGGTTGTCGTCGGCGGCGCCGGCATCGACGTCGCTAGCCTCGACAAGGTCAAGGATCGCCCGATCGGCGTGCTCAGCAACTCTGGCGCCGAAGCGCTGCTCGAAGAGCGCGGCTTCAAGCGTATCCGGCCCCATCATGAGGAGTGGATGAACGCGCGCCAGATGCAGCAGCGGCGGATCGACGCCTGGCTCGCACCGCGGCTGATGATCATCTACGGCATGCGCGAGGTCGGCGGCAACCTCGAGGCGCTCAACTTCGGCGAGATCGTGCGCGAGAGCGGGATATACCTCGCCGGCTCGAAAGATCTGCCCGACGCGGAAGTGCAGAAATGGCAAAAGGCTCTTGACGAAGTGAAGGCCGACGGCACCTATCAGCGCATTGCCGACCAATACAACCGTCTGAAGATCGAGCCGATACCCGATGATCTGCGGCGGCGTTTCAGCCAGCCGGTGTGGACCAACTGAGGCAGTTTTGACTCATGGCGGGCTTCGCCGACTGGCCTCGATTGTGGGCCGTACGGCGACGGGTTTTGAACTCGCCATGGCATGGCATGAACACGGAGGCTGCTGGCGCGCGACCCGCTTTGGCACTCAGCAAGCGCTCAGGCCGTGCAGCTCGCAGAGCAGACGCTTTACGTAGGCGAGCACGATCCACAGCCAGAAGCTCAGGAAAAACGCAACAAAGGGAAGGTGCCGGTCGAGGACCACTTTCGGTGTTAGCCAGCGGCACACGCCAAGCACCGGTCGGGTAATCACCTCGAACAGCCGATAGATCGGATTGCTGGCACGTCTGGTGCCCGCGAGCAGTGCCACCGCACCTTGCCCGAGCAGCGAGAGCAGGGCGACCTCGACCAGCGCACGCAAGATGGAGACGACAAACAGATCGGGGTGGCTCATGCTCACGGTATTTTCAGGCTATCTTCTCAGCCTTGCTGCGGTGGTGCGTGCAGACTAATGTAAAAGTCGCGTAAGCGACTCACGAATCCCCCCTTCTCCCCCTGCGGGAGAAGGGCCGGAGGAAGAGGGGGGACGGTCATGACTTTCATGATCTGGGCATCTCGACTGTCATGAGCGTCAATTTCGAGTATCGGCGACATTATGCCCGGGCCTGGTTGTGGCGTCTCTGCGGGCGCGACGAAAAAGCCTTTGCCGAATATCTGATCGCCCATCGTTTGCAGCCCGACGACCTGCCGTCGGCACGTCATCTGGCGTGCATCGCTGCCGAGAGCAAGCGTTACGCGGCGGCCGACAAATGGTTTGTCGAATGTCTGCGCCTGGCGCCCGACGATGCTGACCTGTATTACAACCATGGTTTCGTTCTTGAGCAGGCGGGCTGTCCGCGCGCGGCGATTGCTGCATTCTCCGAGGCGCTGCGCCGCAAGCCGGCGCTCGATCGTGCGTGGTACGGAAGGGGACTGGCGCATGCTCGTCTCGGCGAACACGCCGCAGCGGCGGAAGCGTTTGCGCACGCGGTCGAACTGCAACCGATGCATGCTGATGCCTACTACCTGTGGGGAATGGCCTGTCATCACGCGGCGTGTCCGCAACAGCTCGAGGAGGTCGTCGAACGCCTGGTCAACTTTGACGCCAAACTCGCTGCCAGGTTGGTGCGTGACGTTGGGCGAGAAGATGATCTTGGCCCGCTTGTCCCCGAAATGCCTTTCTGAGCGACCGGACGCCAGCCGCCGCGTGTCGTATTATCATCATTTTCCTCGCCGGCTTTACTGTAATCGCCGGTCAACCTCGTCCAGCATAGGAGAAGCGCATGTCGCTTGATCGTCACCCCATGGCCGCCTCGCTGCGCGTTTCCGATACCGGCAAGGTCGTTTCGGCCCGCGCCGCGGTGCGCCTCATCAATGACGGCGATACCGTCGCCACCGGCGGCTTCGTCGGCATCGGTTTTGCCGAGAATATTGCCGTGGCCATCGAGCAGCGCTTTCTCGAGGCGGCCGCGAGCGACGCTTCCGGCCTCGGCAGTCCACGTGATCTGACGCTGCTCTATGCGGCCGGGCAGGGCGACGGCAAGGAGCGTGGTCTCAATCACTTCGGCCATCATGGCTTGCTGAAGCGTGTTGTCGGTGGTCACTGGGGCCTGGTTCCCAAAATGCAGCAACTTGCCGTGTCCAATAGTATCGAGGCCTACAACCTGCCACAGGGTGTGATCACACACATGTTCCGGGACATCGCGGCAGGCAAGCCGGGAACGATCACCCGTGTCGGACTCGGCACTTTTGTTGACCCGCGTTTTGGCGGCGGCAAGCTGAACGAGAAGACGACCGTCGACATCGTCCGCCTGATGGAGATCGACGGCGAGGAATACCTGTTTTACAAGTGCTTTCCGATCCACGTCGGCATCATTCGCGGCACCACTGCCGACCCTGATGGCAACGTCACCATGGAACGTGAGGCGCTGACGCTGGAAGCGCAGGCCATTGCCATGGCCGCCAGGAACTCCGGCGGCATCGTCATCGTGCAGGTCGAGCGTATTGCCGAGCGCGGCACGCTGAACCCGCGTCAGGTGAAGATCCCCGGCATTCTGGTCGACTGCGTGGTGGTCGCCGAAAAGCCCGAGTACCACATGCAGACCTTTGTCGAGCAGTACAGTGCGGCTTTCGCTGGCGAGATCAAAGTGCCGATGTCGGCCATAGAGACCATGTCGATGAGCGAGCGCAAGATCATTGCCCGGCGCGCAGCGCTCGAACTGCGCGCCAACGCGGTAGTGAACCTGGGCATCGGCATGCCGGAGGGAGTGGCCAATGTTGCCGCCGAGGAGCAGGTCATCGACTTGCTGACGCTGACCGCCGAGCCCGGTGTGATCGGCGGCATCCCGGCCGGTGGGCTCAGCTTCGGTGCGGCCGTTAATGCCCAGGCGATTATTGATCAGCCCAGCCAGTTCGATTTCTATAATGGCGGTGGCATTGATATCGCTTTCCTGGGCCTGGCCCAGGCCGACCGCGAAGGAAACCTCAACGTTTCCAAGTTTGGTCCACGTCTGGCCGGCGCCGGTGGATTCATCGACATCTCGCAGAACGCCAAGAAAGTGGTTTTCGTCGGCACCTTTACGGCCGGCAAACTGGAAGTGATGGTCGAAGACGGCAAACTGCGCATTCTCGAAGACGGCAAGGCGAAGAAATTCGTCGCTGCCGTCGAACACCGCACGTTCAGCGGCGAGCAGGCGGTCAAGTGGAACAAGCCAGTGCTCTACATCACCGAGCGTTGCGTTTTTCGCCTCTGTGCCGAAGGGCTCGAACTGATCGAGATCGCGCCGGGGGTGGACCTGCAGAAGGATATTCTCGACCGGATGGACTTCATGCCGGTGATGCGCGGCGCACCGGCGCTGATGGAAGCGCGCATTTTCAGCGACGACCCGATGAAGCTGCGCCAGGAATTGCTGGCCATGCCGATGAGCGAGCGCCTCTCGTATGACGCCGACAAGAATCTGTTTTTCATTGATTTTTCCGGCTTGAGCGTGCGCAGCGCAGCAGAGATCGAGGAGATTCGGCAAGCTGTCGACAAGCAGTTGGCACCGCTCGGTCACAAGGTCAAGACGATCGTCAATTACGACCGCTTCTCGATCCTGCCGGAACTGGTCGACGACTACATCGCTATGGTCAAGGATCTGATGGATCGTCACTACCACGATGTGACCCGCTACACCTCGAGCACTTTCCTGCGCATGAAGCTGGCCGAGGAGTTCGAGAAGCGGCAAGTGGCAGCGCAGGTCTTCGCCAGTGAGGCCGAGGCACATGGGCATTTCCGTACGCCATGAGTCGGTCCGCCTGGCGAGCTGAGGCGGCGGGCTGCCCTGCTTCTTCTCTGCTGGCCGGCTCGCCTTCGGTGTAGGGCAGCCGCTCCGCTTGCGCAGGCGATTTGCCGCCGCACGGGCTTCGCTGGGCGGCGCTTCGCCGAGCTGCGCGGCTGCATGTCCTTTGCATTGAGCTTGGCGGCACAGCCGCTTTGCGTCCGCAGCCACGAGCTTGCCCTCCGCGTTCATCTTTTCATGCCGACAGCCTTGCCGTGTGGCGCGATCTGCGGCATGATCTGCCTCTATGACGACGATAGCCCGCATAGTTTTTTTTCTTTTATTTTGAGCCGATGAGCCAAGCACGTCGTCCCGTCTCGCCACTGCCGAGCCGCCCGCTGCCGACGGTTGCGACGACCTAGCGCGCATGGGATCGCTGCTACGCCTGATCCGGGAACTCCTGCAAGAAGCTGCGCGAGACCTGGCGCCGACGCTGATTGTCGTCGCCATCTTCCAGGGGTTTTTCATCCAGCGCATGCCCGACAGCGCGGGCGCTCTGGTCGGCGGATTTGCCGCTGTCCTCATCGGTCTCGCCCTGTTTGTTAAAGGGCTGGACGCGGCGATCTTTCCGGCCGGCGAGACGATGGCTTTCGATTTTGCCCGTCGCGGCTCCTTCCTGTGGCTGATGGCTTTTGCCTTTTGCATCAGCTTTGCCTCGGTCGCCGCCGAGCCGGCACTGATGGCCGTGGCCTACAAAGCCGAGGCAGTTTCCGGCGGGAGCATGGGGGCAACGACCCTGCGCATGGTGGCCGCTCTCGCCGTCGGCCTGTCGATCATGGTTGGCGTCTGGCGCATCGTGCTCGGCCATCCGATTGCTCTCTATCTGATTCCAGGCTATCTGATCGTCGTTGGCCTGACTGCGCTTTCGCCTCCGGAACTGGTCGGTCTGGCCTTCGATTCGGGCGGCGTCGTCGCATCCACGGTCACTGCACCGCTGCTGACTGCCATGGGGGTCGGCCTGGCGGCGACCATTCGCGGCCGCAATCCAATGCTCGATGGCTTCGGTCTGATCGCTTTCGGCGCGCTGGCGCCGATGATCATCATTCAGCTCTACGGCATCGTCTTTTTTGTCCCTGCTGCAGCCGGCACCGCAGTGTTGATCATGCCCTCCATGGACGGGCATCACTTCGGCCCCGTGGAGATGCTCCTCAGCTTTCTGAACATGGTCAAGAACCTCTTGCCGATCATCGCCGTGGTCCTGTTTGCGAGCTTTGTCGTTCTGCGGCGGCCGCTTGCCGACCCCAAGGGCCTGGCGGTGGGAATGCTCTTCGTTGCCGTTGGCCTGTACCTCTTCGACGAAGGGCTGCAAATTGGCCTCTTCCCGCTCGGCGACGAGATGACCAGCGGCCTGATGCAGGACGGCGCGGCGATGTGGGTGCTCTACCTCTACGGCTTTCTGATGGGATTCGCGACGACCATGGCCGAGCCGGCGTTGATTGCGCTGTCGATCAAGGCCGACGAAGTCAGCCTGGGCCAGCTGAAGGGCTTCTGGCTGCGCTCTCTGGTTTCCGTCGGCGTCGGCGTCGGCCTGGTCGTCGGCTGTGCGCGCATCGTAGACGGGACCCCGATTGCCCATTGGCTGATCCCCGGTTACCTGCTGGTGATCGCCATGACCAAGCTCGCGCCGCGTTTCATCATTCCGATCGCCTTCGATTGCGGGGGCGTGACGACGTCGACGGTGACCGTGCCCCTGGTCACCGCACTCGGTGTCGGGCTGGCCGAGCGCACCCCGGGGCGGGACCCAATGATCGACGGCTTCGGTCTGATTGCCTTTGCCTCATTAACGCCCATGATTATAGTCATGTCCTACGGCATCATCGCCACCTTGCTGCAGAAGTCAAGGAAACCTGTCAAGGAGCAAGCTTCATGAAATTCTCTGCTGTCGTGTTGATCGTTCCCGACGAGGACGAAAACAGAGCGGTTGAACTGCTCCAGCAGGCCGGAGCGACCGGCTTTACGATCATCAAGGGCAAGGGCTTGCGGCACAATGAACGCAAGACCTTTCTCGGCCTCGGCCTGGAGCGCAAGGAGTCACTGCTGCTGTGCGTCACTGAACAGCAACTGGCGATGCGTATCCTGCGGGCGGTCAAGTTGCAGATGAAGCTCGATCTTCCCGGCGGTGGCCTGGCTTTTTCGATTGCGCTGGGCAGCGTCGTCGGAATCGGGCTGGAGCAGATGAAGCTGTTTCGCCGTGAGGTCGAAGAGGGCTTGTGAGTCGCTGTGCCTCGCGGCCCCGACGTTTTTCGATTTCTGACCCTGGTCATCAAGTGAAGGAGTTCTAGCAATGCTGGTTGCCGGAATCATGAAAAGAAGCGTCATCACCATCAATCCGCTGGCTACCGTCCGCGAGGCGCTGATGATGATGAAGGAGCGCGGAGTCAAATCGCTGGTTGTCGATAAGCGGCACTCGGGTGATGCTTATGGTTTGATCGCCTATCGCGACGTCGCCAGGGCGGTGATTGCCGACGATGGCGACATCGACCTGCTCAACGTCTATGACATCGCCCAGAAGCCGGCGCTACAGGTTTCGCAACACCTGGAAGTGCGCTACCTGGCGCGGCTGATGATCCAGTACGCCGTGAAGAGCGTGCTGGTCATCGACAACAACGATTTGCAGGGTTTCGTCTCGGATACCGATGTCGTCGGCAGTCTCATCGAACGGGCCGCAAAAGAAACCTAGAGTTCGCCAGCCATGGAAAAAATCATTCGCCGCTATTCAGCTTTCATTCCCCGCTGGTGCCAGGCTTTTGGCGACCACGCGCCTGATCCCGGTGGCGAAGGCCGGGCGGTCGAATGGCTGATTGGCGTCGGCAGCGTTGGCGTTGTCGTCCTGCCCGACATTCGGCGCTTTCTGACCCACGAACTGCTCGGCGCGCAACAGCCACGACTCGAACTTGGCGCACGCTGCGTACGGCTCAACCAGCGGACCTACGCCGAGATGAATATTCTCGGGCATCCCGGTTACGCCGCCTTGCGCGAGTTGCTGCTCGGTCCTGGTGATGCCTACATGTTCCTCACCTATCATCTGATTTACCCGCCGGGTACGCGGATCATCACCATTTCACGCAAGCCGCCGCTGGCGCTGCTGTACAAGGAAATGGCAGCGCTGCCGATCACTGTTCACGAGTGAGGGGCGGTGCCGCTGGCGACGCCGGTGCGGATGTCTTACGCCGACCGTGGTGGCGCTCTCGCGCCCGGAGGGCGAGCTCGCCGGTGCTATAATCGCGGCTCTTTTCTTCGCGTTTTTCAGATGCTTATCACCCGCCGCCTGGAGTTCGACGCAGGCCACCGCATTCCCGACCACAAGAGCCAGTGCCGTCACCTGCACGGCCACCGCTACGCGCTCGAGATCACGCTTGGCGGTGCGATCATTCAGCAGACGGGTGATCCGGCCAACGGCATGGTGATGGACTTCTCCGAAGTCAAGGCGCTGGCCATGCGGCATCTGGTCGACCTCTGGGATCATGCTTTTCTCGCCTGGGCAGACGACCAAGCGGTGGTCGACTTCCTGCGCTCCTTACCCGACCACAAGACCGTACTGCTCGATTGCGTGCCGACTGCCGAGAACCTTGCCCAACTGGCGTTTACGATTCTTGATGCCGTCTATCGCGATAGCTACGGCAATCAGCTGCGCCTCGAGCGCCTGCGCCTCTACGAGACGCCCAACTGTTGGGCGGAGGCGCTGCGCGGCTAGGCTGGCAGCGCGTCCCGACGCGCTCCGGCTGGTCCTCGATTCTGACGTATCGCCGTTGATGCTTTAGAATATCGGCATCGCCGCAGTGGGCGGCGTGCGGCGCAGAGGAGTCGAGCAGCCCGAGCTGACGACTGCCTCGCCGCCCAACGAGTCAGGTGCCAGGGCTGGCCTGCTGGCCTGCGCGTACCGGAAAGACGCTGATGCCGCACAGAATTCTCAAGGTTCCCGAGCGTGGCATGCTCGACGCTTACGAGCGCGTGCTGTCGTCGCGCAAGTTCATCGCCGATGTCGCTCAACGCACGGCCGCCGAGCGCTTGCAGCGCCTGTACTACGAGCTGCTGTCGTTCAAGGTCGGACGCAGCAACAAGCTGCGCCGTTTCCTTGCGCCGCCGCCAGTGCCGCGGGGCGTGTATTTCTGGGGAGGTGTCGGTCGCGGCAAGAGCTTCATGATGGATTGCTTTTACGACGCTGTCCCTTATCGTCGCAAGCGGCGAGTACATTTCCACGCTTTCATGCACGACGTCCATCGCCAGCTCAAGCAATTGAAGGGTGAAAAAGATCCGCTGGCCAGGCTGGCCGAAGGCATTGCCAGCGAGCTGCGGCTGCTCTGTTTTGACGAGTTCCACGTTTCCGATATCGCCGATGCGATGATCCTCAGGCGTTTGCTCGAAGCCCTTTTCGAACGCGGTGTGGTTTTCGTGATGACCTCCAACTATCCACCCGACCGACTCTATCCGAATGGCCTGCAGCGCGAAAATTTTCTGCCGACGATTGCCCTGATCAACTCGCGTATGGACGTGCTGGAAATCGATTCCGGCGTCGACTACCGGCTACGGACGCTTGAGCAGGTGGAGATTTTCCACTGCCCGGCGGATGCCGCTGCCGAGTCGAAGATGGCCGAGTACTTCACGAGCATCGCAGCCGGGGCGGGGGCGGCCGGCGGCAGCGTCGAGATTCTTGGTCGCGACATTCCGACCGTGCGGCGTGGCAACGGCGTCATCTGGTTCGACTTCAAGTCACTGTGTGGTGGGCCGCGTTCGCAGAACGATTACCTCGAACTGGCGCTCAGCTACCACACGGTGCTGCTGTCGGCGATTCCCCGGATGTCGTCGAGCATGGCTTCCGAGGCGCGGCGCTTTACCTGGCTGGTGGATATTTTTTACGATCACAAGGTCAAGCTGATCGCCACTGCCGACTGCGGGCCGGATGAACTCTATACCGAGGGTACGCAGGCCAGCGAGTTCTTCCGCACCGCCAGCCGGCTGACCGAAATGCGCTCCCGCGAATATCTTGGTCTGCCGCATCTCTCCTGATCGGCCGGCGGTCGCAGGACGGGGAGAGAACTCGCCAACGGTCATGAAAGTCATGACCACCCCGTATTTACATTAAAAGAAGTCGAGGTTGACGCAGAGCCGGTTGCCGCCGGCGTCGCGGGCTGCGGCGAGCAGCGAGCGGACGCGTTCGATCAGCGCCGCGGAGTCCTCGCCGGTGAATTCGCTGACGCCTCCGCTGATTGTCAAGGGCTCGGCGCCAGCACTCGCATGCCGCGTTTCGACCAGCTCACGCAGGCGTTCGAGGCCGACGGTGGCGTCATTGACGCGCACATTCGGCAGGATCAGCAGAAACTTGTCGGCGCGGAAGCGCCCGACCATGTCGGCATCGCGCAGACTTTCACCGCAGAGCTGGCCGATGTCGGCCAGCGCGCGCTCGCCGGCTTGCGCGCCGCGCGCCCTGCACAGCTCCGGGAAGCGGTCGATGCCGATCAGGGCCAGTGAGAACGGCGTGCCATAACGCGCCGCGCGGCGGCCCTCGTCGGCGAGCAGGTGCAGGATGTCAGTCTGCGGGTAAACCCCGGTGAGCGGGTTGTGTACTGCGCGTTGCGGGGCTTCGTTCGTTTGCTCCGGATGCTGGGTGAGGTCGCTCAGCGTCAGCAGAACGCAGCGCAGGCTGCCATCTTCTGCCAACACCGGGAAGGCACTGGCCTTGCAGCGAATGGCGGCTGCCGAAGCATCCTGTTTGATTCCGAGGGTCTGTTGCCAAATCGCTTTCCGGGTGCGCAAGACGCGCACTTCGAGACGCTGGTCGGTGCTCAGCAGCGCGCCGTTGTCGTCTTCCCAGCGTGTTTCCGTATCGCCGAGCAAGCTGCTGGCCTGCGGATTACGTAGTTGCAGGCCGCCGTCGGCGTTGAAAACCAGCAGCCCGATCGCCAGGTTGTCGAGCAGTGCCGCATAACGTCCGATCTCGGCGTCATCGGCGCAGAGATCGACAAGTGGCAGGCGGAACGGGCTATTGGGCATCAGCGGGCGGTGTCCGTGCAGCAAGATGCCCGTATCCTACCCCAGAAGTCCGGCCGATGCGCGCCAGAAAACGCCTTAATATCAAGCGCGCATCGCCGGGTGGCGTGGCCCGGTCAGGCGGCGGCCAGCGCCTGCTCCAGATCGGCAAGCAGATCGTCGATATGCTCGATGCCGATCGACAGGCGAACCATCTCCTCGGAAACGCCGGCCTTGGCCAGTTCCGCGGGTGCCAACTGGCGGTGCGTGGTCGACGCCGGGTGGCAGGCCAGCGACTTGCTGTCGCCGATATTGACCAGGCGCGTGAACAGTTGCAGCGCATCCTGGAAGCGCGCACCCGCTTCCGCGCCGCTGCAGTCGGTGCCCTTGACGCCAAAGGTGAGGATTCCGGAGGCCTTGCCGTGCATGTATTTGCCGACCAGCGCGTGGTCACGGTGAGCGGGCAGGCCAGCGTAGTTGACCCACGCCACCTTGGCGTGTCCCTGCAGGTAGGCGGCGACTTTTTCGGTGTTGGCACAGATCCGGTCCATGCGCAGCGGCAAGGTTTCCAGCCCTTGCAGGATCAGGAAGACGTTGAACGGCGAAATCGCTGCGCCCATGTTGCGCAGCGGTACGACGCGGGCGCGACCGATGAAGGCCGCCGGGCCGAGCGCTTCGGTATAGACCACGCCGTGGTAGGAAACGTCGGGTTCGTTGAGCCGCCGGAACTTCGCCTTGTGCTCGGCCCAGGGAAAGCGGCCGCTGTCGACGATGATGCCGCCGATCGAGTTGCCATGGCCGCCGATGTACTTGGTCAGCGAGTGCACGACGATGTCGGCACCGTGTTCGAACGGCCGGCAGAGGTAGGGCGAGGGGACCGTATTGTCGACAATCAAGGGGATGCCGTGCCGGTGCGCGATTTCCGCCAGTTGCTCGAAATCGGTGACGTTGCCCAGCGGGTTGCCGATCGATTCGCAGTACAAGGCCTTGGTCTTCTCGTCGATCAGCTTTTCGAAGCTGGCCGGATCGGCGTAATCGGCGAAGCGCACTTCGAGCCCGTACTGCGGCAGGGTATGGGCGAAGAGGTTGTAGGTGCCGCCGTACAGGGTCGAGGCGGAGACGATGTTGTCGCCGGCCTCGCTGATGGTCAGGATGGCGTAGGTGATTGCCGCCTGCCCGGAAGCGACGGCCAGCGCGCCGACGCCTCCTTCAAGGGCGGCAACGCGCTTCTCGAGGACGTCCTGCGTCGGATTCATGATCCGCGTGTAGATGTTGCCGGCCACCTTGAGGTCGAAAAGGTCGGCGCCATGCTGCGTGCTGTCGAACGAATACGAGGTCGTCTGATAGATCGGCACTGCGACGGCCTTGGTCGTGGCTTCAGGGCTGTAGCCGGCGTGCACGGCGAGGGTTTCGAGTTTCATGCGTTTCCTCTCTGGGTGGGTTTTTTGGAGTTTGGACTGGGCAGCATCTTAACGGAAAGTCGCGCAAGCGACTCGCGAACCGCCCTTCTCCCCCTGCGGGAGAAGGGCCGGGGGAAGAGGGCGACGGTCATGACTTTCATCATCCGGGGTGTCTCGACTGTCATGACCGTTAGCACTACAGATTGCCCCTTTTGCTGCCCGAGCGCTGCGCTCGCCGTGGCCGTGAGCCTGGCGGCACGGGCTTTTATGGCAAGAAGCGGCCAGCGGTGGAAAACACTGTCGAGAAATTTTACAGCCGTGTTCCTGGCGCGCACGGGAATAAGCAATAAAGCAGTCGCTTGTCGTTGTGGTATGAAAGTTGCTTAAAGGAACTCGGCCAGCCATTTCGTGCTCCTGAAAACAATAAGCGATCGGGATGGCCGTTGTCGATAGCAAAGGAGGAGGGTGTGGACCGCGCAAGACACGGTGTTTTCGTCTTGTTGCTGGCTCCATTGTGTGCCGGTGCTGCGAAAGCCGCATCGGCATGTTTTTTTGTCACGGTTTTGCGCGACTTGCGGCCTGGAGTCGGCAGGGCCGCGGCGCCCGAGTTCACCCCGCCAGCAGCTCGCCGAGGCGGCGAACGGCGTTCTCGATCTCCGGGGTATGCGGGTTGCCGCAGTTGAGTCGCAGGCAGTTGCGGTACATGCCGCTGGCCGAAAACAGTTCTCCGGGCACGTAGGCGACGCCGGCCGCGATGGCGCGGTCGTAGAGGGCGGTGGTGTCCACTTTGTCGGGCAGTTCGACCCACAGCACGAAGCCTCCCAGCGGTTGCGTCATGCGCGTCGCCGGCGGGAAGTGTCTGGCCACCGCCGCGCGCATGGCGTCGACCTGGCGCTCGTAAATGCGTCGCAGGCCACGCAGGTGACGATCGTAGGAGCCCGATTCGAGGTACTCGGCGACGACCATCTGGGTGATCGGATTGGTGCCGCCGCTACTCACCGTCTTGTGCAGCGCGACCTGCCGCCGGTAGCGGCCGGCCGCGACGAAGCCGAGGCGCAGCGACGGTGACAGCGACTTCGAAAAGGACGAGCAGAGCAGCACATTTCCCGCCTTGTCGAAAGCTTTGATCGGTCGCGGCGGTTTGCTGCCGAAGTACAGATCGCCGTAGATGTCATCTTCAATTACCGCTACGCCGCGTTCGGCGGTCAGCTTTGCGAGTCGGCGCTTGTGCTCGTCGGGCATCATGCTGCCGAGCGGGTTGCTGGCGTTGGGCACCAGCAGACAGGCCCTTACCTGGCCGTCGCGGGTGGCCAGATCGAGCGCCTCGATCGACAGGCCGGTGCGCGGATCGGTCGGGATTTCCAGGGCTTTCAGCCCCAGCGTTTCGAGCAACTGGAGCATCAGGTGATAACTCGGGGACTCGACGACCACCGTGTCGCCACGATCGGTTACCGCGCGCAGGCAGAGTCCCAGTGCTTCGGTACAGGAGTTGGTGATCACAAACTCTTCGGCCGCCAGCGGCCCGGCCCAGCCGACCGAGCGCAGCACCAGCTGACGGATCAGCGCCGCCTCGTCCATGTTGATGTGGCTGGCGCCTTCGAGTAGCCGCGGGTGGCGCCGCGCGACGCTGCCGTAGAGCCGCTGCAACGCGGCCAGCGGCAGCAGGGTGGACGCGGGCAGGGCCGCGCCCAGCGGCGCGACGCCCGGCTTGTTGCCGGTCTGCAGAGCACGCATCAGGCGCTGGCTGACATCGACCGGTACCGCTTCCTCGGGAGTCACGCGCGCGTTTGGCTGTTCGTGGGGCGCAGGCGCATGGCGGACGAAATAGCCGGACTGCGGGCGGGCCTCGACGAGGCCG
>Ga0209573_1002410_pt1 | contig 23972 bp, 25 predicted proteins | sample TNRBio252014_DNA_FD_185870 | JGI IMG/M metagenome (GOLD analysis project Ga0209573, IMG submission 185870) | Wastewater treatment Type I Accumulibacter community from EBPR Bioreactor in Madison, WI, USA - TNR Reactor_6/25/2014_ DNA (SPAdes)... | ecosystem: Engineered > Bioreactor > EBPR >...
TCTTCTTCATAAAAACCGTGATACGCATAAAAACGCGCGCCTTCTAAGGCAATGGTGGCCATCTGTGTGTCAAGGTTAAAGGTTAAAGTATGTCAAGGTTAAAGGTTAAAGTATGTCAAGGTTAAAGGTTAAAGGTTAAAGTATGTCAAGGTTAAAGGTTAAAGGTTGAAGTATGCCAAGGTTAAAGTAAGATTACGATTCTTCAAAGAATACGTTTCCCTACTTTATCCTTTATCCTTTCTACTTTATCCTTTTGGTTAGGAATGACAAAGATAATCGTAAAACGATTTTATTGATGATTGATAATTACATGATTGATCATTGATGATATGCTATATTTACCGCAGATAAGCGCCATAATGAAAAAAATATTCATTTCTTACAGCAAATCCGACGATGACCTGCTCCAGGAGTTCATCCGGCATTTGGCCGTGCTGAAAATGCAGGGAATTATTGAACCCTGGTACGATGCGGCCATTGATCCGGGGGAGACCTGGGATGCGGAAATCAAAAACCGGCTTTACGAAGCGGACATCATCCTGATGCTGTTGAGTTCCGGGTTTATGGCCACTCAGTACATCTGGGAAGTGGAAGTCAAAGCCGCTTTGGAGCGCCGCGCACAGGGACGGGTGCGGGTGATCCCGATCGTATTGCGCGTCTGCGACTGGAAAAGTACGGTGTTTGGTCAGATTCAGGCTTTGCCAAAAAATGGAACGCCTGTTTTTAAATGGGCCGACCGCGACGAAGCCTGGCTTGATGTAGTACAGGGCATTCGCCGCATCATCGAGCGCATGAACGAAGGTTCGGCGCCGGTTTCCGGATCAAGGGGATTGGATTTGAGCAGTCCGCCCATCCCACCTTCCACACCATCCTTACCGCCAAACAGCACAGGGCCGCGTCCGTCCGGGATTCCCGATGGGCAAAACAAAATTCTGTTCCTTTCTGCCAGTCCCGAAAACAGCAACCGCCTGCGCGTAGACATCGAATACCGCGAAGTCAAGGAAGAATTGCTGAAAGGCAACCACCGGGATCGCTTTGAACTCACGACCGAAACGGCGGTACAATTGCGTACCCTGACTTCTGCATTGATGAAACAAAAACCGCAAATTGTCCACTTTTCCGGCCATGGCCATAGCGGCGGACTGGAATTAGAAGGCGAAACAGCCGGAGAGAGCTACATCGTGCCCAACGACAAGCTGTACAGCCTCTTCAAATTGTTCAAGGAAAAATACCAGATGCGCTGCGTGGCGCTTTGTTCCTGCTATTCGGAGGCGCAGGCAAAGGTCATTTCTTCGCTGGGTTTGTATGTGACCGGCATGAGCAGCGCCGTGGGCGATAAAGCGGCGATTGATTTTTCTATCGGATTTTATCAGGCGCTGGCAGAAGGTTTGTCTTTTGAAGAAGCGTTCGAATTGGGCAAAATTCAAATGGCGAGCGACAGTAACCTGCCGGTGCTGTGGTATGGCGGAGATCGGCTGTTGTAGGCTTGGGTGTTCTGCCCATTATCAATCATCAATCATGTAATTATCAATCATCAATAAAAAAAGCGTGATTGATGATTGATGATTGAAAAATGAGGATTGATGATGTGGAATGATTACTTGTTCCATGCTTTTGGGGCAGGCTAAAGCATTCTCATCAGCTTCCGCGCCCTTTCCAGCGCTTCGTTGTAGCGTTTTTCCTGGATTTGGATGATGCCGTAAACGCTGAAAGCGATGTTGCGAAATTTGAAATCCTTTAGCGCGGCATCACCGCTGCTCTGAAAAAAGACGCCCTGGTCAATTTCTGTCATCATGTATTTAGCCACATAATCGCGCACGAAGGATTCTGCGCGTTCGTTTTCCTGATAGAGCAAGTCGTATTTGTCGTAGTGATCCAACAGCGCCTTTTTAAGTTCGAACGATTGGATGAGCTTCAGGTTGCCGGTATTGATCAGGGTGTTCACCGTAGCGTCATGCGCATTGAAGTAGGGGAAAATCGAGCGCTTGAAAAAGCTGGCGGCAATGGTGTCGCGGCCGGGCATTTCGCGATAAAAATGGGGCATTAACGATTGCACAAAAGCCATATTCCTATGCAGAACATTCAGGTTTTCTGTCATTTCAACGGTGTCGGCAGCGAGGTCTGTACGCAGGCTGATCAGGTAGTCCTGAAGCAGCGAATCGTTGCTGCGATTCTGCGCCCAGTTGTTCAGGGCAAAAGCGATCAGGATGCCCAATACCACAATGAACAACTCTTTGAGTAAATCGCGCCAATTGAGGGATTTTAGCCGGAAACGGAGCATAGGAGTTGGTTATGAGTTATTTGTTACTGGTTATTGGGGGGTGATTGCTCGGCATTCAATGATAGCCTGAGAACGATCAGGAAATACATAATTTCTTCCAATACGCGCGCCAAACGAACAACGATCAACCGACAACGAACAACTTTCCTTTAACTCCCATTTCGGGTACAAAGGCTACACCAACCTTTCAATTCCCTTCACCACTTCCAGCCACGCCTGGTCCCGGTCGCCGTAGGAACTCACCGGTTTTGCTTTGGAAGGCAGGCCGTTCAATTTGCCGAAAGGCGCATCTTCCCAACTGCACGGGCGCAACACAATCGGGATCACCTGCGCCGTTTTTTGCGCATGGCGTTCCATGGCGGTTTTGATTTCCACATCCCAAATATAATCCGTAGCCAAAAAATCGGAGCTGATGAGCAGCAGAATGATGTCGGCGTGGTTTAGCTCGTCTTTGATGGCGTCGTCCCATTCTTCACCAGGCAGGATTTGGTGGTCGTCCCAGGCGGCTATTTTGCCTTTGCGGCGCAACACAGCGAGGTGGCGCGTCAATTGCTCTAAATATTCGCGGTCGTATTTGGAATAGGAAAAGAAGATTTTTTTAGGAACGGTGGTATTGGAAGCAGGGGGTGGCGCGTTGGAGACAGCAGGGTTTTCCGGGGGTACCGTCGCCGGCACATTTCCGACCAGATCAGTAAAGGCAAGGAGCGCGGAAATAATTTGATTGGAACGCACCGTTTTGTCCGCAAATCCGATGACGCCCATCATTTCTTCGCGGCGCAGGGCATTCCATTGAAATTCCAGCGTCACGAGGCCGTTTTCCTGCGGCAAAGCATTTTTCAGGGCATCGAAAGCTTCCTTGATCTGGTTGTTGCCGATGAATTTTTTAATGGCTGCTTGGTCTGGCATAGGTTTGATGCAATTGAGGCACCAAAATAAACGTTTTTTCTGTTCAAAAATACGCTTCACATGAAAAACTCCTTCCGCAACTGCCTTTCCGGCGGTTTCTTGCTGCTGTCTCTATTGTTTGTTACCCAAATTTCTGCCCAAAAAGTCGGCATCGGCGTTCAGTTGGGCCGGCCCAGCGGATTGACGCTCAAAGTTCACAAGCCCTCAGCCATGTCGGTGGACATACTCGCCGCCTGGGATCTGGACGATTTTTTCTTTGTGAATGTACACGGCCTCTGGGAAAAACCTATTTCCGGCGACGGTAAATTCCGCTTTTTCTATGGCCCGGGCGCTTTCCTCGGCGTGTACGACGATGACCGCGGCAATCGCTTTGGTGATGATGAAATCAGCGTGGGCATCAGCGGAACGATAGGTCTTTCAGTTTGGATTGACCGATTAGAACTATACTTGCAAGTGACGCCGCGGGTGGCGGTGTTGGAGCGCACCGAGGCGGATGTGGGCGGAGGCTTTGGTTTAAGGTTTTATTTTTGAGGGTTTCGCGCTACGTTCTCTGCGCACGAAAATTTCACACAACGGCACAACGGACACTACGCAGGATTAGTAAAAACGGCTCGTTGTGATCGTTGTGTGAGACAAAAATCAGCCCGGCGTTCTTTTGCTGCTTCATGTTTAATTTCCCGCTAAGGGCGCTAAGGTCACGCAAAGGCCGCAAAGCGAGACGCCAAGCCGTTGTGATCGTTGTGCCGGTGTGTGAAACAAAAAATTTCGCTGTGTGAAATGCTTGGGTAAGGTTGCTATAAATATCTCCGAATAACCTCCACTACACCCTCCACCGGACACCGTTCAATCGCGTGCCTGCCTCCCTCCAACACCTCAAACCGCGCCCCGGGAATCCATTCCGCCGCCTGCACCGCCTCTTCCCGGCGCACCATTTCATCCGCATCGGCCAAAGCGACCGTGACCGGAATGGCGACGGCACGCAGGGCAGCTTCATCCAAAGGACAGTATTCCCCAAGGTACTGCATCATGCCCGCTGTTTTTTCCAGCACCGTCCGCCAGCGCGATTCGCCGTGCCGTTGTTGCAGCGCTTTCGCGAAAGCGGGCACTTTTTCTAAGATTTTATCCGGGTTTAGCATGGCGGCTTCGCGGGCGGCAGCTTCGGGGTTCCAGTCCATTTTGGTGCCTAAAGTCAGCACGGCAGATATCCGTTCCGGGTAGCGCAGCGCCAGCATCAGCGCGATGTAGCCGCCCATGCTGTAGCCGAAAATGTTCGCCGAATCCAATCCGTTGTCGGCTAAATATTGCAGGACATCGTTCACAAAAACTTCCGGCAAAAAGGCTTCCGGCATGACTGTATCCGGGCCGTGACCACTAAAATTCAGGCGATGCACTGCGTAGTTTTCCGATAAACGGGCGGCCAATGCATCGAATTGATCTTGTGCGCCAAGCGCGCCGTGCAGCAAAAGAATGGGCTTCATTTTTTGTAATTGACGTTGGAAAAATGGTCTTAGGTTTATTATTTTTGTTTGTGCAAGATAAGCAGTTACCGTAAATTCCATTAAATCTAAAGATCACATGAAACGATTATTACGCGCTACTTTCCTGAGCTTAGTATGCTTTCCTTTATGGGCACAACCGGTGGCTATTGAACTCAAAAATCCTTCTTTTGAAGACATCCCGGGGCCTGGATTGGTGCCTTATGGTTGGACGCCCTGTGGTTTCCCGGATGAAACGCCGCCCGATACCAATCCGTGCGAAGTGTATCAAGTAAAAATGCCGGCCTATTATGGCAAAACCTACCTTGGCATGGTCGTGCGCGACAACGACACCTGGGAAGGGGTTACCCAACCTTTAGTTCAGCCCCTTCAGGCAGGGCAGTGCTACGGATTTACTTTTTTTGCGGCTTGTTCAAAAAACTATGAGAGTGTAAGCAGGAAGACAGGGACGGCGGTCAATTACAAACGCCCGGCTAAACTCCGCATTTGGGCGGGGTACGATTTTTGCGAAAGCCTGCAATTGCTGGCAGAAACGGCTGCCGTTGAACACCATGAATGGCGCGCGTATACCCTCTTTTTAAAACCCAATGCACCCTATACGCACTTGTTTCTCGAAGCTTATTTTCTCAACCCAAATGACAAACCCTACTGCGGCAATATCCTCTTAGACAACCTTTCCAATTTGTCGCCTGTGAATTGCCCGGACTCCTTTTTAGTCGTCGAGCAGCCGGTTTGGGATGGTAGTAAATTGCCTTCAAAACCCGATACCGTGTTTTTTTTGATGCCGGAAGATTTTGACCAATTGAAAAGCTTGGTCTCTAACTACAGCCGGAAAATACGATTTGAACCAGATAACCGCTTAGAACGTCAACTCTATTGTGTGGCGCATGAAAAGGGAGGGCTTCGGTTCTTTCAAAACCAGCCCCTGCATTATTTGGTCGCTATTGTGAAAGAAATGCCCACGATGAAACTGACTATTGCGGTTTCAGACGACAACGAAGCGGCGTTGTCTGAAAAAATCGAAAGTATTCGGGAGTTGCTCGCGTTTATGGATGTTCCTCCTGCCCGCATCAAAGCCATCCCATTTTCAAAAGCGAACCCAAAGGAACACTGGGTTGGAAAACGCGATGGGGTGCTGCTTTCTGTGGAGCGAAAATGAATGTTCAAACGTTACCTCAATATGAAACGATGTCTGGCTTTTTCATACCTTTTCAGCTTCGCCCTGGCCGCTTTCGGTCAGGAACCACCACCCCTGCCCATCACCATCCTGAATCCTTCGTTTGAAGATTTGCCCGAAGCCGGGAAGGTTCCGGTTTGCTGGGCCAATTGCGGGTTTGAGGGCGAAACGCCGCCGGATATTCTGCCGAATGCGGCTTTCGGGGTGTTCGCGCTGCCCCGGCACGGGACGACTTACCTCGGCATGGTCACGAGAGACGACAATACATGGGAGGCTATTGGTCAAAAATTGGTGAAACCCCTGAAAGCAGGGCAATGTTACAGCCTGACCTTTTATGCAGCCCGCTCGGAAGATTATCGCAGCCTGAGCCGGATTTCGCAACTGCCCGCCAACTTCAACCGGCCCGTGAAATTGCGGATATGGGCTGGCGATAACTTGTGCGCGCTCCGGCAGTTATTGGCCGAAACGCCCCCCGTCAACCATTTGGATTGGCGGCCTTATACCATTGATTTTAAAGCGAAGCAAGCCTACGAATACCTGTTGCTGGAAGTCCATTACGCCCGCAACGACGACTTAGTTTACGGCGGCAATGTGCTGCTGGATGAGTTCAGTCCGTTGACGCCCGTTGCCTGCGACGATTCCCTGACGGCCTTTCCGGAAACGACGTTTGAATACCGCATTACCGGGAAAGTGAACGACCGGGCACTGAATTTTTTCTACTACCCAAAACCCCAGTATTGGGAAAACTTTGAAACCGTGCTGCCAAGATACAGCCGGGAAATTTTTTTTGACGGCAATTTCCAGCTCGAAAAAGGGCATTATTACAACCGTGACAAACAATTGGTGCTGCAAAATCCCTACCTCGACCACCTGATCCGGTTGTTTAAAAAAGTAAAGAACAGGCAACTCATCATCGCCGTTCCCGGCAATTCGGAAACAGAAGAAATGTTGAAAATTGAAGATTTGAATGCGGCGTTGCGGTTCTTCGAAGCGCCGATGGATCGCGTGATGGTGCAGCCTTTTTCAAAATCGGATCAACAGGCGCGGTGGATGGGAACGCGGGATGGGGTACTGATGCGGGTGGAAGAGTAACTTCAATCGCCGTTTTTTGTGCCGGCGGTTTTGTTGGGGCATTGGGTGGCGATCAGGCGGTGGCATGAAATCTGCATTGACAGAAATTATTGAAAAGACAGGAGAATATGCAGTTGCTTATCAGTAGATTTGAGCGATTTTTAGGAGAAAATGTGTTGCGAAGACGTGTAAAACGTGTCGGACACTTCGCAAGTGTCCGACACGTTTTACACGTCTTCGCAACACACTCGTAAACGATAAAAACCTGTTCTCCCGTGCCAAATTCTCCATACCCGCACCTGCTTGCGCCGCTCGATCTGGGATTTACCCAACTGAAAAACCGCGTGTTAATGGGTTCCATGCACACCGGTCTGGAAGAAACCGCCAATGGATTTGAAAAAATGGCGGCCTATTTTGCCGAACGCGCCCGGGGTGGGGTAGGGCTGATCGTCACCGGGGGCATCGCGCCCAACCGGGCGGGCTGGGTGGGCCCTTTTTCGGCCCGATTGGCCACCGATGCAGCAGCGCGCAAACACCGCATCGTTACGGATGCCGTTCATGCAGAAGGCGGGAAAATTTGTATGCAAATCCTGCACTCGGGCCGCTATGGGTATCACCCGCTGGCAGTGGCGCCTTCCGGAATCAAGTCGCCGATTTCGCCGTTCAAACCCTGGACTTTGAGCGGTCGGGGGGTAGAGCGCACCATCCGCGACTTTGTTAATTGTGCGGAATTGGCCCAAGAGGCCGGCTACGACGGCGTGGAAGTCATGGGTTCGGAAGGGTACCTCATCAACCAGTTCATCGTTTCCAAAACCAACAAACGCAAAGACCAATGGGGCGGCGAATTCAAAAACCGCATCCGCTTCCCGATCGAAATTGTGCGCCGCATCCGCGAGCGGGTAGGCCCCAATTTCATCATCATTTACCGGCTTTCGATGCTGGATTTGGTGGAAGACGGCAGCTCCTGGGACGAAGTAGAATACTTAGCCAGCGAAATCGAAGCGGCGGGCGCCACCATCATCAATACGGGCATCGGCTGGCACGAAGCGCGGGTGCCGACCATTGCCACGATGGTGCCACGCGGCGGTTTTGCCTGGGTCACCAAACGCCTGATGGGCAAAGTGGGCATTCCCCTCATCACCACCAACCGCATCAATACGCCGGAGTTGGGCGAACAAATTATAGCAGACGGTTGCGCCGACATGGTTTCGATGGCGCGCCCTTTTTTGGCCGACCCTGATTTTGTGAAAAAAGCCGCTGAAAATCGCGCCGCTGAAATCAACACCTGCATTGGCTGCAACCAGGCTTGCCTCGACCATATTTTTAACCGCAATACAGCCAGCTGCTTAGTGAATCCACGCGCTGCCCGCGAAACGGAATTGAATTACCCGCCCGTCATTCACAAGAAAAAAATTGGCGTGGTCGGCGCAGGCCCAGCAGGATTGGCTTTTGCAAGCATCGCTGCCGAACGCGGCCACGAAGTCCACCTCTTTGAAGCGAGCGGCGAAATCGGCGGCCAGTTCAACTTGGCCAAACGCATTCCCGGCAAGGAGGAATTTTACGAAACGCTGCGTTATTTCCGCAAACAGCTCGATGTACACGGCGTGCAGTTGCACCTGAACACGTTTGCAACCAAAGAATCGCTAAGCGCGCAAGGTTTTGACGAAATCGTTGTCGCAACGGGCGTCAGTCCGCGCACACTAAACATCGAAGGCATCCAGCACCCCAAAGTGCTGAGCTACCTCGAAGTGCTGCGCGACAAAAAACCGGTTGGGAATTCCGTGGCCATCATCGGCGCGGGGGGCATTGGCTTCGACGTGGCAGAATATTTAGTGCATCAGGGTGAATCGCCGAGCACGAATGTCGCAGCCTTCATGAAAGAATGGGGTGTGGACATGGCGTACAGCAACCGAGGCGCCCTCGCCAAACCCAAGCCCGAAGCGGCAGCCCGCGAAATATACCTGCTCCAGCGCTCAAAAGGCAAACCCGGCGACCGCCTGGCCAAAACTACCGGCTGGATCCACCGCGCAGCCCTGCGCATGAAAAAAGTGCAAATGCTGAGCGAAGTCACCTACAAACGCGTGGACGACGAAGGCTTGCACATTGAAATAAAAGGGCAGCCACAGGTTCTAAAAGTGGACAACGTCATCATCTGCGCAGGCCAGGAGTCGCTGCGCGAATTGTTCGAACCTTTAAAAGCTGCGGGAATCCCCGTTCACCTCATCGGCGGGGCGTATGAAGCGCGGGAATTGGATGCGAAAAGAGCGATTGAGCAGGCGGCGCGGTTGGCGGCGGTGGTGTAACGGTACTGCCCAACGCTGTTCGGCGGCTGTTTTAGAGCAGGAAAGGATTTTTGATTGTTAAAGTATTTTCTATCGCCAAGCCATCATTCATATCTTCGGAATAAAATATTTTGCATCCTGATAACAATGATGAGGTGACAATAATACTATCATACCATCCCAATTGGTAGCGGTTTTTTATATACAAAGCTTGAAGTGTTATTTCACTTGAAAGAGGTTGGTTGTCAGTAAGTAATAAAATCTGTTGCAAATAAATCTTTGTTTGTAATTCATTGCACTTATACTTTCGCATCAAAGCATTACCAACTTCATTTAGTACTTGGGCTGAGGATACTATATGATATGATGGCTGCTGAAGCAAAGTCGTTAATTGAAGCTTTTTGCGGATGTCAGCTGGGTTTTGACTCTCTGCAAAAAGATAAATCCAAAGATTACTATCCCAGAATACTTTATCTTTCATTGAGTTCTATCCTTGTCAAGTGCTCAATTTTAGGAACCTTGATGGCATTGGTCTCCGTGAAATGCAAAAATGCATTTACTTTTTCGCGCCATGCTTTTTCAGCAACTGACTCAGAAGATTCAATTTCTATCTGAGCATTTGTGTTTTTTTTCAAAGCATCCAGAAAAGGTTCTAACCATTGAAAATCTCGCTGATTTTCTATTTTGATGGTAATGGTCATAAGCTATTTTTTTTCAAATATACCAAAAACGACCGTCAGTACAAAATAATTCCACCCGGCCTTTTTACAAAACGTATCAGTCCCGTATAAAGTTAATCCTTTACAGAGGGCCGATTACACGTTTTTTTGTTTGCTTAAATCTAAGCTTTTTTCAAAATAAGGCGTTTCATTTGTGACGTCTCTACCCTTTCCCCAAACCAGCAACAAACCTGAAATCGCGAACGCCCCAATAACCAGTACACCAATAACCAGTAACCACCAACGCATGTCCCACCAAAAACATACCGCACTCAAACGCCCAGCTCTTGGTCATTTTGGCCGAAACGAATGGGCCATCATTGGCGCACCCTGCGGCAGTATTCAGACCCTGGCACAAAGCCTCATTGGCTTGCTTGCAAACCAATACAAGGTTGCTTATGTAGATGCTGATCACAAAAGTGCAGACGAGGCAAAAGAAGCTGCTCATCCTCTTTTGGGGGGTGCCGCTATGGTTTATACGGACAAGATCACACACCACAACTTTGAGTGGGACAGGAAGATGGGCCCTTTTCAATACCGGCCTTTGTTCAACGAGCAGGATTTGATTCTGGTGAACGGCAACCATTTTGAAGCGGCGCGCCAGATTGTCATTATAGATAAACGTAAAGAGCAGTCGCTGCAAAAAAAATTAGATCGCCTCGGGAAGGTGCAATTGTTTCTGCTGGCCGAAGGCGCCGAAGCGATTTACCCGTTTTTGAAAGACCATTTGCCGGGGTGGGAACAGATTCCGATCATGCAAATTACAGATACCGAAGGCATTGCCGGTTTTTTACAAAAACAAACCCAACCGCCGCCGCTCTACGGCCTTGTATTAGCCGGTGGCCGCAGCGTGCGCATGGGTCAGGACAAAGGCTTGATGGACTACCACGGCAAGCCGCAACGCGAACACGCTGCCGACCTGCTGGATGCTTTTTGTGAAAAAACGTTCCTGTCCTGTCGCCCCGATCAGATGGCTACATTGGAGTCTTCTTACCCTGCCTTACCCGATACGTTTGAAGGGCTTGGACCTTTTGGCGCCATCTTGTCCGCTTTTCGCGAATACCCGGATGTGGCCTGGGTGGTGATTGCCTGCGACCTGCCTTTATTGGATAAGCCGGCTTTGCAACAATTGGTGGAAGCGCGTCGCACATCGCACATCGCAACGGCGTTTCAAAGCCCGCACGACAACATGCCCGAACCGCTCATTGCCATCTGGGAGCCTAAAAGTTATGCGGTTTTGTTGCAATTTTTGGCACAAGGTTATTCCTGTCCGCGAAAGGTGCTGCTGAATTCGGAGGTGCATTTAATTGAACCGGCGCAGCCTCGGGCTTTGACGAATGTGAATAGTCGGGAAGAAGCGGATCAATTGCTGGCTTTGCGAAAGCTCTAAGGTTCTACGGTGTGGACGCAAGTCGGCAAGATGACCCACGAAGGGTGCTATGTTTCTATGTTTCGCGGGCTTTAGTCCGCCGAGATCATATTTTTAGGCGGACTAAAGCCCTACGGTTGGGACACATCTCGGCAACTTGTTGATTTTCAATCAATTGAAAATTGAATCATAAAATCACAATTCATTGAAAATCAAGTTCTTAAAAAGTGTGACTCCGACTTGTGTCCCAACCGTAGGACTAAAGCCCGCGAAACATAGCGCCCGTCATGGATCGTTAAATCAATAAGAACCAAAATGTGTCCACACCGTAGAGCTCTAAGGTTTTCGTAAAGCTACTATAATGTTTGTGGCTTAACGGGCATCAAAGGAATCCCATCTTCCCAAGCTTCGACGACGCAGGAGAGATATTGGAGTTTATCCCGGTCCTCTGGCGCGAGACTATGAAAACCGCCTCCAGTAGTTGCTTGTCGGAGGTAAATTTCAATTTCCTCCATCACCTGACCGTATTCTGCCGCTGTATTGATTTTGTAGACCATTTTTCAAAATTTTGTTACCGAAACAGCTTCCTGGTAAGCCTCCTTCCCCATCTCAATCAACTCCCCCGCCCGGTGAAAATCAAATGTCCAGCAGGCATTGCGCGGAATTTCGACCACCAGATCGGGTTTGTAGTGTTCAATCATGAGCGAAATCAACCGATCCTGGGTGAACCGGTAAGAGGTTTGGATCAAATCAAAAAGCGAAAGATTGGCGCCCGGATTTTTATTGTCGGTATACAGAAATTTGGCCAACCAGCTTTTTTCATCGGCTTCTTCTTCGTTTTGCGCCTGTTCGGGTTTATTTTTTCCATTCAAATTGACGGCCACCACCAGATCGCCTTCCTGCTTGCGGACTAAGTTCAGCGGCACTGGATTCAGCACCCCGCCATCTACCAGCACTGTACCGTTTTCAATGACGGGGGTAAAAACGCCGGGAATGGCAATGGAGGCGCGAAGGGCATCAAACAAGTTGCCTTTGGAAAAATGCACTTCTTCCATCGTCATCATATCGGTTGCAACGGCGGTAAAAGGGATTTTTAAATTTTCGATCTGTTGTTCGCCGGTCATTTCCATGATTTTCCCCAATACCTTTTCGCCTTTGAGGAAACCTTTGGTGGTGAGCGTAAAATCCATGAGGGTAAAAACATCTTTCCGGGTCAACGTTCGCAGCCATGCAGTGTAATCATCTAAGTAGCCGGCACAGTAAATACCGCCAATGACCGCGCCCATGGAGCAGCCGGCCACTTCACAGATTTCGTAGCCGTCGCGTTCCAGCATTTCGATGACGCCGATGTGGGCAATTCCACGCGCCCCACCGCTTCCCAGCACTAAGCGAACCTTTTTTTTCATATCAAATCTTCACCTGCTCTACGGTTTTGTTGTGTCGGCTTTTTTCCGCCATGAAGGCCATGAGGTGGCTTTCCATAGAGGCGTCTAAGGTAGAAGTCAGCAAGCTGCCATCCTGTTTGTCAACCGCATTCAGCCAGTCGCGCACCAGCCCCCAGTCACCGCCGCCGTGCCCGGATTTGATTTTTGAGTTTTCATTCGTATTCCATTTGGTGATTTCACCCGTTCGGAAATCAGCAACGTACAGGTCGTCTTCATCGCCCACAATGTCGCCCATCGAACCCATGATGCGGGTGCGCCGCCCTGCGTAGTTGGTGAACGCCTCTATGCTGAAACTGACCGTGATGTTGTCGTCGAATTCCATAGCCAGAATCTGGTGGTCGGGCACGTCGTTGTCGCAGCGGTACACGCAGCGGCCGTACGGCCCTTCTTTCAGGTTTTTCAGGATGGCGTCGCCTTGCAAGGTTTTGTCTTCCGGCAGGTCAAAATGGTGCAGCCAGGTGCGCTCGCGGTGGTAAATGCGCAGAGCCGAGTAGGGGCAGGTGGCTTCAATGGCGCAACCATCGGTGCAGCGAGCCGCGCTGCCTTCCGGTGCGTTTTCGGCCCGGAACCACGATAAGGAACCAAACGAACTGACGTAATTGCAGTTTTTGCCAATCCACCAGCGCAGAATGTCTAAGTCGTGGCAGGATTTGGCCATTAGGATGGGGTTGGTGTCTTTTTCGCGCCGCCAGTTGCCCCGCACGTAGGAGTGCGACATGTGCACGTGCTGGATCGGTTCCAGATGCTGCACGCTGATGATTTTGCCCAACACGCCGGAATCTATCACCTCTTTCACCTTGCGGTAATAAGGCGAGTAGCGCAGTACGTGGCAAACGGCCACAATGCGGTTGTGTTTTTTGGCCTGTTTCAGAATGTCGCTGCATTCCTTCCAGCTTTGCGCAATGGGTTTTTCCAGCAACAGGTCGTAGCCCATTTCCAGCGCGCGCATGGCCGGCCCGTAATGCAGCGGGTCGGGCGTGGTGATGATGACCGCATCGGCAAATTTGGGCACGTCAAAAACGTGTTCCCAGGTCACGAAGCGGTTTTTGGCTTCGATGTTGTGCTTTTTTGCGTAGCGTTCGTTGCGCAGCGGGATGGGTTCGGCCACGCCTACGATATCCAACTCGTCTGGATGCTCCAGGCCGTAGTTGCCGTAAACGTTGCCCCGACTGCCGGCGCCCAAAACAATGGCGGTGATTTTGCGCGCTGGTTTTACATAATCGTCATCGTCGCCAATCGTTTTTTCAATCAGCGGTATGTTCGCCCAGGTGGAAGCAGGCACAGCCCCTCCCAAAGAAATAAGCCCCATGGCGCGGAGCAGTTCTCTTCTCGACCAGTCCTTTTGCATACAGATTCTGTTATTAAATTTGTAAATTGTAGTTGCTTTTTTGTGGTCACTCCGGCTTTAAAAGCGTAAAAACCTCTGGCTTGGCATCGGGAGCGTTGGCCTGAATGTACTCAAACTTGTTCGTTTCTGCGGTTAAAACTAAGTAATGTGTCGTAATTTTCGTCGCCAGCGTCATACAGCAAAGGAAACCAGCGCTCATGCCTTCACCTGGCGCTTTGCTTCCGGGACAACTTTGGCTAAACTCCACAAAAGGAGATTCGGTGCGCTCGGCGCCTTTCAGCATGGTGATCATGCGCCCGTCTCGGATTTCCATGGTAATGTCCGGATTGGCTTGTGATTGCCAGGTTTTTCCGGTGACCATTTTAGCGACCGCGCCTGCTGTGCCTGTTGGGGGCGTTTCGTCCGTTGCTGCTGCGGGTTGGTCCACAGGCGGTGTGGTTTGATTGGAATCCGCGGGTGTCTGGTTGCAACCGAAAACGAATAGGAGTAGGAATAACAAAATTATTTTCATAATGCGCAATTTTTGGTTAGGAGGTAAATTTAGTTATAATTTTTTGGTAAAATTGAACCGGGTAAAACCCGGAGAATTGGACACGCGAGGCGGAGCCATGGCGCGAGCAGGGGCTTCTTTCCACCATTTTTGTCTAAGGGGGCTGTTGTTGCTTGTTTGGAGGCGTCCATCGCCGGGCTGGAATCGCAGGCGGCAAGGAGGAGGATTGCAAGGGTAGTGCAAAAGAGGGTGTATTTGTTTAAATGCATGGGTGGTGGTTTGTTAAGTGGATGGTTGTGGTGGCTTTGCGGGTTGAGCTTGGCGGCGGTTGGCGTGAATGTATTGATGGGTGTTCTATTTATTTGAATGACTTTCAATGATTTGCTGAACTCTTTCGACGGAAATTTTTGAAATTTTTGCTATTCTTTCGACTGGCAACCCATCATCGTACATTTCGAGTACAATTTCTTCTTTTCCTTCTTCTTTTCCGTCTTGTTTAGCTTTATCTAGTCGGGCTCTTTCGTCCTCCTCTCGCATAAATGCATATTCGTAGGCATCTAATTCTTCTTGTGTCCAAGTTTGCACATTTGCTTCTTCATAGGCTGACTTCAAGCCCTCATCATTAATATTTTCGGGGATAACTTCTATATTTTCAGCGTTTTTGATGAAATAAACCCATTTTTCAGTCAAGGTTTTCAGTTCGTACAGTTCTTTATTAAATTTTGGCAACTCAATAAAGTTAAACTCCATATCTTTTATTGTCTGTTCTCCTGTCTCTATGTCTCGGACTTGGCTACGGCTGATATAGTTTTTGTTTTCGGTATGCTCAAAGTCAAGGATACCAATAAAAATTACGGGGCGCAGTTTCCGGTAAAAATCTGCCCGCTTTATCTGGTCAGAGTAACTTTTAGAGGAATAGAACAGAACCCGTTTTTCAAAACCATCAATATCACCTACTTGCATTTCGATGATATAAGTCCGCCCTGCTTGGTCAGTAGCCTTCACGTCAATAATCGTGACTTTCCCACCTTTTAGTTTCGGTAGTTGATACGGGTTGAGGATTGTCACCTCGGAGATTCGCTGGTCGCCATGAAAATCTAAAATGGCGTTCAAGAATGAAATGAGCGTTTCTTTTCGGTTTTCGTTGCCGAAAATTTTGCGAAACGCAATATCATTTTTTACATCTACAAATTTCATAATCAGAGCTTTGAGGCAAAGTTAAGGGTTTTTATGCCTTTTTAGGCACTTTACCGCTTTAACAATGTTGGAAAGTTGCTTTCCTGCCCCCACAATTCACCATATACATTTTATGCGAATTCCTGATGCAAGTATGCCTGGAAAGCCAAATGCTGTGATAATCTGAAGGTATTTGCTAATGAATTTTTTATTTCTAGTATTATTATTGTCGTTGGGAAATACTTTTTTGGCAGTTGCATCAATAGCAGAGCAAATTAAAGCCAATGAAATATCTGGTTTCCCATAATTATGAAAAACTACACCTGCACTTACAAAATTCCCAATAGCCATTAGTCTATTTATTTCTTTTTTTTACACACTGTTTTGTCGCATCACTGAATATCAATCCCGCTGCGGATTCCCGGCAGTAGCAGGCGCTTAGGAACGCCGCAATAATAACTTCCCGATTTGGGCGGCGGCTTTTTGGCTCCGCCGAACTTACGTTTCCATCGGACTTCGTTGCTTCGTCGGTCGCATAGCTAAGGCTATGCTATCTTCTCGCGCCTCGCCCGATGAAAAAATCTGGCATGCTGAGCCTGTCGAAGTACTCACGCCGAAAACATGAACTTATTATTGCGACGTTCCTTAGCAGGGATGAGCGGCAATACCTTTACAGTCAAAGTTACCAGTTTTTCTTTCTCCGAATGCAAACTCCTTACTCAAAAAACACTTTCCCTGTCCTAAAATCCGCCCAGACCTTTTGATTATTTTTGATCAACACAACATACCGTTCGGCCATGTTTTCTGATAGTTTTTCGCGTCCAAATGGCAGCTCGAAATGCCGGATTACCTGGTTTTTAGCATCAATCAAAAGGGTCTCATTTTCCGTCCACACCACCAATGGGCTGTTCGGACCTTTGCCAGTGGATTGCATCATAATGCTGGATTTGCTTGGCTCAAATTCATGGATTTTTTTGCCGTCAATCGTCATCAAAACCAATTTTCCGGTGGCTGTTTTGGCGGTCAGAAAACGGTCTTTTTCCCAAACATTGAGGTCAAAAAATTCGAGCGGCAAAACCAATCTTCCGGTCGAATCCATCAGACCCTGGGGCAGATTTTCACCCATTTTGCGCTCCTGAACGACCAAATACGTCAAATTCCAGTTGCTCGCCCTTTTGTGTGGCGGATCTTCGGTCATCAAATCGCCCAGCTCAAAAAGGATTTTCCCGTTCCGGTCTATCACAGCCTGCCGCGCGCGCAAACCGTCTTTTTCCCAAATTTGGACGAGGTTTTTGGACTTCAGAAAGTCCGGCCCGTTTTCAAAAATCCAATCAGTGATCGGCGTTCCTTTTTGGTCAACATACGCGTATTCGGCCAGCCGCGTCGAGCCTGCGCGGAGCCTGCCAATTTTCATGTTGTTGCCTTCTTCCCTCGAAAAACGATCGCGACCCAGCCAATTTGCTTCCAAATAGCCTTTTTCGGTCTGTTGCACCCGATGCAGCCGCAGCCCTTCTTCAAAAAACTCGTGGCTCGACGACTGCGCGCCAGCCGGAAATTCGGCGACTAAAAACGGCGACAACGCCAAATACTCAACGCCTGCTTTCGGCGCCAACACCCAGTTTCCTTCCAAATCAAGCACCCCGCAGGCCGCGCCAGCCATCGGCTGGGCCGGGGTGTCCATTTCGCGAACGCCACTACTCAGGGGTTCCTCGATGGGGGTATCGGACATGACCACTTTTTCTTCGCCGGGCGAAGGAGCAACCGGTTTCGGTTTTGGCGGAGGCGCAGGCGGTGCAACGGGTTTTGGTTTTTCGGGCAGTTTTTTCACCACCAAAAGCCCAAATTGATCAAAACGCTCCAAAACCGTTTCATCCGCTGATTTTTCGGGGACGCCAAAACCCGCCGACAAAAGGTTGCGAAACCGATGATCGAGTACCGTTGTGATGCGTTTTGCATCCAAACCAACGACGACCGCGCCGCCCGTTTGGCTTCGGAAACCGGCCAATACGCGCTGATTTTTGAGCGAATCGGGCCATCGTAGCTGCGTGCCATCGAACATAGTGGCCATGTTGCCCCCACCCGGAAGGGCCTGCATTTTGGCGATGACGCCATAAGCGGACTCGCGGCGCGGTTCGGGGGCGTTGTCAATATCGGCACGCCGGATTCCCCTTTTGTCGAAGGCCACAAAAAGCGCGTCGCCTTTCTTTTTTGCCCAAATGAAGGTATCGCGCCGCCCTTCCTCCAATACAATTTCTTCAAAAACAGGCGGCAAAATTTCGTTAAACTTTTTATCGGCGATGCCTTTGAGGTTGTTCAAATAAGTGAAACGCAGTCCGTCGGGCCAACCCGATGCCGACCAAACGTGGTCAAATTTTTCATCCAGCAGGGTGTTGCCCGCTGCATCGCGAATGCTGACCAAGCGGCTTTTGCGCCCGTTTTTCCGGACCATAAACAGGGGAGGATCGGCCTCAACCATGTCTAAGTTTTCCACAGAATCCCGCGCCAACACAACCATAGACGTATCCAAAATGGACGTCCAACCGCCTGCTTTGGCTTTAAAAAACAATTTTTGAGCGAATTTAATGGGCGTGACTTCGACCACATTTTTTTCCAAAAGCCGTTTGCCGTGCCGGTCAAAAAGGTTGGCGTCGCCGTTTGACCATTTAAAAATCGAAAAACCGAAGCCTTGTTTGTAGCCATATTGGGCTTCAATGGGCACGATTTCGCGGCCATTGTGATCAAAAAGGCCCGTTTTGCCAACATCTCGGACGAGGAACAGATCCGCGCCATCCACTTTTTCAATGTCCGAATAAATGGTGTCGAGCACGATTTTGCCATTCGCCCGCACGACACCACAATGTCCTTTTACGCCGATGGAGCCTTCGCGTTGTTTATTGGCGATGAAAAAACCGGTTTTCCCGCTTGGTTCGAGGCTCCTGAAAACGGGGGCTACAACTGTTTTACCATTCCGGTCAGCGACCCCAAAACGACCTTCCGCTTCTGCAAAAATGAGGTATTGCGCATCGGCGACAACCCCGGCGGCCACGTCTTTTGGCAAAATTTCACGGAGGTCTTTGTTCAGAAAATTGACGCGACCATCGGCTCGAAAAATGCGAAGCAGGCCGTGTTGGAAGCGAAAATCGGCGCCGTTTGTCAGCGAAGGCCCATTGATTTTGGCCCATTTGGGCAACTTGAGAAAGTCTTCCTGGTGTGTTTCGGCGGTTTTGCCGCCGGCCCGAAGGTCAATGATTTTCCAGGTTTGCTCCACCTGAAAGGCTACAAGATGGGCGATGGAATCTATGCGTTCCCCTTTTTCATCATAATTGAGGACGGGCAAGGTGCGGTGCAGCGTCAAACGCGGATTCGGCACAACGAGGCCATTGCGGAAAAGGCGCACCGATTCACCGTTTTTTTGGCAATCAATGGCGAGCGTTTTTTCTGAAAATGGCTCAACCCGGCCATCAAATTCTGGCTTGATGACCATTTTTCCGCGCTCATCCACAAAACCATACTTGCCGTTTTGGGCTAAAAAAGGGATCAGGATTTGGGCCAACATTAGCTGGTTTAAACCCATCAAGAACATTAAAATAATTATAAATCGAATCATTTTTTTTAGAAATTTGAAATACACGGTCAATCTGCCTGGTGAATCCATTCATATTTGCCGTTTCTAAAAACAATCAGTCCGCCGCCTTCTTCTTCCCTTCTGACAACAATTGAAGGGTTCTCAAGATTTACAGCCCTGTCTCCTATAATTTCACCGGCTTCAATTACGACTTCATAAGTCTTCATATCATTTACAAGCCCCCAAAAATCAACCCAATTAAATTCTGTTAAATGCGCAAACGGCTCCCCGAAACCAATCCTGATTGCTTCGTTTGTCTGTCCGTGTTTAATCAGGATTCCCGAAGTTTCATTTTCGCTTCTAAAAACAGCATAATCAACATGTCCATCACCGTTAAAGTCGGCCTTTATCGTGTCTGTTAGCTTGAATAAAGTCACGTTTTTAAATTCATGGCTCAAAACCAGGTTTTGATAATCAGTTTGTTCAGGTAAATTCCCCACAGCATTTGGCCCAGCTTCATCATTTTTTAAGCCCATTTCGACAGTATCGGTGTCTGCTGAAATTTTATGTTCATTTTTTTGTTCCGGATGTGATTGTCCACAGCTTGTTAAAATCAGGAATATCGCAGTAAAAATTATTGGTTTCATGGTGAAATAAGTTTAAGGCTATTTTGCTTTAATGGTCACAATTACCCTTTTATACCTTGACAGTTGTGGTTCCCCTTTATCCGTAACCTTTAAAATAAAATGTGCAGTCTCCACTTTATCTACTTCGGGGGCAGTAAAATGAACCTTATAAATATTTTCGGCGCCATTTACTTTTATTGTTTTTTTATAACTACCAGCTTCCGGATAATTAAACCAAAGGAAACTAAAACTATCATCGTCAGGGTCATAAGTCGGGAAAGCATCCAAGGTGAAATTATCACCTGATTTAACGGTTATTTGCTCAGGGTGAGATAAGACAGGAACCGGTGGATGGTTTGCTTCCTCGTACGACATCAGGCACCAGTCCATGCGGGCAGCAAAATCATGTTGAAAATCATCTCTCCAGCGCCAGAGGGTCACTTTAAAATCCGTAAAGGTGATCGTGTCTTGTTTTACCGCCCGGCCGAATTCATTTGGAATATAAGGGGTATAACGGTCAACCGCATTCGTCCAAATTGCTCTTGTTTCAGGCGCAATGGTAACAATTGAACCTCCTTCTTTCATTGTTGAAAAGTCGGGTTTATAAAGTTCATAGCGACCTCCCCAGCCTCCCCATTCGGGATGTTCGGCATGATTTAATCCATTGGGAATTAACGAAAGAAATGCGGGGGTATCCCCTTCCATGCCCCAGGCTACATCAGGATAAACCGCGCCTAAAGGCCCGTGGTTTTGTTGGATGTTCCGGGCAATCCAGCGATTGCTGATTGTGGTATGGTCAATCCCTTTTATGTAACTGGCATTAATGCCTGTCCACGTTGCATTTCCATAATCATCACCCGGGCTTACAATGTAAAATAATTCGGGAAAATTATTTCTAATCCAAATGCCACTATCATCCTGATCCGAAATAGTATAAACCCGAAGTTTTGTAATTAACCGTTGCGCTTCTTTTTTACTTTTTGTTTTTTCTATTTTATACAGCGCTTGTGCCAGCGTGTTGGCGCCACCCCATATCGAAATCCATAAAGGCCGCTCATCCTCATTTTCAAGTATTTTTATGATCCAATCAGACCCTTCAGAGTCCATTCCTTCACCAACGCCTTTCATGCCATATTTTGGCAAACCCTGCTTCACCAATGTAAATAATGCCTTTGCTTCGGGAAAACCAGGATGATGCTTTTTTAAGTTTGGCTGCACCTTTTCATAAGCCTGAATGACCTGGGCGATGGATTGTGGATGCACCGCATCGGGCATCCAGCAGGAAGTGGTTGCGATAAGTCCCTCCAGATCAATTTCATTGGAATACAGCAGCAATCGAACCAAAGATTCTTTATCATCTGGTTCATTTTCGATGTCGGTTAGGATAATTGTGCGGTTTTTTTGAGGGGTTTGGGAATAGGCAGAATTAGCGATTAGGGAGAGGAGGATGGGAAGGAAAAATACTCGCATGTTGAAAATATTTATTGATTAAACAATTGGTGGATTTATTGTTTTGCGCTTCAGCCACGCCCGTACCGGCACATCATACCACTTCAAACAAACATAAGCCAGCACAATACAAGCCACCAACACCAGCAAACTAACCGGCAACGCTTCCTGAAACGGGATTTTGCCGTCGCGCACCCATCCGGTGTAAATGTACAAAATGGGGTAGTGCGTGATGTAGATCGGATAAGAAATATCGCCCAGAAAATTGCACAGGCGCGTCGCGAATTTTCCTTTGATCTCGCCGCTGGCGCCCAGAAAAACGACCAATGGGAAGATGAAAATGATGGTCAGCGAATCGTAAAGGCCGTTCATCCACAAGTGTTCGCTGCCGCCGATTCTGGGGATTGAAAGTACCGTCACAATAAGCAAACTGCACCAAAAAAAAGCGTTTTTGACGTGGATCAGTTTTCCAACCCGAAAGAGCAATAGCCCGGCAAAAAAAGGATACATCAGGCGGGTAAACCCGATGCGCAATTGAGTGGGTTCAATGGACCAGCCGCCGATGACGTCGCCATTCGGACTGGTGACAGCGAGGTGAATCAGGGCACAACCAGCCAGAAACACCAGGATAGAAAGAGCCGTTTTTGAAAAATTGCGAATAAAAAGGGCGTAAAGGATATTGGCGATGTATTCAAAAAACAAGGTCCAACCCGGGCCATTGAGCGGGTGCATTTCGTACCAACCGCGGATGTCCAGGGACTGCGGCACAGGAATCAACGTAAATCCGATGACCATAACCAGCAGCATTTTCCAAACGGGCGTCTCGCCAATGTTGGGCCACAAGTCAAAATCCTGAAAGTAAAAACAAACCGCGCCGACGATCATACCCATCACCACCATTGGGTGAAGCCGGACAAGACGGCGTTTGAAAAAATCGCCCAAAGTCATGTTGCCCCAGCGGTCGTCATACGCGTAGCCAATGACAAACCCCGACAGCACGAAGAAAAAATCCACTGCCAGGTACCCGTGGTTGACGATTTGATCGAGGTGATTGGTGGCGTGCGCCTCAAAAATGTGGAAGATGACCACCATAATGGCCGCGACCCCGCGTAGTCCGTCTAAGATGGCATAATGGGGTTTTGAAAGGAGTGGCATTACGTTCATAAAAAGAATCAGCGTTAGTTCAGGTGTATGGCTGTGTAGAAGCTTGTTTACAACAGGATTGACCTATCAAAAACTAAGGATTTATTCATCCGACATATCCTTCAATTTTTCAAACCGAAGCTTGCGAAATTCCTCATCCGCTTCTTTTCGTTCTTCAGCGGTCATCGTGCTTCTGAAAACAAAACTCTCGACAATTTCTTCATCAGACAATTCCTTCCTCAAATCCTCATAAGTAGGTTCCTTTGTCTTGCTCATCTCCAAGATATTTGTTGATTAAAGTTTGTGAACAAGGGTGTATTTTATATCGGGAATTTTATGGAACAGGATTAGAGGGTAGCCCGGTACGAGCGGAATTGGTTTTATTCAAGCTACCTCCAACTTTAAATTCATAGGCTTGAACAAGCCTTGTAGCTCCGTTAATAATTCCATACGTTTGAACTCATATTGTTTTATCATAGACTCATTTTGCGTAGTTTTCTTATGCAAATCAATGAGTTGCGTCAGCTTTTCTAAGCTTTCAACTAATTCTGCTATTCTGATGTGCCGCAGGCTCATTTGTTGTTCCATGCTTAAAAATGAATTTAGCCTTTCTCAATCTTTAATGTTACCTCTTGGATTATGTCCATGCGCTTCTCTATGCCTTCGAATATGTTCTCGCTCAATTCGTTTTGCTTCCTTCCTGCCGGGTATATCAAATAAGATGATCCTGCCAAAAAACCGAAGCCATTTGACTCCAAGATTTAGAAAATCCACTTGTATCCTCATTCTGTTTGAATACCCGTCTTTATCAACAGGATCATGGCTGATTCCGTACTTAAATACATCATCATCAAGCGAATCACGAATTTCGTACAGGTGATGCGGCTTTTTATTTCGATTGGAATTGCCGTGGTCTTTCATGATCGCACCTTATTATTCCCACCCTTTTTTATTACTATAGGTTTCGTAGTTAAAGGCGGGCAACGCCATGAATTGTTTACCAGTCTTGCGTTTATAGGCAGTCATGGCAACAGACAGTAATGGTTCAAAGGTAAAATCAACAGGCATCTGGGAAGGATCGGCGAGCACCGCTTCATAATATTCCCGGCCATTGGCAACCACAGTGCATCGGGCGTAGAGAAAATCATCTACCGACAAATAGCCTTCTTCTTCCGGATCGTCTAAAAAGACCTGCGCATGTTGCTTGGTATCCAAATACCAGAGCTTTTCAGACAAGAGGTCCGCAAAACGGTATATATGAGCCAATGGCAATCGCTCTAGTGCCTGAATGATTGGTTCTACTGTATCCCTCCGGCCAAGTCCACTAGGCCCCCCACTGATGTGGTAGTAATTCAGCAATTCGGTTAATAGGGTGCTCAGGGATACGACACAAGACCTCGGTGAGGTAAGCAGTGGGATTAATATTGTG
>Ga0209573_1002411_pt1 | contig 23954 bp, 19 predicted proteins | sample TNRBio252014_DNA_FD_185870 | JGI IMG/M metagenome (GOLD analysis project Ga0209573, IMG submission 185870) | Wastewater treatment Type I Accumulibacter community from EBPR Bioreactor in Madison, WI, USA - TNR Reactor_6/25/2014_ DNA (SPAdes)... | ecosystem: Engineered > Bioreactor > EBPR >...
CCGCCGGACTACCGGCCGACCGAGGCCGAGCCGTTCATGAACCCGCAGATGCGCGAGTATTTCCGGCAGAAACTGCTCGCGTGGCGGACGGAGCTTCTCAACGAATCGTCCGAGACCCTGCACCACCTCCAGGAGGGCGGCCTGGACGAGGCCGACGTCGCCGACCGTGCCTCGGCGGAAGCCGCACGGGCGCTGGAGCTCCGCACCCGGGAGCGGGCACGCAAGCTGATCGCCAAGATCGACGAGGCGCTGGAGCGGGTCGAGGCCGGCGTCTACGGCTACTGCGAGGAGACGCACGAGCCGATCAGCATCTCCAGGCTGGAGGCCCGCCCCATCGCCACGCTGAGCCTCGAGGCGCAGGAGCGCCACGAGCGCATGGAGCGCACCCACAGGGACGAGTAGAGGCCGTCGCCGCTAAAGGTGCGCGGTAGGTCGGATTAGCCGAAGGCGTAATCCGACGGATGAGTGTCGAAGACATCCGGCGGATCCCGCTTCGCCTTGATCCGACCTACGGCGTCGGAGGCTTCAGCGGGTTGCGCCGGCGTACCCTCCGTATCCCTCCGCCCGCAGCTTGCAGGCGGGGCAGGTGCCGCAGCCGTGGCCCCAGTCGTGGCGCAGCGAGCGCTCGCCGAGGTAGCAGGTGTGGGTGTGCTCGCGGATCACCTCGATCAGCGCGGTAGGTCGGATTAGCCGAAGGCGTAATCCGACGGATGAGGGTCGACCACATCCCGCGGATCCCGCTTCGCCTTGATCCGGTCCTATGGCGTCGGAGGCTTCAGCGGGTTGCGCCGGCGTACTTTACGTATCCCTCCGCCCGCAGCTTGCAGGCGGGGCAGGTGCCGCAGCCGTGGCCCCAGTCGTGGCGCAGCGAGCGCTCGCCGAGGTAGCAGGTGTGGGTGTGCTCGCGGATCACGTCGATCAGGGCCGCGCCGCCGAGGCTTTCGGCGAGGCGCCAGGTCGCGGCCTTGTCCAGCCACATCAGCGGCGTGTGGACGACGAAGCGGCTGTCCATGCCGAGGTTCAGGGCGAGCTGCGTCGCCTTGACGGCGTCGTCGCGGCAGTCCGGGTAGCCGGAGTAGTCGGTCTCGCAGACGCCGGTGACGAGATGGCGCACGCCGCGGCGATAGCCGACGGCCGCGGCCATGGTGAGGAACAGGATGTTGCGCCCAGGCACGAACGTGTTGGGGAGGCCCTGTTCGCCGAGGCGGATCTCGCCGTCGCCGGTGAGCGCTGTCTCGCTGATTTCGGCCAGCACGCCGAGGTCGATCAGGTGGTGCTCGCCGAGCCTCGGCGTCCAGTGGGGGAAGCGATGGCGGAACTCCGCCAGCACGGTCTTGCGGCATTCGAGCTCGATGCCGTGGCGCTGGCGATAGTCGAAGGCGATGGTCTCGACCCGCTGGAAGCGCTGCAGCGCCCAGGCAAGGCAGGTGGTCGAGTCCTGGCCGCCGGAGAACAGCACGATGGCGGCGCCGCCGCCCGTGGCCTCACCCGGGTTCATCGGCGTTCCGGCGCCGCCTTAGGGCACCACGTCATCAAGTGTAACCAACCAGAACGCCGTCATTGCAAGGAGGCGAATGCCGACGAAGCAATCCAGTGCCTGCAACACTGGATCGCCACGCCGCTTTGCGGCTCGCGATGACGTCGTATTTCCGGTGCATCGACCCAGTCAGACCACGCCGGCGGCGTCACGGCTCGTCGCCGGGCGAGCGCGGCGGCGAGGAGGCGGCGGGACGACGGGCCTGCTTCGGAGGCCGGTTCTTCGTCTCGGTCGAAAAGGTGAAGCGGCCGAACAGGATGCAGCCCTTCATGCCCGGGTCGCAGGCCCGTCCAGGGACCCGCTGACATTGGCCGTGAAGCTCGTGCGGACAGCCCCAGCCGCTCATTGCAAGATTCCCCCGCATGCCATGGCTGCAGCCTGCGCGCGGCACCGGATCCGGTCAAGGCCCTCACCCCAACCCTCTCCCACTTGCGCGTTCCGCGCGCGGGAGAGGGGGTGCGCCGGCACCGGTTCAGCCAGGATCAATTTGCCGTACGAAGCGACGCGCGGAGGGACAAGGGAAGGCCTACGAAGCGGCCCGGCGAGCGCCTAGTTCAGCCGCTTGGGCAGCTCCTTGATCGCCTCGTCGATCAGGATGCCGGCGCCGTCGCCGCTCATCCGCTCGACCAGCAGCCGGCGCGTCGCCTCCAGGGCGATCTCCGTGGCCTTGGCGCGAACCTCGGCCACCGCCGCGGCTTCCGCCTGGGCGATGCGCTCGAAGGCCAGCGCTTCACGCCGCGTGAGCGACCGCTCCAGGTCCTTCTCCGCCTGGTCCGACAGCCGGTCGGCCTCGCGCCGGGCCATCTCCACGACGGTCTCGGCCTCGGCCGCGGCGTCGCGCTGCTTGCGCTCGTAGGTGGCGAGAAGCTGCTGCGCCTCTTCGGCGAGCCGCGTCGCCTCCTCCACCTGGTCCTTGATCCGCTGCGCCCGGTCGTCCAGGGCGGCGACCACCACCCGGTAGGCGGTCCGGCCCACCAGGAGCACGAACAGCAGAAAGCCGACGAAGACCCAGAACTCGCCGGTGAGGTAGAACGGCTCGTGTGCGTGCTCGGCCGCCGCCGCGGCGTCCGTCGCCGCCCAGGCAACCATCACGAAACCCCCCGCATGGTGTTGTCGACGGCCCGGCCGACGGACGCCGGATCGACCTTTTCGCCCACCAGCCGCTCCACCGCCGCCCCAGCCACGTCGACCGCGAGCCCGCGCAGCTCGCCGATGGCCTGGTCGCGGGCGGCGGCGATGCGCGTTTCCGCCGCCGACACCTCCGCGCTCAGCCGGTCGTTCAGTTCGGCGTGCCGCTCGGCCGCGTCCCGGGCGGCACGCTCACGAACGCTGTGCACCTGTTCCTGCGCCTTCGCCCGGGCGTCGGCCATCAGCTTCTCGTAGGCGGCGACCGCCGCCTCCGCGTCCTGCTTCAGGCTCTCGGCCCGGCGCAGGCTGTCGCCGATGCGGAAGTCCCGTTCCTCGAGGATGGCCGAGATGCGCGGCAGCGCGACCCGCGCCATCAACAGATAGAGGACGACGAAGCTGACCGTCAGCCAGAACAGCTGTGTCGGCCAAACGGCAGGGTCGAACTGGGGCATTTACCCCTCCGGCGGAGAAGGCGACAGAAACGGGAAGAGGTGGTGGTGAAAGCCGGCGAAGCTCAGGTGACGAACATGAGCATCAGGGCGACGACCAGCGCGTAGAGCGCGACCGCTTCGACGAGGGCGAACCCGACCCACATCGGCAGCTGCACCACCGGTTGCGCCGCCGGGTTGCGCGCCAGCGAGGAGATCGTGGTGGCGAAGATGTTGCCGATACCCGCACCCACGCCGCCGAGACCGACGACCGCAATACCGGCGCCGATCAATTTCGCTGCTTCAGCATCCATCGTTTTCATTCCCCATCCAAGGGTTGCAACATTTTCGTTGGCAGAACCGGCCCCTCGCCGATCCCCGGTCTTGCCCCGCCGACGCTAGTGCATGTGCAGGGCGTCGTTGAGGTAGATACACGACAGGACAGCAAAAACATAGGCCTGCAAGAAGGCCACGAGCATCTCCAGCCCGGTCAGGCCGACGACGGCCAAGAGCGGCACGATGCCGGCGACGCCCATGGCGGCGACGAAGCCGGCGAACACCTTCAGCAGGGTGTGCCCCGCGGTCATGTTGGCGAACAGACGCAGCGACAGGCTGATCGGCCGGGTGAAGTAGGACAGCACCTCGATCGGGACCAGGATCGGCGCGATGAACCAGGGCGTGCCGTGGGGGAGGAAGAAGCTGAAGAAGTGCAGGCCGTGCTTGGCGAAGCCGATGATGGTCGTGCCGACGAAGACGACGACCGCCATCCCGAGCGTCACCGCCAGATGGCTGGTGAAGGTGAAGCTGTAGGGAATGATGCCGAGCATGTTGCCGAAGAGGATGAACATGAACAGCGAAAAGATGAACGGGAAGTACTTCCGCCCCTCGCTGCCGACGTTCGTTCTCACCGTGTTGGCGACGAACTCGTAGGCGATCTCGGCCATCGATTGCCATCGCCCGGGGATGACCTGCTTCTCCCGGGTGGCGCCGATCAGGAACGCCGCGATCAGGCCGACCGCGATCACCATGAACAGGCTGGAATTGGTGAAGGAGGCGTCGATGGCGCCGAGGTCGACGTCGACGAATTTCTCGATCTTGAACTGCTCGATCGGACTGGCCACGGCCGCTATCGCCCCTCTTCCCGCCGCCCGCTGGTCGGCTTTTCGTTCTTGCCCGGCGCCGCCGCGGCGTCGCCGCCCGCGGGCCGGTAGCCCAGCGCCATGCCCATTCCCTTGGTCATCCGGTAGACGTTCAGGATCCCGGACGCCGCGCCGAGGAAGAAGAACACGACGAACAGCCCCGGGCTCGTTCCCAGCCAGGCATCGAGCATCCAGCCGAGCCCGCCGCCGACCGCGATCCCGGTGACCAGGTAGGCCGTCGCCGTGAAGGCGATGCCAAGGCCCGTCGTCGGTTCGGCGGCGCCAGCCTTCGGCACCAAGGGTTCGACCTGGTCCCGAAGCCGCTTCAGCCGCTCGTCGAAATCCCTCAGAGGCGAGGGCGGCGGATCATCGCTCATCAACCGTTTGCTCGATGCCCACGGCCGCAACCGAGCCACGGGCGAGGGGCACCATAGAAGCCGCTTCTCGCGGCTGTCAAGGGCAAAGCCCTACGGCCGGTACGCCATTTGCCGCGCTAAACCACTGGAATCGTTCGCCGGTTGCGGGTGCGTTCAGGCCGTCTCGCGCAGCTCCTCGGCGCGGCGCAGATCGACGGAGACGAGCTGGGAGACGCCCCGCTCGGCCATGGTCACGCCGAACAGCCGGTCCATCCGCGCCATGGTCATCCGGTGGTGGGTGATGACCAGGAACCGGGTGCCGCCTTCCGCCATCTCCGCCAGCAGCTGGCAGAATCGGTCGACGTTGGCGTCGTCCAGCGGCGCGTCGACCTCGTCGAGGACGCAGATGGGCGCCGGGTTGGTGAGGAACACGGCGAAGCGCAGCGCCAGGGCCGTCAGCACCTGCTCGCCGCCGGACAGCAGCGACAGCACCTGCAGCTTCTTGCCCGGCGGGCAGGCCATGATCTCCAGCCCGGCTTCCAGCGGGTCGTCGACGTCGGTCAGCGTCAGGTGCGCGCGGCCGCCGCCGAACAGCCGGGTGAAGAGCTCGCGGAAGTGCGCGTCGACGGCGGCGAACGAGGCGGTCAGCCGCTCGCGGCCCTCTCGGTCGAGATCGGCGATGCCGCGGCGCAGCTTGGCGATGGCCAGCGTCAGGTCGTGGCGCTGGGCGTCCAGGTCGCCGATCCGGGCGGCGACCTCCGCCGCCTCCTCGTCGGCGCGGAGGTTGACCGGACCCATGGTCTCGCGCTCGCGCTTCAGGCGCTCCAGCCGCCGCTCCGCGGCCTCGACGTCGGCGCCTCCCGGCCGGCCGCCGGGATCCGCCTCGCCGAGCTCGGCAAGCGCGGCCGGCTCGACGCCCAGCTTTTCGGCGACGAGCAGCGCGGTCTCGCGCTTGACCCGCTCGGCCTCGGCGAAGCCGGCCTCGGCCCGCACCCGCTCCTCGCGCGCCTCGGCCAGGGCCTTCTCGGCGGCGCGGAGCGACCGGTCGGCCTCGCTCAGCGCCGTCTCCGCCGTGGCCGCCGCATCCCCGGCTTGCCGACGCTTCGCCGAGGCGTCTTCCAGCGCAGCGAGCATCGCCTGGCGCTGCTCGGCGATGGCCGAAGGCTGCGCCTCCAGGTCCGCGAGCGCCGCTCGCTCCGCCGCCTCGCGCCCGGCCAGCTCTCCGATCTGGGCCGCCGCCTCGTCCCGCCGGCCGGTCCAGCCGGCGAGGTCACGGCCGATCCCCTCGATCCGGCGGCGGCGGCCCTGCACCTCCCGGGCATGGGCGTCGAGCGCCGCGCGCGCCTCGCGCTCATGCTCGCGGGCGTGGGCGAGCTCCCGGCGCAGGCGCTCCCGGGTCTCACGCTCAGCGGTCGGATCGGGCGCCTCTGCCAGCGCCGCGGCGACCTCGTCGCGCCGGCGAGCGACGTCGGCGCGCTCCGCCGCCACGGCGGCAGCCGCCTCGTCCAGGGCGGCACGCTTGGCCGCGATTCGCGAAGCGGCCTGGCGTGCCTCGGCCCGGGCGTGCCGGGCGCGCTCGCAGGCTGCCTCGGCCGCACGCAGGGCCGTGCGCGCGGCCTTCTCCGCGCCCCCGGCGGACGTTGCGGCGGCGGCGGCCTCTCCGGCCTTCGCGGAGGCGGCAGTCCGCTCGGCCTCGCGGCCAGCCAAATCGGCGCGCAAGACGGCGAGGCGGTTGCGCTGTTCCAGCAGGATCGCCGCCTTGCTCTGCGCCCCCGGCAGCAGCGTGAAGCCGTCCCATCGCCAAAGCCCGCCGTCGCGGCCGACCAGGCACTGGCCCGGGCGCAGCCTCGGCTGCAGCGCGTCGCCCTCGGCGGGATCGGCGACGACGCCCGTCACGCTCAACCGCCGGCCCGCGGCCGCGGGGCCCTGTACACGGCCGCCGAGACACTCGATCCCGTCCGGCAGCGACCCGGCTTCGTCGATCTCAGGCAGCTCCCGCCAGTGCGCCGGCTCGGCCGGATCGACGGAGGCAAGGAGTTCGTCGCCGAAGGCCGCGGCCAGCGCCGCCTCGAAGCCGGGCTCGGCCTGAAGAGCGTCGATCAGCCGGCCGCCGGCACCGCTCCCTGTCGTCGCCCGCAGGATCTTCTCCAAAGCGGCGGTCTCTCCGGCGAGTGCCCGCAGCTCGGTCTCGGCCCGATGCAGCTCCTCCCGGGCGGCCGTGGCGGCCGCAGCAAGCTTCGCCGCACCTTCCGCGGCGGCATCGGCCTCGGCACGCGCCTGGGCGAGCGCCGCTTCCGCCCGTTCCGCCGCCGCATCGGCGGCCTCGGCATTTGGCAGGGACCCGGCTTCGGCATCGAGCGCGGCGCGCTGGCGCGCGGCGTCGCCGGCGCGGGCGTCCAGCCGGCGGAGCGAGCCGTCGAGCTCGGCCAGGCTGCGCGCCAGCCCCGCCCTGCCCGCCTCCATCGCCGCCAGCCGTTCGCCCAGCTCGATCAGCCGGCGGTCCAGGTCGGCCACGGCCGCGGTGGCCGCGGCGGCGGCTGCCTCCAGCCGAGTTCGCGCCGCGTCCTCGCCCTCGGTAGCGGCGACGAGGCGCTGGCGCTCGCCCGCCAGCTTCTTGATCGTGGCGGCGGCGTCCTCGCCGAGCGCCGAGGCCCGGGCGAGGTCCTTGCCCGCCTGGTCCAGCCGCCTGCGGCAGGCCTCCCGCTCGGCCGCGACCCGCCTCGCCTCGTCCTCCAGCCGCTCGCGGCTCAGCTGCAGCGCCTGCAGCGCCGTCATGGCCTCGGCCTCGGCCGTCCGCAGATCGGGGAGCACCGCCGCCGCCGCGGCCTGTCGGGTGGAGCACGCCGCCGCGGCCGCGGTCGCGTCGGCGACGCGCGTATCGGCGGCGTCGAGCCGCCGTCGCCCGGCCTCAACCTCCGCTTCGGCCGCGAACCAGCGGGCGTGGAGGATGCCGGCCTCGGTCTTGCGGATCTGCTCGCAGACGGTGCGGTAGCGGGCGGCCTGGCGGGCGTGCTTGCGGAGGCTGTCGAGCTGCGCCGCCAGCGTCGCCAGGACGTCGTCGAGCCGGGCGAGGTTGGCCTCGGCGGCGCGGAGCCTGAGCTCGGCCTCGTGGCGGCGCGGGTGCAGTCCGCTGATCCCGGCCGCCTCGTCGAGCAGCAGCCGCCGGTCCGCGGGCCGGGCGAGGATCAGCTCGCCCACCTGCCCCTGCGTCACCATCGCCGCCGAGCGCGCGCCGGACGCGGCGTCGGCGAACAGGAGCTGCACGTCCCGGGCCCGGGCTTCGCGGCCGTTGACCCGGTAGCTCGAGCCTTTCCCCCGCTCGATCCGCCGGCGGATCTCCACCTCGACGTCGCCGGCCTCGGCGCTGGGGTCGCGCCTGCCGATGAGGACCGCCGGCACCGACGCCGGTGGCCCGCGCATCGACACGACGACCTCGGCAAGCGCCCGGGCGGGGCGGCCGCCGCTGCCGCCGAAGATGACGTCCTCCATCTCGCCGGCGCGCATCTGCCGCGCCGAGCTCTCACCCATCACCCAGCGCAGGGCCTCGACCAGGTTCGACTTGCCGCAGCCGTTGGGGCCGACGACGCCGGTCAGCCCCGGCGCGATCTCCAGGTCCGCCGGCTCGACGAAGGACTTGAAACCGCTGAGGCGCAGCTTGGTGAAGTGCAGCACGAGGAAGGGCGCCGGGCGTTGTTGATCAGCCGGCCTCGGCCAGGGCGGCGTCGATGGCCTTGCCGAAGGCCTCGAAGCTCTGCTCTCCGGTGATCTTCTTGCCGTTGACGATGAAGGACGGGGTCGAATCGATGCCGTACTGCTGCTGGCCGTCCTGCGCCCGCTGCTGGATGGCCTGGATCAGCGCCTTGTCGTCGAGGCAGGCCTCGAACTGGCTGTCGGAGACGCCGGCGAGCTGGGCGCGGACCTTCAGCTCGGCCAGCGGGTCGCGGCTCTGGCTCCAGGCGTCCTGGTCGCGGTAGAGCATGTCGATGAAGGCGAAGTGTCGCGCCGGATCGACACAGCGGCCGACCACCGCCGCGGCTAACGCCAGCCGGCCGAGGGGGAAGTCGCGGTAGACGAAGCGCGCCTTGCCGGTGTCGATGTAGCTCTCCTTGACCTTGGGCAGGGTGTCGCGGTGGAACGCGGCGCAATGCGGGCAGGTCAGGGACGAGTATTCGATAATCGTTACCGGCGCGTCGGGACTGCCCAGCGCCGTCTCGGCCAGCGCCTCCGCGGCCGAAGCCGGCCGCAGCGCCGGCGCCAGGGCCGCCAGCATCAGGACCAGGATCGCAACAGCTTGTGCAACTTGGCGCAAGACCGCCCCCTTTACCACCAGATGTTGAGCCACTATAGCGTCGGCGACGAGCCCGCACAAGCAAACGCCGGCCCGGGACAGGCCGAACGCCGCTCGCCGTGGCCGTCAAGACCGTGGCGGCGCGTCTCGGGCGATCACGGCCCGTCCCAGCGCGGCCAGCGCCGAGCGAAGCTCGTCGTCGCCGACCCCGGCGACCCGTTCCGCCAGCGCATCCTCCTCAGCGTCGCTCAGACGGCGAGGCGGCAACGGCCGCGTCGGACCGCGCGCCCGCGTCGGCACCGGCCCCTGGATCAGCCGCACGCGAGCGACGGCGTCGTAGCCGAAGTAGCCGTTGATGCGCTCCACCAGCAGGGGTTCCAGGTGCTGCAGCTCCATTGCCAGGCTGCCCGAGGCGACCCGGAGGTGCAGCGTGCCGCCCCGGCTCTGCTTGGGCGGGTAGCTCACCCGTTCGGGCAGGCTGCTCGCCGCCAGCCGCTCGCCGACGATCGTCTCCCACTCGGCGACGAGCCCGCCGCGAACGAAGCCGCGCTTGCCGACGATCGGGCGAGTGAGTGCGGCAACCGCCTCGCCCAGTGCGCGCAGCCCTGCCATGCGCCCGCTCATGTCGCGTTTTCCGTCGCGCCTTGCATGAGGCGGGATGTATACCGCGACCGCCTCAGGAACAACGCCCACTTGGGACAACGCCAACCAGGGATGCCACGGCGGAGGGAGACACCATGGAACCGCACCCCATGTGGACGGCGACGGCGGTGCTCGTCGTCACCTACGCCGTCATCATGAGCGAAAAGGTCAACCGTGCCGTCGTCGCCCTGCTGTCGGCGACGCTGCTGGTACTGCTCGGAATCATGACCCAGGAAGCCGCCGTCCGCGGCGTCGATTTCAACACCATCGGCCTTCTCGTCGGGATGATGGTGATCGTCGCCATCACCAAGCGCTGCGGCGTGTTCCAGTTCCTGGCGATCTGGGCGGCACGCAAGGCCAAGGCGCATCCCGCCGGCATCATGTTCATGCTGCAGATCATCACTGCCGTGGTGTCGGCGTTGCTCGACAACGTCACCACCGTGCTGCTGGTCGTGCCGGTGACCATGGTCATCACCGAGGAGCTGGGCGTCTCGCCGTACCCGTACCTGGTCTCGCAGATCTTCGCCTCCAACATCGGCGGCACCGCGACGCTGATCGGCGACCCGCCGAACATCCTCATCGGCTCGCTGGTCGGGCTCACCTTCAACCAGTTCCTGGTCAATCTCGGCCCGGTGGTCGTGGTCGTGCTGGCGGCGAGCTGCCTGCTCTTCCACGTCCTCTGGGGCCGCCGGTTGACCGCCACGCCGCGGGCACGGGCGCGGATCATGCGCTTCGACGCCGCCGGCGCCATCTCCGACCGCAGGCTGCTGGCGCAGTCGCTCAGTGTGATCGCCCTGGTCATCGCCGGCTTCGTCTTCGCCCATCCCTTCGGTATCCAGCCGGCGACGACGGCGCTGTTCGGCGCGGCCGTGCTGATGCTGCTCTACTGCTTCGGCCACTCGGCGGAAGAGCAGAGCGAGCGGGTGCAGAGCATCTTCAACGAGGTCGAGTGGATCACGATCTTCTTCTTCGTCGGCCTGTTCATCGTCGTCGGCGGGGTCGAGCAGACCGGGCTCCTGAAGCTCGCCGCCGAGCGGATGGTGGAGGCGACCGGCGGCGACCTGGCGACGACCGCGATCGCCATCCTCTGGTCCTCGGCGGTGCTGTCGGCGGTCATCGACAACATCCCCTTCGTCGCCACCATGATCCCGCTGATCCACAACATGGCGCCGACCTTCGGCGGCCCGGAGGGCCTGCTGCCGCTGTGGTGGGCCCTTTCGCTGGGCGCATGCCTCGGCGGCAACGGCACCCTGGTCGGCGCCTCGGCCAACCTGACGGTCGCGGGCTTGGCCGAGCGGGCGGGTCACCCGATCCGCTTCCTGCCGTACATGAAGGTGGCGTTCCCGGCGATGCTGGTCAGCATCGTCATCGCCAACGTCTACCTGGTGCTCCGCTACCTGCCCTGAGGCAGGGGCGGCGCCGGATCCGTCAGAAGCGGGTGTCGGCGCCGGGCGGCCCCGCATCGGTGGCATCTGCGACAGGCCGGCACTCCTGAACCTGGTCCGGCTCGACGCCGGCGACGCCCGTCAGCCCCGCGAGCGCGACGCGGCTTCGCTCCTGCGCCAGGGCGACCAGCCTGGTCGAAACGGCGGGACCGCCGGGCTTGGCCGCGCTGCCTCCCGGCGCGGAGCCCGCCAGGGCGCGGGCGTCCGCGGCCGTGGCCCGGCCGCAGACCTGCAGCCGGAGCCTGGGCTTCTTCGCCAGGAGCCCGCCGATCCGCTCGACCTGCCGCGTCGCCTCCGGGCTCAGGAGGCTGCTTCCCGGCGCGAACGGCACCGGCCCGAGGCCGGCCGCAGCCGTATCGCCCGGCTTGCCGCCCTGCAGCGGCCCGGTGACGGCGAGGCGGACCGCGCCCAGCAACGCCGTCCGGATCACGTCGCAGTAGTCCACCTCGATGGACGAGAGGTCGCCGGAGAACGGCAGCGAGACGTCGATCCGGCGGTCGGCGTTCTCCAGCAGCGCGATGGCCAGGTCGACGGGCACGCCGGCCAGGTCCACCACCGGGTCCCGGCCCTTCTTCGCCGCGGCGACGAGGTCGAGGGTCTGGATGTCGAGATCGACGACGCCCTTGAGCTTCGCGTTCTCCGCCGTCGCCCGACCGATCGCGGCAAACCGCCCGCTCTCGGCGTTCAGGCCGATGAGAGCGGCCAGGTAGGGCGAGAGCTCCGGCAACTCCAGGTCGCGGATGGAGCCGTCGAAGACGAACTCGGGCGGCCGGGCGAACGGCTTCACCCGCTCGCTGAGCTCGATCCGGCCGCGCTCGTTCACGGTGAGGACGATGTCCGCTTGCGTCAGCTGATCCGGGACGGCGGGGTCCAGATCGGTGATCTCCAGGCGGTCGAGGCCGAGGGTCAGATGGTGCGGCCGCCCCCGCGCTTCGCCTTCCAGCACCGCCCCCGTCTCGGGCGCCAGCGCAAGCCGGCGGACGCCGCCCTCCGCGGTCAGCGCCAGGTCCAGGCCGGCGAGCGTTACCGTGCCGTCGCGAACCGGGAACGGTGGGGCGTCCTTCCCCTCCATGCGGATGCCCCCGGCCCGCATCCCGATGCCGGAGGTGAGCCTGGCCGCAGCGCTCGGCTCCTCGTCGTAGCGCATGGCGTCGAGGTCGAACGCCGTCGTCTGGGCGCGCAGCCGCCTGTCGTCATTCACCGGCGCGGCGACGTCCTCCAGCGCGAGGCCGCCGTGGAACTCGACCAGCACGCCTTCGGCCGGCGACACCACGCGCAGCGACTTGGACGTGGCGACGGCGACGGCCGCCTCCAACGCGACCGGCGCGGCAAGGGCGAAGCCGGAGAACCTGGCTTCCGGCCTCCCCTCGACCAGCGCCGTCCCGTCGGGCGCGAGGTCGATCCGGGCGTCGGGAAAGTCGGCGCCGATCCCCTGATAGGACAGCCGGAAGCTGTCGCCGGAGCGGATGCCGCCGCTGCCGCCGTCGATCGCCATGGGCCCGGCGATCTTCATGGCGCCGTCCGGGGCGGCGGTCACGTCGATGTCAACGCGGGCGGTGGCCTGGTCGAGGTGGACGTCGCCTGTGTCTGACCAGGCGACGGCGTGCCCGCGCAGCGGCACCGAGCCGCGGATCTTCGCGGCGACGCCGGCCTCCTCCGTCATGCTGGCGGCAACGTCGAGGTCGAGGGTCGCCTCGGCGACCTTCACCGCGCCGGTGTCGGACCAGGCGACCACCAGCCCGGCGACCTCCCAGGGCGCCCGGTTGGCGAACTCCACCCGGCCGTCCGCCTGCGCCAGCGTCCTTGCGTCGAGCTCGAGGTGCGCCCGGTCCAGCCGGATCGCGGTCGATCCCGGAAGGGCGACGTCGATGCCGCTGGCGGTCACCGCGCCGAGGCTGGTCACCTCCAGGCTCTCCGGCCGCGAGAGCGTCAGGTGGTGCCTGCCCTCCGCGCCCAGCCGGCCCTCGAACCGGCGCAGGCCCAGCGGCCCCGCGACCGTTTCGACCTCCGCAAGCGACAGGTTCTCGAAGCCGCCGTCGAGGACGACGTCCATCGGCTGGCCGAACGGCTTCGCCTCGCCCCGATAGGCGAAGCGAGCGTCGCGCCCGGCAACGCCCGCGAACTCGAAGGTCGCGGCGACGTCGGGGGTTTCCGGAGACAGATGGGCGAGGCGGGCGTGCTCCAGCAGGATCGGCAAGGATCGACCGGGGCCGCGGCTGATCTCCAGCCGGAGCCGCTCGAGGTTGGCCTGCCGGATCGCCACCGCCGGCAGCCCGCCGGCCTGGTCCCCCGGGGCCGCTTCTTCCTGCGCGCCGTCTCCAGGGGACCCGTCGAGGGGGATGCCGTTCAGCGTGGCGCGGCCATTCTCGCCGATGGTCAGGGCAAGGTCGGCGTCGGCGACGAACAGGTCCTCGAAGACCAGTTCGCCCGCGAACAGTCGCCGGCCGTCGAGGTCGGCGCGAAACTGGCCCACGTGGCCCGGCCGGCCGGACCCTCCCCCGAAGCTCAGCGGCCCGCCGGAGATGCGAGCCTCGGTGAGGCTCACGTCGATGGTGTCGGTGCCCTGGACCGGAATGCCGCTCCAGGCGGCGGCGCGGCCGGCCAGCACACGAGCCACGGTGTCCGGGGCGATCAGGACGACACCCAGGACGAGGACGAGCATTCCGGCGACGAGGCCGGCCGCGAGACGCAGGAGCCGCAACGAGTTTCCCCGCTTGTGTACCAAACGAAGTCTTATCGTGTCGGCGCCTTACCGGCAAACGCTCGATGAATAGCGCTGCCCGGTCATGGGCGACCACGGCGGAGAAACGAGCCGAGCGTAAGGCGCCTCAGCCGGGCTTGCCGTCCGGGCGCGGGCTCAGCAGCATCGGCCCATAGACCGCGAGGTAGAGGGCGAAGGCCGCGATCCAGGCGCCGCCGGAGGAATGGAGCAGCGGCGTGTACAGCGCCGGAACGAAGGTCGCGCCCAGGCGGAGCAGCGCAGCCAGGGTCACCAGGAGATAGATGACGCTGGTCGCCGCGCCGGCGTGCAGCGTCCGCCCGGTGTGGCCGAGGGTGGCCCGGGTCATGATCGCCAGCATCATGGTGGCGAAAGCGCCGGCGCCGAAGGCGTGGATCGCCGCCAGCGCCGGGAAAGCGGGCATCAGGATGCTGGCGGCGAGGAAGGCGAGGCCGATCGGGATCCAGACGTAGCCGAGGTGGAGGATGAGCACGAGCGGCTCGGCGGCCGTGCGCTGCCCCTGCCAGCGGCCGAGGCGGACGGCGTTCAGCACGGCGGCCAAGGCCGCGAGCACCCCGGTGACGGGCTCCTCCGGCAGCACCGTCCAGGCCAGTACCCCGACCAGCGTGCCGGCCATGGTCGCCCGGTCCACGCCGCCGAACTGCGCCGGCAGCGGCCCGGGGCCGCGCTTGGCCAGCCAGTTGCGGGTGAAGCTCGGGACGATCCGGCCGCCGATCAGCACGATCAGCATGACGATGACGGCGATGCCGAGGCGCCAACCGAGTGCGCCGGTGTCGCCCCAGCCCAGCAGTTCCGCGTGCATAAGTGCGTTGGCAACGAGGAACAGCGCCAGCGCGCCCGCCATCGGCAGGTTGCGCCAGTTCTTTCCGGCGAGAATCTCGCGCAGCACCACGCCGAGGAGCACGACCCAGAGCGACAGGTCGATGACGGCGGCCGGCCCGGCGCCGATGACGGCGGAAATGGCGACGGCGACGCGGCCGGCGAGCCACAGCAGGGCGAGGCCCAGGAGCGGCATGCCCTGCAGCGGCAGCCGCCCGGTCCAGTTGGGGATGGCGGTGAGCAGGAAGCCGCAGACGGCGGCGCCGACGAAGCCGAACAGCATCTCGTGGGCGTGCCAGCGGAGCGGCTCGAACGCCGTGGCCAGCACCGGCATGCCGACGATCGTGGGGATCCACAACAGCATCGACACCACGCCCCACAGCGCCGCGGCGAAGAAGAACGGCCGGAAGCCGTAGCCGAGCACGGCCGGGCCATGGCCGGGCCGGATCCGTGGTATGCCCGCCTGTGCCTCGGCCATGGCCATCCTCCGTTCGTGTTTGCCTCGCGCGGCCAGAAGTCTCTCCGCCGGGTCCGGCTCCCGCCTTGACGTAGCGCAACCCGCACCCGGTTGCCACAACCCACCGCCCGTGAGCCGGCGCGGCCCGGCTTGTCCTCGGCGCCTCGAAGCGTCACATCGGCGTCACCGCAAGCCGCCCAGCGGCGTAACCATGCCAAGGAAGACACCACTGTACCGCTCCGGAGGCGCCGCCTCCTCCGTGCCCGTACCGCCGGCGCCCCGGGACGCCTCGGCCGCGGCCGCCGATCCGACGGCAGCCGCGGCGACGGTGATGATCGGCAGCGACATCTACCGTGCGTCGAATCATGCTCGCGGCCACCCGCTGGCGATCCCGCGGGTTTCGCTCTGCATCGACCTCTGCCGCGCCCTCGGCTGGCTGTCGCCGGAGACCTACCTGGAGAGCCCGCAGGCCAGCGTCGCCGAGCTCTGCCGCTTCCACGATCCGGACTACGTCGCAGCGGTCCGGCGTTGCGAGCTTGGGCAGCAGGCGAGCGACGAGGACCGCAGCCGCTTCAACCTCGGGGTCAACGGCAACCCCGTCTACGCCGAGATGTTCCGCCGCCCGGCCATGGCCTGCGGCGCCTCGCTGGCCGGGGCGAGGCGGCTGGTGGACCGTGGCGGCGTCGTCTTCAACCCGGCCGGCGGCACCCACCACGGGCTTTCGGCAAGAGCCAGCGGCTTTTGCATCTTCAACGATCCGGTGCTCGCCATCCTCGCCCTGCTCGACGCCGGGCTGACGCGGGTGTTCTACCTGGACGTGGACGCCCACTTCGGCGACGGCGTGCAGCTCGCCTTCGCCGACGAGCCCAGGGTGTTCACGCTGTCGATCCACGAGGGCGGCCGCTGGCCCATGGGCCGCGAGGATGCCTGGACCGCGGCCTTGGGCGGCGTCTACGACCGCGGCGGCGGCACGGCGCGCAACCTCCCCGTCCCGCGCGAACTCAACGACAGCGAGATGGCAATCCTGCTCGATGCCGTCGTCCTGCCTACGATCGCATCGTTTGCGCCAGAGGCTGTCGTCCTCCAGTGCGGTGCCGACGCCCTGGCCGACGACCCGATGACGAAGCTGTCGCTCTCCAACGGCGCGTTGTGGCGGGTGGTGGCCGCGGTGCGCGGCATGGCGCCGAGGCTGCTGGTGCTGGGCGGCGGCGGCTACAATCCGTGGAGCGTGGGCCGCTGCTGGGCCGGGGTCTGGGCGAGGCTGGCGGGGATTGCGATCCCGGACCGGCTACCGGCCGCGGCCGAGGATCTGCTGCGAGCGGTGCACTGGCCGCACCGGCGGGGCCGCGAGCCCGCCGAACGCTGGTTCACGACGCTCGCCGATCCGCCGAACGAAGGCCCCGTTCGCGAGGACGTGCTGCGCCTGGCCGCGGAAGCGATGAGAGCATAGCCGCGGCCGGCCGCCGCTCAGGCTCCTAGTGAAAGTAGGCGGCGAAGACGGCAAAGGTCCCGACGGCGGCAACGGCCAAGGCAGCCACGGGAACGATCTGCGCGAGCAGATGATCGAAGTTCATTTAGCGGATCCCCTGTCAAGTCCGGTGCCGGCGCGGCGCCGAGGCCGCGCGCGGCTGCTGAAAACGCCGTCGCCGAAAACCTAGTCGGGCGACCCCTCCCGAATAAGCGCATCTTCTGCAATGCAGCATAGCGCTGAACGCATAAATGAGCAAGGGTGGCGGGGTATTGATGAACCAAGGGAACAGGTTCTACTGCGATCTGTTCCAGGGGCGCCGGCCGTAGGCTCGCATCCCGAACCGGACGGTTGCATCGCCCCGCGGCCAAGGTTACACGCGCGGTCTCGGCCGGCCTCGCGGGGGCGCGGCCGCAAGGGGAGAAGACGCATGCGCTTTGCAAGAATTGCTTTGGCGGCGGGCCTCGCCTGCGCCGCCGCGTTCGGCTCGGCCACGGCCGCCGACGCCACCATCGGCGACATCACCATCAAGGACCCCTGGGCGCGGGCGACGGTCGGCGCCGGTGCCGGCGCCGCGTTCCTCAGCATCGACAACGCCGGCGCCAGGCCCGACCGGCTGGTGAGCGCGTCGTCGAGCGTCGCCAAGACCACGGAGCTGCACACGCACGTCAGGGACGGCGAGGTGATGCGGATGCGCCGCGTCGATGCCATCGAGGTTCCGGCGAAGGCCACGACCACCCTGCAGCCGGGCGGCCTGCACATCATGTTCTTGGGGCTCACCGAGCCGCTGGCCGCCGGCCGATCGTTGCCGCTGACGCTGCGCTTCGCCGAGGCTGGCGAGACCAGCGTCACCGTCGAGGTGAAGGACGTCGGCGCCATGAGCCAGGACGCGATGGACCATGGGGCGATGGACCACGGCACCATGGACCGCGGGACCATGGACCACGGCAAGCCCGGCGCCACCGGTCACTGACCGTCCCGCCGGCGAGGCCCGAGAGCTGCGGGTTGCGGCCCGGGTCGGCTCCGGGTTGCGCGGGCGGCCCCGTCCGCGCACACTCTCTTCGCAGCCGCAGCGACGAGAGGGGACATGCGGATGATGCTGCAGGGCCTGGCGGTCTTCGGCGCCGGAGCGATCGTCGGCGGCGCGTTCGGAACCGTCGCCGCGGTCACCGCCGCGGCCGCCATCCGCCAGCGCAGCCGCTCCAACATCGCCGCCGGACTGCACCGGGCCTTGGCCGGCAACGGCTTCGAGATGCGCTACCAGCCGATCGTAAGCCTCCCCGGGCGCGAGTGCGTCGGCGTCGAGGCGCTCATCCGCCTGCGCAACCACACCGGCACGCTGGTCGGGCCCGGCGCCTTCATCCCGCTCGCCGAGCACAGCGGCCTGATCCAGGCCATCACCGAGCGGGTGATCAACCTGGTCGGCAAGGACCTCCTCGCGCTGTTGACAGCCCGCCCGGACCTGCATGTCGGCATCAACCTGCCGCCCTCGGTGCTGGTCGCCGGCGGCCTGCAGCAGGTGGCGCAGCGCTCAGGCCTCTATCCGCTGCGCACCCAGGTCATCATCGAGATCACCGAGACCGGCACGGTCGGCCAGCGCGGCCGGGAGGTGGTGGCGCTGGCCCGGGCGCTAGGTGTCCGCGTTGCCATCGACGACTTCGGCACCGGCGCCAACGACCTGGCGCAGCTCCAGGACCTTCAGGTCGACTACATCAAGATCGACCAGAGCTTCGTCGGCAAGATCGGCTCGCGGGCGCCGGGCGCCCGGCTCATCGAGGCGATCGTGACCATCGCCCGCGACGTCGAGGCGAAGACCATCGCCGAGGGTGTCGAGACCGAGGAGCAGGCGAGCTACCTGCACGACATCGGCGTCGATTACGGTCAGGGCTTCCTCTTCGCCCAGCCGCTGCCGGTGCGCGAACTGCGCCTTTACCTGGACCGGGCGGCGCTGGCCGCCTCGTAAGCCCGGCGGCGGCGCGCTTCTTCTCCCTCGTCATGACCGCGCTTGTCGCGGTCACCCACGCGGCGCAAGCCCAAGGCCCGATGGATGGCCGTAACAAGTGGTGCCGTGACGACGGGAAGCGGCCGACGGCGCCCGATAGGCGGTCCTTCACCTTGCTCCAAGCGGCGTCACCGCGAGCCGCACTGCAATCCGGGACGAAAGCCCATGCCGCGTCGGCTCCGCCCCCTCGCGATAACGTCCGCGCGTGCCCGTGACCGTCGCGCTACCGCCGCGTCGGGATGGTGAGCGGGGTTTCGCTCGAGAGCCGGTGGGCGGCGCCGCCGACGAACAGGTCGAAGGCCCGGCCCTGCTCCAGCGTCGCCTGCAAGCTCTTCGCCTCCAGCCGCACCTTCAGCTTGCGGCCCCGCCACTGGACGCGGAAGGAGAGCGCCTGCCACTCGTCCGGCATGTGCGGGTCGAACTCCAGGCCGTCGTCGCGGAGCGTGAGCCCGGCGAAGCCCAGCATCGCTGCCTGCCACAGCGCGCCCATGCTGGCAATGTGGATGCCGCCGGCGCTGCCCATGGCGGTGTCGGTGATGTCGGTCGCCGCGGTCTCGCGGAAATGGCGCATGGCCATCTCCATGCGGCCGAGGCGGGCTGCTACCAGCGCGTGCATGCCGCGGCTGAGCGAGCTGCCGTGGCCGCAGCGGGGCTCGTAGTACTCGAAGTTGGCGACGTGCACCTCGGGGCTGAAGTCGAGCGGCAGGAGCCCCAGCAGGGCGACGACGTCGGCCTGCTTGACGACCTGCGACGCCTGCGTGCGCTCGCGGCCTAAGATCACGTCCATCGGCACGGTGCGGCCCTTGAACGAGGCGATGTCGATGTAGTCGAGGCCGAAGAAGCCCTCGAACTGCTCGAACAGGTTGGTCTTGGGGTCGAAGCCGGTCTTGATCTTGGCCGCGACCTCGCGCCAGTCGGCCATCTCCGCGTCGCTGAGCTCCAGCTTCGCCTTCAGCCGCTGGGCGTCCTGGGGCCAGCGCTCGCCCAGCATCGCCCAGACCTCGAGCCCCCGCTCGACGTTCCAGCCGGCGAGCACGTTGGTGTAGGCGCTGTCGTCGATGTGCTCGTGGTACTCGTCCGGGCCGATGACGCCGCGGATGTGGTAGAGGCCGTCGTCCTCCAGCGCCGCCCGGCTGGCCCAGAAGCGCGCGGTGTCCAGCAGGATCTCGGCGCCGCCGTCGAGGAGGAACTGGTCGTCGCCGGTCGCCCGCCAGTACTGCCAGACGGCGTAGGCGACGTCGGCGCTGATGTGCTGCTCCTGGGTGCCGCAGAGCACCGACACGATGTTGCCGTTGTGGTCGATCACGGCCTCAGGCGTCGTCTCCTCGCCGGTGTCGGCCGACTCCCAGGCATACATGGCGCCGCGATAGCCGAGGTATTGGGCCTTCTTCCGGGCGCCCGGCAGCGTGTGGTAGCGGTACATGAGCAGCGCCCGCGCCGCTTCCGGCCAGGTGAGGGTATAGAACGGCAGCAGGTAGATCTCGGTGTCCCAGAAGACGTGGCCGAGGTAGCTGTCCCCGGTCAACGCCCGGGCGCCGATGGAGACGCGCTCGTCTTCGGGGTTGGCGGCGCTGACCAGGTGATAGATGGCGAAGCGCAAGGCTTTCTGCGCCTCCGCGTCCCCTTCGAGGACGACGTCGCTGTCGGCCCAGCGCCTGGCCCAGGCGGCCTCGTGGTCGGCGAGAAGCTGCCGCCAGCCGGCGTTGCGCGCATGCTCCAGGGCAACCTGGACATGGACCGCCGGCTCGCGGGCGCCTTCGTCGCCGCGGGCGAAGGCGACGGCCCGCCAGAAGACGGCATGGTCGCCCGAAGCGGAGCGCCAGGACCACGCCTGCTTCAGCGGCTCGTGCGCGGACGGCTCGATGTCCTTGCCGTTCACCGACAGCGCGGCGTCCTTCGTGATCGACAGCCACTTGCCGGAGGTCGTGCGCCAGGCGGCCAGGTCGGCGTCCAGCCGCTCGATCTCCATCCCGGAACCGCCCCATTCCATCAGCGCTTCCAGGGTCACGTCCACCGGCCGGCCGTCCAGGGTCATCTCCATGACCTGCAGGCCCAGCGCCCGCTCGGCCTGCGACACCAGCCGCATCGAGCGGATCCGGAGGATGTGGCCGGTGTCGGTCTTCTGTTGCCACTCGGTGAGCAGCAGGCCGCGGCGGACGTCGAGAACGCGGTGGTGGGCCAGCAATTCGCCGCTGCGGATGAGCAGGGGCTTGCCGTCGATCAGGATCCGGATCCTGAGCCAGTCCGGCGCCGGCACCAGCGCCGGGACCGGCGGCTCGGTGTTGGGCGTGTCGAACAGGCCGGCGATGTAAGTCCTAGGCGAGGAGGCCCAGTTCAGGGTGTGCAGCCAGGACACCCACATCGGCCCCCGGCTGATGGCGCGAGAGGCGCGCACGCCGAGAAAGCCGTTGCCGACGGCGAAGCGGGACTCGATCCCGCTCTCGCGACTGGGGTCGTAGGTCAGCTCGCGAAAGGTCCAGTCGTCCGAGGCCGGCGGCTCCAGGAGCGGTTCCGTCCAGGACGGCGCTGTCTCGGCGAGTTGCTGTTCCATCATCCGGTTCCGGCCCTCGTGCTTGCTTCAGTCGTCAATCGGCGGCAGCGCCCTGCGATGCCGCGGCGCGTTCGAGGCGGCCATCGAGCAGTGCCGGCAGCGAGACGTCGTCCAGCGACGTCACCACCAGGTCCGCATGCTCCGCCGCCAGCAGGTCCTCGTCGTTGAACCGGGCGATCCCGAGGCCCAGCATGCCCCCGGCCTTGGCCGCGGCGATGCCGGCGGCGGCGTCCTCGACGACGACGCAGCCGGCGGGATCGGCCGCAAGCTCGCCGGCGGAGAGAAGGAAGATCTCCGGGTGGGGCTTGCCGTGCTTGAGGTCGCGGCCGCAAACGTTGGCCTCGAAGCTGTCGAGCAGCAGGCTGCCGTCGTCCAGATGGATCTGCTTCATGAACCGGTTGGCGTTCTTCGACGACGAGGCGGCGGCGATCCGCACCCCGCTGGCCTTCAGCGCGGTGACGAAGCGGATGGCGTCGGCGTAGGCGACGAACTCGCCGGCGTCGATCAGCGCCTCGATCATCTTCTGTTTGTTCTCGGCGTACTCGATGACCCGGCGGTCGACGTCGGGCACGCCGAAGTAGTCGAGCACCGAACGGGCGCCGCTCATCCGCGGCTTGCCCGAAAGCCGGGTCTGGTAGACCTCGGAGGTGAAGCGCTCGGGGGCGTAGGAGGTTTGCGGCACGATCTCGCGCCAGGGGCCGGCCATCAGCTCGGCCAGCGCCTCCTGCCAGGCGCGCTCGTGCGGGCTGTCGACCAGCACGCCGTCGACGTCGAAGATGACCGCGGGCCGGGCGCCGTCCGCCCGGTCATCGAGAAGATCCGCGCTGTCCTGGGCTGGGGGCATGGGCGGCCTCGCTCAAGGCTCGTGGATGGGGTCGCGAAGGCAGGCCATGCCGGGCATGGCGCTTCTCGCGTTCTGTCCTACGCCCACTGAGAACGGATGGCAACTCGCTAGCGACCACCCAAGACGAAACCGCGGCCGATCTTGCCTCGGCCGCGGCTCGCCCGCCGGCGAAAGGTCCCGCCTCGGGGGTGGGACTAAGCGATCTCCACCGACCGGTGGTTGGCGAGCATCCGCTCGTAGACCGTGACGTAGTCCGCCGCCATGCGCTTGTCGCTGAACCGCTCGACGAAACGCTCGCGGATCTTCCGCCGGTCGAGCTGGTCCACCCGCTGCAGGGCCTCGACGGCCTCGTCGACCGTATCGACGATGAAGCCGGTCACGCCGTCGTCGATGACCTCCGGCACCGAGCCGCAGCGGAAGCCGATCACCGGCGTGCCGCAGGACATGGACTCGATCATGACCAGGCCGAACGGCTCCGGCCAGTCGATGGGGAACAGCATCGCCTTGGCGTTGCCGACGAACGCCCGCTTCTTGTCGATCTCGAACTCGCCGGTGAAATCGACCAGGTTGCGGTTGGCGTCGATCATCGGCTTGATGCTTTCGTCGAAGTACTCCTGGTCGACCTTGTCGATCTTCGACGCCATCCGCAGCGGCTGGCCGGCCTTCACCGCGATCTCGATCGCCCGGTCCGGGCGCTTCTCCGGCGAGACGCGGCCGAGGAACGCGACGTAGTCGAGGCTCGGGTTCTCCTCGAACGGGAGATCGTCGATCGGCTGGCCGTGGTAGATCGTCGCCTGCCAGTTCACCGGCGGCATCGGCAGCCGCTGGTTGTTGGAGATCGACACCAGCGGCATCTCCGAGAACTCCTGGTACAGCGGCACCAGGTCCGGGATGTCGAGCCGGCCGTGCAGCGTGCTCAGCGTCCGGTTGGCGATGTGCCGGAGCATCGGGAAGTAGGTGAAGTCGATGTGGAAGTGGATGAGGTCGAACTCGTCGACGCGCTGGCGGATCTTTTCCAAAAGCAGGACGTTGTGCGGCAGGACGTCCCTCACGTTCGGATCCAGGCGCAAGGCGCGCTCGGAGCAGGGAACCAGCTCGGCGCTGGTCTCCGAGTCGCCGCTCGCGAAAAGCGTCACGTCGTGACCGAGCCTGACCAGCTCCTCCGTCAGCCAGGACACGACACGTTCCGTCCCCCCGTAGTAAATCGGCGGTACGCGTTCGATCAGCGGGGCAACCTGCGCAATCCTCATCTCTTTGTCCTCAGCCCGACAATCCCTAAGCAGGATCTTATTCGCGTACGCTAAAGGCCCTGCCGGGAATGGCAAAGATGAAAATGCGGCCGGGCCGCCACGTTCGCGCGCGCTGAGAATGCACAACAGCCCCAAGTTGCAGCTTGCGAAATGATAGGGTTGGGGCGGCCGGCGCACGCAGGGATGGAGGCGGCGGCGTCAACGAAAAGGGCGCCGCACGAGGCGGCGCCCATGGCTCCTTCGACGTTGGTCGCCGCGGCTTACGCGGCTTCCGAGGTGACCTCGATCTGCTTCGGCTGCTCGGCCTCGCCCTCGAGCGTCGGGCCGGCAGCGCCGGCGGCGATCGGGATCCGGCGGGGCTTCATCGCCTCGGGGATCTCGCGCACCAGGTCGATCACCAGCAGGCCGTTGTTCAGCGACGCGCCGACGACCTTGACGTGGTCGGCGACCTGGAACTGCCGCTTGAAGGAACGCCCGGCGATGCCGCGATAGAGGTAGCGGGCCTCGGCCTCGCTCTCCTTCTTCCGGCCCTCGATCAGCAGGGTGTTCTCGTGGCTCTCGACGTTCAGCTCGTCCTGGGCGAAGCCGGCCACGGCGACGGTGATCCGGTACTGGTCCTCGCCGGTCTTCTCGATGTTGTAGGGCGGGTAGCCGTTGGCCGAGTCGGCCAGTTGGGTGGAGCTCTCCATCAGCCGCATCAGCCGGTCGAAGCCGACGGTCGAGCGAAACAGGGGAGAGAAGTCAAAGGTCGTCATCGCGACACATCCTCCAAGTCAAGCAATGTGTGGTGGCCGCCCCGCCGCCGGAAGGCCGGCGGGCGCGGCGCGAAGATCCCGTTCGGCGACCTCCGCGAGCGCAGA
>Ga0209573_1002412_pt1 | contig 23946 bp, 26 predicted proteins | sample TNRBio252014_DNA_FD_185870 | JGI IMG/M metagenome (GOLD analysis project Ga0209573, IMG submission 185870) | Wastewater treatment Type I Accumulibacter community from EBPR Bioreactor in Madison, WI, USA - TNR Reactor_6/25/2014_ DNA (SPAdes)... | ecosystem: Engineered > Bioreactor > EBPR >...
GCTGCGAGGCGATGTTGCGGTTGGCCACGGCGATGCGCTCCTCGAGGGTCCGGTAGTCGACGTAATTCAGGGCGACCTCGGCAAAGAGGGTGACGAGGGCATCGCGGTAGTCTTCCTCGCGGGCCTGGACGTTGGCTTCGGCGGACTCGACGGAGCGGCGGATCCCGCCGAAGAGGTCGATCTCCCATCCGGCGTCGAAGCCGGTCGAGTAGAGGCTGGAGGGATTGTCCGGAACGGGGCTACCGAGATTCTCGCTGCGACGCTGGCGCGTGTAGACGGCGTCGGCGTCGGCCTGGGGCAGGCCCTGGCTGCGGGCGATGCCGCGTTGGGCGCGGGCCTCGGCAACGCCGGCGAGGGCGGCCTTGAGATTCGGATTCGACTCGCGGGCCCGCTCGATGAGGGTGTTGAGGGCCGGATCGTTGAAGCCTTTCCACCAACCGGTGAGCGAGGATCCGCCCTGGAGGTCGTGATGGGCGGCGCGCGACCAGGCGTCGGGCATGTTCGCGTTGGGGCCGACGTAGTCAGGGCCGACGAAGGTGCGGCACCCTGAGAGGAAGAGCGCGGACAAGGCGAGGCCAGAAGCCACGAGGCAGACGACGTGACGTTTCATGTTTCGTGTGGTGGAACGGAGCAGAGTCTGCGCCCTTTGCCAAGGAGAAATGGGGCGGCGAATGCGCGCGATCACGAAGGATCGCTCGTCACCTCCCCGGCAGGAGCGTCAATGGCCGTCGCTGAAGAGGTAGTTCGTCCACGAATTCATCCGGATGAGGATTTTCCGCATGATCGCGACGTGGTGGAGATGTTCGGTGTAGATCGCGGCGACTCCGGAAGTGCCGGGGACGATGTGAAACTCCTCGAGGTTCTCATCCTCGACCTCGAGACTGACGACGACCCGTCCATTTCCCTTGATCGAATCGGGATCGACGAGGGCGCCGCTGGGCTGGAGTTGCCCCTGGGCGATGGCGCCCTGCACACGCAGGACTTTGGCCTTGAAGACCCGCCCCGGCACGGCGGGAAAGACGACCTCGGCCTCGGCACCGGGGATGAGCCGCTGGGCGCTGTTCTGAAGAAAAGCCGCGGCAAAGATGGGCTTTTCATCGTGACGGAAGACCATGACGGGTCGCAGGGGCATGGCCACGGCCATGATGCCCTCGCGGAGGAAGGTCTGCTCGACGGTGCCGTCGGTGGGGGCGCGGACGGTGGTCTGGTCGAGATCGTATTGGGCGCTCATCAGCTCGGCGCGCAATCTCGCGACGGTGGTGTTGACGCCGTCGATCTGGGAGGTCTCGGCGAGACGCGAGCGCGTCGCCTCGGACTCGGCGGCAGAGGCACTGGCCTCGGCGGCGAGGTAGAGGCCGCGCTTCGTGTCGATCTCCTGCTGCGAGACCGCTCCACCAGTGGCGCCTCCGGGACCCATCTTTTCCACCCGCTCGTAGGCCTGGCGATTCCGGTCGGCATCGGCCTTGGCCTGCGAGAGACGCGCCTCGGCCCCCTCGCGGGCGGCGGTGAGCTGCTTCACGCTCTGCTCGGCCTCGGCGAGGGTCGCTTTTTTCTGATCGACGACAGCCTGGTAGGGGGTCGGATCGATACGGAAGAGGACATCGCCGGCCTTGACCCTCGATGCTTCGCGCACCGGAGCCTCGATGACCTTGCCGCTCACGGCGGGGACGATGGGAGTGGTGACATAATAGAAGCGGCCGTTGCTGGAATAGGGATGGTTGTAATTCATCGCGAGGATGAGGAATCCCACGATGGCGACTCCGCCCAGGGCGGCGGTGAGGAGGGTGATGGCGTTGACCGGAATCTTGAAGAGCTTGAAGATGCCGATGCAGATCGCCGTGTAGGTGAGGATGATGAGGAGGTCCATGGCGGGGAATCAGGCTTTGGCTTCGGATTCGGGTTCGGCGGTGGTGGTGGTTCCGATCACGGTTTCATCGGCCGCGGGGGCCGGCTCGAGGGCGGCGAGCCTCGCCTCGAGAGCCTCGAGACGCGTGGCCACACCCGCATCGTCGGACTTCACCGGGCCGAATCCATAGCCCCGGTCGGGGCGGTAGAGGGTGGCCCAGATCCAGAGGAAGGGCCAGATCGCGTGGAGGGTGAAGAGGCTGACCCACCCTGCCACATGGATCGCATCCTGATGGGGATGATTCCGCTTTTGGGCGAGGTGGTAGGGGATGTCGTGGATGATGATCATGCCGTAGGCGATCGTCAGCACGACAAAGATGAGGAGGATGAGGGCAGCGATGGAGAGTCCGTCCATGGTGGTCTTGTCAGGGTATGGAAAGAGGAGGAAATCAGAGCGCGTCGACGATCTCGGCCATGAGGCGGAGCCCTTTGGGTTGAAGGATGCCCATGCCCTTGCCGGGGAGGAACCAGATGCCTTTTTCGAACTTGCGGCAATAGACGACCTCGGCGCCTTCGACGGTCTTGGCAAGGTAGTAGTCGCCGTTGGGATGATCCTTGAGGAAGGCCTGGTAATTCTCGGCCCAGGGATCGGAGGCCGAAGGGAAACGCTCGAGGCCGAGGGCCTTCAATTCTTCGAGGTCGGTGGGACGGATCGTTTCCTCGATGGACTTCCGACGTGCCGCGAGGGTTTCATCCAGCCATTCGTTGTCATAGCTCATGGCTCGGACTCTGGCGGAATCTTTCTCCGCAGGCAAGCCCCATTCCCGCTCCCGCGGGGAATCGCCGACGTTTCTTCCTTTCCCGCTCCTCGTTTTTTCTGGTCGGGCTCGTCGCTCTGGAGTAAAAGACGGAACCCATGAATCACCAGAAACTCATCAGCCGCGCCCGGGAATTCGCCAAACCTTACGCGGTCACCAAAGGGAGCTCGTTCCGCCTGAAGGATTTCGACCCGGGGGACACGGGCGGACTGACGGATGAAGCCAAGCCGAAGGCGAAGGAGGCCCTCGCCATGGGCATCGAGCTGCTCGCGGAGTTGCAGGACATGCTTTACGCGCAGGACCGGTGGTCCGTCCTCCTCATTTTCCAGGCGATGGATGCGGCGGGCAAGGATGGGGCGATCAAACACGTCCTCTCCGGGATCAATCCGCAGGGCTGCGAGGTCTATTCCTTCAAGGCTCCGACCTCGGATGAGCTCGACCACGACTTCCTCTGGCGCTGTACCAAACGACTCCCCGAGCGCGGGCGCATCGGGATCTTCAACCGCAGCTACTACGAGGAGACCCTCGTCGTTCGCGTCCACCCCGAGATCCTCGCGAAACAGAAACTGCCCGAGGAATGCGTGACGAAGAAGATCTGGAAAGAACGCTTCGAGGACATCCGCAATCTCGAGAGCTACCTGACGCGCAATGGCACCATTGTCAGGAAATTCTTCCTCAACGTCTCGAAGGAGGAGCAGAAGAAGCGCTTCCTCGAACGCATCGACAATCCGGACAAGAACTGGAAATTCTCCGCCGCCGACGTCCACGAGCGGGGTTACTGGAAGGAATACATGAAGGCCTACGAGGACATGATCCGCGAGACCGCGACGCCCGACTGTCCCTGGTATGTCGTGCCCGCCGACAACAAGTGGTACACGCGCACCGTCGTCGCCGCCGCCGTGATCGAAGCCCTCGCGTCACTCGAGCTCGCCTACCCCAAGGTCACCGCCGCCCACCGCAAGGATCTCGTCGCGATCAAGGCGGAGCTGCTCGGCGCCAAGCAGGCCTGATCCTCCCCCCCTTCCCCGAACCCATCCCGATTTTTCCCCATGAAAACCACACCTGCCCTCATCACCCTCCTCGCGACCGTCCTTGGTATAAGCCCGATCCGCGCCCAGGAAAAGACCCCCGCCCTTTCGCCGGAAGAGCTCGCCTCGCGCCGAAGCTCGGTCGTGAATCTCGAAAATCACATCACCCAGCGCGAGGAACGCGTCGGCGAGATCGTCACCGACATCCGCGGCCTCGACGACCGGGTCGAGGACGGCGTCGACGAGATCGTCACGATGATGAGCCAGGTGAAGGACTCCGAAACCTCCAAGGTCCGCATCGCCAACATCAAGGTCGATGTCATTGTCGGGCTCAAGCGGACGATCGACTACTACAACCAGCACCGCGACACCCTGCGCGAGGAACTCCGCACGGGGAAATCGCCCCTGCCGAAGGAAACCCTCGAGAAGGATCTCGCGATCTTCGACGCCCGCGTCGACAAGCGCGTGAAGCAAATCATGGAACTGGCCAAGTCCTTTCCCGATCCGAAGGAGCTCGAGAAATACGAGTCCACCTACTCCACGGGTTGGAACGGATGGTCCTACGAGAACCAGGAAATCAGCGAGGCGTGGAAACAGAACCGTCGCGACGAACGCCACACCGAGAGCGCCCGCGAGGGTGTTCGGAAGGGGCTCGCCGACAGCATCGACCACCTCCAGCAACGCAATGCCTACCTCGCAGGCAAACTTCAATCACCCAACGTGCCCGAAGCCGAGAAGGCCTACTACCAGACCGAGATCGCACGCAACAACGGCATCCTCGAGCAACGGAACGCCGAGCTGGAGGAATTCTCCAGCGGCAACGCCACCTCCGCAGAACCCGTGATGCAGGACCAGGCCCACGATCTCGACCTGCTCGTGAAGAGCTCGCGCAACGATCTGCGCGAGGATTTCTTCTCGATCTTCCGCAAGTACGACGAACTCAACCGCGCCCGCACCGAACTGAAGCAACTCCAGGACAACCTCGCCGCCCGCAAGGCGTGGCTGGTGAAGTACGACGCGGAGCATCCGCAGTGAGGGAAGACGGCTGCGACTTCAGCCGCAGATCGCTTGGTCGGCTGGCTCCGGATTCGACTGACCCGTTCTCCGTAGCACTGCGAAGGATGAAAGTCGAAACCACCTTGGCGGCAGTCCTTCACCGAAACGGCCCCGCTTCCACGACTTGAATATCGCGATTTTTGGGGAAGTCTTCCGCATGCCATTGCCGCCCCTTCTCTCGCGATTCCTCCTCATCGCCTCGACCCTTTTGGGAGTTTCAACCCCCTCGCTGCTGCGTGCGGAAATCGTCTTCGAACGATCGGGGGCATCCGCCGGCACCGTGGTCGTCGCTCCCTACCCGGGGTCGGGCACCAACTTGATCAATTGGATCCTAGCGGGTTCGCCCGGAGCCTGGCTCGCCACCTTCGAACCTACCACGAACGAGATCATCCGTTCCGTGACCATTGAAATGGACGACGCCGTCACGAGTAGCGAGCCGCTCGCCGACGCCGCTCCGGAAGGCGGATTCTCCCTGAGCCTCTGCCAAATCGACCAATCCGTTCCCGGAGTCACCTCCATCGAAATCATCGCCGCCCTCGAGGGATCGGATAATCCGTCCACGGAAGGCAGCTACACCTACACGGTTCCGGAGGGCCTCGAACTTCGGGGGCCCCACGCCATCCTCGCGATGGTCGAACCCCTAGGCGGACAGTTCCGCTGGAAACAAACGGCCGCTCCCGCCGGGATCGGCGGCGGCAGTAGCGCGGCTTTAGTGTTCACCAATCAACCCGCATCCCTTACCATCGAGGGACCACTGAATTTGAACAACGTCGCAATTCTCGTCGTGGACAACGGTTCGTCTGTTTCGCCTGTTTTCAAAGTCGAGGCCGATGATCGCCCAGCGGGTCTGTCCGTGGCTCCCGCCAAACGATTCGCCCCCACCACGATCGGGGAAGAGTCCCGGTCGCAGCGGATCACGATCCGCAACAGCGGCATCTCCCCGCTGACGGGACTGGCGGTCCGCGGCGACGCGGAGGCACGGCGGCACTTCGATTTCACGCAACCGAGACTGAGTTCGTTGACCGCCGGCGCCCCCACGGATTTCACGATTTCGTTCCGTCCCCGCGGGTCCGGACGGCTCACGGGAGCACTCACCGTAGTCAGTTCGGTGGGAACGGTGAAGATCCGCCTGCGCGGCCGGGGTGTCGCCCCGGTTCAGCCGCCGATCCGCGAACCGCGCGACGTGGATTGAGGAACCTCACCCCTTCAACAGCGCCGCCTTCAGCACCTCGTCGACAGTTTCCATCGGGAGGAACTTGAGTTTCTTCCGAGCGGACTCGGGGATCTCGGGCACGTCCTTCATGTTCATCGTCGGCACGAGGAGGGTACGGATCCCGGCCTGGAGCGCGCCGAGGGCTTTCTCCTTCAATCCTCCGATCGGCAGGACCGAGCCACGCAGGTTGATCTCGCCGGTCATGGCGATGTCCTTGTTGACGCGACGGTTCGCGAAGAGCGAGGCGAGGGCGGTGTACATGGCGCAGCCGGCGGACGGTCCATCCTTGGGCACTGCTCCGGCGGGGACGTGGACGTGGACGTCGAACTTCTCGAAGTCCTTCGGATCGATCCCGAGCGAGGAGGCGCGCTCGCGCACGAGACTCCAGGCCGCTTCCATCGATTCTTTCATGACGTCGCCGATCTGGCCGGTGAGTTTGATGCCCCCCTTCCCGGGATAACGGATCGCCTCGATGTTCAGCACCTCGCCGCCGACGGGCGTGTAGGCGAGTCCATTGACGACGCCGGGACGGCTCGAGAACATCTTCGCTTCGCGCGCGAAACGAGGAGGACCGAGGACTTCCTCGACGAAGTCGGGAGTGATCTCGACACTGACGGAGGGATCGAGGGCGACGCGTGCGGCGACGGCGCGGCAGACACTGCCGATCTCGCGCTCGAGATTGCGGACGCCGGCTTCGCGGGTGTAATCCTCGATGATCCTGAGGAGCGCGACCTGGCTCCAGCGCGCATGGCGGGGTTTCAAGCCGTTCTCCGCGAGTTGGCGTTTCACGAGGTAACGTTTCCCGATCTGGAGCTTCTCCTCGGTGGTGTAGCCGGGGATGTCGATGACCTCCATGCGGTCGCGCAGCGGCGCGGGAACAAGATGGATCGTGTTGGCCGTGGCGATGAAGATGACCTGGCTGAGGTCGAAGGGCACGTCGAGGTAGCGGTCGACGAAGGTGTCGTTCTGCCGCGGGTCGAGCACCTCGAGGAGGGCGCTCGCCGGATCGCCGCGGAAGTCGGCTCCGATCTTGTCGACTTCATCGAGCATGATCACCGGATTGCGTGTCCCGACGCGGCGGATCTCCTGGATGAGCCGTCCCGGCATCGCGCCGATGTAGGTGCGGCGGTGGCCGCGGATCTCGGCCTCGTCGCGGATGCCGCCGACGCTGATGCGGGCGAATTCGCGTCCGAGGGCGTCGGCCACGGACCGGCCGAGACTCGTCTTGCCGACCCCCGGAGGCCCTAACAAACAGAGAATGGGACCGCGTCCCTCGGGATTGAGCTTGCGCACGGCGAGGTATTCGAGGAGGCGGCGTTTCACCTTCTCGAGGCCGAAGTGATCACGGTCGAGGATCTCGCGGGCGAGGCCGAGATCGTAGTGATCCTCGCTCATTTTCGTCCAGGGAAGCTCGGCGACGGTCTCGAGGTACCCGGTGATGACGGCGTGCTCGGGGCTCGCGGGCGGGATCATCTCGAGGCGCTTCAGTTCGCGGTCGGTCTGCTTCTTCACGGCCACAGGCAAACCCACGGCATCGAGCCGCTCGCGAAGGTCGTCGACCTGCTCCTCGGTGCCGTCGCCCTCGCCGAGCTCGCGCTGGATCGCGCGGATTTGCTCGCGCAGGTAGGCACGGCGCTGGGCGTCGGAAAACTCGTCTTCGACATCGGCGCGCAGCTTCTGCTGGAGCTCGGCGATGTGGAGCTGGCTGTTGAGGGTGGTCTGCACCTTCTCGGCGCGCTTCTTCACGTCGACCTCCTCGAGGAGCCGCTGTTTCTGGACGAGATCGAGACTGAGATTGGTCGCGAGGAAGTCGGTGAGGATGGAGGAGGAATCGATCGCCGCGAGCGCCTGATGGGCCTCGTCGGGGATGTTCGGATTCAGGCTGATGAAATTCTGCGCCGACTCGCGAAGGTTGCGCAGGGTCGCCTCCCAACGGTCGTTTGTTTTGGGGAACTTGTTTTCGAGGATCTGGAAGCGGGCCTTCAGGTAGGGCTTAGACTCGACGAATTCGGTGAGGCGGATGCGCTCGACGATCTGGATGAGGACGAGGGTCTTTTCATCACTCTGGCGCACCATGCGGAGGATGTTACCGAGCACGCCGATCTCGTAGAGGTCGCCGGCACCGGGCACGTCGAGGTCGGCATCCTTCTGCGTGGCGAGCCCGAGGAGGCGGCCCTTGGGCAGCAGTTCGTCGAGGAGGCGCCGGCTTGCGGTCCGCTCGACGGTGAGGGGCGCGACCGTGCCGGGGAAAAGCACGACGCCGCGCAGGGGCATCACCGGGATGATCTCGGGCACGTCGGAGCGCCACTCGGGCATCTTGGCGTCGGGACGGCTCGTCGAGATCTCGATGATCTCGCCGGAGGATTCGTTGAGGAGTCGTTCAAAGTCTTCCATTCCTGAAATCGGAAAAGTGGGGAAAAGGGAAAAGGAGGAGCGGAGGGAGCCGGTCCCGACAACGGGAAACGCGGCAGTGGTCCCGTCAGCGGGATTCGAGCGGCAAAATGATCCAGAGGAGGCCGTTCTCCTGCTTGGCGGTGACCCGGTGGCGATCGACCGCGGCGGGCAGGGCGATCTCGCGCCCGAAGCGGCCACACTCGATCTCCATGGTGAGAACCTGGCGGCACTGGCTCGACATGTCGCGGGCCTGCACGGGCGGGCGGCGTTCTCCCGAGATGCGGACGCGGTCGGGGAGGACGTCGACGTTGATGTCGGCCTTCTCCACCCCGGCCAGATCGACCCAGATCTCGATGCGGTCGTCGTAGCGATAGGCGGTGATGTCAGGCTGCCAGCCGTCCGGCGAACGAAATCCGGAGAAATGGAGGCTGTTCAGATCGTGGACGACATCGCCCATGCGACCGATCATGCGAGTGAGTCGGACCTTCCGTGGCATAGGGTTTCAGGGTAAGGGGTAATCGGGGGAATATCAATCCGCGCGATCAACCCTCGACTCGACCACCTCGGCCTCGACGTTGATGACCCCGTCGCGGCCCACCGTCGCCTGCCGGGGACGTCCGGGACCCGCCGAAGAAAATCCGGCAACCTGGGTCACCCCGACGACGCGGAAGCGGTCGCGCAGCGAAGCCTCGAGCCGCGCGCGCACGACCTGACGCACGGCAGGCGTAAGAAGGAGGAAACCCATCGTGTCGGTGAGGAAGCCGGGCGTGAGGAGAAGCGCTCCGGCGATGAGAATAAGGAGTCCGTCGATGACCGCCTCGTGCGGCAGTTTCCCCTGGGCGATCGACTGCTGGTATTTGGCGAGCACTTTCAGCCCCTGCGAACGCGCCAAGCCCGCCCCGAGGACTCCGGTGAGAAGAATGATCGCGAAGGTCGGCAGGATACCGATCTTCTGGCCGATGACGAGGAACAGAAACAACTCGATCAGCGGAACGGTGATGAAGAGCAGGAAGAGACGGGCAAACATGGGCGGTAGGGAGGGTTGGACTGCGGCGGACGCGGGACGTTCAACCTTGGCCTGGCGCAAGGCGCTTCAGACCGTCTCGGCGGGCACGTCGCGGCAATGCTTCAGCCGGTAACCGCCATCGACGGGCAGGATCGTGCCGGTGACGTAGTCGGAGTCGGACGAGCAGAGATAGGCCGCGGCCTTGCCGATGTCCTCGCCGGTGCCGAGGCGTCCCCAGGGCAGCTTGCGGGCCTCCGCGGCGATGGTCTCGTCGCTGTAGTGCTCGCGCTCGCCGGGAGTGTCGATCCAGCCGGGCTCGATCACATTCACGTTGATGTGGTGCTCGAAGAGCTCGACCGCCATCGTCTGCATCATCGAATTGAGCGCCGATTTGGCCGCGCTGTAGGCGACGCATCGCGCGTTGGGGACGCGGGCGAGGACGCTGGAGATGAAGACGATCTTGCCCGGCTTCTTCCGCGCGACGAGGTGACGACAGACGAGCTGGCTCATGTGAAAGCTGCCGAGGAGGCATGACTTGAGAATGCCATCGAAGACCTCGCCGTCGTAATCGAGAAAGCTCGCGCGACGGTTGTAAGCGGGCACGCTGACGAGGGCATCGACGTCGCCGAATTCGGCCAGGGCGGCGGCCATGACCGCTTCGCATCCCTCGCGGGAAAAGGCGTCGGCTTCGACAGCAAGGCAGCGCACCCCGAGGGCGCGAATGGCGTCGGCGGCTCCGGCGAGCTCGGCGCTGCCGGGGCGGTCGGAGAGGACGATGGCAGCTCCTTCTTTCGCAAGTTCCAGGGCACAGCCGAAACCGATTCCGCGGGCTCCGCCGGTGACGATGGCGATGTGGTTTTTCAACTTCATGGCCTTCGATTTTAGACCAAGGCGTTCCGGAATGCTCCGGAATTTCCTGCCCGAATCGTGCCTTGACCACGCCCCCGCTTCCGCGGACTCTACCCGCGTGAACGAGAAAAACCTTTCCCGCCTCAACGACGCGGTCCGCGACGTGCCCGACTTCCCGAAGCCGGGTATTCTCTTCAAGGACATCACGCCCATCCTCGCGAGCGGCGAACTCTTCCGCCTCGCCATCGATGAATTCGTCTCCGCCGTCGGCGGGGAAAGCCCCACGAAAATCGTCGGGATCGACGCGCGGGGTTTCATCTTCGGTGCGGCCCTCGCCGACCGCCTCGGCGCGGGTTTCGTGCCGGTGCGGAAAAAGGGCAAGCTCCCTTGGGAAACCCACGGGGCCTCCTACACCCTCGAATACGGCGAAGCCCACGTCGAGATCCACCGCGACGCGATCGATCCCGGAGAAAAGGTCGTGTTGATCGATGATCTTCTCGCCACCGGCGGCACGGCGGGCGCGGCGCTGAAACTGATCCAACAGCTCGGCGGCGAAGTCGTCTGCCTCACCTTCCTCATCGAGCTCGCCTTCCTCGAAGGACGCAAAAAGCTCGATCCTTCGGTCCGCACCGTGGCCTTGCTGACGTATTGATCGGACGAACCGATGAATTACGAAAGCGAGATCCTCCGCGAGTGGTACCTGCTCTTCCACTACGGCTCGCCCGCGGAGATCCTCGACGGAGTCGGGTTTGATCCCTCGGGCCTGCCGCCCCGCTGCCTCGACTTTCCCGTGACGACGGTGGAAGCGGCCGGTTTCACGACGGAAATCGATCGAGCCCTAGACCTCGGCTGCGCGGTGGGACGCTCGACCCTGGAGCTTTCCAAAATCGCCCGCGAAGTGATCGGGATCGATTTCTCCGCCGCCTTCATCGACGCAGCCGAATCGATCCGACGGGGGGAAACGCTCTCCTACCACCGCTACGCCGAGATGCACCAGCGCGAGCCGCTCGCGGTGCGACTGCCCGAAGGAATCGCGCCGGACCGCGTCTCTTACGAAACGGGGGATGCGATGGATCTGCGCGACAATCTCGGTGCCTTCGACCTCGTCCATGCCGCGAACCTGCTCTGCCGCCTGCCCGAGCCGCGAAGATTTCTCGACCGGCTCCCTTCGCTCGTGAAACCGGGCGGTCATCTCGTCCTCGCCACTCCGGCGACGTGGATGGAGGCCTACACGCCACGGGAGAACCAGCCAAGCGGCGCGACGCTCGATTATCTCCACGAACATCTCGACGGAAGCTTCGAGTTTCTCTCGGCAACGGAGCTCCCCTTCCTCATCCGCGAGCATCAGCGCAAGCTCCAGCTCAGCACTTCGCAGACGAGCGTGTGGAGACGCCGTTGAAACTCCACCAAACCTCCGGACCATGACCCTGACAGAACTCCAAGAACGCCTTATCTCGGATCCCAAGCCGGTCCTTCTCCACGTGTTGCCCGAGGAAGTCTTCGACGCCAAACGTCTTCCCGGATCGATCAACGCCTGCGTCTACGAAATGGTCTTTCCCGAACGGGTTCGGGAACTCGTTCCGGACCCAACGACTCCCGTGATCGTCTACGGGGCCGGCGGGGAATCCCTCGATGCGGGAACGGCTCTCAGCGTTCTGCGCGGTGCCGGCTACTCCGCGGTGGAACTCTTCGAGGGCGGTCTTGAGGCATGCGAAGCGGCTGGACTTCTTCTTGAAGGCTCGGGCGGCCCGGTCGGAGTCGAGACTCCCGCCGACGGGACCTATCTCGTGAACGCCGACGACAGTGTCGTCCGCTGGACGGGACGCAATCTCTTCAACCATCACTCCGGTACCGTCGCACTCGCCGAAGGCAAACTGGAGATCACGGAAGGGGCGCTGCGATCCGCGTCCTTCATCATCGCGATGGATCGCATCGCCTGCGAGGACCTCGCTGACACGGCGATGAACCGGCTCCTCATCCAGCATCTCCACACGGCCGACTTCTTCGATGTCGCCCATCATCCCATCGCAACCTTCGTCTCGACGGGGTGCGAGGCGATCGAAGGCGCGACCCCGGGGCGTCCCAATTTCCGCCTTCGCGGCACCTTCACCCTGCGCGGGATTTCACGCCCTCTCGACTTCCCCATCGTCGCGGCGGTTGCGGGAAAACGCGTCACCGGTCAGGCCCAGATCTCGCTGAACCGGACCGTCTTTGGCAGCCACTACGGTTCGGGGAAATTTTATCGTTTCCTCGGCAAACACGTCGTGAACGACCTCGTCGAGCTGCATCTCAAGATCCACGCGGATCGCAGCGGCGAGTAAACGACGCGCTTCAGAATCCGGGCAGCATCTCGATGGGCTCGGGGCCTCGGTGTTGCGCGATCTTCAGCAGGGGATTGTGACAACGGTAGACCTTCACCGGCACAGCCGCGGTGGCGAGGAGATCGCGCGGATCCTCGTGGGAGAGAAAACTTTCAAAATCCGCGACGGAAAGAATCGCCGGCATGCGGTCGTGCACGAACGCCAGATCCGGCGCGGCGGGCCGGGTGATCATGCTGAAGGCGGGACCGGATTTCCCCTCCTCCCACAAGCCGGCGACCCAGAGCCAGGCACCGTCGGGCGACTCGAAGGCGAAGGTCTGTTTGCTGCCGGTCGGACCGTGCCATTCGTACCAAGCCGAGACCGGGATGAGGCAGCGCCGTTTCTCCCGCCAGGCCGGAGCCCAGGGTCCATCGAGCTTGTCGAGGCGGGCGTTGTTGACCGAGGCATTGAAGTCGCGTTCGAAGCCCCATCGCATCAGGGACGCGGAGGGTGCCGCGCCGGCCGCGCGAGGCGATCGCAACACGGGCGCGGAATCGGTCTTGCGGATGCCGTGGCGGCGGGCGAGCGAGCGGAGGACGGAGGCGATGGCTTCCTCCCAATCATCGCCCCGCCGATGACGTGCCGGTCCGATGTCGTAGAGATTGCACATGACGAAACCCGGAAAGCAAACAGGGTTAGGTGGTGAACCTAACCCTGCCGGATAAAACTTTTGCAGGCGAAAGCCCCGATCACATGAGATTCAGAGCGCGGGCGCGCTTGATCTCGCGGGTGATGCGGCGGTGAAGCTTCGCCGAGACACCGGTGGTGCGGCGGGCGTAGATCTTGCCCGACTCGGTCGTGAAGTTCTTGAGGAAGTCGGGGTTGAGGTAATTCACCTTCTCCGCCGGGATGTCGAAACGACGGCGGGGCATGCGCCGGTTGGCGCGGCGGAAATTGATCGCTCTCTGTTCGGTTTTCGGGCCCATGATATCTGGAAATGAGGGGATGGGATCAGCGCTTCTCGCGGTGGAGGGTGCGGCGCTTGAGGTAGGGATTGAACTTCACTTTCTCCAGACGGCCCGGAGTACGGAGGCTCTTTTTGTTGCGCGAGGTGACGTAGATGGAAGGACGACCGCCTTCCGCCTTGGCCTCGGTGCATTCAAGAATGATGACGTCTCTGGGCATGGGAAAATAGAGTGGAGTGTTTCGCGAGGGCGGGGAATGTATCGCATGCCCCGGGAATCTCAACCGATAATTTTTTAATCCTCGTCGTCGTCGGAGGGTTTGGAGACTTCCTTCTCCTCGAGACCGAAGAGGGAAGTGACCGGAGTGCGGTAATTTCCAATGGTTTGCTCCTGATCGAGCTTCTCCTGATACTCGACGGTGCATCGGGCAAAGGGAAGGGCCTCGAGGCGGGCCTGGGGGATCAAATCGCCCGAACCCTGACAAACTCCATATTCACCGGAATCGATCCGCAGGAGAGCCTCTTCGATTTCGTAAAGGGCGTTTTGTTCCTGGGAAAGGATGTTGAGTGCGAAATCGCGATCGTAGGAATCGCTCCCGGCGTCGGCTTGGTGCATCCCGAAAGCCGAGGAATCTCCATCTTCGCCACGAATAGCATCGCGCGACATGCCGGACATCTGATCGACCAGCGAATCACGCAGATCGAGGAGGCGTTGGCGCTGCGCTTTGAGAAAGGCCGGAGAAGGCTTTTTAGGCTTCTCCTTGGCTTCGGTGGACGGAACAACGGGGGCGTGATTGGTGAGGTGGGCGAACAGCGGTCGCCGCTTGACGGGTAGTCTCTTTTTTGGCGGAATTTTCACGGGTGCGGAGGAGGGGGAAGTCTTGGGAGCCGTCTTGACGGGTTCGCTCTTTGCCGGGGTGGGCGCGGGCGCAACGGTCTCCGATTTGGGTTTGGAAAGGGGTGGGGCAACCTTCGGTGGGGTCGCCTTCGGTGGGGTCGCCTTCGGTGGGGTCGCCTTCGGTGGGGTCGCGGTCGACGGAGTCGCCTTGGGAGCGGGAGCCGGCTTGACGGTTTCGGTCTTGGCGGGGGCCTTGGGAGCCGCAGGTGCGGGTGCTTTCACCACCGCCTTGGCAGGCGCGGGTTTTGCAGCCGGCTTGGCGGAAGCCTTCGGAGCGGGCTTGGCGGGTGCCTTGGGGGCGGGCTTGGAAGCGGATTTCGGTTTCGATGCCGGCTTGGCGGGCGCCGGCACTTTCTTGGCGGCGGGTTTGGCCGGAGCGGTCTTGCCCTTGGCGACGGGGGCCTTCTTGGCGGGAGCCTTCACGACCGCTTTTTTCGAAGGCGCGGCTTTTTTGGCAGGAGCTGCCTTTTTCGGAGCGGGCTTGGCGGGGGCCTTTTTGGCGGGAGCTTTTGGTGCGGCTTTCTTCACTGGCGCTTTCTTGACAGGCGCTTTCTTCGCCGGAGCCTTCTTGGCAGGAGCCGCTTTCTTCACCGGTGGCTTTTTCGCGGGTGACGCCGCCTTCTTGGCCGGAGGGGCTTTCTTCGTGGCGACCGGCTTCTTCGAGGGAGCGTTCTTCGTGGCTGCTTTTTTGGCCATGGGATTCGTCGACGGAGGTTGAAGTGCACAGGGTCAAAACAGGCCCCGCGAAAGAGAGCGGCATTTGTAAGTCAAGCGCCGCAGGGCCGCAAGGAGAAAACAGGCCCTTGCGAAAGGCTTTGGAGTTGGCGCGGGGAAAGCTCCGACACGCCGTGAGCTCTGCACGGAGTCGTGCGGAAAGCAACGCTCAGAGTTCGGGAAGAACCTTGGCGACGCGCTCCTTCAACTCTTTGCCGGGCTTGAATTTCACCACGGCACGGGCCGGGATCGGCACCGCGGAATCCGGCTTGTTCGGGTTGCGTCCGATCTTCGGCTTCGTCTTGGTGACCTGGAAGGCCCCGAAGTTGCGGAGCACGACATCGTCATTGGCCGCCAGACATGTGGTGACTTCCTCAATGAAGCACTGCACGACACTGAAGACTTCCTGCTGGGTCAGACCCGTCTCGTTGCTGATCCGGATGACGAGATCCCGTTTGGTGATGGTGGCCATTGCTCTGCTTTTCGAAGTGGTTGGACGGTATAATCTGGGAACCCTCGGTCAATTCGCAATCGATCTTTCCGGTAAAGGTGGATTCTTTGGGTGACGAAACCGCCTCGATAACCGGGGCGCCCGCTTTGGGTCCGTTTAGCCAAATTCATGCCGAACCCCCTCCAAAATATCGGGTTGCCACATTTTTTTCCACTCCGGAATCGCGCTGGCGTATCCTCCCACATCCCCGATCTCCTCGCCACGACGACCGACCATGAAGCCCGAGACCCTGCCCAAGGACGTGACCGAGCGAATCGGAGGCACGGCCGCCGCGCACGAATTCCAGCGGGAACTCGCGGCCTGGTTTCGCGCCGGGGCCCGCGACTACCCGTGGCGGAGAACCCGGGACCCCTACGCCATTCTGGTTTCCGAGCTGATGCTGCAGCAGACCCAGATCGCGACCGTTCTGGGTCGCGGATACTACGATCGGTGGATGCGCGCCTTCCCCGACTGGGCCAGCTTGGCGGAGGCCCCCGAGGAGTCCGTCCTGAAATTCTGGGAAGGCCTCGGCTATTATAATAGGGCGAGGAATCTCCAGCGGACCGCCCGGATCGTCCTGTCCGAGCACGAAGGCCGCTTCCCCGAGGATCCAGTCGCCGCTATCGCTCTGCCGGGGATCGGGCGGTACACGGTCGGCGCGGTCCTGAGTTTTGCCTACGGTCTCCCCCACCCTCTCGTCGATGGAAATGTCGGGCGCGTCCTCGCCAGGCTCCTCTCCCTCGAAACGGCAATCAATTCCCCGGCCGGTCTCAGGATCCTCTGGGAATGGGCGGAGGCTTTGCTCGATCCCAAGGACCCCGCCACCCACAACTCGGCCCTGATGGAGCTCGGGCAACGGATCTGCCGCCCCACCCAACCCGATTGCCCGGCCTGCCCGGTGAAAGGGCTCTGCCGGGCCCACAGGGAATCACTCACCGACGTCTTTCCCCTCAAAACCAAGGCCACTCCGGTCACGAAACGGATGGAACGGGTCCTCCTTGCTGAAAAACAGGGCCGGATTTACCTCTGCCTGGAGTCGGGCTCGCGACGGCGCGGGCTCTGGCGTCTGCCGGAGATCTCCGAAGAAACGGCCGCCGATCTGCCGGAACTGCTCCGCTTCGAATACGCCATCACCCGCTACCGGGTGACCCTCCTCGTTCACGAGGCCCCGGCCGTCTGGAGGCCCGAGAGCCCGCAGGGGAACGAGGGCGGATGGTTCTCCCCGCAGGATCCAGCCGGTCTCCCTCCGCTCGGAGCCCCCTACCGCCGGGCTTTGGACCTCTATGCTGATTCGCGTGACGGCCTCGATCTGAGGGGCTAAGATCCTGGGAGAAAAGAAATCTTCGTCATTTTTCAGCAGATCGTGCTTGTTTTAGTACAAAAAGTTTTCAATTGTGGCGGAGAGTCAAAATTTTGGAGTTGTTTTTGAGAAGCCTGCTCGCTAGGTTGACTCCTCGAAACACGCTTTTACACGTTCACATCAACACGCAGACCCCATGTGGAAGGTATTGTTAGTTATTGCATCCGTTGTCCTGGGAGGAGCTCTCTACCTGAGCTACGACAATATGGGGATCTTCAAGCAGAAGCTCGCCGACATCGAAGTCGAGAAAACGACTCTCGCCGACCGGACCGCCGGGCTTGAAAAGACCAACGGTGAGGTGGCCGCACTTGAGCAGTCCATTCAGACGCTGACAACGGAAGCCGCGACGCTTCAGACTGCCAAGATCGATCTCGATGCCAAGGTGGTGGAGGCGGAAGCCAATCAAAAAGCTCAGGTGGCGAATCTCGAAACCGCCAAGTCCGATCTTGATAAGGCCAAGGCTCTCGGAGGAGACATCGCCGCCGTTGAGGCGATTCAAAAGGAGATGATCCAGATCCGGACTCAAATCGAAGAAGCCGAGATCGAAACGGCACAGCTCGAAGGAGCCGTCGCCGCCGCCCAGGTCGAGCGCGACCGCCTTGAGAAAGTCGCCGCCGAACTCGCCGCCCTGCGCGTCGATCAAGAAGCCGGAGTGATCCGCGGGGAATTCCAGAGCCAGATCAAGAACGCCTACAATCAATGGGGCTTCGTCGTGGTGGCCGGTGGCAACGACCAAGGCGTCGTGAATCGTGCCCAGATGGATGTCTATCGCCGCGGCCAGCCGATCTGCCGTCTCCTCGTCACGTCCGTTGAAGCCAGCCAATCCATCGCCGACATCGTTCCCGGCTCCCTCGCTCCCGGACAGCGCGTCCAAGTGGGTGACACCGTCGTGAAGACCGTCCGCACGGTGACTCCGGCCGTCATCCCGGCTGCCGGTGGTGCCGCTCCCGATGGCTCAGCACCCGCGCCCGCTGCTGGTGGCGCCGCCCCGGCCGCTGCTCCCGGTGGCGCTCCCGATCCCTTTGGTGGAGGCGGCATGGCCCCCGCCGCCCCGGCTGCTCCCGATCCGTTTGGCGCTCCTGCCGCTCCCGCTGCTCCTGGTGCCGCACCCGCCGCTCCGGCTCCCGCCCAATAATCTCTGTTTTACCCTTTTCTAGAAGATGAAAAAGTTCGTCATGATTTTGGCCGGTTTCGCCATGCTGGGCGCTTCGGTCGTCGGTGTTCTCAACAAGAAAGACCTGGAGGCCGTGATCACCGAGCTCACGGGTCTGAAATCACAGGTCACCGAAGCCACCGCGAAACTCGGCGAGGCCGAGGACAAACGCGACGAGGCACAGGAGAAGGAAACTCAAGCCAAGGATACGCGCAATCAGGCATCCGCCGCCGTTTCCATGTCGGAAGAGAGTCTCAAGAAGATCCAGCGCGCCGTCGAAGAGACCTCTGCAGAACTCCAGAAGGTGGAGATCGAGAAGAAAGAGATCGACCTCGCCATCCGCAAAGTCTTCCCCGATGGGAACATCACGACTTCGGAACAACTGCAGATGACTCTGTCCATGCTGAAGGAAACGCTGACATCTCAACAGGCCAAAAAGACTGAACTCAATACTCTCCTTGGTGGTGCCGCCCAAGCCAAGCAGACGCAGGTGGCCAAGGTGAAGGAAGAGGAAAACTTCCAGATGCAGCGCGCCCAAAAGCTCGCTCTGAACGGCCTCATGGCGACGGTGATCGCGGTGAACCGGGAATGGGATTTCGTGATGGTGAATGCCGGTCGTGCCCATGGTGTCACCCCCGAGTCCTCGCTCCTCGTGAAACGCGGCAATACCCGCATCGCCCGACTCCGCATCGTGAATCTGGAAGACACCGTCACGGTTGCCGATATCGTCGACGACTCGCTCGTCAGCGGCATCGAAGTGCAGCCCGGCGACAAGGTGATCTTCGAAGGTCAGTGACCGGTAACCCTCACGCGACGAGTTCATGAACTTTCTCCGTATCCTTTTCCTCGCCACGCTCGCCCTCCCGGCGCTCACGCTGGTTTCCTGCGAAACGACCGAAAGCAGCGGACCCAAGATCGAAGGGGAGCGCCTCAGCAGCATGCCTCACAACATGCCCGCGCCGTGGGAAGGTCAGGCCGGCATGCCGGGAATGATGAGCGGCCAATACTGAGACCAGTTTTCCAGCATCCACCGCCCCGCGACTTCCGAATTCTCCCCGCTCTATCGTATGTCAAACGCCATCCTTCCCGAAATGGGTTTCGCCACGGACTTCGATATCGAAGAGCGGACCCAGCTTGGAAACTTCGGGGAATTCATTTCACTCAGTGATGGCGAGGTGCTCATCGACGAAGGTCACAAGCAGGATGCCCTCTTCATGGTGATCTCGGGTACCTTCCACGTGCAGACGGTGGTGACCGGACGCGCCGTCCTCCTCGGCACTCTCAAGACGGGAGACACCATCGGCGAGATCAACATGTTCGACCCGGGCAACGCGAGCGCCAGCGTCGTGAGCAAGTCTTTTTCGGAAGTGTGGCGGATCGACCGGGCCCGCCTCGAGCAATACCTCGAGGCCCATCCCCGCACGGCCGCACGACTCCTTGTGAATGTCGCGACCCAATTGAGCAAGCGCCTCCGCAAGACCAATGAAAAAGTGGCGATGGCGCGTGAGGCCATGTTCGATTCCTTCTGATGTCCGGACCGGGGAGTTCTCCCCTCTTTCGATTCGCGAAACGAAGTCGGCCCCCTGAGTCCCATGTTCGAGCCTCTTACGATTCCCCTGAGCGCTCCCACAGGAGTGATTTCCGCTCTATTCCTTCTCTTCGCCTTCACCATCGGCCACGCCTTCGCCGATTTTCCTCTCCAGGGTGACTTCCTTTCGCACGGGAAAAATCGCAACGCCCCGCCTCCACCGCTCGCGGACGGCAAGGTCTGCCCCGCAAACCTCTGGGTCTACCTGATGAGCGCGCACTGCCTCATCCACGCGGGTTTCGTCTGGCTCATCGGGGGATATGCCATTCTCGCGGTGGCGGAATTCATCCTCCACTGGCTGATCGATGTGGCGAAGTGTGAGGGTCACACCTCCTTCGCGACGGATCAATGGCTGCACATTCTCACGAAGGCCGCCTACGTTGCGATCCTCTGGGCAGGTCTGCTCCACCCCTGAACACCCGGCTTTGACGTGGATGGGACCGAAGAGCGGTCTTGAAAAGCGGAACGGAGTGGGAGAACGTTCGCCGATGAAACGATCCCTCCTTGAACTCGGGTGCCTTGCGGCGTCGGTCTGCGTCTTCGTGGCGGCTCCGTGCGCGAATTCACAAGAGGAGGCGAAGGAAGACGCCGGCTTCAAGGAAATGGAGCTCTTCACCGAGGTGCTCGAAACGATCCGCCAGGGTTACGTCGACTCCGACAAGGTCACCTACGAGAAGCTCATCAACAGCGCCCTCGAAGGCATGCTCGCCGATCTCGATCCTCATTCGCAGTTCATGCAGCCGAAGGTCTTCGACCAGTTGAAACGGCACACCGACAGCACCTACGAAGGGATCGGAGTGACGATCTCGACGAAGAATGACGTGCTCACCATCGTGACGGCGCGTGAAGACGGTCCCGCCGCGAGGTCCGGCGTCCTGCCCGGTGACCAGATCCTGAAGATCAATGATCAGCTCACCGAGGACCTCGGCATGGAGGAGGCCGTGAACATGCTCCGCGGAAAGCCGGGTGAATCGCTCAAGCTCACCGTCCGCCGCCCCGCCACGCAGAAGCTCCACGAATTCGAGATGAAGCGCGAGGTGATCAAGCAGTCGTCGGTGGAGGACGTGCGCATCCTTGATCCCCGCCTCACCGCTCCCTACCGCATGGGCTATGCCCGAATCCTCCAGTTCAGCGAGCCCACCGCCGAAGAACTTGCCGACGCCCTCGACAAGCTCGAGCAGGAAGGGATGGACGCCTTTGTCCTCGATATGCGCAACAATCCCGGCGGCCTCCTCGGCAGCGCCATCGATGTCTGTGGCGAATTCGTGAAGTCGGGCACCGTGGTGCTCACCACCGAAGGCAAGCCCGGCTCGGGTGAGATCAAGGTCTACCGCACAAGCGCGGAGAAGAAGCGCCGCGACCGCGATTACCCCCTCGCCATTCTCGTGAACCATTCGAGCGCCAGCGGTGCCGAAGTCGTCTCGGGAGCGCTGCAGGATCTGAAGCGCTGCATCGTCGTCGGCGAGACGACCTTCGGAAAGGGATCGGTGCAGTCCATCATCCCGATCGGCGAAGGGAAGGCGATCCGCATGACCACGGCGAAGTATTACACGCCAAGCCATCGCACCATTCACGAAAACGGGGTCGTCCCGAACATCGTTGCGACGCTCACGCCGACCCAGGAACAACAGCTCGCCGAGTGGTTCAGCCGCGACACCCTATCTCCCGAAGAGCGCCAGCGGGTCGAGAATTTCACCGATCCCCAGCTCGTCCGCGCCGTCGATGCGATGAAGGGTGCCCTCGTCTACGCGAAAACTCTCGCCAAGGAGGATGCCCCCGCCGCTCCGGCACCGGCTCCCGCTGCGGGAAGTAAACCCGCTCCGGAGGCGAAGCCGACTGAGAAAGAGAAGGCATCCGAAAAACCGGCGGTTAAGCCCGCGGACAAGCCATCGGAGAAACCGGCCGACAAACCGGCCGATGAGAAAGGTGAAGCCCCCAAACCCGCGGCGCCTCAGCCTGACAAACCCTCCACGCCGGAGAAGCCCGCCGCTCCCGCTCCGACCGCTCCCCAGTGAGACGTCCGTTTTCGCAAATAGCCCCATGAGCGCGGAACTCGTCCTCGCGATCGAGACCTCGTGCGACGAGACCGCCGTGGCCGTGGCCGACGCGCAGGGACGCCCGCTCGTCAGCCGGATCGCCTCGCAGGTGAAACTCCACGCGCCCTACGGCGGCGTCGTCCCGGAACTCGCCTCGCGCAATCACAGCCTCGACCTGCGGCCGCTCCTCGACAGCGCCCTCACCGAAGCGGGCCTCACTCCGCGAGAAATCGGTCTCGTTGCTGCCACCTCCGGACCCGGCCTCGCCAGTTCGCTCCTCGTCGGTGATACCCTCGCCAAAGCCGTCGCCGTGGGTCTCGGATGTCCGTTTTATTCGATCAATCACATGGAGGGCCATCTCCTCTCACCCTTTCTCCATCCCCATCGCCAGATCGATCCGCATCTCGCGCTGATCGTCAGCGGCGGCCACACCCTCCTCATCGAAGTCCGCGCCGTCGGCGATTACCGGCTCCTTGGCTCGACGAAAGACGACGCGGCGGGCGAGGCCTTCGACAAGGTGGGAAAACTCCTTGGGCTCCCCTACCCCGGCGGTCCGGAGATCGCCAGGCTCGCCGCGAGCGGGAAACGCGATGCCCACGCCTTTCCCCGGAGCATGGTGCACAGCGGCGATCTCGATTTCAGCTTCAGCGGATTGAAGACCTCGGCCCGCGTCCTCATCGACCGTCTCGGGGGCGTGCCACAAGGACACGAACTCGCGGATTTCTGCGCCTCCTTCGAGGAAGCAATCGTCGACATCCTCGTGACCAAGTTGATCGATGCCTGTCGTCGCACCAGCCTCCGGCTCGCGGCGATCAGCGGAGGGGTCAGTTGCAACCGCCGCCTCCGCGAGCGCACCACCGCCGCGGCCGCAAAGGCCGGTATCGAACTGGTCCTCGCCGATCCCGCCTACTCGACCGACAACGCGGCGATGATCGCCTTCGCCGCCGCCTCGCGCCGCCTCGCCGGATTTCCTCCGTCGCCGCTCGATGGCGACATCAATCCGAACCTCCGCCTCGCCTGAGTCAAGCGGCGGATATTTGCCGCACACCGGGCGTGGATGAGGATTGCGCGGAGACGGTGCCCTTGCTAGGTTCACGGAAGAGCAACGCCGAAGAAGCCAGCCCGGATGGCCCGACTTCTCCCGCCCTCACCCAGAAAACCCAGAAGTCATGAGTGAATCGATTCAGCAAGTAGAAGAACCCGTTTCCCGCCGCCGCTTCGTCGCCGGTGCCGCCGTGGTAGGCGCCGCTGCCGCCCTCCCCGTGGAACTGAGCGCCCAGGTCGCCGGTAGCGACGCCGTGAAGGTCGGCCTCATCGGCCTTGGTGGCCGTGGATCCGGTGCCATCGTGCAAAACCTCACCGCGAGCGACAGCGCCCGGCTCGTTGCCGTGGCCGATGCGTTCCAGGACAAAATCGACGGCAGTGGCAAACGCGCCGCCGGTCTTCCGAAAATTCAGGAGCAAATCGACAAGCTCGGCAAGTCCGCCCAGATCGATCTCCCCAAAAGCCGCCAGTATGCCGGCTTCGACGCCTACAAGGGCGTGATCGACGAGTGTGATCTCGTCGTCATCGCGACCCCTCCCGGCTTCCGTCCGATCCACTTCGAATACGCGGTGCAGCAGGGCAAAAACGTTTTCATGGAGAAACCCGTCTGCGTCGATGCCTGGGGCTACAACAAGGCCATCGAAGCGGCCAAGGTGGCCGACCAGAAGAACCTCAAGGTCGTCGTCGGCCTCCAGCGCCACTACCAGAATGTCTACCTCGAGGCCTTCAAGAAGGTCCATGAGGAAAAACTCATCGGCGACATCCTCGGTGGCCAGGTCTGGTGGAACGGCAGCCGCCCCTGGATCGTCGATCGCGAGCCGGGCTGGACGGAGATGGAATACCAGATGCGCAACTGGTACCACTTCAACTGGCTCTGCGGCGACCACATCTCCGAGCAACACGTCCACAACATCGACGTGATGAACTGGTTCGTCAGCGGCGACTCCGCCAACGGTGGCAATCCCGTCATCGCCCAGGGCATGGGTGGGCGCGCCGGCACCGAGCCCCGCACCGTCGGTGAGATTTTCGACCACCACTACGTCGAATTCCGCTACGGCCAGGAACAGGGCGGCGCGATCATGAACAGCCAGTGCCGCCACATCAAGGGCACGTGGAGCAAGGTCGCCGAAGAAATCGTCGGCACCGACGGTATTCTCCAACTCGGCCAGGGCCGCATCACCGACCTCAAG